>Ga0208480_1000300_pt1 | contig 18655 bp, 19 predicted proteins | sample NGESurshal092012_4_FD_184485 | JGI IMG/M metagenome (GOLD analysis project Ga0208480, IMG submission 184485) | Arctic peat soil microbial communities from Barrow, Alaska - NGEE Surface sample F53-1 shallow-092012 (SPAdes) | ecosystem: Environmental > Terrestrial > Soil > Wetlands > Peat ... | reverse complement strand
TCCTTTCCGGGGGTCGTCGTCATCGAGTTCCCGGTCAACCTCGGTCACGGTGTGGCCCTCCAAGTGGCCTATCGCTACTGCGTGAACAACAACGTGAAGTACGTCGTGACCCTCGACGCCGACGGTCAGAACGACCCATCGGAGATTCCCCAGATCCTCGCTCCCCTCCTGGCCGACACCTCGGACTTCGTCCTGGGCAGTCGCGTGCTCGGTGTCGACAAGACGACGGACAACGTTCGCAAGCTCGGCGTTCGGTTCTTCTCCTTCATCATGAACCGGATGACCGGCTCGAATATCACCGACACCTCGACGGGCTACCGAGCGTTGCGCGTGACGATGTTGGCCGACGTGGTCGATCGGCTGACACAACAGCAGTATCAGACCTCGGAACTGCTCATCACCTGTCTCAAGCGCGGGTGGCGCGTCAGCGAGGTGCCGACCGAGTGGTATCAGCGGGTTTCGGGCGAAACGAAAAAGGGCGCGACGTGGACCTACGGCTTTCGTTACGCCCGAGTCGTGTTCGGCACCTGGTGGCGCGAACGTTAGTTAGATGGTGAGTCGGGCTCCGTTTTGGGAGCCGTGAAACTCTTGCGATTGGCGTCGTCAAAGACGCGCGGTGGCGTTTTCACTTTCGCCTTCTTCGGCTTCTTGGCTTCTCGGCCCTGCGGATTCTTCATGGACGAATCCTAGGTCGCCGCGCGCGAGAACTGACGCCTGTCGGTAGGTCACTTTCATCCCTACTGGCTCCTTGTTGAATCCGGATGTCACAGGCTCTCGAGATATTTGTCATGGCGCAGTTCCGGCGCCGGGATGGAGGGACCAATGGCTGTGAAATACCAACTCGTCATTAACTGTGTTGGCCACCCGGAACGGCTGGCCCGTTTCTGGGCCGAAGCCCTGGGTTACGTCCTCGAGTCGCCGCCGGAGGGCTTCGCCACGTGGGACGACTGGCGTCGCCACGTGAGACTGCCCGAGTCGTGGCTGGGAAGGGGGACCGACTGCATCATCGATCCCGATGGCGCCGGACCTCGGATTTGGATCCAGGTCGTGCCCGACCCCAAGACGACGAGCAATCGACTCCACATTGACGTTCACGCCAGCGGTCGGGACTTGCCGATCGAGTCCCGCAAAAAGCGCGTTGACGACGAGGCCCAACGTCTGTGTGACCTCGGCGCCACGCTCCTCAGTGACCTAAGCGAGGAACTCGATGCGGGCGCCGAGCACTACGCGGTCGCGCTCACGGACCCCGAAGGCAATGAGTTCGACATCAACTGACAGTCGAATCCGGCGCTCGGTTGGGCGATTCAGACGCCCGCTCGCCGCACGTCAACCCGAGAGGCTCTCGAGATAGACCTTCTCGAGAGCCTCTCGGAGTTCCTCGCTCTTCGCCGTCAGCGCCGAACGAGAGACACGTCCCTCAGAGAGCGGCGGATCGAGGGGCAGACCTACGACGATTCGGATCTTCGACGGTCGCGGGAGTTTGGCGCCCTTCGGCATCGCCCGGTCACTGCCACCGATGCCGACCGGCACGATCTTGGCGCCCGTGCGCGCGGCCACGAACATGGCGCCGTCGTGCAGTGGGGCGACGGCGAGGCCCTCTTTGCGGGTCCCTTCGGGAAAGAGCACCAGAGCGTGGCCCTGTCGCAAGACCGCCTCGGAGTGCGCCATGGACTCGCGGTCGGCCGATCCGCGGTGAATCGGAAAGGCCCCGAGATGCGTGATCAGCGGCCCGAGGAGCGGAACGCGAAAGAGCGAGTCCTTGGCCATGAAGAACACCTTGCGCTTCGAAATGAAGAGCGTGAGCGCGAAGTCCACGTTGGAGCGATGGATCGGCGCGATGATAACCGGTCCCTCGAGGGGGATGTTCACGGCGCCGGTGACGGTCGGTCGAAAGAGCACCTTGGAGAGGCCCGAGACGATTCCCGCGCACACGCGGTACGTGAACGTGCGTCGGTCGCTCAGCTGGAGAGGTTGTGCTTCAGCCATTGAACTATCTCCTGGGCGACGTCCTCGACGTCTCGACCTGTCGTGTCTAGCACGAGGGCGTCGTCGGCCTGGCGAAGGGGCGAGGCGACGCGCGAGGAGTCGGCTTCGTCTCTGCGCGCGACGGAGTGCTCGCTCTCGTCACCGCGGCGGCGTGCGCGTTCCTCGAGCGACGCGGTGAGAAATATCTTGACCGGGGCGTTCGGAAAGACCACCGTGGTGATATCACGTCCCTCGACGACGGTGCCCAGCGGCTGGGCCGCGGCGAACGCACGTTGGCGCGTCACCATCGAGGCGCGCACGTGCGGATTCGCCGCGACGATCGACACGGCCACGTTGACCTCTTCGCTTCGGATCTCGTCTTCGACGTCGTGACCGTTGACGCTCACGCGCGGCAGCGCCGTCAAGGTGACGCCGTCGGCCACGGCGGCTACGGCCGCGTCGTCGTGGACGTCGAGGCCGCGACGCAGCGCCTCCCACGTCACGGCTCGATACATGGCGCCGGTATCGAGGAACGACCAACCGAGCAGTGACGCGACCGCGCGCGCGACCGTCGACTTTCCCGAACCGGCCGGACCGTCGATGGCGATGACGAGATCGCTCACGCGAGTCGCTCGAGGTCGTCGAAGAAGTTCGGATAGCTGGACGCGACGGTCTCCGCCGCGGCGATCGAACAACCGCCACCCGCACATCCGGCGACGGCGCTCGCCATCACCATGCGGTGATCGAGCGCCGCGTCGACGTCGAAGGTCGAGAATCGCTCGGCGCTACCGAGACCTTCGACGAAGAGGTCGTCGCCCTCGGACCACGCGCGAGCGCCCAATTTCGTCGCCAACAGCAAGGACCCTTCGAATCGGTCGGACTCCTTCACGCGTAGTTCGCCGACGTCGCGGAAACAACTCACGCCTTTGGCCGCCGCCGCGGCGACGACCAACACCGGCACTTCGTCGACCGACGGGATCTCACTGGCGTGAACTTCGGTCGCCGCCAACTGCGAACTCTGCACCGTCAGTGAGGTCATGGAGTCGTGGTCACGCAACGTCATGGTCGCACCCATCCGCTGGAGCACGCCAAGGAATCCGACGCGCTCTCGGGCGCTGTCGATGTCCAGTACTGCGATATCGGCATCCGGGTGAATGCAGCCCAGTACGGCGAAGAACGCGGCCTGGGACGGATCGCCCGGCACCAGCCAGTTGCGCGCCAGCGGTCGCCCGGGATGAAGGGTGACGCTTCGTCCCTCGCCGCTCTCGACGCTCACGACGCTCACGCCAGCGCGCGAGAACATCTCTTCGGTCGTTGGGCGGGTGCGCACGTGTTCTACAACGGTCGTGGGAGAGCTGGCGCAGAGCGCCGCGAAGAGAATGGCCGATTTCACCTGCGCGCTCGCCATCGGCACGTCGTAGGCGATCCCGCGAAGTACGTCGGTGCCGGTGATCCGCAGCGGAGCGCTGAGCCGCGCTCCTTGACCATCGAAGCGCGCACCCATCAACGTCAACGGCTCGGCGATTCGATCCATCGGGCGCTGTGACAACGACGGATCGCCAACCAGGAGGTGCTCGCCCGGGATGGCGCTCACGATTCCCGACAACAACCGCATCGTGGTACCGGAGTTGCCGCAGTCGAGGACGTCGCCACTGACCCGGAGTCCGTTCGTCGGCCCCACCACGGTGACGACGCCGTCGCGGACGTTCACGCTCGCGCCGAGTTGTTCCATGATCTGCGCGGTCGCGGTGACGTCCATGCCCGGCGACAGTCCTTGAATCGTGCTCTCACCGCTCGCCAGGGCGCCGATCATGAGCGCGCGGTGCGACGTACTCTTGTCGCCCGGCACCCGCAGATTGCCACGCAAACGTTCGAAGTGCTCGACCTTGGCGGTGCTCACTGTTCGTGCGCCACCTGAAAGCCCAGCGCCGAGAGCGCCTCGCCGAACATTCGGGACTGTTGTGCGTCGACGGCGAGCAGCAGGGTACCGCCTACTCCTTCGATGCCGTGGGCGATCTCGATGTCATAGATATTGACCGCCAAGTCTGAGGCCGACCTCGTCACGCGCGCTAGGACGCCCGGTTCGTCGCTCACCTTGACGCGCAGGTACGCGAGGTCCTCGGTACTCAACGCGCGGCCGGGGAGCTGTCGACGGGCACTCGCGGCACTCAAGAGACTCTCCAGGATGACGTCGCGTCCGTCGTCGAGCAACGCCTCGCGCAGTCCCTGCAGTCGAGCTTCGAGCGCTTCGAGGCTCTGTACGACCGCGTCTCGATTCTCAAAGAGGATGTCGGGCCAGATTCCCGGGTCGCCGGCGGCGATCCTGGTCATATCTCGAAAGCCCCCCGCGGCCAGTTGCAACAAGACGGCGTCTTGTTCGGCCACCTGGCTGGCCTCGTTCATCAGGGATCCGGCCAACAGGTGCGGTACGTGTGACGCGATGGCGACGAGGCGGTCGTGGTCCTCGGCGCCCACGGCGACGACGTTCGCCCCGATCTCGCGCAGGATGCCGTGCAACGTGCTGTAGGTGGTGGGTGAGGTTCGATCGGTCGGTGTGAGCACCCAGGTCGATCCGCGAAAGAGATCGGCGCGAGCGCCCGAGAGTCCGCGCAACTCCGAACCGGCCATCGGGTGTCCGCCGAGAAATCGTTCGTCGACGACGTGGGTCACGATCGACCCCTTCACGCCGGCCACGTCCGTGACGATGACGTCGGGGCTAGAAAGTTGCGCGAGTACGTCACTGGCGAGTCGCGCCACGGCACCCGCTGGAGTCGCGATGACGACCAGGTCGACGTCGGGCTGGAGGTCGATACCGGTGACGACACTGCTCTTCACCGCCGCAGACGTGGTCTCGTCGTCGCTATCGACGCCGGTGACGGCCCAGCCGGTTTCCTTGAGCGCGAGCGCGACCGACGCGCCGATCAGACCGAGACCGACGACGTGGGCGTGGCGACTATTCGGGGAGGTCATCACGCAGGCCTTGGGCGTTTCGAAGGTAGACGTGTCGAAGTTCGCCTCGGGACCTGGTCGTATAGACGTGCATCAGGATGCGTATGCACTTTGGCATCGATCCCGGTACGTCGATCTCGCTGGCGCAGAGCAAGGGGACGTCACCGAAGCCGATGCCGCGCGCGACGGTCGCCGGAAACGTCGACGGGAGGTCGCGCGTCGTGGTGAAGATCACGCTGACGACGTCGTCGTGGGCCAACTCGTTGCGGTCCATCATCCCTCGAAGTAGTTCCTGCGTGGCGGTCTCGATCGCCGTGGGCGTGTCCTCGTCACAGGTCGTCGCGCCGCGAAGGCCCCGCAATTGCGCCGATCTCATGTAGGCATCGTAGAGGCGATCGCGTCACTCATCCCAACGGCCTCCATGAGTCGTCGAACTTCGGCGAGTGAGAGTTGGCGCGACGAGCCCGGTGAGAGCGTGGCGTCCTGGATCGGGCCGATGCGCGTGCGCACGAGTCGCGTGACGTCGTGACCGACCGCGGCGCACATGCGACGGACCTGACGGTTGCGTCCCTCGTGGATCACGATGCGCAGCAATCCCTCGCTCACCCGACTTACCTGCGCCGGGCTGGTCATCCCGTCTTCGAGTTCGACACCGTCGCGCAGTCGGCGAATAGCGGCCGGCGCGGGGTCGCCTTCGACGCGCGCGAGGTACTCCTTGGGGATTCCCGAACTCGGGTGCGTGAGCAGATGCGCCAATCGGCCGTCATTGGTGAGGATCAACAGACCCTCAGTGTTCATGTCGAGGCGACCGACGGGAAAGATCCGTACGGGACTCTCCACGAGTTCCAACACGGTCGTGCGTCCGTGCGGGTCCGAGGCCGTCGTCACGACACCGTCCGGTTTGTTCAAGAGGAAGTAGACGGTGTTCTGCGCGGTCGGCGCGAGCGAACCGTCGACACAGATCACCTGGCTGTCGGGATCGACGCGGTTGCCGAGCTCGGCGACGCGACCGTCGATCGTGACCCGGCCCTCGCTGATGAGGATCTCACAGGCCCGACGTGATCCAAATCCCGCGCGCGCGAGTGTCTTTTGCAGGCGCTCGCCGTCTTCCAACTACGAGACCTCGGAACTTTCGTCGACGTCGAAGCCCATCTCCTCGACCAGTCGATTGGCCGTCTCGATCGGCGGCATGAACTCTTCGATCGGGGGCAGGTCGTGGATCGAGGCCAGCCCCATGCGATCGAGGAATAGCTCGGTCGTCCCGTACAGGATCGGCTGTCCCGGTCCCCCGGCACGGCCGGTCTCTTCGATGTACTGACGCTGTTGGAGGAGTCGACAGACACCGTCGACGTTCACCCCGCGAAGTGCCGTGATCTGAGCCCGCGAGATCGGCTGTCGATAGGCGATGATGGCGAGCGTTTCGAGGGCCGCGGAACTGAGTCGGTGCGAGACGTCGCGGCTGGCGAACTTGGCGACCCACGTGGCCACGTCGGGCGATGACTGCATCACCCAACCGCTCGCCAACTCCGCCAATTGAAATCCCCGTCGTTCCTCTAAGAACTCGACACGGAGCCGCCGAAGTGTCGTCGTCACGTCCGCGGCGTCGGTCTCGACGACGTCAGCGAGTTCTTCGGCCGATATCGGTTCGAGGGCCACCGTCAACATGGCTTCGAGAATCTGCTCCAGCGAGAGTTCATCCCTCATAGACGTCAACCCTTCCGATGTCGACCTCGGACCCTTCGTCGATCCAGGCAATCCGAACGTCCCCGAAGGTCGAACCCTGCCCCAGTTCGACGAGTCCCAGTTTGCAGAGCTCCAGGAGCGCCAAGAAGTGGACGATGATCTCGATGCGACTGCCGAGCGACTCCGTGAGCGCCCGGAACGACAACGCACCCATCGACGGCAGTCGCTGCGAGAGCGAGACGACCGTCTCGGCGACCGACACCGCGTCGACCGTGACGTGATTGAGGCGTAGCACGGGAACCGGCTTCTCCTCGATGCCACGTAGGTAGGCGCCGGCGAGGAGCGCCGTCGTCACCCCGGCCAGTAAGTCCGGGGGGACGACTTCAAACCCGTCATCCACACCGCGCAGCCTTGGATAGGCGCGGGTGGCACGTTCGAGGAGCGAGACGAAGGCGTCGGACAACGCCGCGTAGGTGCGGAGCTCTAAGAGCCGCGCCAGGAGGACGTCACGCTCCTCCCAGCCGACGAACTCCTCATCCGGCTCGGTGTCGTCGCGACCGGGCAGCAGGCTCCGACTCTTCATCTCCAAGAGGATCGAGGCGATGAGCAAGAACTCCGAGAGGTCCTCGACGTCGATGGAGACCGCGTCGTCGCGCAACACCGCGACGAAGGCGTCGACGATCGGACCGAGCGGTACGGCGAGTATGTCGACGTCGTGGCTAGAGATCATTTGGAGGAGCAGCTCCACAGGGCCGCTGAAAGACGGCGTCGTCACGACGAAGGTCACCGGACAAGACTACTTCGTTCGTTTGAACGTACTTCACCTAGAATTGCACGATGAGAATTCTCTCGGGCATGCAACCGTCGGGCACGTTGCACATCGGCAACTACCTGGGCGCGCTGAAGCAGTGGGTCGAGGCACAGAGTGCGGACTCCTTCTACTGCGTCGTCGACCTGCACGCGTTGACGCTCGAAATCGAACCCGAGACGTTGCGCGCACAGTCCTACGATCTGATCGCCACGTTCCTCGCCGCCGGTCTGGATCCCGAGGTCTGTTCGATCTTCTTACAGAGCGAGGTCCCCTACCACGCCCAGATGAACTGGCTCCTCGAGTGCGTCGCCACCTACGGCGAGCTGAGCCGCATGACCCAGTTCAAGGAGAAGTCCTCGCGCAAGACCGGCTACCGCGTCGGTCTCCTCACCTATCCCGTCCTGATGGCCGGGGACATATTGCTCTATGAGACGGCCGAAGTCCCGGTCGGTGACGACCAGCGCCAGCACCTGGAGCTGACGCGCGTGATCGCCGAGCGATTCAACAATCGATACGGCCCGACGTTCGTGGTGCCAATCGGCGTGCAGCCCAAGGTCGCGGCGCGCGTGATGGACCTCCAAGAGCCCACGCGAAAGATGTCCAAGTCGATCTCGAGTCCCATGGGTTCGATCTTCGTCACCGACACGCCCGACGAAATCGACAAGAAGATCAAGAAGGCGGTCACCGACACCGACAACGACGTGCGCTACGACTGGGAGAAGAAACCGGGCATCTCGAACCTTTTGGAGATCTATTCGAGCTTCAGCAACGAAACGCCCCAGGCGGTCGCCGAGCGCTACACGCGCTACGGGGACCTGAAGAACGACCTCGCGGCACTCGTGATCGACTGTCTCGCACCGATACACAAACGCTACGACGAGTTCATGGCCGATCCCGTGGCGTTACGTGGCGTCGTCACCCGAGGTGCGGAAAAGGCCAACGTGGTCGCCGGCGAGGTGTATCGCCGCGCGGCGAACGCGATTGGCCTCATTTAATTAGATTGACCCACCAGGTTTGGAGGTCGCCCAAAGCGTTGGATCCGAAGTGAAACACGTACTCACTCAAGATCACGAAGGCTAAAACGAGCGGTAGTGCTCGCGCCCTCCAGTGGTAGTAAGCGCCGAGATGGCGATTCGGCACGAATCGCTCAATGATCGCCGAACCGTCGAGCGGTGGGATCGGGAGAAGGTTGAAGGCGGCGAGCAAGAGATTGGAAAGTCCGAGGGCGAGCCCCACGTTGAGAAGCGTGTTGTTCGTCACGACGACGCTGCCGAATTGGTTCGTGACGGCGAGGTCGCAGAGCAGTAGTCCAATGCCGGATAAAACAATATTGACGAAGGGGCCAGCAAGCGAAACGTAGAGCGACTGCTGTCGCGGTTTGCGCAGGCGTGACATATTGACCGGAACCGGTTTGGCGTAGCCAAACGGTGGAAAGTGCAGTGCGATCAACAGTGCCGGAAGAAGGATCGTTCCAAACGGGTCGATGTGTCGCGCCGGATTGAGTGACAGACGCTTCGCGTTTTTCGCAGTGGGATCGCCAAAGAAGTTCGCGACCCATCCGTGGCTCACTTCGTGCAAGATAATCGACGGCAGTAGCGCTATATAGAAGTAGTAAGTGTGGAACATCGCGGCTTTCGATTTAGTCGTGCGCCCGAGGGTGCGCGTTGTGGTATTCGCGTTTCAGTGACGTTACCGCTACCGCGGTGTATATCTGGGTCGTGGAGATCGAAACGTGTCCGAGGAGTTCTTGAACAACGCGAATATCCGCACCGTGGGCCAACATGTGGGTGGCGCAGCTGTGACGAAAGACGTGCGCGCTGATGCGCGAGCGTTCAATGCCGACGGGCAGGGCCCGTTTGTCGATAATCAGATCCACCCCTTGTCGACTCAAGGCTCCCCCGCGGGCGTTCAAGAAGAGTCGCGCGTCCTTGCGTGCGCCGGGAAACGAGCCGCGGCCACGCGGTTCGAGATAGGCACGAAGAGCGGCGGTCAGCGCGGTTCCCATGGGCACCAGTCGTTGCTTGGAACCCTTCCCGGTCACGAGGATTAGTTGTTCGTCAAAGTCGAGGTCGCCGAGATCGATGCCCACGACCTCCGAGACGCGAGCACCGGTGCCGTAGAGGAGTTCGATCAGGGCTCGGTCGCGCAGGTCGCTCGGCGTGGCGTCGGGAATCGAATCGAGCAGCGCGGTGACCTCGTCCTCGGCCAACGGTTTGGGCAACGAGCGACCGCGTCGCCCGCCCTTGAGTCGCACGCTCGGGTCACTCGCGAGGTAGCCCTCGACGACCAAGAAGGCGAACCATCCCCGAATCGAAGCGACTCCCCGGGCGATCGACGTCTCGGCGCGCTTCTGGCGGCGCAGTTGGTTGCAGTAGCGCTCGAGGTCGTGTTCGCGCAGCGAATCAAGTTCGATACCGGCCTTCTTCATCCACTCAAGCAATATCCTCAGGTCTCGGCGGTAGGCCTCGATGGTCGCGCGACTTCGACCTTTCTCTATGGTCAGCCACTGCAGATACTCCGTCAAGTACTGATCAGTCGTCGTCAAAGAACGTTCCGAAGACGCGGCTGACGGCGAGAGTGGTGGTGATGTCATTCGCCGGCTCACGACGTAGAGTCTCGCGCAGATCGTCTCGCGAGAACCATCGGACCGTCGCGCTCACTTCTTCCGGTCCGGCCGGTTGACGCGACGCCGTGGCAAGCCCTCTGGCTTCATAGATCGTGATCAGTTGATTGGACCAGCCGTTGGAGGTCATGAATTCGCCCAAGCGAGACCACTGCGCCGCTTCAGTCCCGAGCTCTTCGAGCAGTTCCCGCTTCGCGGCATCCAATGCGTCTTCCCCGGGTACGTCGAGCGTGCCGGCCGGCACTTCCCAACAGAAACGATCAAAGGTCGCGCGGTACTGACGGATCATTCCGACCTCGTTGCGTTCGTTCACGGCGAGTATCGCCACCGCGCCTGGATGCGTGACGACGTCGCGCTCAAATGTGGCGCCGTCATGTTCGACAGTTCGTCGCTCTACGGCGAAAACGTAAGACTCAAGGAGCTTCTTGGTTCCAACGACTCGGAACGAATCGCTCACAAGGTGACGTCGACCGATTCCGGATCGATGATGTGCGGCTCTCGTCCCTCGGCGCGCGCGGCGGCCGCCTTGATGAGTCCGAGGAACAGGGGGTGGGGACGATCAGGTCGCGATTTGAACTCCGGGTGTGCCTGGGTGCCGACGTAGAACGAGTGGTCGGCGATCTCGGTGAACTCCACCAGGCGGCCGTCCGGGGACGTACCCGAGCACCGCATACCGGCGGCTTCGAACTGCGCGCGGTAACGAGAGTTGAACTCGTAGCGGTGGCGGTGGCGTTCGGACACGACCGTCGTGCCGTACAACTCGGCCACGACCGATCCTTCGTCGAGCATCGCGGGGCAGGCGCCGAGACGCATCGTGCCCCCGAGATCGGTGACGTCCATCTGCTCGGCCATGAGTGCGATCACCGGTGCCGAGGTGCTTATCGAGATCTCGGTCGAGTGCGCGTCGCTGAGTCCCAGACAGTGACGAGCGAACTCGACCACCATGACCTGCATACCGAGGCAGAGGCCCAGATAGGGAATATCGTGTTCGCGCGCGATCCGGGCCGCCGCGATCATGCCCTCGACGCCGCGTTCGCCAAAGCCGCCGGGCACGACGATGCCGTCGAGTTGACGGATCCGTTCGGAATCGATCTCGGTGGGAACGCGCTCGGCCTCCAGCCACTCGATGGTCGTCTTGGCGCCCACCGCGAAGCCGGCGTGACGAATCGACTCCCCGACAGAGAGGTAGGCGTCGGGCATGGTCACGTACTTGCCGATGACGCCGATTCGAAGGTTCTTGGTGGTGCTGTGCACCCGGCGTACGACGTCGCGCCACGCCGTGAGGTCGATCGGATTGGCCTCGAGGTCGATGCCGAGGGTATTGCACACCATGGTGTCGAGACCCTCGTCGTACATCGTGATCGGGATGTCGTAGATGCTCGGCGCGTCGACGGCGGAGATGACGGCCTGCATCGGGACGTCACAGAGCAACGAGATCTTGCGCTTGAGGCCGTCGGAGAGCGGCTGGTCGCTGCGACAGACGATGATGTCGGGCTGGATACCGCGCGAACGAAGCTCGGTCACCGAGTGCTGGGTCGGCTTGGTCTTCTGCTCCCCCGAGGGCGCGAGGTACGGCACCAGCGTCAGGTGGACGTAACAGACGTTGTCGCGTCCGGCGTCACGACGGAACTGACGGATCGACTCGATGAAAGGGACGATCTCGATGTCGCCGACGGTCCCGCCGATCTCGACGATCACGACGTCGGCGCCAAGGGTGCCGAGACGGCGAACGCGTTCTTTGATCTCGTCGGTGATGTGGGGAATGACCTGGACGGTCTTTCCGAGATAGTCGCCGCGTCGTTCCTTGGCGATCACGTTCGAGTAAACCGATCCGGTCGTCGTATTGGACATCTTGGAGAGCGACTCGTCGATGAATCGCTCGTAGTGGCCAAGGTCGAGGTCGGTCTCACCACCGTCGTCGGTGACGAAGACCTCCCCGTGCTCACCGGGATTCATGGTGCCGGGGTCGACGTTCAAGTAAGGGTCGAGTTTGCACATCGTGACCTTGAGGCCCCGAGATTTGAGGAGTCGACCGAGCGAAGAGGCCGTAAGTCCCTTGCCCAGAGAACTCGACACACCACCCGTTACAAAGACGAATTTGGTCATTCGTAAACCGCCGCTTCCACGGAACACCAGCATAGCGAAGCCATGAGACTTTCAAGATCTATTAACTGCGTGTTTCCAACATCTGACGCGCCAGTGCCCTCGATTCGACCGTTATCTCGTCGCCCGCGAGCATTCTCGCGATCTCTTCGACGCGTTCGTCGCCACTGACGGCCCGCACCGACGTGCTCACGTCGCTTCGTCCGATCTGCTTCTCGATCACGAAGTGATGATCGGCCTTCGCCGCGACCGAGGCCAGATGTGTGACCGCGAGGACCTGTTGGTTCTGACCGAGCTCACGAAGGCACTCGCCGATCTGCTGAGCGACTTGGCCGCCGACGCCCGCGTCAACCTCGTCGAAGACCGCGACGACGTCCTCCTGGGCCGACTCGAGTGAGATCGCGAGGAGCACGCGACTCAACTCTCCCCCGCTCGCCAGGCCTTGGAGTGGTCCCTCCGGTTGTCCGGGGTTCGGTGTGAACAGAATCTGTGCCTCGGAACCGTCCGTTCCCGCCACCACGAACCGGAGCCGAGCGTGGGCCAGCGCCACGCGCGAGAGTTGTCTCTCCACGGCCGTACTGAGCGACGCAGCCGCGACCCTACGGTCGCGCAGCGCCGCTTGGGCCAAGTGCTCGACGCGCGTAGCGAACGCTTCAATTTCGGCGTCAAGTGACGCCGTACGCGACGACGCCTCCACGAGCACCGCCTGCCGGGCGTTCAGATCGTCTAGCGTCGTCAAGGCAACTTTCAGCGAGCCGTACTTCCGCACCAGTGCCTGGAGAACGTTGGCGCGATCTTCGCGTTCCTTGAGCGACGCCGCGTCGAAGGACTCCGGATCCGAAAGCGCCGCCAGCTCGTGTACCGCTTCGCGTGACTGTTCGAGCGCGTTGCGCAGCAGTCCCCTCGCACCGTCGTACGCGTCGCCCGCGGGCAGACGACTGATGGCGCGGGCGAACTGAGCCAGGACCGCGACGTCACCGTCGGCGTCCAAGGTGTCCAGCACTTCGACGAGCGCCGCCTGCCCGTCACGTAACTCCGTCAGTCTGGTCAGTTCCTCCAAGGTCTCTTCCAGTTCTGCATCGGATTGAATGGCGGCGGCCATCAGTTCGGCGATTTGGAAGGCCACGAAGTCGAGTTCACGCGTTCGCTCTTCCGCGTCACCGCCGAGTGACGCGCGTTCACGTTGAGCCTCATGAAGGGCGCGCCGTGCTTGCGAGAGGTCTTCCACGGACACACCACCCTTGGCGTCGACCAGGCGCAGGGCTTCGCCGCGACTGCGCAGCGTGAGCGAGTCGTGTTGACCGTGAATAACGATAAGTCCATCGGCGAGCATGCGTAACGCTTCAGCGCTGCTCGAGGTACCGTCGACGGCACTGCGCAGGCGTCCCGACGCGCCCGAGGATCGGGTAAGGACGACTTCACGTTCGCCGCGCACATCGAAGACGGCGGCGGCGCGCATGTCGGTGGCGATCGCGGCGCGCGTCAGTGAACCGTCGCCACCCAAACAGAGATCCAGGGCGCCCAACAACAGCGTCTTACCGGCACCGGTCTCACCGGTCAGCACGTTGAATCCCGGTCCGAACTCGAGGCGTGCCTCTTCGATAACTCCGAGTCCGTGGGCGTACAGCTCCAACAGCTCGGACCTAGGCATGACCCTCTCGAAGGCCTTCATGGAGACGAGAGGCCAAGTCGAAACTGCGAGTGGCGACGACACGAACAGGGGTGGGACTCTTTCGCACCTCGACGGACTGACCGGCGCTCAGCGAACCGATGTCTTGACCGTCAGCGACGATGATGGCCGGTTTGTCCTCGGCGACCAACCGGATCACTTTGTCGTCGGCCACCACGATGGACCGATCGATCGTGAAGTGCGGCGCAACCGGCGTCAATATCATCACCGGCAGCGTCGCTTCGACGACCGGTCCACCGGCCGAGAAGTTGTAGCCGGTGCTTCCGGTGGGCGTGGATACCATGACGCCGTCCGCGGAGTACGTGAGGTACTCGTCGTCGTCGACGAAGGTCTTGAGGCGAACCATGTGGCCGGCATGGGCGCGCTCGACGACGACCTCATTTAGCGCGAACTCTTCGAGGTTTGTGCCCGCGACCGATATCAAGAGCGCCAGTCGTTCCACCACGTCGTCGCCCGAGAGCGCCGACTTCGCGTCGGCGACGAGTTCGTTGGACGGCACGTTGAGCAGGAATCCGAGACGACCGAGGTTGACGGCGAGGACGCGTGCACCCAGCGCGTGAGCGAGCCGGGCCGATTTGAGGAACGTACCGTCGCCGCCGAGGCTCACCACGATCGTCGACGCGTCAACCTCAGGGGTAGCGTCCGCGTCCAAGAGGTGGAGGCTCGACGTCACGCCGTCGACCTGCAACTGTTGGCCGGCCTCGCGCGCGAGCTGGACCGCGTCAGCTCGGTTGCTGAAGGCCGTAAAGAGTAGTTGGGACACCTATCACCTCGTGGCTCAATGGTAGTGACAACGGTCGCGTTCGCCGCCAGAGGACTGGCCGAGCGGCCTCGGTCCTCGTCACTCGCTCGGTATGCTCGTTGTAGACGACAACGACGGTCGTTCGTCGAACTACCGACAAGTGAAGCGAGGTTCGTCAAGTGGGTTACCTGATTGCGTTGATTGTCGTGGTAGTCGTCGTCTTGGCTGCCGCACTGGTTCGTCGCTCGAACGGTAAGCGTGGCGTGAGCTACGCGCCCGACCCGAACATTCGACCGGGTATCGGCGGCGGTGGTCAATTGGGGGCACGACCTGGGCCGGGGGCCATTCCGCAGGTCGCTATTCCGACACCGGAGTTCAAGACTGAAGAGATCGCTCACGACGAGTTCAAAAGCGACGTCGCCGACGACTTGCTTGATCCGCGCAACCCGAATCACGCGGCGTGGGTGAAGGAACATCCCGGTATGGAAACCAACTCTGAAAGGGCCGCGGAACTCCCCGAGGACAACCCCGCCTAAATTTCTCGCGTCATGCGCGTTTTCGCGCCGCTGAGTACGAATGACACCGCGTGAAAGGCCTTACTTTTCTGCGCACTGTGCCATCATTTGACTAATGCACAATGCAACGTCCGGCGCCCAACGGCGACTGAAGTGAGTAGCCCCGAAGGGCTGTCGATTTCGTGGCCAAGCCTCCTCGAGGCCCTGCCTGACGGGACGGCTCTCATTGACGGCCACGGCGTCATGCACTACGTGAACGCCGAACTGGCGTACCTGACGGGCTACACCCGTGAAGAACTCGTGGGCCAGAACGTCCAGATCCTGATTCCTCCGGCGCTGCGCCCGATGGAAGGAGAGGCTCGACGAGAGTACGCGCGCGACCCCGACTCCCGGATCATCTGGAACGACCGGGAACTCACCGTGCTGTGCAAGGACGGCACGGAGCGTTCGGTCGATTTCGCGCTCTCCCCCCTCACGGTGAACGACCATCGATGGACCGTGGGATCGATCCGCGACAACAGCGCCCAACGCGCCGCCGAACAGGCCCGTATCGAGGCCGAGCAACATTTCCGGTTGGCCTTTGAGGACAACATGGCGCCCATGGTCTTCACCGATCTCCAGGACTGCATCATCGCGGCCAACGACGCCTTCTGTTCGATGATGGGACGCACGCGGGCCGAACTCATCGGCTTCGACTCCAAACCGTTCACCTATCCCGACGACGTCGGCATCACCGAGGCCTCCCACGCTCGATTCCTGCAAGACGAGATTCGCCAGGTGCGCTACGTGAAGCGATATCTGCACAGCGACGGCCGGATGATCGTCGCCGAAGTCTCGAAGTCGCCGGCCCGCGACAAAGCCGGTAAGACGATGTACTTCATCATCTCCGAACGCGACATCACCGAAGAGCGGATGCTGACCGCCCAACTCTCGCACCAGGCCCTCCACGATCCCTTGACCGGACTTGCCAATCGCGCACTCCTCGACGATCGACTAGCCCAGGCCCATTCGCGCGTCCTTCGCCAGGAAGGCCACGGCGCACTGTTGTTATTGGACCTCGATGACTTCAAGGGCGTCAATGACACGTACGGTCACCTCGTCGGCGACCAACTGTTAGAGGCGGTGGCGCGGCGTCTCGAAGTCGTGACACGAACGACCGACACGCTTTGTCGCTTTGGCGGCGATGAGTTCCTCTACCTCGCCGAAGCAATATCGGGACCCGAGGAGGCCGAGACGATCGCCCAGCGAGTCTTGCGATCCCTGGACGAACCATTCGCGATCGGTGGTCTCAATCTCAAGCAACGCGCCAGCCTCGGCGTGGTCGCGTGGGACTCCTCGAACGCCGAGGTGTCCGACGTCTTGCGCGACGCCGACGTCGCGCTCTACGAAGCCAAACGACTCGGCAAGGGAAGGCTGTTCGTCTACGTCCCCGGCATGCACCAGAAGGTCGTGAATCGCTTCTCCATCGTGCAAGAACTGCGCCAGGCGGTGACCCAGGGAGACCTCGCGATGCACTATCAGCCGATCGTGCGACTCGCGACGAACGAAGTCGTCGGTTTCGAGGCCCTGATGCGCTGGCACCACGAAGAACGGGGTTGGGTGCCGCCGGGCGACTTCATCCCGCTCGCCGAGCAGAGTGACCTCATCGTGGACCTCGGCGCATTCGCGCTGCACGAGTCAATCGTGGCGGCCAGTGCATGGGGACGTTCGAAGGACACACTGGCCGAGCCGTACGTCTCAGTGAACCTGTCGGCACGTCAGTTCCACGATCCGGGTCTGCTCACGCGGGTGAAAGACGAGTTGAAGGCGTCTGCGCTTCCGGCCGACCGTCTTATTCTCGAGATCACCGAGGGTGTCGCGCTCATGGAGATAGCGGACACGCTGGCGATGATCGAACAGTTGACGGACCTCGGCATCGGTGTGGCGCTGGATGACTTCGGCACCGGATTCTCATCGCTGTCGTACCTGGCCCTGTTGAATCCCATGATCATCAAGGTCGATCAGTCGTTTGTGCGACCGGCGATCACGAGTATGCACAGCGATCGACTCCTCGAGACGATCGTGTCACTCGGACACAACCTCGGCATGACGATGCTCGCCGAAGGCATCGAGACGCCGGACCAACTCAAAACACTGCGCGGACTGCACTGTTCGCTGGGGCAGGGATTCTTGTTCTCGCGCGCCGTGCCGTTCGACGAGGCGGCCTCGATGGTGGGAACCGCCTTCTCGCTCTGACAACGTGCACGCGAGAGCCGCCAAAATCGATTGGGTGACCGCTACGCTGGATCGCATAGAAGACACGAGTTTTCCGGAATCAGTACAGCGTTTGGCGCGCCAGCGAGCTCGCGGCACATGCGAATGCACCGCCAGTTGGTGCCCCCACTATGGCCATTGCCGGCTCCCCGCGAAGGAGTTCCACCACAAGAAATCGATCAGCGCCGGCGGCGACGACGAGGTCTCGAACTGTCAGTACTTCTGCAAGGCCTGCCACGAGCGAGCCCACAGTACGAGTGAGCAACTCGGCAAGATCTGAGCGATTCAACTTGGTCGTTCCGCCCAGCGACGCCTATCGAGCGCTCAACACCTCGAACGTGTCGTATCTCGCCGCCTCAATGAGCCACGTGCCGTCGCCGACCCCGAATTGGAGCCCGCGCCAGTCAGTGAACGCACGACTGCATTCACCCTTCCAGAACCTCATTTTAGATTTTTTTTTTTAGCTTTGACTTCAAATTCGATCTCTTCGTCCGGTTCGAGCGGCGCTTCGGCGAATAAATCGGGCCGAAGTGCCATCGCCTCTTGTAGTTCGAAGAAGTGGCTCATCCAGTAAGCGTCAAAGCGCGCGTGCCAGTGCGCGCCGCCCTCGGGTGTGGCGAAAGCCTCTCGCACCAGCGCTGGCGCCAGGAGTTCGACGAAACCGGGGACCTCGATCGCGAGATAACGAAGCCGCAAGAAGTCCAAGAACGAGATCGTCGGAGCCGAGGCCGGCGCCGGCGGTATTTCCGGCAGTGTTTCGCGCACGCGGTCGTCCTTCAGGAACGACGAGGTCAACAACAACGCCAGGACCTGCTCTTCGGAGTTCTCGGCCATCGTGATCAGGCTCTTGCCGACGTTGTCGCGCCCGTGTCCCGAACCGCCAAAGACCTCTTGCACGATGCTGCCGACGTTGGCAATGAGACCGAGGAGCCGTAGGGCCACGGGGCGGGCGTTGGCGATCTCCTTGTCGTCCAGCGAGGCCACCAGTTGGATGAACGGTGCGTCCATGCTGTTTTGCATCGCTTGCAGAGCTAATTCTCCGGCGCGACGGGTCTCTTCGACATTTACGCTGTCCGATCCACCGGATGCTTCGCGTTCAAACAGACCGGTCTCGGCGTGATCAAGTGAGGAGAGGTCGCCGTGTATCAGGTCGATCAAGAGCGCCGTGAACTCGGCGTAGAGTTCGGACCCTCGTCCGAGTCGCTTGCGCGCCGACACCATCGCTGGTCCCGCTTTCAAGTGCTCGAAGAAGACCGCCTCGAGTACGTCGCGTTCGCCTTTTTCTTCCTCTACCGCTTCCCCCGCCACCAAGCGAATCTCT
>Ga0208480_1000299_pt1 | contig 18690 bp, 19 predicted proteins | sample NGESurshal092012_4_FD_184485 | JGI IMG/M metagenome (GOLD analysis project Ga0208480, IMG submission 184485) | Arctic peat soil microbial communities from Barrow, Alaska - NGEE Surface sample F53-1 shallow-092012 (SPAdes) | ecosystem: Environmental > Terrestrial > Soil > Wetlands > Peat ... | reverse complement strand
TCTGGCGCGCGGCGGGCAGGCCCTTCCCGGTGAATCCGGTCCGCGTTTCGCGCCAGGTAAGCGCCGGGGACAGGGCGAGCGGACCATCGGTCCCGGGCAGCGGGACGCCGCGCACGAGCGCCGCCTCGACCGCGGCGAGGCGCTCCTCGTCGTCACCGGCGAGGTGCAGGCAGAGGTGGTAGTCGTCGATCGCCGGTGACTCGAAGCTCGACAGCGCCGTCGCTGTGGGGATCGGTGCACTGAGCTTGAGCACGCGCTCGAAGTAGGACGGACCCCAGCCCGCGGTGAATAGGAGCCCGCCGGGGCCCCAGGGGTAGCGACGCTCGAGCGTGCGCAGCGCCGCCTCGAGAAGTACCGCGGAGGCCGGACCCGGCGCGGCGTTCGCGTTCACGTCGAAGCAGAGCAGCCGGTCAAAGCGCGGGGCGATCGGATCCCCGACGTCGTCGACCGCGAGCGTCGCGGCCCACGCGTGCTGGCGCGCGGGCAGGCCCGGCGGCTGGGCGCCGAGGGCGACCGTCGGGATCTGAGTGCCCGCGGACGCCCGCTTCGCGGTCAGGCCCGCGGCGACGCCGCCCACGGCCACGGCCGAAGCGCCGGCCAGGAATCCCCGTCGGCTGAGCGATCGCCCGACACTTTTACCTTCGCCCCACATCTCAGATCCCGGCGGCCACGCTATCAGCCGGAACCCGGTCGATCAAGATGGCCTTATCCTCCACTGGCTTTGCGCAAAGGGGTCAGCATCCGTCTTGCCGTCGCCGTCATCCTCGGAGGGTCCGCTCTCGCTGGCACCGGCGCCGCGCCGAGCAGCGCCGCCTCGGGCAGGAGCTCGACGGTGAGGCTCGAGTCGACGAGCCTGGGCAAGATCCTCGTCGACGGGTCCGGATTCACCCTCTATCTCTTCACCCGGGACCGGCGCCGGGTGGACCGGTGCGTGACGGTCTCCGGCTGCCTCGACGTCTGGCCGGCGTTGACGAGCACCCGTCGGCCGGTCGCGGGCGCGAACGTGAGGTCCTCGCTCTTGGGGACGATCAAGTTCCACGGCGCGGTCAGGCAGATCACCTATGCCGGTCATCCGCTCTACACCTACACGGGTGATTTCGCCCCGCGGTCGACCGGCTACGTCGGCACCTACGAGTACGGGGGCTCGTGGTACGCCGTGAGCGCGGCCGGCAAGGCGGTGGGCCGCAGCGCCTTCTGAGGGCGCCGTGCCTCACACGCCGTAGGAGCGCCCGATCACGTCGAGCATGATCTCGTCGGTCCCCGCCCCGATCCGGTTCAGCCTCAGGTCGCGCCACGTGCGCTCGATCCCGTACTCCTTCATGTAGCCGTTGCCCCCGTGGATCTGGATGCACTCGTCGGCCACCTCGACGGCGATCCGGGCGGAGTGGAGCTTGGCCATGGTGATCTCGCGCACCGGGTATTCGCCGTTGTGGAAGCGCCAGGCGGTCGTGTAGACGAGCTGCCGGGCCGTCTCGATCTTCGTCGCCATCTCGGCGAACTTGTGCCGGGTCACCTGAAAGCTTCCGATCGGGCGCCCGAAGGCGGTGCGCTCCTTGGCGTACTGGAGGGTGCGGTCGAAGACATGCTGGGCCGCAGCGACCGACCCGGCCGCGCCGATCAGCCGCTCTCCTTGGAGCTCCCACATGATGTGGTAGAAGCCCTTGCCCAGTTGGCCCAGCACCGCGGACGCGGGCACGCGGACGTCCTGGAAGGCGAGCAGCGCCGTGTCGGAGGCGTGCATCCCCAGCTTCTCGAGCTTCTTCTCCCGGACCACGCCGGGGAGGTCCATGGGCACGAGGAACAGGGTGAAGCCCTCGTGCGGCGCGGCGTCGGCGTCGGTCTTGGTGACGAGGACGATCGCGTCGGCGCGGTGCCCGTTGGTGATGAAGGTCTTCGAGCCGTTGATCACGTACTCCTCGCCGTCGCGGACGGCGCGGGTCTTGATCGCCGCGACATCGGAGCCGGCGTCCGGCTCGGTGATGCCCAGGCAGAGGATCTTCTCGCCCCCGATCGCCGGTGCGGCCCATTCCTGCTTCTGCTCCTCGGTGCCGAAGGCGAGGATGGGAGGGAGGGCCATGTCGGTCTGTACGGCGATGCCCATCGCGAGCCCACCCGAATGCGAGTGGACGATCTCCTCGGCGAGCACGAGGCTCGTGTAGTAGTCGCCCCCCTGACCCCCATACTCCTGCGGCTTGTCGAGGCCGAGGAAGCCAAGCTCGCCCATGCGCCTGAACACCCAGTCGGGGAAGGTGGTCTCCTCCCACTCGTCGGCGTGGGGCTGGAGCTCCCTGGTCACGAAGCGGTGGATCGACTCCCGCAGCTGGTCGTGCTCGTCGGTGAAGATGAAGTGCTTGCGCTGGGTGGCGAAGTCGGGCTTGCGTACGTCGGTGGTGGCCATGCTCGCTGGCGCTCCTGGGCTCGCGGGTGGGGCGGCAGGCCCGGACGCTAGCGGAGGGCCGGACGAAAGTAAACAGTAGGACTTCCTACTTACTGCGGTCGGCGAGGCACTAGGCTTCGCGACCGACGCCATGCCCTACGAAACACTCCGCTACGAAGTCGCCGACAGCGGTGTGGCGACGATCGCGCTCGACCAGCCCGAGACGCGCAACGCCCTCTCGGACGCACTCCTCTCGGACCTCATCGCGGCGCTCGAGCGCGCCCGCGACGACGACCAGGTCCGCTGCGTGGTGCTCACCTCGACGCACGAGACGGTGTTCTCGAGCGGCGGTAACCTGGCCGGCTTCGCCGCGGAGACGCCCCTCGCGCATAAGCACTTCGCGAGCGAGCGCTTCCCCGACGCCTTCCGTCTGCTCGGCGAGCTCGGTAAGCCGTCGATCTGCGCCGCCAACGGGCACGTCCTCGCGGGCGCGCTCGGGCTCGCCCTCGCCTGCGACCTGATCATCGCCCGGGAAGATGCCCGCTTCGGGACCCCCGAGATCAACGTCGGCCTCTTCCCCTTCACGATCATGGCGCTCATCTACCGCAACGTCGGGCGCAAGAAGGCGAGCGAGCTGCTCCTCCTCGGCGAGCAGATCTCGGCCCACGAAGCCGAGCGCATCGGGCTCGTCAACCGCGTCGCCGGCATCGAGGAGTTCGACGAGGTCGTCCGCGACTGGGCCGAGAAGCTCGCCGGCAAGTCCCCGGTGATGATGCGCCTGGGCAAGCACGCGATGTTCCGCCAGCAGGACATGGCGCTCGCCGACGCCCTCGACTACCTGCGCTCGCAGCTCACCATCGCCTTCGCGACCGAGGACCTCCAGGAGGGGGTCAAGGCGTTCTTCGAGAAGCGCGAGCCGGAGTGGAAGGGTCGCTGAGTGATGAGCGACGACGCCGCGACGACCAGCCTCCTCCGCCCCCTCGCCGAGGATCTCGAGGCCCGCCGTGCTCTGATCAAGCAGGGTGGCGGCGCCGAGAAGATCGCGGCCCAGCACGCCGCAGAGAAGCTCACCGCCCGGGAGCGCATCGCCCTCCTGATCGACGAAGGCACGTTCGTCGAGCTCGGCCTGCACGGCCGCCCGCACCACTCCCAGCGGGCGATGGACGGCAAGGAAGCCCCGGCCGACGGCGTGATCACCGGCTACGGGAAGGTCGACGGCCGCCTCACCGCCGTGTGTGCGTATGACTTCACGGTGATGGCAGGCTCGATGGGCATGACCGGCGAGTTCAAGGTCACGCGCCTGCGCGAGCTGGCCTTGACCAAGCGCATCCCGTTCGTGTGGCTGCTCGACTCGGCGGGCGCGCGGGTGCAGGAGGCCGCCGGGGCGATGTTCGCAGGCTCCGGCCACCTGTTCCGCGAGGAGGTGATTATGAGCGGCGTCGTTCCTCAGGTGGCTGCGCTGCTCGGGCCATGCGCCGCCGGCACCGCCTACATCCCCGGATTGGCCGACTTCGTGCCGATGGTCAAGGGTCGCGGCTCGATGGCCTTGGCGGGACCGCACTTGGTGCGCGCCGCGGTAGGGGAGGACGTCACCCAGGAGGAACTCGGCGGCTCGCGTGTGCACTGCCGCAAGTCGGGCGTGGGCGACATGGAAGTGGCAAGCGACGAGGAGTGCATCGAGCGCATCAAGCAATACCTCTCGTTCATGCCCCAGAACTGCGAGTCGCCGGTGCCGATCCGGGTGGGTGGGGACAAATCAGATCCGATCGATCGTGGGGACGATGAGCTGCTCGACGTGCTGCCCGAGTCCAACCGCAAGCCGTATGACATGTACGAGGTCATCAAGCGCATCGTCGATACTCATCCGGGCACAGGCGAGGCGGAGATCTTCGACATGAAGGGCCAGTGGGCAAAGACGATCATCACCTGCTTCGCCCGCTTCGGTGGCAGGCCGGCCGGGATCGTCGCCAACCAGCCCAAGCAGCTCGGCGGCATCCTCGACAACAACTCCGCCGACAAGGCCGCCCGCTTCGTCAATCTCTGCAACGCCTTCGGGATCCCTTTGGTGTTCATCCAGGACGTCCCGGGCTTCATGGTGGGCACCAAGGTCGAGGCCGAAGGCATCATCCGCCACGGCGCCAAGATGCTCTACGCGGTAGCCAACGCCACCGTCCCCAAGATCACGGTGATCACACGCAAGGCATACGGCGCCGGTTATTACGTGATGTGCGGCCGCGCGTATGAGCCGGACCTGATCGTGGCGTGGCCGAGCGCCGAGATCAGCGTGATGGGCGCCGAGGGCGTTGTCGAGATCGCCTTCCGCAAGGCGGTCGACGCCGCCGAGGATCCGGTGGCGAAGAAGGCCGAGCTGGTCGAGAACTTCAAAAAGATGTTCGACGTGTACATCGCGGCAGGCAACGACTTGGTCGACGACGTGATCGACCCGCGTGAGACGCGCCTGACGATCTGCAGGGGACTGGAGTTGGCCGAGGGCAAGCAGATCGAGCGTCCATGGAAGAAGTCGGGCGTCGTACCTGTATGAACCACATCGGACTGCAACCCGAAAGGACGCAATGAGCCTCGACGATCCCGTCGTCATAACTTGCTCGATCTCGGGGGTGATCGCCAACCGCGAGCAGTGCCCAGCGATCCCCTACACGCCTGAGGAGTACGGCGCCGAGGCCAAGCGAGCCGTGGATGAGGGCGCCTCGATGATCCACATCCACGCGCGTAAACCCGATGGCACCCCGTCGTATGAGATCGAGGATTTCTCAGCGATCACGGAGGCGATCCGGGGAGCAGTAGACGATGTGATCATCAACTACTCGACCGGCACGATCGGGGTCCCGACGTCGACGCGGATCGAGTACCTGCGCGCCTGCCGCCCGGAAGTGGCGGCCTTGAACATGGGCTCGATGAACTACGCCAAGTACTCGCGCACCCGCAAAGACTTCGTCTTCAAGATGGTCTTCCAGAACCCGTTCGAGGAGATCGTCGACCTGCTCACCGCGATGAACGAGCTGGGCATAAAGCCCGAGCACGAGTGCTTCGACCTCGGCCACGTCGGCTCATTGACTCCGCTGGTGGACATGGGGGTTTTGAAGACACCCCTACACGTGGACTGCGTGATGGGCGTCGTCGGCGGCATCCCGCCGACCCCCCGTAACCTCGCGGCGATGGCCGACAACATCGCCGACGTCCCGGGAGGCGGCCATGTCAAACACCACTGGGGGGTCATCGGCATCAGCCGCGACCAGTGGACGCTGATCGCCACGGCGCTCACGCTCGGTGGCTCGATCAGGGCCGGAGTCGAGGACAACCTGTATCTGCCTGACGGCACGATGGCCCGCTCCAACGGAGACCTGATCGCCCAGGCACGCAAGATGACCGAAGACGTCGGCCGCCGCCCGGCGACGGTGGCCGAGGCGCGCGGGCTGTTCGGGATCGCTTAGCACGATGTCAAGTCACGGATTCGAGGGTTCTGGATGGCGGCCCGGCGGCCGCGCGGCGTGCTTGGTGGTGATCGCGCGGTGAAGCGTCTCCCGCTCGACGGCGTCCGGGTACTCGACCTTTCGCGGCTCCTGCCGGGAGGCTTTTGTTCACTGCTGCTAGCCGATTTCGGCGCCGAGGTGCTAAAGGTGGAGGACACCGGGCAGGGCGACTACATCCGCTGGGCGCCGCCCTACTACGAGGGCGCGGAGGACAGCGCGAAGTCGGCGCTATTCCTGTCGCTGAACCGCAACAAGCGCTCGATCCGGATCGACCTCAAGAGCGAGGACGGACGCGAGGTGCTGCTGCGGCTCGTGCGCGAATACGACGTCGTGCTGGAGTCCTTCCGTCCGGGCGTGCTCGACCGGCTCGGTGTCGGCTACGAGCGCATGCGCGAAGAGAATCCAGGACTCGTCTACTGCGCGATCACCGGTTATGGGCAGAGCGGGCCCAAGCGCGACGCGTCCGGGCACGACATGAACTATCTGGGGCTGATCGGATTGCTCGGCCTGACCGGAGATGAGAATGAGGCGCCCGTGCAGGCGGCCGGCCAGATCGCCGACCTCGGCGGCGGGGCCTTGATGGCGGCCTTCGGGATCTTGGCGGCTTTGAGAGAGCGTGACGGTGGGCCGGGACAGCCGGGGTCGGGCGAAGGCCAGATGGTCGATGTCTCGATGGCCGACGGCGCGCTGTCGTGGCTGGCGATGGTCGCCGGCCAATACTTCGCCGACGGCGTGGTACCCAAACGTGGCGAGCAGCTGCTGGCGGGCTCGGTCATCTGTTACCGCCCATACGAGTGCGCCGACGGCTGGGTAACATTGGGGGCCCTGGAGCCCAAGTTCTGGCAGGCCTGGTGCCGCGGCGTCGGGCGCGAGGACTTGATCGAGAAGCAATTCGAGAAACCGGGCTCCGACGCGCACGTTCAGGTCGGCGAGGTGTTCAAGGGTCGCACACGCGCCGAGTGGACCCGGTTTGCCGGTGAACACGACTGCTGCCTGGAGCCCGTCCTGGACGTAGACGAGGCGCTTGCCTCGGATCTGGTGGGCGAGCGGGAGATGGTCGTCACGCTCGAGCAGCCCGGAGTGGCCGACGGTGTGCGTCAGCTCGGGATCCCGGTCAAGCTCGACCGGACCCCGGGCGAGCACAACCGGCTGCCGGGGCCTGGTCTGGGGGAGCACACCGAGCAGGTGCTTCGCGCAGCGGGCTATAACGAGGAGCAGGTGGCTGAGCTCATCGAGCAGGGGGCCGTGGCGGGTGCACCCACTGGCGCCAATCAAGCCTCGTTTCTGGGCTGACCCGGTCCTTCGGCGCTATCCTTCGCAGATTGACTGATCAGTCAATCTATCCACCTACCGGGACACCGGGGAGTTCAGAGAGCATATGAAGGCTGCCGCCGTTCAGCTGAATTCCGGTGCCGATGTGGATGCGAACATCGTGGCCGCAGACGAGCAGGTGCGGGCTGCCGCGGCCGATGGCGCGACCTTGGTGGTGCTGCCCGAGAAGTGGACTGTGATGGGCAGCCCAGAGGACCTGCGCGCGGGCGCGCAGCCGCTTGACGGCTCCGCGATCGCATGGGCCCGGGAGACCGCGGCGGAGTTGAAGCTCGATCTTGTGGCGGGCTCGATTGCCGAGCGCGTAGAAGGCCGTGAGAAGTTGGGCAACGCCTCAGTGCACGTTGGCCCAGACGGTGAGATCAAGGCTGTCTACCGCAAGCTGCACATGTTCGACGTCGAGATCGAGGGCAAGCGCTACTGCGAGTCAGATACAGACGAGCCGGGGGAGGAGGTCGTCTCGAGTGTGCTGGTGGATGACTCGCGGCTGGGCATGGCGATCTGCTACGACCTGCGCTTCCCTGAGCTGTTCCGCGTGCTCGCGCTGCGCGGGGCACGTGTGGTCTCGCTCCCCGCCGCCTTCACGCTCCCGACGACGCGGGAGAACTGGGAGCCGCTCGTGCGCGCAAGGGCGATCGAGGACCAGGTGTTCATGGTCGCGGCCAACCAGGTCGGCAAGCACCCCGGCGGCCACCATTCAGGTGGCTGCTCGATGATCGTCGATCCGTGGGGGAGGGTGCTCGCGCAAGCCGACGGTGAGACGCCCGGCTACATTGTCGCCGAGCTGGACTACGCCTGCCAGGACGATGTCCGCAAGCGAATACCGCTGCTGGAGCATCGCCGCCCCAAGCTGTATCACCGCTCCTCGGCACAGGCACATGTTTCCTCTTCCCCTTCCTCCCTCCCCGGTTCCGGGGAGGGAAGGACCCCTACCGGGGGTGAGGGATGAGCTCCACCAGGGCCAAGGCGGTCCCCGACCGGCGCCGCGCGATCCTCGACGCGGCCGTGCGCGTGTTCGCGCGCCAGGGCTTTCACGCCTGCCGCGTATCGGACATCGCAGATGAGGCGGGTGTGGCCTACGGCCTGCTCTACCACTACTTCCCCTCCAAGGAGGAAGTGCTCAACACGCTCTTCCTCGAGCGTTGGGGTGTGATGCTCGAGATGATCCGCGAGGTCGACCGCAAGCCCGTGCCGGTGCGCGAGAAGCTGGGTGCGATCGCCTCGTTCATCATCGACAGCTACCGTCACGACCCCGACCTGATGAAGGTCATCATCGTCGAGGTCACGCGCGCGGCAAACTCCTTCGGCCAGACGCATTTGGGCCAGATCCGCGAGGCCTACCGCCTGATCGGCGAGATCGTCACAAAGGCTCAGCAGGAGGGCATCTTCAAGGCCGAGATCGACGCCGAGTTCGCCGCGATGACGTTCTACGGCGCGATCGAGCAGGTCCTGACCGGCTGGATCTTCGGGCTGTTGCCGCAGGGAGATGAGGATCTCGAGCGCGCCAAGCAGATGGTCGTAGAGACGGTGTGCGGCGGTTTGGAGTGCTGACTACCAGCGCGCGCGGTGGTGCTCGACCACTCCCACGGCACGCGCGAGCTCTATGCCGCCCGGTAGCTCGCCGCTGAACGTGCCGAACGGGGCGCGGTAGTCGCTACGCACGAGCAGCAGGTTCTCGCGACGGCTGCGCTCGGCCTCGGGAGCAAAGCAAAGCCTCGAGCCGTCCTCTGAGGAGATCGAGAGCAGATCGGCCGAGAAGCGCACCGGCGGCGCCTCGTGGGGAGCGCCCGCGACCCAGATGGCGCGCTCGCTGCCGGATGGCGGGTCGTTGACTCCCTGCACCAGGTTGAACGCCAGCGGAGTGCCGTCGGGGCGGCTGCCGACCCCGGCGGCCCACCACCACTCCGTCACGCGCGCGTGAAAGCCGGCGGTGTCGTCGATCACGGCCAGTGCGTCGATGTCGATCGGTGGACGGGCACCGAGAGTCAGGTGGCCGTGAGCACGGACACCGGCTTGCTTGCGCGTCCATACGAATGAGTTGCCGTTGGGGCACTTCGCTTCGATGCCGTCGTCTTCCTCGAGTGCGAGGTCGAGCAGGACGGCGTCGTCACGAATTCGCAGGCGCCCTGGTGTCAGGTCGAGCGCGCCGCGGCGGGGGATCATGCGTGTGCGCTCTGTCAGCGCACCACTTGCCTGCGCCCCAGAGGGTGTGCCCTCCAAGGTGCTGTCGCGCTCGTACACCGCCCAGAACGTCTGGTGTGCCGGCCCGACCTGGACCGAGGCAGCGCAGATCATGACGTGCTCGCCGAACACCCCCACGTAGCGCCAGCGCTTGAGCGGGCGCGTTGCGCGAAACAGCGGCAGCGACTCGGGTGGGCCGGATGGACGCGCCACGAACGACCCTCGCGGGCGCTAGGGCTTTCTGGCCGTGACGATCAGGTTGTAGAACATCGCCGCCGGCAGGCGCGACTCCAGCAACTTGCGGTCCACGCCCTGCAGCGCGAGATAGCCGCGATAGGCGTAATTGCGCCAGCCCCAGGGCACGTCTTCGGGATGGGCAGTCGCCTCGAGCGTGCGGTTGGTCCAGCCGAACCAGTTGGCAAGCAGCTCCTCGCCGGTCACGCGAATATCCGCGAAGCCGGCCTGGCTCGCAAAGCCGGAGAGCTCGCCAGGGGAGAACGCGTGCACATCGACGAAGCCCTCCAGCGACGCCTCCGGCGCCCCTCCGTCCGCCGGCGGCGCCGGCCGTGCGCCGATCGCCCGCCGCCAAAGTGGCGCGACGGCACCGGCGGCGCGCTTGGGGACATTGGCCAGGCGGTCGCCGTAGCGTGAGGGCTCGCCCGCGAAGAGCACGGTGCCGCCTGGGGCGAGCACGCGTGCGAACTCACGGAAAGCTTGGGTGAGATCGGGGATGTGGTGCAGGATCGCGTGGCCGATCACCAGGTCGAAGCTCGCGTCCGCGAACGGCAGGCGCTCGGCGTCGGTGGGCACCGTCGTCACGCCAAGGTCGAGCCGCTTGGCGTTGGCGCTCAGCGCCGCCAGCATCCCGGGAGAGATGTCGGTGCAAGTCGCCTGCCCGACCAGCCCGGCGAGCATCAGGTTGAGCGTGAAATAGCCGGTGCCAGAGCCGATCTCCAGGGAGCGCTCAAAGCGGTTGGGTTCGCGTCCGAGCGCCTTGCGGACCTTGGAGATGACCTGCGCCTGGCCGACGTCGCCGAAGTCGATGCCCCACTTGGCGTCATAGTGATCGGCCGCCACGTCGTGGTAGCGGGTGTTGACGTCGCGGATCTCCTCCGCGTCTGTAAGGGGTGTCACGGCGGGGCACAATACGGCACCGGCACAGACGATGCGCACTGCCGACAGATACGCGTGGCACATATACTCGCGCCCCGTGTCCGGCCCTTCCGCCCCCCCTACGCCGCTCTTCCTGCAGGGCAACCAGCCCGAGGGTGTGCCTCCGCTGGCGCTCACCGGCGAGCGCACGCTGCCGGACGTGCCCGAGGAGAACTACTGGTTCAGGCGCCACCTGGCCGTGTACGAATGGATCGCGGAGCGTGTCGCGGGCCTGCGCACGATCGACATGGCCTGCGGCGAGGGCTACGGCTCGGACATACTGGCGGCCAGCGCGGCGTCGGTCGTCGGAGTCGACGCCAACCCCGAGGCGCACGAGCACGCGCGCCTGCGTTACCAGCGCGCCAACCTGCGCTTCGCCCGCGACCTTGTCGAGACCTTCCCCGAGTCGGCGGACGCGGTCGTGTTCCTGCAGACTATCGAGCACCTCAAGGACCCTGCCGCGGTGCTCGCGCACTTCCGCTCGTTGGTGGGAGACACGGGCGTCGTGTTCGTGTCCACGCCCAACGTGCTCACACTCGCTCCAAAGGGCGCCGAGCGCTCAGACAATCCGTGGCACGTGCACGAGTATCGCGCGCGCGAGTTCCAGGAGCTGTGCAAGGGGACGTTCGCGAAGGTCGAGATGTTTGGCCTCTTCCACGCGCGCAAGCTGCGAGCACACGCGCTGGCGCTGAAGCTCGGCTGGGATACGGTCCACCCGCGCCTGCGTATGACAAAGCCTTTCTACGACTGGTTCACGCCGGCGATAGCCGCAAGCGACTTCACGCTGCGCTCGGCTGCCGAGGCCGATCTCGATGAGGCGCTCGACTTCATCGCCGTTTGTAGACCGTGAGAGGCGAGGTCCTCATGCCGGCCCGGGCCGTCAGGCAGTGAGGGATCCGCTTCAAGTTTGCCGATTGCTCATGACCGTCAGGCCATGAGACGACGTTCCTCCCCGGTAGGGGAGCTGGCGATCGTCCTGCACACGCACATGCCCTACGTGGAGGGCTTTGGCACCTGGCCCTTTGGCGAGGAGTGGCTGTGGGAGGCGATCTCCGGCAGCTACCTGCCGCTGCTGGACCTGCTCGACGAGGGCGCGCCGCTGAGCTTGTCGCTGACGCCGGTCCTGTGCGACCAGCTCGAGGCAGCCGGTGTGGGCGAGCGCTTCGAGGCCTTCGTGGAGGAGGTCCGCAGGCACACGCACGCCGAAGACATCGCCGGTTTGCGCAAGAGCGGCTTTGACGAGCTGGCGCGCGAGCTGGAGCGCTCGTGGGGCGAGTACGAAGGTGTTCTAGGGCGCTTCCGCGAACGCGGGGGAGATCTGCTCAGCGCGCTCGGGCGCCACGCGCAATGGACCTCCTCGGCCACGCACGCGGTCCTGCCGCTGCTGGCAACGGACGCAGGCGTGCGTGCACAGGTGCAGACCGGAGTGGACTCCCACCGCGCACGCTTCGGCGACTGGCATGGAGGCTTTTGGCTACCGGAGTGTGCCCATGCTGTGCACCTGGAGCCGTTGCTGGAGGAAGCGGGCGTGCGCTCGACGTGCGTGGAGTTGACCAACCGCTATGGCCTCGGCGCCCGCGAGCATTTGCGTCCGCTCCTCTGCGAGTCCGGCGTCGTGCTCGTCCCGATCGACCGCGTCACGATCGCACGCGTGTGGAGCGACGGAGGCTATCCGGCGCACGGCAGCTACCGCGACTACCACCATCACACTGTCCACCATCACCAACCATGGGCCAACGACGGCAGCACCTACGACCACGAGCTGGCGAGCGCCCTCGCGCGCGAGCACGCCAAGGAGTTCGTTACCGCGACGATCGAGCGGCTCGGGACCGCCAATCAGCCAGCTCAGGGCGGGGACGCGCTGCCCGGCGGCGGGTTGGTCGTCTGCGCGCTGGACACAGAGCTGCTCGGGCACTGGTGGTATGAGGGAGTGGCGTGGCTGCGAGCCGTCGTCGAGGAGTGCGAGAAAGAGGGATTGAAACTCGTGCGTCTCGACGAAGCCACGGCGATGGCACACCCAGCGCCGCTCGGCTCACCGGAGTGGGACGCGAGCACTTGGGGAGCGGACGGCGACCTCTCGACCTGGTCGGGACCGGTCGTGTCCGACATGGCCTTCGCGACCCGCGCCGCGGAGCTCGAGACGCTCGCCGCCGGACGTGAGGCCGGTGGTGCCGTGCTGCGGGAGCTACTTGCGCTGCAGGCCAGTGACTGGCCGTTCATGGTGTCTCGTGGGCTGGCGGTCCCATATGCGCAGGAGCGCTTTGCCGGTCACCGGGTCGAGCTCGAGAAGGCGCTCGCGGGTGGTCCGGATGCGGATCTCAGCGCTCTGCGCAACCTGGCGGCGCACGCCGATCCGCTCGCATTGCTGGCGCCGTGACCTGACTGCCCGGAACTCGGGTGGGTCCAGCGGTATATATCCAAATTAGATAGTATATACTGGTCGTTGTGGCGAAGCATCTGGTCGACATAGATGAGCAAGCGCTCGCGGACGCACGTGCTCAACTTGGCGTCAGCACGATCAAGGAGACGGTCAACCGTGCGCTTCGGTTGGTCGGCGAGGATCGCGATGCGATGCTCACAGCACGTCTAGGAGCACTCGCCGACGCCGAGCTCGCGCCGCGCGAGCAGGCATGGCGCTGACGCATCTTCTCGATACCAGTGTCCTTACGCGGTTGCGCGAGCCGACGGTCCGCAAGGCGATCGAGCCGGGTGTGCAGCTCGGGCAATTGGCCCGCGCCGGCATCAGCGACTTGGAGATCGGCTTCTCAGCGCGCAACGCGGCCGAGTGGGATCATCTCGCCGATGCGCTCGAAGCATTCGCGCCGCTCGATACGATCGCCGCACACGTGCGTCGCGCAAAGCAGGTACAGCGTTTGCTCGCAGCCAAGCACCAACGTGGGCGAAAGTTGCCGGATCTGCTGGTCGCAGCCGCTGCTGAGGCGGACGGTCTGACGGTTCTGCACTACGACAGCGACTTCGATCTGATCGCCGCTGCGACCGGTCAGGCTTGCGATTGGGTGGTGCCGGCCGGGTCGGTGGACTGACCCAGTGTGGTCTTGTCGAGGTCCATGAAGCTACACATCGGCATGACGTAGGGCACGCCTATTTCGGCTGTACGTTCAGTCCGGGCGTAACGAGATGTAACGCTTTGCCGGTGTCCGGCCACTTTGTAGGTGTGGAGAGGCGATTGCGATTCGAGTTGCTCTACGCGAAGCACGCCCCGGCGGTCAAGGCATACGTGCTGCGCCGGGCCGATGCCTCGACAGCCGACGACGTCGTCGCCGAGGTGTTCGTCGTGTGCTGGCGTCGCTTCGACGAGGTCCCGGTAGATCCGCTGCCCTGGCTGCTCGGGGTGGCCAGACGCGTGTTGAGCACACAACGACGCGGTGAGCGCCGGCGTGGAGCATTGCACGATCGTCTCGTTCAGACAGCCGGCGAATCGATTTTCGAGGTGCCCGACGATTTCGCTGCAAAGTCGGCAGACGGTTCGACCGGCGCGACCGTGCAGTCGGAGGATGGCGCGCTTGCGGGCGTGGCCGATGCCACGCTGACGGAGGCGCTCGCTCGTTTGAACGAGTCCGATCTCGAGCTTCTGCTCTTGATCGCCTGGGACGGCCTCTCTCCGGCCGAAGCCGCGAGTGTGCTCGCGATCAAGCCGGCGACCGCACGCGTGCGCCTATTGCGTGCGCGGCGGCGTCTGACCCAGGCGCTCTCGCGCGAGCGCGCAGAGCCCACCAGCTGCTCGTCCCTATCGATGGAGGCACCCTCATGAGAGTTGACACGATGACGCGCCTTGCCGCCGCCAACCCGGTAGCAACCGCACCGACGGTCGAGTCGCCCGAGCGGCTGCGTCGTCTGATCGAAGACGATGCTCGGGCGCTCGACTTGAATGAAAGGGAAGGAAGCTCGACCACGAGCAAGGGTCTGCGGAAAGCTTCGCGGCTACGGCGCCGTGCGCTCCTCGCCGTGCCGGTTTGCGTCGCGGCGAGCGTCGCCGGCGTGCTGCTCACCTCCGGCTCCTCCGGTCCCGGGGTCAACGTCGCGGCGGCTGCCTACGCAGCCACGTCTCCGCGCCGCGGCGTGGTGGAAGCCGTGTTTCTCGCGCGTGTCTTCGAGGGCAGCGAAGCCGGTGCCAGCTTGCGCCAACGCGAATGGATCGACTCGAGCAAGGGGCTGCGACGCAAGCAGTACTCGACGACCGGACCCTATGGCGACAGGGCAGAGAGGCACGTGCTCGAATCGGTCACCGCGCCGGGACGCTGGGAAAACTGGAGCGCTGGGCCTGAACGGAACGTGGTCACCCGCGTAAGAGTTCCAGACGACGTGAAGATGAATTTGGCATTCGACGGCATCTCGCTGACGGGTGTCGAAGGCATCGGCCTCTACCGCCAGCTCTATCGTCTCGGCGGGATGAAGCTCGTCGGCCGCGAGCGCCACAACGGACGGCTGCTGTGGAAGCTGGAAAGTCGCTCGATCGCAGGCGGGCGAAGGCTCACGGTCGCGACCCGCACGAAGCGGGACGTGCTCACAGTTGCGACACACGCGAGGCTGGTGGTGCTCGTCGACCCAAAGACTTTCCTGCCCGTCTTCGAGCGCCAGATCGACGTTGCGCAGGCTGGCCACCCGGTAGTTGTCGAAAACGACCTCCTCAGCTATCGCCATTACGCCGGAGGAGAATCGGAGGGCCGACTGTTCGACCTCGCGCTACAACACCCGAGCGCCAGCGTGCACACCAGTAACGACAGGTTCCCCAAATTCGTGCCCCAGCACAAGCAGGCGCGCTCCCCCAAGCGACGCTAGCTCTGCTCCCAGCGCAGCCGCTCAGGCGCCTCGCGCATGCGCAGTACCCGTGCCGGCACGCCCCCGACGACCGCGTTCTCCGGCACGTCCTTTGTCACGACGGCATTGGTCCCCACGATGCTGTTGTGCCCGATGCCAACTCCTCTCAATACGCACGACCCATACCCCATCCAAACATTGCTGCCGACGCGCACGTCGCGCTTGTAGATCCCCTGCAGACGGATCGGACGCTCCACTTCGACGACGCCGTGATCGAAGTCGATCAGCATCACCCGGTCGGCGATGATGCACTCGCGTCCGATGGACACGTGCTGGTAGGCGGAGATCGTGCACTCCTGGCCCATCACGGTCTTGGCTCCGATCGAGACTTCGCCCTCATGCACGCGGATCTTCGAATCGTGCCCGATCCAAGACCAGCGCCCCATACGCAGCACGGCGTGCTTGCCGATCTCGAGCTTCACCCCAGGGCAGATGAAGCAGGGCCCGTCGGTCTGCAGTCGCTTGCCGTAGCGCAGCTTCAGGTAGGCAAGCCGGGCCATCAGCAGCACGTAGTGGCGGTTGATCAGGTTGTGTGCGCGCAGCCAGCGAAGGGTGCTACGCATATGTCTTGCCCGCTTCACGAGCGCGCATCCTAGAGCCCTCATGGGCGCCCACGTCAGGACGGGGTTCCCGCCACGAGGAGAAAGTCGGGGGCCGCCAGCGCCGGAGAGCCGGCCTCGACTCCCCGAAGCCGGGTCGGCATGTGGGCTCTGAGGTCTTTCGGAGATACTTCCGCGTGTGCCCCCGACGCTCGCCCAGCGCCTACTCGACGGCGACCGCCGTGCGCTAGCGCGCGCGATCACGCTCGTCGAGGATGACCGCCCCGAGGGCTGGGAGCTGGTGCGCGAGGTCTACCCCCACACGGGCAAAGCGGCTGTATACGGCTTCACGGGCCCGCCGGGGGTAGGTAAGTCGACGCTGATCGGCGCGCTGACCAAGGCAAGGCGAGAGGCGGGTCGCTCAGTTGGCGTGCTCTCGATCGACCCTTCCTCGCCCTTCACTCAGGGCGCGTTGCTGGGCGACCGCATCCGCCTCACCGAGCACTTCCTAGACCAGGGTGTCTTCATCCGCTCGATGGCCAACAGGGGTGCGCTGGGCGGCCTTTCCGAGGCGGCGTTGCAGGCCGCCTTGTTGCTAGACGCGGCCGGTCGTGACGACGTGTTCGTGGAGACGGTCGGAGTCGGCCAGGCCGAGATCGACATCATCGACCACGCCGACACGATCGTGCTCGTCTTGATGCCCGGCTCCGGAGACTCGATCCAGGCCTTGAAGGCCGGCGTGATGGAGATTCCGGACATCATCGTGATCAACAAGGCCGACCACCCGCTGACTGACACGATGGTGCGAGAGATCCGCGGTGTTCTCTCGCTGGCCAACGTCAACGGTGACACGGAATCGGGTCCCACCCGCCCGCGCTGGCGTGTGCCGATCGTAAAGACGGAGGCCGCCCATGGCAAGGGCGTAGCAGAGCTGATCGAGCAACTAGACGCCCACCGTGAGCACATTCTCGGCGAGGGCACGCTTCAGGAGCGCCGCGGGCGCAACCTGCGCAACGAGGTCCTGGCAATCGCCACAGCACGTATGCGACGGCGTTTGGAGGAGGAGCTGCGCGAGGACGCTGACTTCAAGCGTCTACTGGATGAGGTGGTCGAGCGCCGGCTCGACCCTGCCAGTGCGGCGACAGCGCTGCTGGAGCGCCACCGGGGCTGATTACGCGAGGTTGTTACGCACGCTTGCGTGACGATCGCTACGCAGGTATGCGTTACGCAACTCTGCGTAACGACCGAGACCGAGCGCGCAGAGGCGTTTCAGCGCTCGCCGCGCAGCGAGCGGGCCGTCGGTGAACGTTGAACCTCGCGCTGGTCGGGAAGCGTCCCGATCACACGGTCGCCAACGGTGGAGGTGACCCCGAACCAGTAACGCTCATTCTTGAAGTGGTGCAAACGATGGTTTCGCCAGATCGCCTTGAAATAGCGCCCTTGCGGGCGATAGGGCGTGTGGATCAGGAAATGACTCCACTCATAGAGCGCGAGGATCGTAAAGCTGGTCAGTACCCCGGTAGTTGTATATGCGAGCCGGCCTCCGCCGAGCACGAGCGCGATCGGAAAGGACATTCCCCAGTTCACGAGAGCGATCAAGGGCAGGAAGACGAGCACGCCGTAAACCGGCAACAGCACGCCATCGAGAACTCCAGGCGCTTCGTGATGGGCGCGATGCTCACGCGCGGTGAGCATCTCCACACGATGTCCAAACAGGTCAAAAGGAGGCGAGTGCAGCATGTAGACATGGATCGCCCACTCCACGAAGGGTGTAGCCGCGACCAAGCCGACCACCATCACGAGATCGCGCCAGCTCCAGGAGCCCCGCAGGAGCCTCAGGGCTAGCACGATCAGCACGGCGCCGACCAGATAGGGAGGCGAGGGCTGGCGCCAGAACGCGCGCGCGCAGTCGCCCAGGGTCACCGCTCCCTTGCCTGCGCGCGTCGGTACTGCCTGTGCGGGCGCCGCGAGCGGATCCGGTCTTTGCTCTCCGACATGCTCGTTGGAGGCGATTGCTCGTGCCATCAAGAAGAAAGGTTACGCGCTCGTCTGTGCCACACAACTGGGGCGCGTTGTTGTCGGTCAGGTTGTGTGTACAGTGCGACGCGATGGCCTTTGACTATCTCAACCTGGCGGACCGCAGTTGGCCGGGCTTGATTCGCCTGATGGGCGGCCACGCGAAGCTCTATCGCGCCACGGGCGGACGCATCGGACACCGGGTCCCCGGTGTCCCGGAAATGCTGCTGCTGGACCATGTCGGCGCCAAGAGCGGCAAGCATCGCTACACGCCGCTCGTGTTCGCGCGCGACGGCGAGGACGTGATCCTGATCGCCTCAAAGGGCGGCTACCCCCAGAACCCGGCCTGGTTCTACAACCTCAGAGCCAACCCCGATACCACAATTCAGATCGGCTCCAAACACATGCCGGTGCGGGCGCGGGTGGCCACACCGGAGGAGTACGACCGCTTGTGGAAGCTAGCGGTCAAAGTCTACGGCGGCTATGAAGATTATCGGCGGCGGACCGATCGGCAGATACCGCTCGTCGTGCTAGAGCCACGCTGAGAAAAGCCTGCTTCGAAGCGGCGGGTTCTCGCGACCGGTCAGACGGGCGATCTCACGAGCCGGGGCGGATCTTGTCTCCCAAAAAAGCTGGGCGAACATCGAGTACGGGACTATGCCCCAAGCGCGCGGGCGATCACCATCTGCTGCACCTCGTCGGTGCCCTCGCCGATCGTGAGGATCTTCGCGTCGCGGTAGAAGCGGCAGACGGGATACTCCTCGAT
>Ga0208480_1000298_pt1 | contig 18697 bp, 14 predicted proteins | sample NGESurshal092012_4_FD_184485 | JGI IMG/M metagenome (GOLD analysis project Ga0208480, IMG submission 184485) | Arctic peat soil microbial communities from Barrow, Alaska - NGEE Surface sample F53-1 shallow-092012 (SPAdes) | ecosystem: Environmental > Terrestrial > Soil > Wetlands > Peat ... | reverse complement strand
CGGTCCTCCCCGCGGAGAGAGCTCGCCCGCTTCTGACCGCGTTGAGCCCGGCCCGCATGATCCTCGACGGCATGCTCGCCAAGCTCCTCGCCGCGTGCGCGTCGCCGCCGCGGAATACCAGCCGGAACGGGGACCCAACCACAAGCCCGGTGAAATCGCCGACGTCCAGCACGCCTGGCCCGCGCGCGCGGGCCCATGAGCCGCGGAAGCCGACAGGCTCAGGCGACTACCTTGCGAAGAACACGCGCTGCTTCGCCGGGCCCGGCCGATCACATCCCACGCCGCCCGGGACCGACTCGCACCAGCACCAGCACCCGCACCAGGCACCAGCACCGGCACCAGCACCAGCACCAGCACAGACACGCGCTCGGCTCGCCGGCCGACGGTGGCAGATGGCGCAGAAGAAGGTGTGCGGGACCTGGGTAGTTACCCGCAACCCTCGGTTCATCGGCGCCCGTAGTTTCCCGCAGGCGGCCGCGGTCTTCCCCGCTTGGTGGGAGCGGGAGGCCCGCATAGAGTGGCCGTCACGAGCACTCCGCCGGGTTTTCCCGTAGGGGGTTGAAGGTGCGGCCGTCGCGCGCGGGCCACTGACTGGAACTCGCAGCCGGCGTCCCTCTCACCCATACGGAGAAAACGTGAATCACTTTCGAATTCGCAGTGCTTCGGCACGCGCCAAGACTTTGCGCGGTCGCCCGCGTCTCGCAAGGCTGGCAGGCCCGGCCGTCGCGGTCGCGTTGTGCGCCTCGCCTCTCGTGCTGGCTTCGCCGGCGAGCGCCGTGGCCACGAGCCCGCCGCTCGGGTCGGCGTCAACCTTCGCGGTGCTCGGGGGGAGCGCGGTGACGAACACCGGCGCGACGGTGCTGACGGGCGATCTCGGGGTCAGCCCGGGCTCGTCGATCTCGGGTTTCCCGCCCGGACAGGTCAACGGCACGCTCCAGAGCACGCCGGTCTCGACGGCGGCTCAGACGGACATCGCGACGGCGATCGGCGCGGCGAACGCCGAGTCGTGCGACGCGAACCTGAGCGGGCAGAATCTCGGTGGAATGACCCTGACCCCGGGCGTCTACTGCTTTGACAGCTCAGCTCAGCTCACCGGCCTCCTGAAGCTCGACGCCCAGGGGAGCTCGACCGCCCAGTGGCTCTTCAAGATCACGAGCTCGCTGACGTCGGCGAGCGACGCGGGCGTCGAGCTTGTCAACAGCCCGTCGGGAACCTGCTCGAACAACGTCAACTGGCTGATCGGCAGCAGCGCGACGGTCGGCTCGGGGAGCACCTTCCTCGGGAACATCATCGCGACGACGTCGATCACGATGGCGACGGGGGCCAACAGCACCGGGAGCCTGTACGCGCACACGGGAGCGGTGACGATGGACACCAACAAGGTCAGCACGTGCTCCGGCTCCGGGACGACGATCCCGCCGCCGCCGCCCGTCGCGATCTCGACGACCCCGTCGGGAAGCGTCCCCTCGGGTGGCGTGATCTCCGACTCGGCCACCGTGTCCGGGGGCCTGTCACCGTCGGGCACGGTGACGTTCAACCTGTTCGGGCCGGGCAACACCATGTGCACCGGAACGCCGCTGTCGAGCACGAGTGGGACCCTCGTCGGGCAGACGACGTCGTCGGGCAACTTGACGGCGGGCGCTGCCGGCACCTACAACTGGGAGGCCATTTACGGGGGTGACGCGAACAACGCGGGGGTCAAGTCGCCGTGTGGAAGTGAACAGGTGCTCGTAACGGCGCCACACACGCTGACCGGACGGGCTTACGGCTTGACGGTCACGGCGTCGCTCGCGGGAATTCCGCTGATCAACATCCTGCCGACCCCTGACACGTGGGCGATCTCGACGACGTCCTCGACGACGACGACCACGCCGTGCCGGGCGGCGATCACCACGCTCGTGACGGCTCACGTCCTGTGCGCCAACGTGACGACGCTGGCAAGTCCGGGTGAATCGACGGCGACCGCGTCGCTCGCCGATGCCGCCGTGCCGATCGCCGGGATCCCGACGATCACGGCGAGGACGGTCCAGTCGACGTCGACGACCACGTGCGCGGGGTCGAGCGGAACGACGACGATCGCCTATCTGGCAGTCGGCAGCACGGTCGTGATCGCCTCGCCGACGAGCATTCCCCCGAACACGGGCATCTCCGTCGCCGGAATCACGCTCGTCCTCAACGAGCAGATCCCGGTCACGGGGCCGGATACCGGTCTGACGGTCAACGCCGTCCACGTCGCCGCGGGGGTGTTGGGTCTGGTCCAGGCGAACATCGTCCTGGCCTCGTCGGAGAGCGATATCGGCGGCTGCTAGCAGGGGCGGCGAGAGTCCTCGGCGGCCGACGGGCCGAGGACTCAGGATCCGCTCAGGGTCCACTCAGGAGGCTCGCGGGGGAGTGGTCAAGGATGGACCGCATGACCACTCCTCCAACAGCACCTCCACCCCAGGCGCGCGGGCCGGCGCGCCATCCAAGCCGGCCGACGGGCACGGCGCCGGACGTCGAGCTCGTCGTACCGGTCCACAACGAGGCCGCCGTGCTCGAGCGGAGCATCCGGACGCTGCATTCCTTCATCACGCGGGAGTGCGACTTCAGCGCGCGGGTCACGATCGTCGACAACGCGAGCACCGACGACACGCTGGAGCTCGCCGAGGGCCTGAGCCGTGAGCTCACCGATGTCGAGGTTCTCCACCTCGCCCGGAAGGGCCGGGGGCTTGCGCTGCGGGCGGCCTGGAGCCGGAGCGAGGCGACGGTCGTCGCCTACACGGACGTCGACCTCTCGACCGACCTGTCGGCTCTCCCCGACCTGATCGAGCCGCTGCTCGACGGCCGCGGCGACCTGGCGATCGGGTCGCGCCTGGCCGAGGGCGCCGAAGTCACGCGAGGCCTGAAGCGGGAGGCGATCTCGCGGACCTACAACATCCTGCTCCGCGTCCTCCTCGATGTCGGCTTCTCCGACGCCCAGTGCGGCTTCAAGGCCGGCCGGCGTGACGTCGTCGCGGGGCTGCTCCCATCGGTCGAGAACGACCGATGGTTCTTTGACACCGAGCTCCTCTACCTCGCCCAGCGGGGCAGGTTCTCGATCCGCGAGGTCCCGGTTCGCTGGGTCGACGACCCGGACTCGCGGGTCGCGATCCTCTCGACCGTCCGCGAGGACCTCCAGGGGATCGCCCGGCTGCGCCGCCGCGGCCCGCTCACCCCGGTGGGTGGCCGGCTCGACCAGACCGGCCGGCCCGTGTCGAGCGCCGGCCCCCGCACGGCGCCCGACCGCCGGCAGTCGGCCGGCCGACGGCGCCAGGTCCTCCACTCCGGACGACAGTCCAGCTGATCAGGCGGGGCTCCCGCTCGAAAGGAACCACGGTATGTCCACTCCGCCGATCACCGCCCCCGGGCCCAGGCTCTCCCTACCGTCACTGCGCTCCCGCGCGGAGGCCCGCGTGCGGGTCGCCGTCCGGGGCAACGAGGCCGATCCGACGTGGTCGCGCCGGCTGCTCTGGGCGGTCGCCCTGCTGGCCGGAGTGCTCGGCTTCTGGGGCCTGACCCGCAACGGCTACGCGAACACTTACTACTCGGAGGCCGCCCAGGCGGCCAGCCGGAGCTGGACCGCGTGGATCACCAACGCGCTCGACGTCAGCGGTTCCGACAGCCTCGACAAGGGGCCGCTCTCGAACATGGTGATGGGCCTCTCGGGACGGGTGCTCGGGTTCTCGAGCTTCAGCATGCTCCTCCCCGAGGCGCTGGCCGGCGTCGGATCGGTCGTGGTCCTCCACAACCTGGTCAGGCGAACGCTCGGACACCGGGCGGCGATCCTCGCGGCCGTGATGCTCGCCCTGACGCCGATCTTCGTGGCGATGACCCGCTTCAACAACCCTGACGCGATCCTCCTGCTCACGGAGATCGGCGCTGCCTGGGCGCTTGTTCGGGCGCTCGAGTCGGGCCGGACCCGCCACCTCCTGCTCTGCGGCCTGTTCGTGGGGCTGGCCTTCAACACGAAGATGCTCGAGGCCTACCTGGTCGTCCCCGGCCTCGTCCTGACCTACCTGATCGCGGGACCCCCGAAGCTGGGCAGGCGCTTTGCGCAGCTGACGGCGGCCGGCGTCGCGATGTTCGGGGTCAGCTTCGTCTGGTACGGCGCGATGATGCTCCTCCCGGCAGCCGACCGGCCGTGGGTCGGGGACACGACCGACAACTCGTGGTTCTCGTTGATCTTCGGAGCGAACGGCTTCAGCCGCGTGTCCGGCAGCACCGGCGGCCCGGGTGGCGGGGGCGGCTTCGGCGGGTCGACCGGCCCGCTGCGTCTGTTCAACTCGATCGTCGGCGGCCAGATCGCCTGGCTGATCCCGCTTGCGCTCGGCGGTCTCGCGCTCGGCGTGTGGAGCCGTCGGCGGACGCCGCGGACCGACCCCGCGCGTTCGGCCTACATCCTCTGGGGCGGCTGGGGGCTCGTCTCCTGGGCGATCTTCAGCTTCCAGGCGGGGATCTTCCACCCGTACTACACGACGCTGCTCGCCCCGGCGGTCGCCGTGCTGGCGGCCGGTGGGCTCGTCGTCGCCTGGGACCGGGCCCGCGACTCGGCGGTGTGGGCAGCAGTCCTCGGGCTGGCGCTGACGGGGACGGCAGTGCTCGGTGCGGTTCTTCTGGGGCGCGCAACGGGCTTCGTGACCTGGCTGGGACCGGTTGGGATCGCCCTGGCCGCGGCCAGCGGCTGCGCCCTGCTCGCGAGTCGGCTGCGGCCGACCGCCGGTCGCCCGGAGCTCGTACGCAGGCTGGCGGGCTTCGCGATCGTCGCCGGCCTGGTCGGAGTGCTGGCCGGGCCGACGTCGTATTCGCTGGCGACGGTCGGCAGGTCGATCACCGGAAGCAACCCCCTGGCCGGACCGGCCAGCGCCGAGTCGGGGATCGGCGGTTTCGGCGGCGGCGGTGGCGGACGACCGACCGGGACTCGCGGTTCCGGCCGGCCGGCCGGCGCGCCGACCCTCCCGAGCGGCGCGGCGCGGCGCACTGGCGGGGGCTTCCCCGGCGGTGCGGCGAGGCCGACGGGTGCGCCCGGCGGCGGGTTCGGCCCGGGCGCGGCAGCCGGCGGTGGGCCGGGTGGTGGCGGGTCGGTCAGCGCGGCCGTGGTCAAGTACCTCGAGGCACACCAGGCCGGCGCGAAGTACCTGGTCGCGACGGTCGGCTCCCAGACGGCGGCCGACGTGTCACTCCAGACGGGTCGGAACGTCGTCGACATGGGCGGCTTCACCGGTAGCGACCCGACGCCGACCCTGGCCAAGCTCCAAGGCCTGATCGACAGCGGCCAGCTCCACTACGTCCTGCTCAGCAGCAGCGGCATCGGCGGTGGGGGAGGCCCGGGCGGCGGCGCACGCGGCGGAATCGGAGGCGGGTCGAATGCGGCGACCACGGCGCGGGACGCGTGGATCAAGACCAACGGGAAGCTGGTGACGGTTTCCGGGTCGAGCTCTACCGGCGCGTCGCTGTACTACTTCGCCGGGTGAGGGGCGTTCGCGGAGTCCGCGTCCTCGCCGCCCGGCTCGCCTCGGCTCGGCTGGTGGCGTGAGAGATCCGGTTGGAGGGAGTCGCTCGGCTTCGGGGGCGGCTGCGGGTCGGACTCCGCTCTCTTGGGAGAACGCGGCGGACGTGAGGTGGCTGGTGGGTCGCGTCCGGATCGGGGCGCGGTCCACGGCGAACGGCGGGCGATCGGCGTTGCCGGCGAGCGGCAGGCCGATCGCGGCTGCTCAGGCGTCCGCGCCGCCGGGCGGCTTGGACGGGCGACGGCCGGCGGGGGTGACCGGAGCGATCGCACGGAGCTCGGCGAGGATCCGCGCGGACAGCTCGGTCGCCGACTCTCCCGGCCGGAGGCCGCCGCCGGCGGGCGCGAAGAACCGGACGCGGATCCGCGGGCGCCTGGGAAAGCGGGGGATGTCGGTCGTCCCCGCGATCGCGCAGCCGATCAGGCGGGCCTCGGGAACGGCCTCGGCGAGGCGACCGAACCCACTGCGGGCGCGGAGCGGCCGGCCGAGGCTGCGGGTGCCCTCGGGAAACAGGCCGATGCACGCACCGCCGCGCAGCTCGGCGATCGCCCGATCGAACGCCCCGGTGTCACCTACACCCCGGGTGACCGGGATCTGTCCCATGCCGTTGAGGATCCAGTGGAGTCCCTTGACCTTCCACAGCGACGCCTTTGCCAGCGCGCGGATCTGGCGGCGGGGAAGCGCGGCGATGCCGCCGGTGACCGGGTCCCAGTAGCTGTCGTGGTTGGCCGCCAGGAGGATCGGACCGGACTCGGGAAGCTGGTCGAGGCCGGAGACCTCGAGTCGGCCCCAGTGGCGGACGATCACCGAGAGGATCGCCATGACGACCCGATATGTGCGTGTGATCGGCTCGTTCGGGCTCATCCTGGGGATTCTCGCAAGGCGCGCTCCGGCGGGTCGGGGAGGCGCCGGACCCGCCGGCGGCGCGGCGCGGCGGTCGGTCGGCGGTCGGCGCCGCTCGGTGCTCGGTGCTCGGTGCTCGACGGTCGGTCGGCGGGTCGGCGGTCGTCAGCAGGTGTATGCGTCGCTGCGAAGCTGCTGGGCGGACTCGAGGCCCTGGAGCGTCTTGATCGACTGGGTCTCGATCTGGCGAATCCGCTCGCGTGTGAGGTTGAACTTCCGGCCGATCTCCTCGAGTGTCCGGGGCGGCTGGCCGTCGAAGCCGTAGCGCAGCTCGAGAACCCGCCGGTCGCGGTCGGAGAGGTTGCCGAGGACGTTTCGGAGGGCCTGCTGGGTCAGAGCCTGGGCAGCCCGCTCGTAGGGCGACTCGGCCTGCTCGTCGGCGATCGACTGGCCGAGCTCGGCGTCGTCGTCATCGCCGACCGGTCGCTCGAGTGAGACCGGCGGCTGGGCCGAGCGCATGATCGCGACGACCTCGCCCGCGTCCATGCCGGTCTCGACGGCAAGCTCGGCCGGGGTCGGCTCACGTCCGAGCAGGCCGGCCAGCCGGCGGTCGGCCCGGCTGATCACGTTCAGCTTCTCGACCATGTAGACGGGGAGTCGGATCATCCGGGACTTGTCGGCCAGCGCGCGGACGACCGCCTGCCTGATCAGCCAGACGGCGTAGGTCGAGAACCGCAGGCCCCGCCGATAGTCGAACTTCTCGGCCGCCCGGACCAGGCCGAGCGTGCCCTCCTGGATCAGGTCGAGGAATGGCAGGCCCTGGTTGCGGTAGTTCTTGGCGATCGAGACGACCAGCCGGAGGTTCGACTCGACGAGCTTCTGCTTCGCCCGGAGGTCGCCCCGCTCGATTCGCCGGGCGAGGTGGAGCTCGTCCCGTCCGGTCAGGAGGGGGATCCTGCCGACGTCCTTGAGAAAGACCTGCAGCGAATCGATCGTGATGTCGGCGTCGAGATCGAGCGGCCCGTTCGGCCCGGTCGGGTTGCCGCCGGGTCGGGCGTCCGCGGCGAGCGCGATCGGCGGTCCGGCTTCGTGGCGCGGCGCGAGCCCCTCGTCGCGGTCGAGGACGCTGCGAATCTGGGCGAGGTCGTCCTCGTCGAGGTCGAGCTCGGCGATCAGCTCGCGCGGCGTCAGGGCGGCGAGCAGCCCGCCTCTCGAGGCCACGCCAAGGATCTCTTCAAGCCCGTCCAGCTCAACTGCAGACAATCTGACTCTCCTCGAGAACCGCCGCATGTCTCCGGCACGCGGCGCTCAGGCGCTGCAGCATAGTCAGCCGCAGGCCGTGCCCTCTCGCTACGCAGACCGACCGGCCCTGGATCACACGGCGCGAAGGTCGCCGGCCGGGTCGAGTCCGGCGGCCGGACTCGCTACAGGGAGGCGAGCAGGCCGAGCAGTCCGTCGGAGTACTTCTCGACGAAGGCCGGGCCGACCCCGCGGATCGCGATCAGCTCGTCGGTCGAGCCCGGCCGGCGGCGGAGCAGCTCCTCGAGCACGGCGTTGCTCGCGACCGTGTAGGCCGGCTTGCCCTCGGCCCGGTCCAGCCGCCACCGCTTGAGCGCGGCGAACTCGACCTCGTCGACCGGCGGCCCCGACGGCGTGGGCGGCTCGCCGCGCCTTGACGAGCTCGACTTGCGGACGGGCAGGGTGACCGCGTCGATGTCGAGCCAGTCGATCGGCGAGCAGACGTCGCAGCAGCGGCCGTCCGCAGCGGTCGGCGTGTCGTCGCCGAAGTGGTCGAGCAGCTGACGGCGGCGGCAGACGTCCCGGCTGTCGGCGAAGCGCTTGAGGGCCTGGTAGGCGTTCCACCGGCGGTTGGCGGCCTCCCGGCAGAGCCGGCGGGCCTCGTATTCGTCGAGCCGGCCGGTGAAGCTGGCCGCGAGATTGCCGCCCGGGGCGGGTGAGAGCGTTACGTGGCCGGCCCGCTCGGCGACGGCCAGGGCGACCCGCTCGCGGTCGTCCTGCCCGCGTGAGTCGATCACGGCGACCCCGCCTGGCGCCCGCCGGCGGAGTCGGTCGATCACGCCGCGGACGTCGTCGACCGACATCTCCGAGTTCTTGATGAACTGGATCAGGCGGCCGAGGTCGCCGCGCATCGCCAGCAGCACGGCCTTCGCGGGCGCTCCGTCCCGGCCGGCCCGGCCGGCCTCCTGGTAGTAGCCCTCGACGCTCGACGGGAGCGCCCAGTGCCAGACCGAGCGGATGTCCTCCTTGTCGATCCCCTGGCCGAAGGCGTTGGTGGCGACGACGACGTCGACGGCGCCGTCCATGAACCGCCGCTGACTCTCGTTGCGGGCGGCCGCGTCCATTCCGGCGTGGTAGCACGCGGCTGGGATGCCGACGTCCCGGAGGAGCTCGCCGACCAGCTCTGTGTCCTTGCGGGTCCCGCAGTAGACGATCGCCGGTCGGTTGGTCTCGTCGGCAAGCCCGGCGAGGAGGATCTGGCGCTTGCGGGTGACCGCGCCGTCCCCGGCGAGGGCGATCACGTCGAAGCTGATGTTCGGCCGGTCAAAGCCCCGACGGACGATCAGCGGGTCGCGGAGGTCGAGGCGTGCGGCGATCTCCAGGGCGACCCGGGGCGTCGCGGTCGCCGTGCAGGCCATCACCGGCGGCCGGCCGAGCAGGTCGATGACCGGGCGGAGGCGGAGATAGTCGGGGCGGAAGTCGTGGCCCCATTCGCTCAGGCAGTGGGCCTCGTCGACGACGAACAGCCCGATCTCCCGGGTCAGGAGCGCCGCCCGGAGCGCCCGGCTGACGAACCGCTCGGGGGCGCAGAAGAGGATCTGCGCCCGGCCGGAGCGGATCTCCGCGAGCGTCTCGCGGTTGCGCTCGGGCCCGAGGTTCGATGCCAGCATGGCCGAGCGCTGGCCGGCCGCGACGAGACGCTGGTGCTGATCGGCGATCAGCGCGATCAGGGGACTGACGACGACTGTGAGCGCGTCGCTGGCCAGCGCCGGCAGCTGATAGCAGAGGCTCTTGCCCCCGCCGGTCGGCATCACGACGAGGCTGTCGCGGCCGTCGAGCGCCGCCTGGACGGCCTCCCGCTGGCTCGGCCGGAACTCGGTCAGCCCCATCAGGCCGAGCAGGTCCTCGGGCGTCCGCGTCGACCGGATGCCCGTTCGCCGGGGCTCGGCGACCCGATCGCGGCCGGCCGCCTCGAGGGCGACGAGCTCGGCGAAGTCGAAGCCGTCGTCCTCGGCGTCCTCACCCCCGCCAAGGCTCTCGTGGGCCGCGAGCCAGGCGGCCGTCTCGTCGTCGGGCAGGGCGGCGGCGAGGTGACGCTCGAGCGGTGCGATCAGCTCCCGCTCCGGCGCGGCGAGCTCGCCCAGGCGCCGGCGGACGCGGGCGAGGTCGCCCGCGGCAAGGGCGTCCAATGTGTCCGGCAGGGCGCTCGAGCGCTCGCCCGCCCCGGCCAGGAGGCGCCCGAGCCCGGCCAGCAGGGGGCGCTGTGCGGGTTCGAGACCGCTCCACGACGCCCGTGCCTGATCCAGGCCGGCCGGGTCGCCGGCGGCGGCTCTGGAGAATGCGGCGAGGACTGGCTCCACGGCCTGACCGTAGCGCGTCGCCCGGCTGGCACACCTCGGGCCGGCCCGAGCGCCGCGCGCCAGGGTCAGACGGCGCAGCCTCCCGCTAAGGTCAGGCCGCGCGTGACCCGGCCGCTCGCCCACCGATGAAGCGACGTCTCCCGATCGGCGTGCTCGTATCCGGCCAGGGCACGAACCTCCAGGCGCTGATCGACTCGGTCCACGGCGTCGAGGCCGAGATCGTCGGGGTCGCCTCCAATCGACCGTCGGCTCCGGCGCTCGCCCGAGCCGAAGCGACCGGCATACCGCACGCGGCGTTCCCGCTCGGCGACGGCGAGGACCGTGGGGTCCGCGACCAGCGGATCGCGGCGTGGATCTCCGATCAGGGGGCCCAGCTGATCGTCCTGGCCGGCTATATGCAGCTGCTCGGCCCGGAGTTCCTCAGGTGGTTTCCCGACGCCGTGATCAACGTCCACCCCTCCCTGCTGCCGGCCTTTCCCGGCCTGGGGGCGATCGAGCAGGCACTGGCCTACGGCGTCCGGGTCTTCGGTGTCAGCGTGCATCTGGTCGACGACGGCGTCGACACCGGGCCGGTGATCCTCCAACGTGCGGTCGAGCTTCCCCGGGCCCACCGGCCGGAGCACGTGCTCGAGGCGCTGCGTCCGCTCGAGCACGCCCTGCTCCCCGAGGCCGTCCGGCTGTTCGCCCGCGGGGCGCTCAGCCGGGACCCGGCCAACCCCAGGCGTGTCCTGATCGCAGAGGTCCGCTGAGCGGGCGGCAGGTCTGGCCGGGGAGTCCGGGCGCGGAGCACGGCTTCGGTAGAGGTCCGTCGAGCGGTCTGCCGATATGCTCGGGCCGTGTCAAAGGCCGCTGATCCTCCGCCTGCCACCGACGACGCGACCGAGCTCGTCGCACCCGGCGACGTGCCCGTCCGACGGGCCCTCCTATCGGTCTCCGACAAGCGCGGCCTGGTCGATTTCGCGCGTGGCCTGCGCGAGCTCGGCATCGAGATCGTCTCCACCGGCGGGACCGCCCGCGAGCTTGCCGGGGCGGGGATCGAGGTCCGGGCGATCGACGACTTCACCGGCTTCCCGGAGATGATGGACGGCCGGGTCAAGACGCTCCACCCCAAGCTGTACGCCGGCCTGCTGGCCGTCCGCGACAACCCCGTCCACGTCCGCGAGGCGGCCGAGCAGGAGATCGAGTTCGTCGAGCTCGTCTGCGTGAACCTCTACCCGTTCGAGCGGACCGTCGCCCGCCGGGGGGCGCTCGACGCCGAGGTGATCGAGAACATCGACATCGGCGGACCGACGATGATCCGGGCGGCCGCCAAGAACCACGCCTACGCGGCGGTCGTCGTCCGGCCGGAGAGCTACGACGCCGTGCTCGACGAGCTGCGCGAGAGCGATCGGCGGATCTCGATGCCGACGCGGGAGAGCCTCGCGGCCGAGGCGTTCGCGTACACCGCCCGCTACGAGACGGCGATCGCCCGGTGGTTCGCCGAGAAGGGCGACGACTTCCCGTCGCTGCACATGCGCGCCTACGAGAAGGTCGTCGACCTCTCCTACGGCGAGAACCCCCACCAGCGGGCCGCCTACTACCAGAACGTCGGCTCGCGGGCCCATCTCCTGTCGATGGTCCGCCAGCACCAGGGCAAGCAGCTCTCGTTCAACAACCTGCTCGACCTCGACGCCGCCCGCAGCCTGGTCGGCGAGTTCGACGGGCCGGCCTGCGTGATCATGAAGCACAACAACCCGTGCGGCGTTGCGCTCGGTGCAACCGCGCTCGACGCGTACACGCGGGCGTTCGCGTGTGACCCCCGTAGCGCGTTCGGCGGGGTGATCGCGTTCAACACGGGTGTCGACGGCGAGCTCGCCGAAGCCGTCGTCGGGCAGTTCCTCGAGCTGGTGATCGCTCCGTCGTTCGACGCCGAGGCCCTCGAGGTGCTCGCGACCAAGCCGAACGTGAGGGTGCTCGAGAACGGCGAGCGCCGGCGCAACGGCGCGGATCCCGAGGAGCGTCAGGTGATGGGCGGGATGCTCCTCCAGGATCGGGACATCGTGCTCGAGGAGCGCGGCCAGATGAGCGTGGTCACGCAGCGGGCGCCGACCGAGGACGAGTGGCGCGACCTGCTGTTCGCCTGGCGGGTCTGCAAGCACGTCCGGTCGAACGCGATCGTGATCGCCAAGGACGGTGCGACCGCGGGGATCGGCGCCGGCCAGATGAGCCGGGTCGACTCGGTCCGCCTCGCGATCGAGAAGTCCGAGCTCGACTCGCTCGACGGGGCGGCGCTCGCCTCGGATGCGTACTTCCCCTTCCCCGACGGGCCCGAGCTTGCGATCGACGCTGGGATCCGGGCGATGATCCAGCCGGGCGGCTCGATCCGCGACGCTCTCGTGATCGAGGCCGTCGACCGCGCCGGTGTCGCGATGGTCGCGACGGCCCGACGCCACTTCCGACACTAGACGACGCTCGCCCTCAATGGGCGTCGAGCATCTCGGCGATCGTCCGCATCGCCCGCGCCGCGGCCTCCAGGTCGGTCCCGGGCGCCGCGCCGAAGCGCTCCTGCCAGATCTTCTGCGAGCCGGCCCGCTTCTGCTCGAGCAGCCGGCGGCCCTCGCCGGTCAGCGCGACCAGGCAGACCCGCCGGTCCCTCGTGTCGCGGCGGCGCTCGATCACGCCGGACGCCTCGAGGTGGTCGAGCATCGCCGTCGTGCTGGCCGGGTTGCAGTTGGCCGCCTCGGCGAGCGCGCCGGCCGTCCGCTCGCCGTCGCGCAGGGCCGTCAGGGCCCGCAGCTGGGCGTAGGTCAGGCCGTCCCGGTGCTGGTCGCGCCCGCGCAGGCGCCGCTCGGCCCCGAGCAGTTCCGAGAGGGCTGCCCGGACATCATCGATCAGCCGGTCGCGGTCGGCAGGGACCGCGTCGAGCCGGCGGTCGCGGTCGGCAGGGACCGCGTCGAGCCGGCGGTCGGGGTCGGCGCCGAACACATCGGCGACGGCGCCCGCGGGGCTGGGATCGGCCGCCGTGCTCACAGGACCGCCTCCGCGAGGACCGCCTCGGGGGCGTGATCCGGCGCGCCGAGGCTCGGCGGCTGGGGCAGCGATCGGGCGATCCGCCGCCCGCGACGCTCGATCGCCATCAGCACGGTCGTCGGCGCGAGGGCGACCAGCGTGAGGCCCATCACCCACCAGTAGGTGCTGCCGAAGGCGCCCGCCAGCGCCGCCGGCGTGGCGTGAATCCCGGCGTGGGTGGTCTTCGCCTGGAGGACGACCGCGATGATCGCCGTGCCGAGCGATCCGCCGACCCGCTGGAGCACCGTGAGCTGGGGCGACGCGTCGTTGACCTGCTCGCTGGTCAGGACCGAGAAGGCAGCGGTCATCGCCGGCATGATCGCCAGCCCGATTCCGATCCCCCGCACGGCCATCGCGGCGCCGATCAGCACGTAGGACGTCTGGGCTTCGATCAGGACGAACGGAACCGTCGCGACGGTGAGGACGAGCCCGCCGATCAGGGAGGTCACGCCGGCCCCGAGCCGCTCGGTCGCCCGACCGGAGAGGAACATGCCGATGCCGGCGCCGAGGCCCTGGGGGATCAGCAGCAGCCCGGTGTTGATCGCGTCCTCACCTCTGACGGTCTGGAAGTACAGCGGCATCAGGATCATCGCGCCGAACAGCGCGCCGCCGAGGCAGAACGTGACGACCGACGCGGCCGAGAAGGCCCGGTTCTTGAACAGCGTCACATCCAGCAGCGGCCGTTGGATCCGCCGCGATCTGACTACGAACGCCGTGACCAGCCCGATGCCGGCGAGCACCGGCCCGAGCACCCGCCCCGACGTCAGGCTGCCGGCGGCGTCGCTCTCCGACAGCCCGTACGTGATCCCGACGGTCCCGGCGGCCGCGAGCACGAGGCCGAGCCGGTCGAGTCGCCCGGCCGCACCGGCGACGACCTCATCGCGCGGGAGCAGGCGCATCGCCAGCGTGAAGGCGAGGATTCCGACCGGGACGTTGATCATGAAGATCCACTGCCAGCCGGCGTCCTGCAGGAGCAGCCCGCCGAGCGTCGGCCCGAAGACCGGGGCGAGGACGATCGGGATGCCGATCGCGCTCATCACCTTCGGCAGGTTCCTCGGCCCGGCGGCCTTGACGAGGATCATCTGTCCGATCGGTGTCAGCATCCCGCCGCCAACGCCCTGGAGCACGCGGAAGGCGATCAGCGACCCGCTCGACCAGGCCAGCCCGCAGAGGGCCGACCCGGCCGTGAAGACGACCAGCGCGATCAGGTAGAGCCGGCGGGCGCCGTAGCGGCGCACGGCCCACCCGGTGATCGGGATGACCGCAGCCAGCGAGAGGAGGTAGCCGGTGATCACCCACTGGATCGAGTCCAGCGGGGCGTGGAGGTCGCTCGAGAGGTCGTGGAGGGCGACGTTGACGATCGTCGTGTCGAGCACCGACATGATCACGCCGATGATCACGACCGTCGCGATCCGCCAGACGTGCGCCTCGATCCGGGGTGCTGGTTGAGCTGCTGGAGTCATCTGCCGCCTTCCTGAAGTTTCGATCCCGACAGTTTAGCGCCCAAAGATTGCGTGCGCAAGGATCTCTGTGGCGGTGGGGCTAGGATCCACGCGACGAGATGGTTCTCCTCAGCTGGAACCTCGCCGGGCGCGTCCGACGACTGCCCGAGCAGGTCGACCGGGTGCTCGGCGCCGGACCGGATCTGATCTGTCTGCAGGAACTCACGCCGACCACGCTTCCCCGGTGGCGAGAAGCGCTGCTGGACGCCGGGTATGCCGGCGTCGAGCACGCCGATGTCGACCTGCGGAGCGGGCGGGTCCGGCCGCTGGTGGTCCTCACCGCGTGCCGCGAGCCGCTGACTCCGATCCGCGTGGCGGATGTCCCGTGGTCGGAGCGGGCACTCGCCGTCAGGAGCGCCGACGGCATCGAGGTCGTCAACGTCCACTCACCGATCGGCTCGAAGCCCGCGCTCGCCAAGGTCCACACACACGAGGCCGTCCAGCGGCATCTCGCGACGGCCTCCGGTCGCCCGCGGATCCTCTGCGGGGACCTGAACACCCCCCGCAGGGAGCTCGCGACCGGCGAGCTGTGGACGTTCGCCCGCGACCAGTGGGGCCGCCTGCGGCCGGACCGCGGCGAGCGCTGGGATCAGGCGGAGCTCGCGCTGCTGCGGGGACTCGAGCCCTACGGGATGCGCGACGCGTTCCGCCTGCGTCACGGCCATGCCCGCCGTGAGCTCAGCTGGAAGTGGCCGCGATGGGACGGCGGGTACCGCCTCGACCACCTGCTCGTCTCGGCCGACTTCTCCGTCGCGGAGATCGACTATCTACACCGGTGGCGGACCGACGGGCTCTCGGATCACTCACCGCTCGTCGCGGAGCTCGACCGGACGGCTCCGGCGGCCTGAGCCCTACGCGTCGCCGGCGACCTCGGCGACCTCGACCTCGCCGGCCGACGAGTCCGGCATGCGGAACGCGGTCGAACCCGGCTGCAGCGGCTTCGGCGCCTCGGTCGGCCGGCGGGCGTTGAAGGTCCGCGGCGCTCCGGTCGCCGCGATCACGGGCGCCGTCCAGATCCGCGCGGCCTGGGCGCCGCAGTCGGGGCACTCGGCGGGGGCGCCGGCCTCGGTGTGGTGGCGCTGGGCCTCGAAGGCACCGCAGCGCTCGCAGTTGTAGTCATAGAGCGGCATTCGGCGGCTCCTTTGAGTCGATTGGGGCGGGACTCTCCCGGGAGTCAGCCAGCGTAGTCGAACGACCACCTCGTCTCGCGAGGTCGCGTTGGTCGGACGAGTCGAGGGGTGTAGTGTCGAGCCGTCAATCTCGAGTCTGGGGACCGCCATGAACCACCGCCTGCGCCCGCTGACGTTACGACTTGCCCTCGCTCCGATCGCGGCGGCAGCGATCGCCGGACTCGGCGCCTCCAGCGCGCTGGGCGCGCCGACGATCGCTCCGTCCGCGGCCTCGGTGGTCTCGATCCCCGCGACCGCCGCACCCATCCCGCCAGCGCCCGCGCCCGCGCCGGCGGCGGCGGCGCCCGCGTCGACGCTCACGATCACCGGTGAGGGGACGGTGGAGATCGCGCCCGACGTCGCGACCCTCTCGATCGAGGTGCGCAGCACGGCGGCGACGGCCTCCGGCGCTCGGTCGAAGGCCAACGCCCGGACCAATGCCGTGCTGCTCGCGATCACCAAGCTCGGCATCGACCGGGGATCGATCCAGACCTCGGGGATCTCGCTGTCGCGCAGCCAGGTCGCGGCAACCCGCCACCACCCGGCCCACAAGCTCTACGCCGCCGCGAACGACCTGACCGTGCGGACGACCGAGGTCTCCCTGGTCGGGCCGCTCGTCGACGCGGCGACGCGGGCCGGCGCCGACAGCATCGACGGTCCGGACTTCTCCTTTGGCGACCCGTCGGCCGGGAAGGCCGCAGCCACCCGCGCGGCGCTCGCCGACGCCCGCTCCCGCGCCGACGACGCCGCCGCCGCGATCGGCTACGCCGTGGTCGGGGTCCAGTCGATCGCGATCGATCCCGACGAGTCCCAGACGCCGGTCGCGCTCGGTGCCGCGGCACCGGCGGCCGCCGAAGTCAAGGCGCCGACCCCGGCGCCGGTCGACCCCGGCCAGCAGGAGGTCGACGCGACCGTCGACGTCGTCTTCCTGATCGCCCCTGCGCCGTGAACGAGCGCGCGCTCGACGTGACCGGGCACGGTCGCCCTGACCGAGCACGCTCGCCCGGCCGAGCGCCGGTCGACCCGGCCTGAGCACTCGTCGCGGGAACCCTTGACAGGCGCGGTCGGCGGTCGTAGGTTCTCGGGATAGAGTGGGGACGCGGTGAGGATGCCGCAGCACCGGGGAAAAGTGTTGGATCCGAACGGGGGCACAGCAATGGGGCAGTTGGCACGCAGGGTCCTTCTGACGATCGCGGGCGTTGTCGTGCTCGGCGTCCCGCTCGCGCTCTCGACGCCCGAGGCAGCGTTCGCGGCCACGGCCTGCACCCGCGTCGGCAACTGCAGGTGACCAACACGGACAGCAACACCGTCGTCGGCTTTGTCAGCAAGACGTGGAACTCTTTCGGCGAATTCGTCGTGACGACCACCCCCAGCGACTACCTCTCGGTCCAGGTCACCGACGGAGCGCAGACGAGCATCACCGCGCTCAACGGCCAGAACGCCAGCTTCCCGCTGGTGGGCGGGATCGAGGGTTTTGCGAGCAACGGCCCCAACCTCGGCTCGGGAAGCTTCAACTACTCCTACCTCGGCGGCACCACGGCGACCGCGCCCGGGGCGACGCCACAAAACGGCGCGAACTCGTTCACCGACATCAACGGGATCCCCGAGGACATCGAGTCCTCGATCTGGACGGACGGGCCGGGCGCTCAGATGATCCCGCAATGGATCAACACGGACAGCAGCCAGGCGCCGACCCACCTGATGGATACCACCGGCATCCTCGTCGTCACGGGCGACACGTCGGACTTCGTGAGCACGTTCGGTCCGGCTTCCAACGTCAAGCTCAACCTCGTGCCGACGGCTGTGCAGAGCGGCCCCTGCGCGACGACCACGACGCTCGCCGCGCCCACGCCGGCGGCGGCCGGCACGCCGGTGACATTCACGGCCACGGTGACGACGAGTCCGCTCGCCGATGGCCCCCCGACCGGGACCGTCGGCTTCGCGTCCGACGGCACGACGATTGCCGGCTGTCACGGACAGCCGCTCACCGGCAGCGGTCCGTACACGGCGACCTGCACGACGACCTTCCCGACCGCTGCGGGCTCGCCGCACTCGATCGTCGCAACCTTCTTCGCTGACACCAATGACCAGGGGAGCGCCTCGCCGCCGATCTCGCAGGTGATCACGGCGGCGACGACCACGACGACCTTGAGCGCGTCGCCACCAAGCCCGTCGGTCTTCGGCCAGCCGGTCACGTTCACCGCATCGGTGACGCCCGGCGACGGGGACGGGACGGTCGCCTTCACGGATGGAACTACGACGCTCAGCGGGTGCGGCGCGAAGACGCTGACCGGCAGCGGGCCGTACACGGCGACCTGCACGACCAGCACGCTCGCGGTCGGCTCCCACTCGATCGTCGCGACTTACTCCGGTGACACGAACTTCACCGGCAGCGGGTCGACGGCGCTCGCCTACACCGTCAACAAGGCAGCCACGACGACGACCGTGACCGCAGCACCGGCCAGCCCGTCGACGTTCGGCCAAGCGGTGACGTTGACGGCGACCGTCGCACCGGTCGCACCGGGGGCCGGGTCGCCAACCGGAACCGTGACCTTCAAGGTCGACGGGACAACGGTCGGGACCGTCCCGGTGTCGGGATCGGGTCAGGCGAGCATCTCGACCAGCTCGCTGTCGGCCGGGTCGCACACGATCCTCGCGACCTACTCGGGCGACGGCAACTTCCTCGGGAGCAGCGGGAGCCTGTCGTACACGGTGACGTGCGCGGTGACCATCACGGGCAACCACTCGGGGGCGCTCGAGGTGACGAGCAGCACCTGCGTGAAGCCGGGCGGGTCGGTCAGCGGGCCGATCATCGTCCACGGCGGCGCGAGCCTGGACCTCGAGGGAGCGATCGTCAACGGCTCGGTCAGCTCGACCGGGGGCTCCGGCGCGATCCGGATCTGCGGCAGCCGGATCAGCGGGTCGGTCGATATCAAGAGCCAGACGGCGCTTGTGATCGTCGGCGATCCGGGTGACGCGGCGTGCGCGCCGAACACGATCGGCGGGACGCT
>Ga0208480_1000297_pt1 | contig 18706 bp, 14 predicted proteins | sample NGESurshal092012_4_FD_184485 | JGI IMG/M metagenome (GOLD analysis project Ga0208480, IMG submission 184485) | Arctic peat soil microbial communities from Barrow, Alaska - NGEE Surface sample F53-1 shallow-092012 (SPAdes) | ecosystem: Environmental > Terrestrial > Soil > Wetlands > Peat ... | reverse complement strand
TCCGCAGCGCGCGCGTCCGCAAGCCAACAGGCCGCAGCCGCCTGAATTACGTCCCGAAATGCGGGCCGAGCCGAGGCAAGAACCGCGTCAGGAGCAGCGTCAGGAGCCACGTGCCGAACCACGCCAGGAGCCTGTTCCGGAACCGCGCGTTGCCGCCGCCCTGCCCGTCGCTTCGGATGTTGCGGCCGCGGCTGACCGCAGCCTCGCCGAAATGGCGCAGCAGCTTGAGGCCGCCTTGCGCAAGCCAACCGCGAAGCCCGAACGCAGTGAACCACGCGCGCCGGCGGTGCCGCGCGCCGCTGCTCCGAGCGAACCCGCGACACCGGCGCCAGCGCCGGCCGTCGCCGCCCCGACACCAAATGGCTCGGCACCGCGCAATGCGCGCACGCCCGAGGTGAAACCGCCGTCGCGCCCGGACGCCAAGCAAGCGCCCGCAGGCAAGACGCTGTACGACAGTCTCGAACAGGAAATGGCGAGCCTGCTTGGCCGCCCAACAGCAAAGAACTGATGCAGAACTGAATGAAAATTCTTGGAGGCTGCCGCGTCCGGTTCACAGCGGTGGCGGCCTCGGTAGCGGCACTTCTAGTTTCGGCGACGCCGCTCGCCGCGCAGGATATCAGCATCAATCTCGGTCAAGGCGCTGCCGCCGGCGGCGGGCTGAATGAACGCGTACTGCAACTCGTGGCCCTGGTCACGGTGCTGTCGCTTGCCCCCTCAATCCTGGTGATGATGACATCGTTCACGCGCATCGTGGTGGTGCTGTCGTTACTACGGACAGCGCTTGGCACCGCGACGGCGCCGCCCAACTCGGTCGTCATTTCGCTGGCGTTGTTCCTTACCGCCTTCGTCATGGGTCCGGTGCTGACCAAATCCTACGACGCAGGCGTCCAGCCGCTCCTCGCCAACCAGATCACGGTCACTCAGGCGTTTGACCGGGCCAGCGCGCCGCTGCGCGGCTTCATGGAAAAGAACGTCCGTCAGGAAGATCTGAAACTGTTCGTGAACCTGTCGGGCGAAGCGCCGCCGGCCAAGCCGGAAGACCTGTCGATGCGCATTCTGGTTCCGGCCTTCATGATATCGGAGCTCAAACGCGCCTTCGAAATCGGCTTCCTGTTGTTCCTGCCGTTTCTTATCATCGACCTCGTCGTCGCCTCGGTGCTGATGTCGATGGGCATGATGATGCTGCCGCCGGTCGTGGTGTCGCTGCCGTTCAAACTCATATTCTTTGTTTTGGTCGACGGCTGGACGCTCGTGGCCGGGTCGCTGATTCAGAGCTTCGGAACGTAGCGTTACACCGCATTATCCCCACACCTGCCGCGCCACTTCGGCGACGCGTTCCAATTTCCGCTTCTGATCGTCGGGACCGAGGACGTTTCCGACCACGTCGGAGGCGAAGCCGCATTGCGGTGAGATAGCGAGCTGATCGAGCGGCAGAACTTTGCTCGCCTCGCCGATGCGGCGCTTGAGCATCTCTGCCGATTCCAGCTCCGGTCCCTTGGTGCTGACCAGACCGAGCACAACCACCCTACCCTTCGGCACGAAGCGCAACGGCGCGAACGACCCGGCCCGATCGGTGTCATATTCCAAGAGAAAGCGGTCATGCGGCAGCGTGTTGAACAGCTGCTCGGCGATGGCATCATAGGAACCTTCGCGGTGCCACATGCTGCGCTGGTTGCCGCGGCACAGATGAATGCCAAACGTCACGCCCGGAAAATTCGCGGTCACCGCTGCCTCGGCCTGCAGCGAACGAGCGAAATTCCGCTCGGGGTCCTCGCCGCGTTCGCGCATCTGCTGCATCGACGGCGCGTCCACATAGGCGGTGAACCCCGGGGCATCGATGTGCACATAACGGCAGCCGGCTTCCACCAGGCTCGTGACGATCTGCCGCTCGATTGCAACGACATCTGCCAAGAATTCGTCCATGTCGCGATACACCGCCGTCGAGCTCTCATAGGCGAAACGCTGCGAAATGCGATCCGGCCCGATCAGCGAAACCTTTGTCGGTTTCCGCGCCACAGCGGCCGCGAAAAGGTATTCCTCAAGCGGCAGATCATGTGCGAGCTTGAGCCTGCTCTTCGCCGGACGACGATGCGACACCGCGGTGCCGACGTCATGCATCTGACTGATATCCCAGCGCTGGCCGGGCGCCGCACCTTCGACCCGGCGCTCGTACACTTTGACCGTGGAGCGGTTCGCATCATAGCCCTCGACCGACGCGCCGAAACTGTCCTGAAAATTCAGCCGGCGCATTTCGCCGTCGGTGACGACATCGAGACCGGCGTCCTCTTGCAGACGGACGGCGTCGCGCACCGTCTGGTCTTCGATCGCGCGAAACTCAGCCGCCGCAATCGCGCCGTCGTCGAAACGCATCCGTGCCTCGCGCAATGCCGCAGGACGCAGCAGACTGCCGACAACGTCGGTGCGGATTTTGGTCAAGTCCGCTTTTGTGCCGGCTTTCAGTTTGGCTGTGGCATCCAGGGCTTCGGTCATGTCTTTTCGTCACTCCACCTGATGGAGTGACGAGTCTGCCCGACCGTATCCTCGGCAGCAAGCAAGGCTAGCGCAGAGCAGTCTGGCCGCCGGAACTTGACGTCGTCGCGGGTGCGGACGATATGCCCGGCGCCGGCGGAGCGGGCGGCACAGCCGGGCGCGTCTGCGGCGGCGCAGAGACAAGCGACCCCGCGGACTTCCCGGCAGCCGGGCCTGCGACAGGTGGTGACGCCGCGGACGCGCCAGGCACTGCCGAAGCTTCCGGCGCGTAGTCCGGTGGTCCAGACGAGATCGGACTGGATTCCGGATAGCGCGTCTTCATGTCACGCAAGAAATCGTCGAGCGTGTCTGAGGCCGCAGCAGCGCGGGCGATCGCTTTGAAATCCTCACCGGCGCTGCCGAGCGGCGCCGAGACAACCTCGAAGGCACGGGCGTCCGGCGTGCCGACCATCTTCGGCGCATATCTATCGCGGAAGCGTTGGATGCCGAGCTTGTCGTCAGCGAGCGCATAGCCGATCTCGGCGCGCAAAATGTCGGAGCGTTCGATGTCGGTCAGCGGTTGCCACTGTTTCCAGCGATCGCCGTACATAAGTTCAATCTGTTCGGCGGATTTCCGCCACTTGTGCGCCGCCCAATAGATATCGGAGCGGAGCCGGATTGCCGGCGTCCCCTTGATGTCGGCAACGACCTCGAGCGCAACCGCGTGCCGTCCGAGATTTGAGAGCGCCCGCGCCTCCAGCAGCAAACGCTCATCGCGCAATTCAGTCGAAAGGCTGCCGGAGCGGCTCGCGCGCAACACCGCCAGCGCCTTGTCGGGCTTGCGGTTCATCAGATAGATGACCGCCAACCGCGTCGCCACCTCCGAGCGGGCCGCGCCCTGCAGCCGCTTATCGACTTGATATTGCAGCAATCCAGCGGCCTGATCGAGCAGATCGACGGATACCAGACGGTCGGCGAGCCGGCGTATCATCTCATCGCCGCGGCCGCCGATCGGCGTCAGTTCGCGGAAATCGTAGAACAGGGACAGCGCATCGATCGGCGCCATGGCGTCGCCCTTGCCGGCGAGGAATAGCGCATCGAAGGTCTTGGCCGCCTCCTCCTGGATGCGGCGTGTCATGTCCCAATCGGGATGCGCCGCCATGGCGCTGCGCATCACGTAGAACGAGTCGCGGTAGCGGTGCTCTTCGGTGTAGAGGCGCGCGAGCATCTGAAGCGCCTCGATCTCGGTCTCGTCGCCGCGCCAGACGGTAGTGAGGGATTCGAGATCCGAGATGACTTCGTCGCGTTTGAGATCGCCGAGCGAATTGCGCAGCGCAGTTTCGCGTAGCCGGCCCTGCGCCGCCGCGGGCCGGTCCTGCGAATCGGCAGCCGACCGATAGGCCGAGAGCGCATCCTCGGGACGGCCCAATCCTTCGTCGAGCCGCCCCACAAGGACCGAAATTTGCGGTTGCAGGTCGTCTGGTATGCCAATGGTCTGCAAGTCGTTCAGCTCGTTCTCGGCGGAGGCAAAATCACCGACCTCGATCGAAGACCGCAGTTCTTCCTTGAGAGCGAAGCGCTGCAATTCGATCGGCAGCGTCGCTATGGCGCTGTCCACGGACTTAAAGCTTTCGTGCGCCTGACCCCACTTGCCCTGCCGAGCATAGGCGAGCGCACGCCACAGCGCCGCATCGTGCTGATCGCCGACGCTGGGATCGCTGAGGTCCTTCAGCGCCCCGTCGGCACGGTTCATCATGACCTCGGCGACGGCGCGCAGCACACGCGCGGTTACATCCGCGGTGTCGGGCCGCTGCTGTGCCATGGCGAGATCGAGCACGCCCTTGGCTTCTGCATACATCGAACGAGCGAGATAGAACCGGGCGAGGTCGAGACGAGGCGCCAGCCGTTTGTTCACCGGAGCGGCAGCGGCGGCGCCTATGAGTTGAGACTGGCGCGCTTCGTATGATCCTTTGCGATCGAACCCCCAGAGCTGGGGATCGAATGTCATTGGATGCAGTCCGCTGCCGCGCAGCAGCGATTGCAGCGAACTCGACAGCGTCAGTCCGCCGGGACGGCTGATGACAATCTTGCCGGGTGTGAGCGCCATGTTGAGATCGTCGGCGAGCGGCTCGATCGCCACCCCTTGCTGCGTGGCAAGCGCGCGGAACTCGATGAAGGATTGTTTATGAATCACGCCTCGCACCGGAGGGAACGCGGTGACGACGAGGATCTGGTCGCGCGTTTCCGGATCGGTGATGCGGTGCAATTCATGCAGCGCTTCGAGCGGGATGCTCATGGTCGAGCGGTTGGTGCCGATCAGGCTGCGATTGAGATCGAGCGCGTGTATCGGCGCCTCAACGGAATCGCCAATCTCCAACGTCCACGCCGGCCCATCGGCGCCGACGCCGGCCAGGCGCGGTCGATCGAGCTTGATGCGCACGATGTCGGCATCGGGGGCGCGCGTCAGTTCGGCGCTGCGAATGGTGTGGGTTGCCTCGCCTTTGAGAGCGGCAAGATCAATGTCCGCCTTCGAGTCGAACACAAGCCACAGCGTATCGGCCCGATTGAACACCGCAGCCGCCGTGGCCGTCGAGAAGTCGAAGGTCAGTTTCAAGTTCTCGTTATTGCGCTCAAGCTCGACCGCTATTTTTCCCCCGGGCTCGCCGGCTTTCGTCGGATGTGGCTGCGGCGTTTGCGCAGCAGTGGCCGGTTTGACTGCAGGCGGCGGCGCCTTTGCGGCCGGCTCCGACTTGGCCGCACCCGGAACCGCTCCCGCCGGTACGGGATGACCGGGCTGAGCCGCCGGCGCAGGACTTTGGACCGGAGCGACGCTCGGCTTGGCGGCGAGTGGCGGTGCCGGTGCGGCGGCCACCTTTGTGGGCGGCGATGTGGGTGCCGTCATTGCCTTCGGCGACACCGGCACCCCAGGAGCGGCCGGCGCTGCGTTGGAAGGCGCCATCGGCGGCGCTATAGCCACTGATTTTGCCGGTGGCGGATTTTCCGAGTGGGCACCGACCGGCGGCTGCTGGGTCGGCGCCGCCACTTTGGCGCCCACGCCGTTCTCTCCGGCGGCGGGAACCGGCGGCAAAAGCGGCTTCGCCACATCGCCTGGTGCAACCGGCGGCGCACCTGCCTCGGGCAGAACAATGCGCAGCGTTTTTTTATCGGCATCGACTTTAGCTTCGGGGTCCACGATATCGACGGCGTAACCGTTCTCATCGCGAAAGCTGCGCACGTCGACCTTGGCGAGAAGATCGAACCGCACGACCGCCGCACCATCGCTGATCTGCGTCTTGACGCCGCCGATTGTAGCCGGCAACGCGGTGAGCACGTCGCCAAGATCGAAATTGACCGGCGCGTCAAAAGTCAGCGTCAGTTCATTTGTCGTGCGACGGCTGGACACCGAAATCTGATTGGGGATGGCGAACACATAACGCGTAAAGGTTGGCTGCGTCGCGACGTGGACACGAACCGGCGGAATTTTTCCCAGCGACGCGAGTCGATGCGCGCGCTCCAGCGCTATTTCGGCGTCCCGCGCGCGCCGCGTCAAATCGTCGACGACATCCTGCGGCAGACCCGGCGGCAGCCCCTGCCAGGTATCGGGCAACAGGTCGACATAGTACTGCTGGCCGACCGCCATCGCATTAACGGTAACTTTGCGGGCAAGCGCGAGCCGCACTGCCATGCCGTCCGGGTCGCGACGCGCTGCGCCGATATAACCGGACATCTGTGCGGCTAGCCGGTCGACCGAAATATCGATCGGAGTTTTGAAGCTGATGATCAGCACATTGCCGGTCTGACGCACGCTCACGTCATTAAAATCGCTCATGCTGAAGATGAGCCGCGCATATCCGCCGCTCGTGCCAGCAACAACATTGGCTTTGATTGGATCGGCAAACGCCGAACGCGGGGCGCTTGGCAGGGCGGCAAGCAGCAATATCAAAAAGAAGAGCAACGCGCCGGCCGATGAGGCCATTCGTCGGCGCGGCGCCGCAGGCCCCCGACGGCCGCGCTCGCGACCTTGAGCGGACACAGACTCAACGCAACCGCACGCCATGACAAAACTCAACCGACGCCTCGCCAACCGAGGCCGGCACGCCTTCCGACCGCGATGCTGCGCTCCGTACCGCCGAGACGCTAAAGTAAAGCCGTGCGTTTAACGGCTGATTAACAGCTTTTCCAATGATTCCAGAAGGTTATACAGGCAAATGTCAGGCCAAAGGCCCCCGATGAGCCGCAGCCGCCGGATTAAGCCCGCGCCCGCCACATTACTCGGCAGCAACCCGCGCGCCCGCCCGTTCCTCGTCGTGAAGCCGCAACAGGATACGACGGGCCGCAATGGTTCCGGCGTCGGCCGCAATGTCGATCTGGGGTGGGTCGGCAAAGGTATTCAAATTGCGCTGTTGTGCGGAGAAGACCGCAACGTCCTCAAGGAAAGCGGTGCGGATCTGCTCGAAGATCTTGTCGGTGAGTTCGCCGTTGTTGACGTCGAAATCGTGCGCCTGACCCCAGAAATAGTGTGAGGTGGTCTCGGTTTCCGGTGTGATGGCATTGAGGTTGCGCATGCCGATGCCGCCGAGCCGCTTGCCCTCCGGCGCGCCGGTGCCGGTCGGAGTGGCGCCGACGTCGAGCCGAAGGAACGCCGGCGGGACGAAGTCGATGATCTGCCAGCGATCGACATTGCCGGTGAACCCGCCGACCTTCTGAAAGGTGGGCGGCGGTTCCTGATCGATGATCCAGCGCGTCACGACAACATTGCTGGGAGCGCGGGTAACGTTGACCTTGGCGTGCTCGGCAAGCGCGAGATTGCCGATCGTAGTCTCGTGTACGAACGCCAGATGCGTCAGATCGAGCAGATTATCGACGACGAGCTGCCAGTTTGCCTCGACGTGCAAGTAGGAGCTTTTGGCGCCCCAATCGCGATCGTCGAGCCAATGGAAATCGGTGATGTCCGCGGGATTGGCAAGCGCCGGATCGCCCATCCAGATCCACAGCCAATGATAGCGCTCGGCCACCGGATAGGTCCGCACCTTGGCGCTTTGCGGAATGTGCTCTTGACCGGGAATGCGCACGCAACGGCCGTCGGCACCAAAGCGCAGACCGTGATAATGGCATTGCAGCACGTCGCCGTGGAGCGTGCCCATCGAGAGCGGCAAATGCCGGTGTGCACATCGGTCTTCGAGCGCCACTGGTTCGCCAGCCTCGGTGCGGAAGAACACGATCGGCTCTCCCAGAATCATGCGGCCGAGCGGCTTGCGCCCGATCTCGCTCTCGCTCGCGGCGACGTACCAGTAATTGCGCAAGAACATGGGCATCTCTCCGGGCGTTTCTCCGATCACCCTCGGCGGGGGTGCCTAACACACGACCTGCCGACGGCGTTGCCACACATTATACTGCAAGCGACGCCCGGCATACTGCAAGCGACGCCCGGCGCGAGAGCGCATCCTTGAGACAGTTGTGGAGCTTTCCGCCGGAACTCCCGGCGCGCCAAGAGTAAATCGCTAAGACTAAAAGTCATTGCCAGGGCAACGGAGAGCAGCCTAGTTTGCCCACTGGTTTGACTGCAACGAGCACGCGTACTTGTCCCGAATCTTCATCAGCCATTCGAGCAAAAACGACGATTGGGCCATCGCGCTCAAGGATTGGCTGGTCCACGAAGGCTGGAGCGGTCCCGACGATATCTTTCTCGATCTCGATCCCGACCGCGGTATCTCGGCAGGCCAACGTTGGGCGCATGCGCTCGAAGACGCGGCCACCCGCTGCGAAGCAGTGCTGTTCATCGTCTCGAATGAATGGCTCGGCTCAAAATGGTGCGCCGACGAGTATCAGCTCGCCAACAAACTCAATAAAAAGCTGTTTGCGCTTTTGACCGACGACATTGCATTCGACCAACTGCCCGGTGGGCTTGCGGCGCAATGGCAGATCGTTCGGCTCAAAGGCGAGCCGGCCGAGCGTTTCGTCACGGTTCATCCACTGACACAGCGCCAATCGCCGGTCCACATCGCGCAAGCCGGGTTGAAAAGTCTGAAACGCGGGTTGGAAAAGGCCGGCATCGGCCCCGAGACCTTCGAATTGCAACACGATGCTGACGGCCCGTTCGGCTGGCGCGCACCCTATCGCGGCCTTGAAGCGCTCGAACCAGAGGATGCCGCGGTATTTTTCGGACGCAGCGCCGATATCCTGCGCGGCATCGACGACTTGCGAGGGCTCGCGGCGCGCAAGCCGCCGCGGCTATTCGTCATTCTCGGCGCATCGGGCGCAGGAAAGTCATCGTTTCTGCGCGCCGGCCTATGGCCGCGGCTTCACCGTGACGATGGTCAATGGCTTCCGTTGCGCGCGATCCGCGCCGGCCGTGGCGGCGCCATCGAGGGCCGCGAGGGACTTCTTGCGGCGCTGGAAGAGGTGCATCGGCGTTTCGCGCAACGCGCGAGCCGCGCCGACCTGCGCGATTGCCTGTCGACGCCGGAAGCCTTCATCGAACTCTTGTGCAAACTGCGGAAAATCGCGGCGCAGCGCGCCCTGATCGCCGAACCACCCTATCCGCTTCCCCTCCTCTGCGTGGACCAGGGGGAAGAATTGTTCGCCGCCGAAGCAGGCCCGGAAAGCGAACGATTTCTGCAGCTTTCCCGCGTTGCCATCGATGCCGACGCCGCACTTTTGCTGGTAACCATCCGGTCCGATGCCTACGGAGCGATGCAAAGCGCGAAGGTGCTCGCCGAGGTCGATCAGCTCCCCCTCAGCCTCGGCCCGCTGCCGCATGGTGAGATCGGGCGCGTAATTCGCGAGCCGGCCGAGATCCTGCGCCGCAAAGCGGGTCCGGCGGCGCCGGTGTTCGACGCCGCCGTCATCGCGCGGCTGCAAGCCGAGATCGAGGGTGAATCGGATGCGCTACCGTTGCTCGCTTTCGTGTTGCAGCGGCTGATGCGAGAGCACGAGAGCTCCGGCACGATCGGTCTCGCTGAGTTGGAGCGTACCGGCGGCGTCGCAGCCGCGATCGAGTCGGAAGCCGAAGCTGCGCTCGCCGATGCCGGCATTCCATCCGATCATGCCGCGCGGCGCGATGCGTTGCGCCGGTTGTTCATCCCGCGGTTGGCGCGCGTCGATCGCGACAGCAAGACCGCGCAACGCCGGATCGCCCGCCACGGCGAAATGCCAGCCGACTATCTGTCACTCGCCAAGGCGCTCACGTCGAGGCGGTTGCTGGTAGTCAAGCTCGCCGCCGAGACGCCGGGAGAGGCGGAGGCGGCAACACTTGAAGTGGCGCACGAGGCGCTGCTTCGCCGTTGGCCAACGCTGGCCGACCTGCTGGCGGAGGATCGCGATGCCCTGCTCCTGCTCGACGGGGTGCTTTCGGCCGCTTCCGATTGGGACAAAGCCAACGCCGCACGCAAGCCTGACTTCCTCGCCCATCGCGGCTCGCGTTTAGCAGATGCGCAGGCGCTGGCATCGCGGGGCGCCGATTGGGGCCAAGCGATGGCGCCGGCCCAAACCTATCTCGCCGCCTGCCAGGCGCGCGAGGTCGCCGAGCAGGCCGAAAAAGAATCCAAACGGCGACGCATCCTCGGAGCCAGCCTCGTTGCGGTTGTGGTGCTCGCTGCTTCGACTGTCGTTGCCGGTTTCCAGTGGCACGCGGCGCAAGTGCAGCGCGACCGCGCGCGGCAAGGACTTGGCGCGGTGACTGATCTGGCAAGAGCGCTGGTCATCAAAATCGGGCAGGATTTCTTCGAGCACGGTGAGAAGATTGAAGCGAAAAGGTTGTTCGATCAAGCCATCCAAAGTTTCGACCAGGTCATCAGACTGTCTCCCAGCGCGCTCGCTTATAGCGGCCGTGGCGATGCGTATTTAGACCAGGGCGACTTCGACCGGGCCCTCGCCGATTTCGACCAAGCGATCAAGGCCGATCCGCAATATCCCAACGCATACCACAACCGCTCGATCATCCGCCTCAGCCGCGCCGAGTACGATGCCGCCTTGGCCGATTGCAATCAGGCGATCAACCTCAATCCAAATTACGCGTTGGGCTATTTCCAGCGCGGCTTGGTCTATTTCGACGAGGGCGACTTCGCCAAGGCGCAGGACGATCTAAAGAAGTCGAGCGAACTTAATCCGAAACGCGTGGTGACGGCGCTGTGGCTTTACATGACCGAACGACGAAACCTTGCGCCGACGGAACTGGCGCAAACCGCCGGGCAGTTCGACGGCAAGGCGTGGCCGGCGCCCGTGATCCGGCTATTTCTCGGCGAAGCGAGCCCTGCCAAGACGCTCGAGATCGCCGAAACCACCGGGCCGGTGAACAAAACAACCCAAATCTGCGAAGCGGAGTTTTATGTCGGCGAGTACGATCTGGCGACCGGCGCCAAAGACGAGGCCCTGCGCCTGCTGCGGCTCGCCCACCAGAATTGTACGCCCCTCGATGATCAATGGCGCGCCGCAGCCTCTGAAATTACGCAGCTTGCCAGAGCACCGTGACGGCAACGCGCAAAAATCAGCCAGCGCACTCGGTTCTCGCGCGCCGCGCCGTGTTACGGCATTGTCGGCTTGCCTTCGATCTTCGGCAGCTCGGCGGGTCCGTCGTTCTTCGCGGCAGCCTGCGCCTTGCTGGCAAGCGCCACGGTCAGCCGCTGGGCGATATCGGGCGTCATTTGCCCCATGACGTCGGCCATGGTGCGCGGATTCATTGACGAGGCGACTTTAATTAGAACGTCCATATCGAGGCCGTCGAAGATTTTGGCGGCGTCACGCGCTTTCATGCTTTCGTACATGGTCACCAGGCTTTTGAAACGGCCCACTTCGGCCTGGTCCTTCTGCACGGTCTCGGTCTTGATTCGCCCCTCGACTTCCTTGATCTCCGCGAGGTGCGCGGTAATGCGCTGTTCGGCGGCCTTGACCAGATTTTCCCGGATGTCGAGTTCGCGGGCCCGCTTGTCCAGTTCCTCGCGGCGCTGCTGCAGGCGCTGGAGGATCTCCCTCTCAGCACCGGACGGAAGCTTGGCGCCGTCGATCGGGATGACAATGCCGTCAGGCGCTTTCGGTGGTTCCTTGGGTCCAGGCTTTTCTGCACCCGGCTTGGCGGGAGGTGGCTTGGCGCCGGCCGCGGCCGAAGCAGCCGGCTCCGCGGCAATTGAGCCGGTAATGTCGGTGGTGTCCCCCTCCCCATCCCCGCGGTTGATCCGCGCCAATTCGCTGCGCGGTATCGGCAGGTCGCCGCGCGGCGCCTCACCGCTTTGGCCGGTCTCGCCGTTGACCGGGAAGTTGAACATCTGCTGCGCCCAGGATTGCGTTCCGCCGCCACCGTTCTGCAAATCCGACGCATGGCGGACCACGCCCTCCGCGTTCACCGGTGTATCGCCGGAAATCCAGCGACTGCCGTCGAGCGCAAGGTCGGCGAGTTTAATGACCAGAAGGCAGACACTCGCCAGGAGGGCGATCGGAATAAGGCGCAAATCGCGAACGAAACGGATCATGCAGCGCGACCGATCGCCTTGTGGCGCAGCCGCTCGGCGAATTCCTGCACGGCCGCGGCAATCGCCTGCGGATCCTGCAGCGGCGCGGCGGCCTGCTGATTATGCTGGCTCGGTGGAGCGTGCTGAACATGCTGCTGAACGTGCGGGCTTTGCGCGACGCGCCGGCCGGCAGTCGCGATTTGCATCAGATCGCCGACCACGTTCTTGCCTGCGGCAAGCTTACGGTCGAGTTCGGCGCTTAAAATTTCGGCAAGGCCGAGCCGGTCGCCGAGTCCAGTCTCGCAATCGTGCGCGACCGCTTTCAGCCCGCCGATCGCCCGTTCAGCAATCTCGGTCGCGGTGATCAGTTCGGCGATAGTGGCGCGCAAGGAGTCTTCATCGGCACGCAACAGCTTCAGCCGCCGGTTCAAGAGCATGCAATAACCGATGGTCAGCATGAGAAGAATTGCGACCAGTCCCTCAATCATAATTCCCAGCACGTCACTCATGATGCCTCCATCGGGCCGCCCGATCCGCCCGCCATTTCAAACATCGCGAAGGTCGTCGCCGGCTTGCGTAACGGTTTGGCGACGCGTACGGCGACGCGGTCGCCGACCCGGCCCATGCGCCCTTCAGTCAGTGTGATGTCGCCGCAGCGCACGATGACGGGCGCATCGGATTTCAGCTCCAGCATAAGCGTGTCGCCGACCTCGAGCTTCATCATCTGCTTTAACGGCAGCCGTGCTTCATAAAGCACGGCATCGACTGCAATTTCTGCGAGGCCGATTTCTGTTGCGAGATGGCCCTCCCAAGTCGGGTCGCGGCCGAACTTCTCGCCCATGAACATCTGCAGCAGCACGTCGCGGATGGGCTCGATGGTCGCGTAGGGTAGCAGCAGCTCGATATTGCCGCCGCGGTCCTCCATGTCGATGCGCAGCCGAACCAGGATCGCCGCATTGGCCGGCCGCGAAATGGCGGCAAAACGCGGATTGGTCTCCAGCCGGTCGATGTTGAACTTCACTGGCGACAGCGGTTTGAACGCCAGCTCCGCGTCGGCGAGGACGACCTCGATCATGCGCTTGACGAGATTGGATTCGATCGTGGTGTACGGGCGGCCTTCGATCCGGATTGCGGTCTGACCCCGGCGGCCGCCGAGCAGCACGTCGATGATCGAATAGATCAGGCTCGAATTGACCGTCACCAGACCGAAATTCTCCCACTCCTCGGCTTTGAACACGCCGAGGATCGCGGGCAGCGGTATGGAATTGAGGTAATCGCCGAAGCGAACCGAGGTGATGCGGTCGAGCGACACTTCCACGTTATCGGAAGTGAAATTGCGCAGGCTTGTCGTCATCAGCCGGACCAGCCGGTCGAAGATGATCTCCAGCATCGGCAACCGCTCGTAGGAGACCATCGCCGAGTCGATGATCGCGCGGATGCCGGAATTGTCGGTAAGCGACACGTCGTCGAGCGAGAAGCCGAGCAGCGAGTCGATTTCCTCCTGGGTGAGGATGCGTTCGGCGCCACCCTTGGTATTGGGCACGGCATGGCCGTCGTCGACCATCGTCGCCCAGTGCGCGGCCATGGCCTCGGCGCCGCCCTCGGCTTCGGCCGGAGCGGCCGTCTTTTCGGCATCCGCAGCGTCCTGTTCGGCTTCGAGCGCCACACCCCATTCGGCGGCGAGCGCATCCTGATCGACTTGGTCTTTTTGTTGCGCCATCGGGCTTAGCCTAATCGGTCCCCGTCATTGCGAATCAACGGACCCGCGCGAAGGCGCGTGGTCTGGCCATTCCTCGCAAGACGCGAGACTCACTGGATTACGATTTCCTTGAACAGCACGGCGTTGATGCGATCGGGCGAGATCGCGGCATTGACACGCCGGGTCAACTCTTCCTTGAGGCGATAGAGACCGGCAGAGCCGTCGAGATCGGTCGGTCGCAATTCACGCAGATAGGTCTGAAAGGTGTCCATCAGCCGCGGCATCAGCGGCTCGATCTGCGCCTTCATCGCCTCGTCCGGCAATTCGAGCACGACTTTGACCTTCAGATATTGAGTCCGGTCGTTGCCAGTCGATGACAGGTTGACCAGGACGTCCGGCATCTCGAAGAAAACCGGCGGCTTGATCTTGGCGGCGGGCGCAGCCTCGCTGCGGCTGCCGCCGAGGAAATGCCAGGCACCGCCGCCGACCCCGCCTGCCGCGATAAGGGCGACAGCGGCGATCGCGATGAATTTGATCGAGAGAAAGCGTTTAATACCTGAAGGCTTTTTTGCGCCCTCTTCGCCCTCGACGCCGGCTGGCGCTCCAGTTTCAGCCTCATCACTCTCTTCTTTGGCTGGTTTCTTTGCCATGACCGCTCCCAATTGGGTCGGTGGCTCATACAACCGGCAGGACGCAAACAACCAACGCTGCAGGTGCTTTTGTCAGCACCTTAAGGCTGCGGCACCGTCTTCGGCCAAGCTAGGTCGCAATGGTTAACAGTTACTTGCCGGGACGCTTGCGGCAGGAAATTTTTGCCGGGTACATCGTAAACAACGGCCTTTTCTGCCCGCCCACCAATCCTGGCGGCGCTGCCTACGATACTGTTTTCACTCAATAATTTTCTTTGGCACGGCTTCTGCACTTCGCCCTTTGCCGCGGCTTGGGAGAGCCCGCGGCGTGGCGCGGATGCCGGGGGGCATCGCGAACCGGCTCAGGGGAGTATCCGATGGAGAACGCGCTTCTCGTCGGCTTGTCGCGACAGATGGCGCTCAGCCACGAGCTCGACGTCGTCGCCAACAACATCGCTAACCTCAATACCACCGGCTACAAGGCCGACAATACGCTGTTCGCCCAATATCTGATGCCGGACGCCCGGAATGACGACTTCACCGGAAACGACCGGCGCATCAGCTTCGTCACCGACCGCGCCAGCTGGATCAATTTTACCCCCGGCGCCATTCAGCGCACCGGCAATCCACTCGACGTTGCCATCGACGGCAACGCCTATCTCGCGGTGCAGACGCCGCGGGGCGTGCGCTACACGCGAAACGGTGCGCTGGTTACCAACGCTTCAGGGCAGCTCGTCACCAGCGAAGGTTATCCGGTGATGGGCGACAACGGCCCGATCACGTTTCAGAACACAGATCACAACGTGATCATCAGCCCCAGCGGCATCATAACCGTACAAGAAGGCAACAGCATCGGGGACTCGCAGCGCGGCCGGCTGCAACTCGTCTCCTTCGACCAGCAGGCGCGTTTGGAGAAGGACGGCGGCAGTACATTTCTGGCGCCGCCCGGCGTCAACCCCGGGCAGCCGGCGCTCGGCGTCCGCGTAGTTCAGGGCGCGATCGAAAAGTCCAACGTCAATCCGGTCGGCGAAATGACGCGCATGCTCCAGATTACACAGTCCTACACCGACATCGCCAACGTACTGCAGCAGCAGAGCGACCAGCGCAAGAACGCGCTGAGCCAGCTTTCGCAAACGCCTGCATCGGGCAGCGCCTGAGTAGAGCAGGTTGAGGAGATATTAGATGCGTGCGCTCGATACGGCGGCAACCGGCATGGCGGCCATGGACCTGCAGGTCCAGGTCATCGCCGGCAACATCGCCAACATGACGACCACCGGCTTCAAGAGCCAGCGCGCCGAGTTTCAGGACCTGCTCTACGAACACGTGCAGCGCATCGGCGCGCAGGCCTCCGACCAGGGCAACATTCTACCGGTCGGTATCGAACTCGGCTCCGGTGTGAAGACTGTCGGCACCCCGAGACTGATGACGCAAGGCTCGCTGGCGCAAACCGGCAATCCACTCGACGTCGCCATCCAGGGCACCGGCTGGTTCAAGATATTGATGCCCGACGGCACGTTCAGCTACACCCGCGATGGCTCGTTTCAGATGGATTCGCAGGGCCGCGTCGTCACCGCCGAGGGCAACCTCGTGCAGCCGACCATTACGGTACCGCAAGGTTCAACCGGGCTGACAGTCAATCAGCAAGGCCAGGTTTCGGTAACGCCGACGGGCAGTACGACATCAAGCGTCCTGGGCCAGTTCACGCTGACGACCTTCATCAACGACGCCGGCCTGCAGGCCAACGGCAGCAACCTGTTCACGGCAACGCCGGCATCCGGCACGCCGCAAGACGGCACACCGGGAACGAATGGCGCCGGCACGCTGCTGCAAGGCAGCCTCGAACAGTCCAACGTCGAGGCAGTGACCGAAATCTCCAATCTGATCGCCGCGCAGCGGGCCTACGAAATGAACTCCAAGGTCGTCACGGCTGCCGATCAGATGCTGCAGACGACATCGCAACTGGCCCGATGAGAAGAATTCCGACCATGATCCGTCCATTGTTTCTCAGTGTTCTGCTGCTGGCTCTGGCCGCATCGGCCATGACACCGGCCGTGGCGCAATCCGAGCGGCCGGCGCTGCGCGCCACCGTCACCGTCGCGGGCGACGTCGTGCGCATCGGCGACCTCATCGAGAACGCCGGGCCGGTCGCCGCCGTTCCGGTATTCCGCGCGCCCGACCTGGGCACCACGGGCGCGGTTTCGACCGATCGCGTCATCGAGGCGATCCGTCCGCATCAGCTGATCGACATCGACACCCGCGGCCTCGCCGAGGTGGTCGTGACGCGCTCAAGCCGCACCATCACGCCGCAAGAAATTTCCGATCGCATCGCGCGGGCGCTGTCGACGCAATACCAGCTCGGCGACGCGCACGATGTTTCGCTCAATTTCGACCTGCCAGTGCATCCGCTCGAAGTCGAAGCGCGCGCCGGCGGCGACTTGCAGGTGCTGGCGCTCAACTACGATACGCGTAGCGGCCGCTTCGACGTCACGTTCGGCCTGCCGTCCAGCTTGCTGCTGCAGCGTCACCCCGCCCATTTCACCGGCATCGCGATCGAGACTGTTGACGCCGTCACCGTCGATCACCCGGTCGAGCGCGGCGAGGTACTGCAGGCGTCCGATCTTACGGTGCTGCGGCGGCCGAAGGCGCAATCCGGCGGCCTCGTCGACATGAAAGGCGCTGTCGGCCTCTCGGCGCGTCGGCAATTGCGCCCCGGCCAGCCGATACAGGTCGGCGATCTGATGAAGCCGAACATCGTCCAGCGCAACGACACCGTAACGTTGGTCTATGAAGCGCCGGGCCTGGTGTTGACGCTGCGCGGCCAGGCGCAGGAAGCCGGTGCGCTGGGCGACACGATCAGCGTCCTCAATCAGCAGACCAAGCGCGTCGTGCAGGGCGTGATCAGCGGTCCCGGCCGCATCATGGTCGCCAACGCAACCCTGCATCTTTCGCAAAACGTTCCGGAGTCGGGCCGCACCGTCGTAACGCCGGATCGACGGGAGTAACAGTACGCAGTGAAAGGTTAGTGTCATGTGTCATCGAGTCGTGCTTTTGCGTTGCGTGCTGCTGTCCTCGGTCGCGGTGTTATCCTGCTCGTGCTCGACCTTCAATCAACTGGCGCACCTCGGCGAGACACCGAAGCTGTCGCCGGTGAAGAATCCGACGACGGAACCTGGATACAAGCCGGTGCAGATGCCGATGCCCACACCACAGCCGGCCGTCTACAATCCCAACTCACTGTGGCGCAGTGGCTCACGCGCCTTCTTCAACGATCAGCGCGCGCATCAGGTTGGCGACATTCTCACCGTCAAAGTCAACATCAACGACACCGCGGAATTTCAGGATCAGACGCAGCTGACGCGCAGCACCACGGAAGACTCTAACATCACCAATTTTATCGGCGCCAACACCATCGCCAATCCGGCGAAGGCAGTGTTGCCGGGCTCCGTCCTTGCCGCCGACGGCAACACGCAGATGCAGGGCAACGGCACGATCAACCGCCAGGATCAATTGCTCACCAATGTCGCCGCCGTCGTCACCCAGGTGTTGCCGAACGGCAATTTGGTGATCGAGGGCAAGCAGGAGATCCGGCTCAACTCGGAAATGCGCGAATTGCTCGTCGCCGGTGTCGCGCGGCCCGAGGACATCCAAAGCGACAACACCATCGATCTGCCAAAGATCGCCGAGGCACGCGTCGCCTATGGCGGCAGAGGTACACTCACCAACATTCAAACCCAGCCATGGGGACAGCAGGTGACCAACGTCATATTGCCGTTCTGAGCCTCCGTTTTCCGTCATCTGACGGCCGATCTCCCCGGGGTTCGCATTGCGCAAGCAACCCCGACACGACGCGGCCTCCGGCAGCTCCCCGCCGGAGGCCGCGATTCTTTTACGGCCCAATCGGCCGTGATGTTCGGCGTGGATCTTGGAGGCATGCGCATGATGGTCCGTCGCATGCAGAGACGCGACTGCGACACTTCTATTTCGTCACGCTGACATCCGGCGCGTGGGCGGCAAAAACGCCGCGTGGTGCAACTCCTGTCGCAGCGCCTCAACGGCGCCGGTCCAATCACCGAACTGCCGCTGACGAAACAACCGCGCCATCGGATACCATGGGCTGTCACTGCGTTCGCGCAGCCAGCGGAAATCGGCGGCGAATGGCAAAAGGAGCAGCAGTGGCTTGCCCATGGCGCCGGCAAGATGCGCGACAGCGGTATCAACGGCAATCACCGCGTCGAGCTGCGCAATGGCGGCGGCCGTATCGGCGAAGTCGGAAAAATTTTGGCCGATCTGCAGGATATCAGGGCGCGTTTGCAGCAAAGGCGCGTCGCAGTCCCGCACATCGTGTTGGAGACTGACGATTTGCAGGTGCGGCAGATTGAGCACGGGCGCCAGCGTCTCAAGCTTGATTGAACGATTGAGGTCGTTGTCGTGTGCTCGCTCGCCCGACCACACCAGACCGACGCGCG
>Ga0208480_1000296_pt1 | contig 18727 bp, 17 predicted proteins | sample NGESurshal092012_4_FD_184485 | JGI IMG/M metagenome (GOLD analysis project Ga0208480, IMG submission 184485) | Arctic peat soil microbial communities from Barrow, Alaska - NGEE Surface sample F53-1 shallow-092012 (SPAdes) | ecosystem: Environmental > Terrestrial > Soil > Wetlands > Peat ... | reverse complement strand
GAGCCAGCAGCGTCTTACCCGTACCCGGCGGCCCATACAACAGAACACCGGTCGGAATCCGCGCGCCCAAAGCCTGGAACTTCTTCGGATTCTCCAGAAACTCCTTGATCTCGTGAAGCTCCTCGACCGCCTCGTCGACACCCGCCACGTCACGGAACGTGATCTTCGGCGAATCGGCCGTCATCCGCTTGGCCTTCGACTTGCCGAACGACATCACGCGTGAGCCGCCGCCCTGCATCTGGCGCATCAGGAAGACCCAGAAGCCGATGAAGATCAGGAACGGGAAGACGTAGGTCAACAGCGACAGCCAGCCGCTGCTCCCGGTCCCCTCGACGTTGAACTGCGGATGATTCGAAGCCGTCTGGAGGTCTGTGATCAGCGTTGCCGCCGCTTGGCCGGGGACGAATCCGACCTCGTACTTCGTGCCGTCCTTGAGCGTCACGTCAACCGTGTTGTCCTTCGTCTTGACGTCCGCCGACGAGACCAGTCCCTGGGGGATGTCGTGGGTGACGAGGGTCTGGTAGCTGTGCACCTGACCCGCCGGCGTGCCCGGCTCGATCAGCTTCTGGGTGACGACGACCAGGGCGATGACGAGAACGACCGACAACGCCGCGGTCAGGCCCCTCTTGGGTGCTCGCTTCAACGGATCCTCCGGATGATCGGACGTCGGGACGCTCTCTGTATCACTCCAGGCTAGCTACTGCGCGCACGGAACGGCGACGGATCAACAACGGACGCCCAGCTGCAACCCTTGGACCGCGCGGATCCGGACTCGACGACCCCGGTTTTGGCGCTGCCCGGCTGTCTCGACCCTCCCGTTCGCGGCCACGGCGGCCGGCCCGCCGCCCGACGCCGACCCGGCCCGCCGGCGCCTGCCGGCGTGGTGGTCCACCCCGCCCCAACCACGCCGCCCCGCCCCCGCCCAGCCCAGTGGTCCAACCACCGGCCCGCTGATTTGCGCGGATGGTCCATAGGCGATCGCCCGCCGCCCGGGGACGATGCCGTCAACGAGCCATCGGGACCACCCGGCGGCCCACCGTCCGACTGGAGGAGGACCTCATGGCTGTTGCCGTCGCCCCACCGAGGAGCCTGAACGGCTCGTACGTTCCCGCCGGGGCGTCGCCCCGGCTCTACAACGACGACCTCGCGCCCACGAAGGAGCGGACCTGGGGCACGTACAGCCTGTTCGCGATGTGGATGTCCGACGTCCACAGCATCGGCGGCTACACCTTCGCCGCCGGACTCTTCTTCCTCGGCCTGGCCGCCTGGCAGGTCGGGATCGCGATGATGGTCGGGATTCTCGTGGTCTACGGACTGATGCTGCTGACCGGGCGCGCCGGCCAGCAGACCGGCGTTCCGTTCCCCGTCCTCGCTCGCCTCTCGTTCGGCGTCAGCGGGGCAAACCTCCCCGCCCTGATCCGGGCGTGCATCGGGATCGCCTGGTACGGGATCCAGACCTACCTCGCATCGGTCGCCCTCCAGGTCCTGCTGCTCGGCATCTGGCCGGGGCTGTCCAGTCTCACCGAATCGAAGATCCTCGGCCTCTCCCAGTTCGGCTGGATCTGCTTCCTGACGCTCTCGGTCGTCCAGGCCCTGGTCATGAGGCGCGGGATGGAGACCGTCCGCCGCTTCCAGGACTACGCCGGTCCGGTCGTCTATGTCGCGATGTTCCTGCTCGCCGGCTGGATCCTCGTCAAGTCGCACTTCAACATCTCGCTCAACCTCAGCCACACCCCGCTGACCACGGGTAACTGGATCCTCCAGTTCGCGACCGTCGCCGCGCTCGTCGTCGCCTACTTCTCGGCGCTCCTGCTCAACTACTGCGACTTCAGCCGCTTCGCCCCCGGTGAGAAGACGGTCCGCCGGGGCACGATGCTCGGGCTCCCGGTCAACTTCGCGGTCTTCTCGTTCATCACCGTCCTCGTGACCGCCGGCAGCGTCGCCGTCTTCGGCAGCGCCCTCCGCGACCCGGTCGAGATCGTCGCGCGCATCCACAGCACGGCCGTCGTGATCGTCGGGGCGATCGTCTTCACCGTCGCGACCGTCGGGATCAACCTCGTCGCCAACTACGTCTCCCCGGCCTACGACCTGGCGAACGTCGCCCCTGACCACATCGACTTCCGACGGGGCGGGCTGATCACCAGCGTGCTGGCCGTCGTCGTGCTCCCGTGGCAGATCTACAGCAGCGCCGTCGCGGTCAACTACTTCCTCGGCGGTCTCGGCGCCGTGCTCGGCCCGCTGTTCGCGATCATGATGGTCGACTACTACCGGGTCCGCAGGGGTGCAGTCGACGTCGACGACCTCTACCGCAACGGACCCGGCGGGGCCTACTGGTACAAGAACGGCTGGAACCCGAATGCGGTCATGTCCTTCCTGCCGGCCGCCGCCGTCAGCGTCCCGGTCGCCCTGGTCTCGTCGCTCCACGATGCCGCAGCCTTCTCGTGGTTCATCGGCGCCGGGATCGCCGGGCTGATCTACGCGGTGATCAGCCGGCGGACACCCGCCTACTCGTCGCAGGCGGCAGGCGCCGTCGGCGAGCCGACACCGGCCGCAGCGTGACCCCGCACGACGACTCGGCAGGCCGACTCCTCCCCGGCCGCAGGCGCCGGAGCCGACGGCCGGTGGACCGCCACGCCGCAGATCACGAGACCCACGCCGGCCAACTCGACCGGTGATGGAACCTGCCCGAGCACGGCCACGCCGATCACGGTCGCGATCGCCGGCAGGAGCGACATCATCAGGGCATAGGTCGCCCGTGGGAGTCGCGCCATCGCCAGCTGGTCGGTCACGTACGGGATCACCGATGAGCAGATGCCGACGCCGACGCCGGCGAGGAGGACCACCGGCGAGAGGACGACCGCGGCGGCCTGGACCCCGCCGAGTGGTGTGATCACGACCGCGGCGACCAGCATCGCCGCGGCGAGGCCGTCGATCCCGCCGACCTGCGGGTGGTTGGCGACCCGGTCGGCCAGGACGATGTAGCGGGCGAACAGGCCGGCATTGGCGAACGCGAAGCCGATCCCCGCCGTCGCGCCCGCCAGCCGGACGTCGGTCAGCAGATAAACACCGGGGACGGCGAGCCCGATCGCGACCAGGTTGCGCCGGGTCCGGGCGCCCGCGGCGGCGAGGCCGATCACCGGGAGAAACTCGATCGCCGCGACGCTCGACAGCGGCAGCCGGCTGATCGCGAGGTAGAAGCACGCGTTCATCACCGCGAGGACGACGCCCCACTCGCCGAGCAGCAGACGTGCCTGGCGACCGAGGCCGCCGAACGCCCGCCATGGCCGCCGCCAGGCGGCGAACACCACCGCGGCCGAGACGATCCGCAGCCAGGCGACACCGAGCACGTCGACCCGGGCGAAGAGCAGCACCGCAAACGACGGGCCGAGGTAGTGGAAGACCGCGCTCACCACGAAGTACAGTTCCGGCGGCGTGCTCCCCGCGCGGCGCACGCGCACTCGCCCGGCCGGCGTCGACCGGCGTGCCTCAGCTGGACTCACTCAGCACACGATGATCTGTCAAAACCCAAAATGACATGGGCAACCATCGCTATCATCGCGACAATGACTGCGAATCGCAGGCCAAGCGGCCGAGCGGGCGACGGACCGCTTCTCGACGATGCGAATCGCCGCCTGCTCGCCGAGCTCCAGGCCGACGCCCGCCTCAGCCTGGCGGAGCTCGGACGCCGGGTCGGGCTCTCCTCACCCGCGGTCGCCGAACGCGTCCAGCGGCTCGAGCAGGCTGAGGTGATCCTCGGCTACCACGCACAGATCGATCCCCGGGCCGTCGGCTTCGCCCTGACCGCGGTGATCCGGATCCGGCCGGCACCCCACCAGATCCAGCGGGTCGCGGAGCTCGCCCGGGCGCGGGTCGAGGTCGTCGACTGCCGGCGGATCACCGGCGAGGACTGCTACGTGATGACCGCCCACGTCAGGTCGGTCGAGCATCTCGAGCAGCTGATCGACGAGTTCGCCGCGTACGGCCAGACGACCACGTCGATCGTTCAGTCGGCGCCGGTCCCCGCGCGCGGCGTCGACCTCGCCGAACCGTCGACCTGAGCCCACCCGCCGAGCAAACGCGGAGGGGCCGGGTCAAAGACCCGGCCCCTCTCCGAAACGGTGCGGCTTGTCGAGTCTCTAGCCGATGATCATCTGGTCGTTGAGGACGAGGTTGAGCGCGTTCTGCGACGTCGAACCGACGAGGCCGTTGAAGGACACGTTCGGCAGGAGGTACGAATCACCGGCGGTCACGCCACCGTCGGCGGCCTGCTGGTAGTTCAGAGCCTGCCCGTTGTACTGCTCCGGCGTGCCGATGATCGTGCTCGCGGCGCACCCGCCGGCCAGGCAGGCCAGGTCGCCGCCGATGATCTGCGCGTCACCGAGGACGTTCGTCATGTTCTGCGTCCCGATCGCGCTGTTCTCGGAGCCCTGCAGAGCGTTGAGGCCCTGCTCACTCGATTGGACCGGGCCGACGTTGGTCGGCGAGATGTACGTCGTGCCTCCGGCGCTGGTGCCCACGGACTGGGCGTTGAGCTCGACGTTCGTCGCGTTCTGGGCCGCGCTGCTCGGCGCGGACGATGTCGGACCGACATCGATCACGTTGCCGGTCGCCGTCGGCGCGTCGGACAGCTGCGATCCGTTGATGCCCTGCTGGCTCTCCTGGCCTGACCCGCCGATGATCACGGCCGAGGCCGACGTTGCTGACACGGCGAGCACGACCGCGGCACTCAGACCCGCTGCGAAGATCTTGCGATTCATACCTGTCCTTTGGATTTGGGCATCGGCCGAGCCCAAACGCGCCCGGCATCTCCTCGTTATGTAACTCGCCAAGCACTCAGATCGCGATAGCTACCCCGCGCGATCCAAGCTGGGCCAGCCTGGCAGGCGGGAATCATGACTCCTAGGGACGAGGTGTACAAAGCCGCCCGACCACCTGGCAAAACCCCTGCTAAGCGCGGGGACGGGGGGACGGGGGACCGGGGGACGGGGACGACGTCGGTGCTAGGCGGCGCGGACGACCTGGTGGGAGAGATCGTCGAAGACGACGACGCCGCCGTGGGTCAGCCAGCCGGCCGCGGCGTCCGGCCCGCTGAGGAGCGCCGCCTTCGCGAGCGCCTCGGCCTCGAGCGCGGTCGGCGCGAGCGCGGTGACCTGGACGACGCCGGTGTACGCCGGCCGGCCGGTCGACGGATCGAGCAGATGGTGAGCCGGTCTGCCCCGGTCGAGCCAGCTCCGCTTGGTGATGCTGGTCGTCGCGACACCCCCATCGGTGACCGCCAGCTCGTGGAGGACGCTTCCGTCGAACGGCGCCGTCACCTGGAAGCGGCGGCCGATCCGCCCGGCCCCGCCGACCCGGAGATCGCCCTCGCAGTCGACGACGTAGCCATCGTGACCGGCGAGCAGGTCGCCGATCAGGTCGGCGAAGAGGCCCTTGACGATGCCGCCGCCGTCGAGATGGAGTCCCGGCGGGCGGGTCACCTCCCCGGAGGGGAGGTCGACCGACAGGGCCCGCCAGCGCTCGGCCGGATCGGGCCGGGCGGGCGCCCGCGGCGGTGCGAGCGCCATCGCGAGCGGGAGGGCGAGCGACGCCCGGAGGTGGTCGGACTTGTAGCCGACCTCCTCGATCTGGTCGAGCAGCGTCGCGTCGACCAGGCCGCCGGTGGTGCCGGCCGAGTCCACGACAGCCTGCACGAACGCCGCCATGATCGGGCTGACCGGCAACCGCTCCCGAGAATCACGATTGAGCATCGCCAGCTCGCTGTCTGCCTTGAACCGCGAGAACTGGGCGTGCCAGATCAGCAGCTGGTCGGTCGCCATCGTGACGGCCTCGGCCGGCGTCCCGGCGGGTCCGGAGCCCTCGACGAGGACGTTGGAGTTGCCGCCGAAGCAGGTGAATGTGTTGGTCGCCTCGGTCATCCCGCCGGCCAGACTACCGGCCGGCCGTGGGGCGACTCGCGCGGCGGACCGCCCGCTGGAAGACTCGTCTGATCGCCAGTCCGTCTCCGACCACCAGGCACGCTCGGATCAACCCGGTGATGCGCGAGGACGCGCGTGTCACCCCGCTCGAGCTGTTCTTCGATCTCGTCTTCGTCCTCGCCCTGACCCAGTGCACGGCCCTGATGGCCGCCGAGTCGAGCTGGGGCGGCCTCGCCAGGGGCGTCCTCGTGCTGGCCGTGCTGTGGTGGTCATGGGGCGGCTACGCCTGGCTGACGAGCGTCGTCGACCCCGAGGAGGGCGTCGTCAGGCTCGTCTTCTTCGGGGCGATGGCCGCGTTTCTCGTCGCGTCGCTCTGCATCCCCCACGTGTTCGGCAGGTCGGGTCTGCTGTTCGCGTGCGCGTACGCGATCGTCCGGGCCGCGCACATCCTGCTCTTCGTGCTCGCCAGCCGCGACGACCCCGGCCTGCGGAGGTCGGTGCTCGGGCTGGCCTGGAGCACGGCGATCGGCGTCGGCCTGCTGATCGGCGCCTCGTTCGCCGGCGAGGCGTTCCGCCTGGGGATCTGGACGGTGGCCGTCGTCCTGGACATGGGCGGGCCGTTCGTCTTCGGGGTCGGCGGGTGGAAGCTCGTGCCGGGACACTTCGCCGAGCGCAACGGCCTGATCGTGCTGATCGCGATCGGTGAGTCGATCGTCGCGATCGGCGTCGGCGCCCAGACCAACCTCGATACCGGCGTCGTGATCGCGGCCGTCCTCGGGACCGCCGTCGCCGGGGCGTTCTGGTGGCTGTACTTCGATGTCGTCGCCCTCGCCGCGGAGCGCCGCCTCTCACGGGCGGCGGCCGGACGCGAGCAGAACTCGATCGCCCGGGACTCATACTCCTACCTCCACTTCCCGATGATCGCCGGGATCGCACTGACGGCGGTCGGGATGAAGAAGACGCTCGCGCACGTCGACGATCCCCTGAAGCTCGTCCCGGCGGTCGCGATGCTCGGCGGGGCGGCCGTCTACCTGTTCGCACACGTCGGCTTTCGCCTGCGGAACATGGGAACGTTCAACAACCAGCGACTCGTGACCGGCGTCGTTCTGATCCTCCTGATTCCCGCCGGCGTCATCCTCCCCTCGCTGGCGACGCTCGGGCTCCTCGCGGCCGTCCTCAGCGGGCTGATCGCCTACGAGACCGTTCGCTTCGCCGAGGCCCGCCGGCGGATTCGCCACCAGCTGACCGTCGCACCGGAGCCCGACTAGGTCGGCGGAGCCTGCGTGATCGTCGGCACCGTGAGCCCGAACAGGAGCGGAGGGCCGAGTGTCTCACCCCGGCAGACGCCCTCGAGCTTGGCGTAGACCCTCATCTGGACGTGTTGGTCAAGGAGTGCGTAGATCGGGTCGGCGGCCTCGCGGAGCGTCCACACCCGGTGCAGGTGCGAACCCCTGTAGTTCGTGAACGTGATGACGTGCTGGTTGGTCTCGAACGGCACCCAGGTCGTCGCCGTACGTTCCTGCACCTCGAGGTCGAGGTGCAGCCGGCTGATCCGCTGGCCGGGAGTCCCGAGTGCGACGACCGTCGTCGCAACCGTGTTCGCGACCGGCCCGTCACCCGCGGAGGTGGTCACTGACAGGGTGGTGTCCAGACAGACGTTGCTGCCATTCTGTGTGGCACTCGCCGCGAGCGCGGCAGACGGGCCGGCGAGGACGGCGGCGAGCGTGGTCGCGAGGAGGAGTGTGCGTGTGGACGTCACGGCTTCCAGGGAGGCTATCGTCTGGGACATGGAAGGTCCCCGGGATCCGGAGGAGCTCGAAGCCGCCGGCCCGAGCGCGGCCGCGGATCTCTCGCCCGCGACGACGGTCGGAGCGGTCCACCTCACGGTGTCCGACCTCGATCGGTCGGTCGACTATTACACACGATCGGTCGGCCTGCAGGTGCTCGAGCGGGCAGGTGGCCGAGCAATTTTCGGAGCGGCTGACAAGGGACTCGTCGTGCTGGTCGAGGAGCCGGCGATCCGGGGGGTCGGCCGGCACACGGGCCTCTACCACTTCGCCCTGCTGCTCCCCGAACGGACCGACCTCGCCCGCTGGCTCGCACACGCCGGCCGCGACCGGGTCCCGCTGGTCGGGCTCTCAGACCACTTCGTCAGCGAGGCGATCTACCTCTCGGATCCCGACGGTCACGGCATCGAGATCTACTGGGATCGACCGCGGGCGAGCTGGGAGGGACAGGTTGCCCGGATGACGACGCTCCGCCTCGACGTCGACAGCCTGCTCGGAGAGCTCGACGATCCAGTGTCCGAACCGTTCGACGGGCTGCCCGGCGGGACGCGGATGGGTCACATCCATCTGAAGGTCGCCGAGATCGAGCCGACGATCACCTTCTACCGGGACGTGATCGGCTTCGCCCTGATGGCACAGCTCGGCCGGCAGGCGGCCTTCCTCAGCGCCGGCGGATACCACCACCACCTCGGCTCCAACACCTGGGAGAGCGCCGGCGCCTCCCCCCCACCACCGGGGACGGCCGGCCTGCGTCACGCGACGATCCTCGTTCCCGACGCCGGCCAGCGCGATCGCGTGCTCGGACGGGTGCAGGACGCCGGGCAGACGCCGCAGGACGGGCCCGACGGACCGGTGATCCGGGATCCCTCGGGCAACCGGCTGGTGATCGCCGTGACCTGACCGACCGGCGGCGCGACGACTCGCCGACGCCGGCGAGGCGACCCGCTGAGCCCGACGGACCGGCCCGACGTCAATCGTGCGGCGCCGACTCGGACGCGGGCAGCCCGTCGACGACGCTGTCGAGATGGCTCACCCGCGGGCGCGCACGAGTGCCTCGATGCCGTCGAGGACACGGTCGAGGCCGAAGTGGAACTCGTCCTCGGGTTCGTCGTCCCGGTCGAGGACACCCGAGCCCGCGACGGCTTGCAGCTCGGGGAAGTCGTCGGGATCGGCGAACCGCTCGATCACCCTCCGCCAGGAGGGCATCACCGCCGCGCCGGGCGAGCTCTGCGTCGACTGGGCCGTGCTGATGTCCGAGGCGATCGTCGCGTCGTTGCGGACGTAGCCGCTGACCAGGAGCATCACCGAGAGCTTCTCGCCGGGTGCGAGGCCGGTCTCCCGCATCGTGGCGAGTCCCCATTCGAGCCAGGCGAGCTGGTGCGGCGTGACCGGCGGGCCGCTGATCGGGATTCGCAGGATCCACGGATGGCGGCGCAGCAGGCCGAGGTAGGCCGTCGACCACCCCTTGAGTCCCGGGCGCCAGCCGTCGCGCTCGGGCGCCTGCACGGGTGGCGGGCCGGTCGCGGCGTCGATCATCAGCGCGAGCAGCTCGTCCTTCGCGGCGACGTACCGGTAGAGCGACATCGTCGACGCACCCAGCTCTGACGCGACCCGGCCCATCGACACAGCCGGGAGGCCGTCCCGGGTCGCGACCCTGACCCCCGCGTCGACGATCAGCTCGAGCGTCAGGCCGGGCTTGGGACCCCGGCGGCGCGGGTCGCGGACCCCCCACGCGGCCTCGATGCTCCGCGGCAGGCCGGTCTGGGTCCCGAGGCTGCCGGGCCGACGGGTCTCCGTGTCGGTGTCGTCGTCCACGCGCTCCTCCGATTTGACAATCACGACGTTCTGCGTATACCTTACGCACTTACGCGTACCTGATACGCAATACATCTGTCGCCGGCGGCGGCGACCTGATCGGAGGAGTACAGCAGCATGGCCCAGACATTGGCGATCGAGGCCCGCGGCCTCGGGAAGTCCTACGGGAGGCTCGGGGTTCTCGCGGGCCTGGACATCTCCGCCGAGCGGGGTAGCGTGCTCGCCCTGCTCGGTCCGAACGGGGCCGGCAAGACGACGACGGTCAGGATCCTCGCGACCTTGATCGCGGCCGACGCCGGCACGGCGCGGGTCGCCGGGTTCGATGTCGTGTCGCAGCGACGGGCGGTCCGCGCGTCGATCAGCCTGGCCGGCCAGTCGGCGGCGCTCGACGGCCTGCAGAGCGGCGCGGAGAATCTCCGGATGATCGCGAGGCTCGCCGGGCTCGATCGCCGGCGGGCCCGGGCCCGGGCGGATCAGCTGCTCGAGCGCTTCGACCTCGTCGATGCCGGCGGGCGGCGGGTGGCGACCTACTCCGGAGGCATGCGACGCAGGCTCGACCTCGCGGCCAGCCTCGTCGGAGCGCCGTCGGTCATCTTCCTCGACGAGCCGACCAACGGCCTCGACCCGAGGAGCAGGCAGGCCCTGTGGGAGGTCGTCGGGGAGCTCGCCGAGAGCGGGGTGACCGTCCTGCTGACGACGCAGTACCTCGAGGAGGCCGACCGGCTGGCCGATCGGATCGCGGTGATCGACGGCGGGCGGATCGTCGCCGAGGGGAGTCCCGCGACGCTCAAGCGGCGGGTCGCCGACCAGCGGCTCGAGATCGTCTTCGCCGATCCGGCGTCGTTCGCCCGGGCGGCAGGCGCGCTCGGTCCACGGGTGGTGCGCAGCGAGCCGGCCCGGCGGCTGCTCGCCGTCGCGACCGACGGCCGGGCGCCGGCGGTCCGCGGCCTGCTCGACGAGGTCGACCCCGGCCGCCGGGGGATCGACCGCTTCTCGATCGAGACGGCCACGCTCGACGACGTCTTCCTCGCGCTGACCGGCCGCCGGCCGGACGGCGGGGGGATCGGCACGCGGCAGTTGCACACGACGCAATCCAAGGAGGTCCTCCATGTCTGAATCGATTGCCCTCGGACGCCGGGCACGGGGCGGCGGCGGGCCGGCCGTCGGTCGGCGCCGGCACTGGCGCGGGCGCGGGCGCGGGCGCCTGGACAACTGCCTGGTGATGAGCGCTCGCTGCACACGGCTGTCGTCGCGAAACATCGAGGCGCTGATCACGTCGCTGATGCTGCCCGTCGCCCTGATGCTGATGTTCGTGTACCTGTTCGGCGGGGCGATCGACACCGGGACGACCTACGTGACATACGTCGTGCCGGGAGTGATCCTCCTCTGCGCGGGCTTCGGGTCGGCGACGACGGCGGTCACCGTCAGCCAGGACATGACCGGCGGGATCGTCGACCGGCTGCGCTCACTCGACGTCGGCGGAGCGGCCGTTCTCGGCGGCCACGTGGCGGCCAGCCTCGCGCGGAATGCCGCGTCGACCGTGCTCGTGCTGGGTGTCGCCCTGCTGATCGGCTTCCACCCGACCGCCGGGCCGCTCGCCTGGCTCGGGGTGATCGGGATCCTCGCGCTCTTCGTGATCTCGATCTCCGCGCTGTCGGCCGCGATCGGCCTGCTCGCTGGTTCGCCTGAGGCCGCGAACGGCTTCACGTTCTTCGTCATGTTCCTCCCCTACGCGAGCAGCGCGTTCGTCCCGGTCTCGACGATGCCGTCCTGGCTCCAGGGCTTCGCCCGCCACCAGCCGATCACGCCGGTGATCGAGACCCTGCGCAGCCTCCTGGTCGGCGGATCGGCCGGGTCGGACCCGTGGCAGGCGGTCGCCTGGTGCGTGGCGATCCTCGTCGGGTCGGTCGGACTCGCGGGCGTCGCGTTCACCCGCAGGACGACTCAGAGCTCGTCGGCGTAGGCCGCCTCGAGGTCCCCCCACCCGTAGTTCATCGCGTCCTGGCCGCGGATCGGGCCGATCGGCGCACCGTCGAGGAGGCGGTCGGCGACCAGGATGCACAGGTGCCAGCCGGCGGCGACCTTCGAGACGAGATCGCGGCTCGCGACGGTATGGCTGAGCCTCAGACGGGTTCCGCCCGCTGTCGGCGCCAGCTCCCAGCGCAGCCGGTCGCCGCCCCAGTCGTACTCGAGCAGGACGTGTGGATCGGCCCGCGTGACCTCGGCGGGCGGGAGCTCGCCGGGACCGTCTGCGTCGAGCATCGTCAGTGTCGCCGGGCCCGTCGCCCCGAGGTTCCGACCGGCCGTGTACGGCGCCCACCGGGCAAGCTGCTCGGGGTCGGTCAGGGCGGTCCAGACCGCCGCGGGCGGGTGCTTGAGATCCCTGACGAAGACCACGGTCCACCGATCGCCGTCCTGGTGGGCGGTGACCTCAGCGAGGGGACCCGGGTCGAATGCCCGCGGGTCGATCGTCGTATCCATCAGTCCTCCTGGTCGTCGAGGTGGCGTTCGAGAGCATCGAGGTGCCGGGTCCAGAGCCGGCGGTACGGCTCCAGCCATGCGTCGAGCGCCTGGAGGGGCTCGGGCTCGATCCGGTAGATCCGCCGCTGGGCGGCGGTGGTCGAGGACACGAGCCCGGCGTCGCGCAGGACGCGGAGGTGCTTCGAGGTCGTCGGTTGACTCAGCGCCAGCCGGTCGGCGAGCTCGCCGACACTCGCCTCGGCGACTCGCAGCCGCTCGAGGATCTGGCGGCGGGTCGGCTCGGCCAGCGCGGCGAGGGTGGCTCCGGACGCGGTCACTCCTCGATATATACCAAGCGCGGTATATGCGCGTCAAGGCATGCGCCGCCGCGGCCGCCGCGCCGGCGAACCTCAGCCGGGCAGGGGAGCGCGACTCGGGCGGGGCGGGGAACGAACCTCAGCCGGGGCGTGAGGGCGACTCGGGCGGGGCGGGGAACGAACCTCAGCCGGGACGTGAGGGTGACTCGGTCGGGGCGGGGAGCATGACGCGCAGGAGCGCGACCGGCTGGGCGTCGGCCGGTCCGACCTGCGGGGGGTCGGCGACGGCCGGGACCAGGGCGATGTCCCCGGGTCCGAGCACGATCTCGTCGACCGTCGCCCTACCCGTGACCACGCACAGGACGGCCATCTCGCCGGGCGGGGCGACCGGGCGCCGGGTTCGGACGGTCCACCGATCCAGCTGGAAGTACGGGCTGCTGACGGCTGCGCCGGCGTCGTCGGGAGCAGCGAGCTCGGGCGTTACGTCGGTGAAGTCGATCGAGGCGAGCGACTGGTCGACGTGGAGGTCTCGCGGCCGTCCGTCGAGCCCGGGACGATTGAAGTCGAACACGCGATATGTGGTGTCAGAGTTCTGCTGGATTTCCAGGATCACGTTCCCCGGGCCGATCGCGTGGACCCGGCCACTGGGGATCAGGACGGCGTCGCCGGCCTGGACGTCGATCCGGTGGAGCAACTCGGCGACGTCCCCCCCGGCCCGCAGGCAGCGCTCGAGCTCGGCGCGGGTCGCGCCCGCGCGCAGGCCGACCAGGAGATAGGCCCCGGGGGCGGCGTCGAGCACGACCCACGTCTCGGTCTTCGGCTCGCCGCCGATCAGCGCGGCCAGCGCGGCGGGCGGGTGGACCTGGACGGAGAGGACATCACGGGCGTCGAGCAGCTTGATCAGCAGCGGGAAGCGGTCGGGGCCACTGGCCGCCCGGGTCCCGAACAGCTCGCGCCGGTCGCGCCAGAGCTCGCCGAGCGTGACACCCGCGAGCGGTCCGTCGGCGACGACGCTCTGCGCCTCGGGGCGGTCGACGAGCTCCCACGACTCGCCGATCGGCCGGTCGGCGGCCAGCGGGCGGCCGTAGAGCTCGGCAAGCCGCCGGCCGCCCCAGACTCGCTCCTGGTAGAGCGGGACGAAGCGCAGGGCACCAGTCTCCTCGGCGTGCACGGGCGGCCCAGCGTAACCGACCAGTGGGGGCCGGAGGAATGCACGGAGGACCGTGTCGCGGATCTTCTCGCCGCCGGCGACGGGGACCCCGTCGACCCGCGCCCGTTACATCCGGATCCGAGCCGCCCCGTAAACTGGCAGACCGTGAGCGACCGACCAGAAGACCCGGCGACGCGTTCAGCCGAGCCGGTCCGAGTCGGGGGCCCGTACTTCGAGGACTTCACGATCGGCCAGGTCTTCGCTGATGCGCCGGCGATGACCTTGACCTCGGGTCACGCCGCCGTCCATCAGGCGCTCGTCGGCGATCGGATGCGTCTCCCGCTCGACGCCGTCCTCTCGACATCGGTGACCGGCCGGCCAGAGACCCTCGCCCATCCCGGCCTCGTCTGCGACGTCGCGATCGGCCAGTCGACCGGCGCGACCCAGCGCGTCCGCGGCAACCTCTTCTACCGCGGCCTCGTCCTCCTGCGGCCCGTCTACATCGGCGACACGCTCCGCACGACGACCGAGATCGTCGGCCTGCGCCAGAACCGGCCGCGCCCGGACGGGACGGCGACGGGGCTCGTCGCGCTGCGCATGCGCACCGAGAACCAGGCCGGCGAGCGGGTGCTCGACTTCTGGCGCTGCCCGATGATCCCGCTGCGCAGCGCCGACTCCCGGACCGGGCACACCGACCGCTTCGAGGACATCCCGACCGAGCTCGACATGACCCGCGTTGCCGGGGCGGTCGCCGGCGACTGGCGCTTCGACCGGATCCGCGACCAGATTCCAGGCGCACACTTCTCGGATGTCCAGGCCGGCTGCGTCTACGAGATCGAGGGGCGCGACACGGTGACCGCCGCGCCCGAGCTCGTCCGGCTCAGCCTGAACATGGCCGAGACCCACGTCGACGCCGGGTCCAACGCCCACGGCAGGCGCCTGGTCTACGGCGGCCACACGATCTCCGTCGCCGCCGCCCAGCTGACTCGCGCGCTGCCGAACATCGTGACGATCGTCGCCTGGCGCGAGTGCAACCACACCGGCCCGGTCTTCGAAGGCGACATCCTCAGCACGGTCCTCACCGTCGAGGCGAAGCACGCCGTCCGCGAGGTCGACGCCGGGCTGCTCGACCTGCGCGCCGTCGTCCAGGCCGACCGCGGCGCCGATGCCGGACGCGAGACCGTGCTCGACTGGCGACTCGTCGCCGTGATGGCATGACCGGGATGCTCGACGGAATGCGCGTGGTCGAGGGGTCGGCGTTCGTCGCCGCCCCGCTCGGGGGAATGACGCTCGCGCAGATGGGCGCCGACGTGATCCGCTTCGACCCGCTCAAGGGCGGCCTCGACTACACGCGCTGGCCGATCACCGAGGACGGGACGAGCCTGTTCTGGGCCGGCCTGAACAAGGGCAAACGGTCGTTCGCGGCGGATCTCCGGTCGCCGGGCGGCCGCGAGCTCCTCAGCGAGTTGATCTGCGCTCCCGGCGAGGACGCCGGCCTCTTCCTGACGAACTTCCCGGCCAGCGGCTGGCTCGCCTACGACAAGCTGGCCGAGCGCCGGGCCGACCTGATCATGGTCGTGATCACCGGCAACGCGGACGGGTCGTCGGCCGTCGACTACACCGTCAACCCGTCAACCGGATTCCCGATGGCCACCGGGCCCCGCAACCTCTCCACCCCGTTCAACCACCTCCTACCGGCCTGGGACGCGGTGACCGGCACGCTCGCGGCGGCCGCCCTGCTCGCGGCCGAGCGCCACCGGCGCAGGACGGGTGAGGGCCAATTGATCAGGATCGCCCTGTCGGACGTCGCCTTCGCGATGGTCGGCAACCTCGGCAAGATCGCCGAGGTTCAGATCAACCACAACGACCGTCAGAAGGACGGCAACTTCCTCTACGGGGCATTCGGCCACGACTTCCCGACCAGGGACGGCCGGCGGGTGATGATCGTGGGACTGACCTTCCGGCAATGGAAGGGCCTGGTCGATGCGACCGGCCTGAAGCCGGCGGTCGAGGCGATCGAGGCGATGCTCGGCGTCGACCTGACGAAGGAGGGGGATCGCTTCGTCGCGCGCGACGTCATCGTCTCCGCGCTCGAGCCGTGGGTGCGCGAGCGGACGCTCGCCGAAGTGGGCGAGATCTTCGACGCCAACGGCGTCTCATGGGGGCCCTACCAGACCTTCACCCAGCTGGTCGAGGAGGACCCGCGCTGCTCGCCGGCAAACCCGATGTTCGAGACCGTCGCCCAGCCCGGCATCGGCTCGTATCTGATGCCCGGCTCGCCCGTGGACTTCGGCGCCGTCAAGCGGCTCCCGGTGTCACCGGCCCCGGTCCTCGGCCAGCACACCGACGACGTCCTCGCCGATGTGCTCGGCCGCAGTCGCGAGGCGATCGCCCAGCTGCACGCCGACGGCGTCGTCGCCGGCCCGCCGCCGGCGGGCTGACGGAGCCCACGGTGGCCAAATATGTCTATGACTTCGCCGAGGGATCGCGCGAGATGCGCGGCCTGCTCGGCGGCAAGGGCGCCAACGTCGCGGAGATGACGCGGATCCTCGGGACCGACCGGGTCCCCGCGGGGTTCACGATCACGACCGAGGCCTGCGTCGCGTACATGGCCGGCGAACGCTCGCAGCCCGACGGTCTCGCGGACGAGGTCGCGACGGCCCTGACACGGCTCGAGGACCGCCTCGGCAAGCGGCTCGGCGATCCCGACGACCCGCTGCTCGTGTCAGTCCGGTCCGGCGCCCGCGAGTCGATGCCGGGGATGCTCGACACCGTCCTCAACCTCGGGCTCAACGACCAGTCGGTCGAGGGTCTCGCCCGGGCGACCGCCAACGACCGCTTCGCCTGGGACTCGTACCGCCGTTTCGTCCAGATGTTCGCAAACGTCGTCCACGGCGTCCCGTCGAGCGAGATCGAGGCGGCGATCGCCGAGCTCAAGCTGGCGCGCGGCGTCGAGTTCGACACCCAGCTCGACGTCGACGACCTCCGCGCCCTGACGGACCGTTTCAAGGGGCTCTTCCACGAGCACACCGGCACGACGTTCCCCCAGGATCCCCGGCAACAGCTCGCGTCGGCGATCAACGCCGTGTTCGACTCGTGGCTCGGCAGGCGGGCCGTCGCCTATCGGCGGATCAACGGCATTCCCGACAACTGGGGTACCGCGGTCAGCGTCCAGCAGATGGTCTTCGGCAACAAGGGCGAGACGTCCGGCTCTGGCGTCGCCTTCAGCCGCGACGAGCTGACCGGCGCGCCGCAACCGTCGGGTGACTTCCTCACAAACGCCCAGGGCGAGGATGTCGTCTCGGGCGTCCGCAACACCCGCGACATCGCCGAGCTCGCCAGCGTCATGCCGGATGCGCACACCGAGCTGCTCGAGATCCTCCGCCTGCTCGAGGGCCACTACGGCGACATGCAGGACACGGAGTTCACGATCGAGGAGGGGCACCTCTACATGCTCCAGACGCGCGACGCCAAGCGCCCGGCCCAGGCGGCCGTCCGCTTCGCGGTGGATGCCGTCGGCGAGGGCCTGCTCGACCGGGCCGCGGCGATCGCGACGATCGACGCCGTCCGCCTCGACGCCCTGCTGCACCCGACCTTCGACCCAGCCCACAGGATCGACGTGCTCGCGCACGGGATCGGCGCGTCGCCGGGCGCCGCCAAGGGTGCGATCGTCTTCACCGCGCCCGAGGCCGTCGCCGCCGCCGAAGGCGGCCGCGCGGTGATCCTCGTCCGACCGTTCACGGAGGCCGAGGACGTCGCCGGCTTCCACGCCGCCCGCGGCATCCTGACCAGCGAAGGCGGCAAGGCCTCGCACGCCGCGCTGGTCGCCCGCGGGATGGGTCGACCGTGCGTGTGCGGCGCGTCGGCGGTCGAGGTCGACCTCGAACGGGGCGAGTTGCGGGTCGGCGAGAAGACGATCGCCGCCGGCGAGCTGATCGCGATCGACGGATCGACCGGCGAGGTCACACTCGACGACGTGCCACTGATCGAGCCGGTCCTCGACACGTACTTCCTGACCGTCCTCGAGTGGTGCAACGAGCTTCGCCGGCTCGGCGTCCGCGCCAACGCCGACGCCCCGGCCGACGCCGTCCGGGCCCGCGAGTTCGGTGCCGAGGGGATCGGCCTGTGCCGGACGGAGCACATGTTCATGGCGGCCGATCGTCAGCCGAAGATGCGCGCGATGATCCTCGCGTCCGACGAGGCCGCCCGCCGGGCGGTCCTGGCCGAGCTCGAGCCGCTCCAGCAGGAGGACTTCGAGGGGCTGTTCGCGGCGATGGCCGGCCTCCCGGTCACGATCCGCCTGCTCGACCCTCCGCTCCACGAGTTCCTCCCGCACCGCTTCGAGCTGCAGCATCAGCTCGACTGCGCGGACGCCGATGACACCGACGGGATCGCCGCGCTCCAGGCGATGCTCAAGCGGGTGATCTACCTGGAGGAGGTCAACCCGATGCTCGGGACCCGCGGCTGCCGGCTCGGCGTGCTGTTTCCCGAGATCTACGAGATGCAGGCCAACGCGATCATGCTCGCGGCGATCGCCGTCCGCCAGCGGGTCGGCGCGGCCCCGCACCTCGAGATCATGATCCCGCTCGTCAACTACGAGCAGGAGCTCCAGATGATGCGGGACCTGATCGTCCGGGTCGGCGACCGCCACGGGATGCGCGTGCACGACGACTACGCCGTCGGCACGATGATCGAGCTTCCCCGGGCGTGCATGACGGCGGCGCTGATCGCCGACCACGCGGACTTCTTCTCGTTCGGCACCAACGACCTCACGCAGATGGCGCTCGGCTTCTCGCGCGACGATGTCGAGAGCAAGTTCCTCGCGACCTACCTCGAGCGCGGGATCGTCGACCGCTCGCCGTTCGAGACGCTCGACACGCCGGGCGTCGGCGAGCTGATCAAACTCGCCGCGCGCAACGGCCGCAGCGCGAAGCCGGCGCTGAAGCTCGGGGTCTGCGGCGAGCACGGGGGCGACCCCGACTCGATCGACTTCTTCGAGCGGGCCGGGATCGACTACGTCTCCTGCTCGCCGTTCCGCGTCCCGATCGCGATCGTCGCCGCCGCGCAGGCGTCGGTGCGAGCGACGGCGGACCGATGAGTCGCCCGCTCGCCGTCGACGCGGCGCCCCCGCGGGCCGGCACGTGCCGATGAGCCGGGGCTTCGCCGCCGACCAGGAGCTGCTCGCCTGGGCGCTGGACGGGGTGATCCGCGAGGCCGAGGGCGAGGCCGCGCTCGAGCTCCACCAGCGGGCCGTCGACTTCGCCCGCAAGGCCCGCTCCGGCG
>Ga0208480_1000294_pt1 | contig 18943 bp, 20 predicted proteins | sample NGESurshal092012_4_FD_184485 | JGI IMG/M metagenome (GOLD analysis project Ga0208480, IMG submission 184485) | Arctic peat soil microbial communities from Barrow, Alaska - NGEE Surface sample F53-1 shallow-092012 (SPAdes) | ecosystem: Environmental > Terrestrial > Soil > Wetlands > Peat ... | reverse complement strand
CGTCCGCCTTCGCGTTGACGAGACGAAGTACCTTTCCGGAGCTCGCTTGAATCTCGGTGATACCCCACGTATCTTCATTTGCGACCCAAAGATCTCCACTGTGATCGAGAGCGATTGCGCCGGGGGCCTTGAAAGACGAAGACGCGGTCGACGCCTCCGAGGTACGAGCGGAGGCAGTCACGGACAAACAAATAACGGCAGCAACGGCCGCTGCCGTCGTAACGGACTTAACAGCGATGTTCATGAGCCGGTGCCGCAAATCGCGGTGGTAGAGGTTTCGTCTGGATGCGTGCCGGAAAACGTCATACAGACGTCGACGGTGTAGTTGGACGCGGTGATGGCAATCTTGGCGGACCTGAGCAGACCGCGCTTGGGGGATGCCGAGAGGATGACAACGTTGACGGGGTAGTCCATGATCGCCCGGCGAAGACCTTTTGCGGAGGCCATACTGTTCGGTCCGTTACTGTTAGGTGTGACGTTCACACCGAGGCTTATGGTTGCTGTGGCGAAGAAGTGGCCGTAATTCAATTGTTGCGCCCAGACGAGACAACTCTCGTTGGCGTCGACGGAAACGTCAGCGTTCGCCATCTTGAGTAGCGCGGGATTCTTGGCGGCCGTCATCGATCGAAGCGCCTTGATGAACAACTTGACGTGCGTGACTTCAGTACGCATATCAGCGGCCGTGATCAGCAGCTCGGTCTTGCGACTCGCGCTGTCGACCCGGGTGGCCTCCAGGCTGAACGTGTTGGCAACGATCGCCAAGGATTCCGTGTAGGGCACCAGTTCGTTCGCGACGGTTGCCCCGGTCGACAACGTCGCCGTGACGGGCATCATCCACATGGCGTCAATAGACCCCAGTTGATCAAGATTGTTCAGGAACGGGACGCACCATTTCGCGTTCGGTGGTACGTGGGGTGACGCGGCGCCGGAGACGGCGCCCCCACGGAGCGTGATTGTCATGACCCCGAGCGTCACCATTGCAGTGGCCGTCGAATACTTGAGGAATTTCATGAGGGCCTCCTGAGTTGGAGTCTGACACAGACGAAAGAGTTCTCCGGCGCGGAGAAGTTGACGGAATGAGCGATGTCACGCGAATGGACAAGCAACGCCATTGACTGTCGCCGACGTGGGGGACTTCAACGCCGAAACGGATGAGGACAACGGCTGCGCGAAGCCGGCGGGTCACGTGGTGGCATATCTCGGCGGCCTGATCGGCCTTTTAATCCCGGCGCTCATATTCTGGTTTCTGGTCGGCCGTCACGGCACCAAAGGGGGCAACACATCGTCCACGTCGGAAGAGCACGCGACGACGTTCGCGCTCAACACCAAGGGCATGGCGACTCCAACGGCCACGAACTATGTCTACCGAGTGGTCGGACCACCAGGTTCCACGGCGACCATCAGGTACGTCCGTCAGGACACCTCCACTGGCAACGTGAAACACGCCGTGCTGCCCTGGTCCATCGCCACCGCGACCTCTGCCTCACCGGGCGTCATGGCGGGTGGTGGTCAGCCACCCTACGTCTCAATACGTTTCAACGCCAGTGGCGCGATGGGACCGGTCACGTGTCAGGTCATCGCTGACGGGACGCTCTTCGACCAAGAAACCGCAAACGTGGGTGCCACCACACTCACCTGGGGGTTCCGTATTAGCCCGAATGCAATTCATCCGAAGGGTTGTACGAACGGCGAGGGATATTTGTCTGAATCCCTCCGGGGTTGGTTTGGTGGGGCTAGTAAGAATCGAACTTACGACCTCGTCATTATCAGTGACGCGCTCTAACCGACTGAGCTATAGCCCCGCAGGCGTACCAATCTAGCCGACAGCCGAATTACGGCTAAAGGCTCGAGGGGTCCCACGCTCGAGCGGCGATCGATTGACTGGCCGTGGCGAGCAGTGTTCCCGATTGACTCCACATGTACGCCGTGCCTTGCGCGAAACCTCCGGCGAGCGCGTGCATGTGGATCTCGGTCAGCACCCAGTCGGTCGGTTCGAGTCTCACGATGCGAATCGTGTTGTCGAGGCTGCGACCCATGGTCGAAAAGCCGAGCGGCTGAGAGAGTCCGCCCGCGACGTAGTCCCCGAAGATGGCGAGCGTCGCCGCAGAGATATCGAAGTGTCCCGGGACCCGCGACCAGAGCGCCGACACCGGGGAACCGGGCGTGCCGTCGATCTCTTCCCACGGTCGACCGAGTGCGATGCGCGCTTCGAGGTGATTGAAGATCGAACGGTTGAAGCGCTCGGGCATGACGCGTTCGGGACACTCTTCGGGCGCCTTCACGTCGGGCATCGTCACCCACGGGTCCGCCGCGCTGAGTTCACCGGTGCCGAAGGCGCCGTTCACGGTCAGTATCTCTCGGTTCTCGGCAAAGGTCGTAGCGCGTGCCTGGGTCACGTGACCGCCGACGACCGCGAGATCGGTCTTCAGCGTGACCGTCGAACCGAGCGGCGCGTAGGAGAGATACTGCGCGGTGGCCCAGATGGTCGGCCTCTCGCTCGCCTCTTCGAGCGCGACGAGCGCCGAGGCCAGTCCGCATCCGCCAAAGAGAAAGTTGCCCGGCGTGATGACCCGCTCGGTGACGTCGAAGGACCACGTCTGGTCGCCGGTTCGCTTCATGCCGAGAAATGTCCGCGCGTCCACGAACGCCGAGGCTAATGCAGCGTTGTACGTCGTCTTGTCGGTGCCGGGCAGACTGGTTCGGTGATCGATCCACGATTTGTCTACCTGGCCGCGGCGCTCGCGCTCCTGGGCGCCTACGGCTATATCCGCGACACGTTGCGCGGCGACACGTCGCCGAATCGGGTGACGTGGTCGCTCTGGGGCGTCGAAGGGGTACTGGCCTTCTTCGTGGAGCGGCAACAACACGTGGGGCTCGCGGCGCTGATGACGTTGATGCTCGGGCTCGTGCCGTGCGCGGTCGTGGTGGCGTCGTTTTGCAGTCGGCACGGCTCGTGGAAGCTCGGCACCTTCGATGTCGCGTGCGGCGCGGTGTCGGTCGGCGGTCTGGTCTTCTGGGCGTTCATCAATGAACCGACCGTCGCACTCGTCTCCTTCGTCGTCGCCGATCAGATGGCGGCCCTGCCCACGATTCGAAAGTCGTGGCTCGCGCCGCGTACCGAGTCACCGCGCCTCTTCTTCTTGGGATCGACGAACTGCGCCATCACGTTGCTGACGTTGACGAAACTGACCACGGCCGGCGTCCTATTCCCCGGCTGTATCTTGGTGACGGACCTCGTAGTGGGCCTGCTCATCGTGAGCAATGTGGGGCCGCGTATGCGTGGCGAGTCCTACGGCGTAACGAAACCAGAGATGGCGTGACCATGGCAACGACGACACGGCTGACTCCCGAAGAGTGCAAGAAGCGCGGCCAAAATCAGCGTGAGAAGGCGCCACGCGGCGCCATGGCGAAAGTGAGCGACCGGCCAGAAGGCTACGACCCCGTCGCACGTTTGATGTGGCAGGGCGAGTCGCGCCAAAGCGACCTCTTGTCGCTTCGTTACTCGCGCATGCTCGCCAGTCCGTTGGCGTTCTATCGCGGCAACGCGCTCTTGATGGCCGAGGATCTCGCGCGGGGCACCAACACGGAGCTCGAGGTGCAGATCTGCGGTGACGCGCACCTCTCGAACTTCAATCTGTTCTCGTCGCCTGAGCGCCACCTGGTCTTCGACGTCAACGACTTTGACGAGACCGACCAAGGCCCTTTCGAGTGGGACCTCAAGCGTCTCGTGGCATCACTCGCGATCGCGTCGTTGCAACTCGGTCACAGTGACGCTCAGCAAGAGCGAATCGCCCGGGCCGCGGCACAGGAGTATCGAATGTCGATTCGTCGATTCGCCGGCGAGGACCGGCTGGCGACGTGGTACGCGACCTTGGACATCGACGCCGTCATGTCGGACCTCGGCGGATTCTTCACTGAGAACGCGATTCACAAGATCGATCACGTCGTCACCTACACGAGCGGGCATGACACGCGACGTGCCTACGCCAAACTCATCGTCGACGACAAGGATGGTCCGCGAATCGTCGCGAAGCCGCCGCTCCTCGTGCCGCTCTCTGAACTTAATGAGAGTACCTATCTGTCCATGGCCGACCTGGAACGTCTCATTGCGGGCTACGCCAAGACATTGAGCAGCGACCGCCAGGAACTGCTCTCTCAGTTCATCCCGGTGGATGCCGCGCGAAAGGTCGTCGGCGTCGGCTCGGTCGGCACCGAGTGCTACGTGGTACTGCTTCTCGGACGCGACGAGTTCGACCCGTTTTTCTTGCAGGTGAAACAGGCCGGCGCGTCGGTCCTCGCGACGGCGACCTCGCGCGAGTCGACTATTCCGGCGGGGGAGCGGGTCGTGCGGGGACAGCGACTGATGCAGGCGACCCCCGACGTGTTCCTGGGTTGGCACGCGGTGAAGAAGGGGGCGTCGACGCGTCACTATTACGTTCGCCAGCTCTACGACAACAAGGCCGCTATCGCCATAGACAAACTCGACGAGTCGCTCCTCGTCTCCTACGGGCGAATCTGCGCGTGGACGCTGGCGAGGGCCCATGCCCGAGGTGGCGGCGGATCCGAGATCGCGGCCTACCTCGGTAAGTCCGACGTCGCCGACGACGCGTTCGCGGCGTTCGCCTTGTCCTACCGCGACCAAACGTTGAATGATTTCACGGCACTCCAGAGCGCGGTGAAGGAAGGTCGGATTACGTTGGCGACGTGACGTCGCTGTTGCCCTTCCGCTGGCACATCGCCGAGGTGCTGGTCATCGTCGCGGCCGGCGTCGCCCATCACGTGGTCGTCACTTCCAAACGGGAACGTCGTCTCGCGGCCTGGGCGCTGATCGCGCTCCTGGTCGTCACCGTGTGGCCGATCGGCGACCTCGCGGCCTCGGTGTCACTGACGGTCGCCACCGTCCAACGACTCGTGATCATGCTCCTGGTCGCGCCACTGCTGTTGATGGCGACACCGACGAACGTCCTCGCACGTTTAACACGACCGCGCCCGATCGACGCGACAACGCGACTGCTCTCGCATCCGGGATTTGCCGTCGTGGTGGTCACGGCACTGGGAACATTGACGCTCACGACGCCGGTCGTCGACTGGGGCGCGCACTCGTCGGTTGGTCGAGATCTGGTCCTCATCGCGGTGCTCTTCGTCGGTGTGGTCCTGTGGATACCGGCGCTCGGCGTCATGCCCGGCGCCAGGCGCATGTCACCGGCGGCGCGTGCGGGTTACGTCTTCGCTTCTGCGCTCGTCGTGACGAGTCTCTCGTTCGTGTGGATCTTCTCGCAACATTCGCTCTACCCGGCGCTGCACCATCAGCACGCGCTACTCCACATGACACCACTTCTCGATCAACAACTCGCGGGCTTCGTGGCCAAGTTGGGTTGCTACATGCCGATGTGGGCGGTCGCCTTCACGATCTTCTGGCACGCCGAAGATCGCGGCACACCGATCGAAGAGACGCCACTGCATTGGGCGGACGTCGAACGACATCTGTTGCGCGTCGATCGTCAACGCGAAAGGGCTATCCGTCGACATCAGCCTGAATAGCGCCGGTTGGTAGGATGAGGACCCCGGGGACGTAGCTCAGTTGGTAGAGCGCGGGCTTTGCAAGCCTGAGGTCGTGGGTTCGATCCCCATCGTCTCCACTTCATCACATCGGCGTAGAAAACCCTGAGCCATCAGTCTCGCGATGCGCGGTAGTAGTAGTCGGCGTCGAGATCCTCGATCAGTCCTTGGTGCGTCGGTTCCCAGCCGAGCAGTTCTCGCGTGATGGTGTTCGACGCCGTGGCGTCGGCGCCAAAGAAGCGACCCATCCAGCCAAAGTGATCGTCCGCGTCGCTCTGCGTTATCGACGTGACCGGTAGGCCAAGTCCTCTCCCGATGGCTTCGGCGATCTCTCTGGTCGCAATTCCCTGCTCGGCTACGGCGTGCACCGAGGTTCCGGCCGGCGCACTTTCGAGCGTGAGTCGCACGAGTCGCGCGGCGTCGAAGCGTTGGACGGCCGACCAGCAGTTGTCGCCGCTCCCGACGTAACCCGACGCACCCTTGGCACGCGCGATGGCGACCAGTGTGGCAATGAATCCGTGGTCACCGTCGCCGTGGACGGTCGGCGCGAACCGAACCGATGATGACCGGACGCCGCTCTCGGCGAGTGAAAGCGCGTAGGCGACGTTGGCGATGCGCGGATGAACCGCGGGATCGGGTCGGTCGTTTTCGGTCGCGGTGCGCCCCGGGGCGAGCCCGAGTACGCCCGACGCGACGACGAAGGGTCGAGCACTGTCCTTGAGCACTTCGCCGATGGTCTCGACTACCTTGCGGTCGGTCCTGGCCGCGTCGTCCATTCGCGAAAAGTCATGGTTGTAGCCGAGGTGAACGACACCGTCGCTCTGTGCGACCGCGTCGCGAAAGTTCATCGGCTCGTCGAGTGTTCCGAGGAACGCTTCGGCACCGAGCGCCGTGACGGCCGCGGCCGCGGCGTCCGATCGCACCAGTCCCACGACTTCGTGACCAGCGCCGAGAAGTTCCGGAACCACCGCCGAGCCGATCCAGCCCGACGCTCCGGTGACGAATACCTTCATTTGGTTCTCCTTGTTTGTCTGACATTCACTGGCCTGGTGCCCGTTGATGTCAGGTACTGTCATCACTATAGCGATGATGTCAGCCACTGTCAACACGCAATAGTATTGTCCCATGGTGCGTTGGGAACCGGACAGTCGAGGGAGGCTCGCCCAGGCCGCGATGGAGCTCTACGGCGAGCGCGGGTTCGACCAAACGACGGTCGCGGACATCGCCGAACGAGCGGGTCTCACCGAGCGGACCTTCTTTCGTCACTTCGCCGATAAGCGCGAGGTCCTCTTTGCCGGGGCGCAGGGACTTTTGGATTTACTGGTCTCGGCCGTCGTGAACGCGCCCGCCTCGGCGACGCCCCTTGAAGCGGTGACGCTGGCCCTGGAGGCGGCCGGCGATCTGTTCAATGAGCGCAGAGGTTTTTCCGTTCAGCGACAGCGAATCATTGACGGGAGCGCGGAGCTACAAGAACGCGAACTGATCAAACTCTCCTCGCTCGGCGTAGCACTCGCTGACGCGCTTCGTCGACGCGGTGTCGCCGATCCGACGGCGGCACTCACCGGCGAGGTCGCGATCTCGATCTTCAAAATCTCCTTTGAACGCTGGGTCTCCTCAGCCGAGCCGACTGATTTGGCCCAGGTAATCCGCGATTCGCTCGATCAGTTGCGAATCGTCACCGCATTGGGCTGAACGGGACGAGGGCAGTTACTGAACGGCGCTCACCGGTTCGGCGCGGCGTTCTGCGCGCGCGGTACCGGGCTCACGGTCATGGGCCGTCTGCTTCAGATGGAACTGGGTGACGCCAATCGTGAGCGACACGGCGCCCAAGACGTGGAGCTCCACCAACAACGGCGGCACGTGCGTCAGGTACTGCGTGACGCCAATGGCCGCCTGGACGAGCGAAATGAGCACGAGACGTCGTACGCCGAGGCGAAGGGCACGTGGCGAATCCTTCGTCCAAATCGCGAACAGCAGTCCCGTGATGAGTCCGATGAAGAGAACGGCCGCGAGCGAGTGCACCCACGCCGCCGAAGAGAACGCGAAGGGCAGTCGGCGAGCGACGAGTTGTCCCTGGGACGCGCCGGCGTGCGGACCCGAACCCGTCGTCATCGTGCCGGTGATCAGCAACACGACGAAGGGTATCCAGAGCAGTCGGGCGATCACGAGGAAGTGTCGGTCGCGCACGTCGCTGCGTGAACCTGGTCCGTAGACGTACTTGGAACGGTGGTAGAGGACCGCGGCGATGACGACCATCGAGAGCGACAAGAGCATGTGCATCGAGACCAACCACGGGTTGAGCTTGCTGTAGACGACGAAGGCGCCCAAAATGGCGTCGGCGACGACACCGCCGATCAACATTCCTGAGAGGATTATCAGGTCTCGTCGACGAACTTCGCGCAGGAATGCCGCCGCAAAGGTCGCCACCGTCACGAGGATCAGCACGAGCGTGACCATGCGGTTCCCGTATTCGATGACGTGATGAATCCCCCACGGGCTAGTGATTCGCCCTTTGAAACAGGTGGGCCAGTCCGGACAGCCCAGACCGGAGCTGGTCAGTCGAACGGCGGCGCCGGAGAGCACGATGACGATCATCGAGATGAACGAGGCCAGGGCGAACCAACGAAAGGTCGGACCCGGCACGACGCGGTGTGTCCTAGGAGTCACCTCTTCAGACTAGGTAATTGAAGGTCCCGTAGAATTCCGCCATGACGATCACGGCCCCCGCCCGCCATTCCTTGGGCGAAGTATTGCGGGGCTATCTCGCGCTGACGAAACCGAGGATCATCGAACTCTTGTTGGTCACGACGATTCCGACGATGGTCGTGGCCGCGAACGGCATCCCCGGACTGTGGTTGATGGTGGCGACGCTCTGTGGCGGCACACTCGCAGCGGGCGGCGCCAACACGTTCAACATGGTGATCGACCGCGACATCGACGCGATCATGGAACGCACGAAGCGACGCCCGTTGGTGACCGGCGTGATGTCCGCGCGCGACGCCACGTTGTTCGCCATCGGGCTCGAAGTCGTCGCCTTCGTCGTCCTCGCCGTATGGGTGAATCAACTCTCGGCGTGGCTCGCCATGTCGGCGACGGCGTTCTACGTCTTCATCTACACGCTGTGGCTGAAGCGGCGCAGCAGGCAGAACATCGTGATCGGTGGGGCGGCCGGGGCCGTACCCGTACTCATCGGGTGGGCCGCGGTCACCAATTCACTGACGTGGACGCCGGTGCTCCTCTTCCTCGTGATCTTCATCTGGACTCCGCCGCATTTCTGGGCGCTGGCGGTTCGCTACCGCGATGACTACGAGGCGGCCAATGTACCGATGATGCCGGTGGTGGCGTCGCTTCGCCATACCACGCTCGAGATCCTCATCTACTCGGTGTTGATGTGGGCGTTGACGGTGTTGATCGGCCCGACCGCGCACCTCGGCGTCGTCTACGCCGTGTCGGCGACGGTGCTCGGGGGACTGTTCACGTTCTACGCCGCACGACTTTACCGACACGCCCTCGCCGACAAGGCGGACGTGGGTGAAGCGATGCGACTGTTCCACTTCTCCATCACCTACTTGACGGCCCTGTTCGTCTTGATGGCGGTCGACGTCCTTGTCCGACACCACTAACTCGCCGCGACGACGCCTGTCGCCGAAGTCGCTGTACATCGGTATCGGGAGCGCCGTTGCGATCATCGCCATCGTCGTAGTCTCGATTGTCACTGGCAGCCCCGTGACGGGGAGCGGCGATGAACCGACGAGCAACTTGGTCGGCACCTCGGTCGCGACGTTCTCTCTGAGCGGGCTGAAAAGCGGGACCGTAGTCGCTCCTTGGAAGAATCACCACGCGGCGGTATTGATCTTCTTCGCGAGTTCCTGCCCCCCGTGCCAAGGAGAGATGCCCAAAGTCGCAAAGTACTTACGCGACCACAACGAGGGATCGATTCACGTCATCGGCATCGACGCGAACGATGAACGCGGGGCGGCCAAGAGTTTCGTGAAGAGGAGTGGCGTCGCGTTTCCCGTTGCCTTCGATCCCAACGACACGGTGACCACGGGTATCTTCAAATTTTCCACCGTGCCCGAGACCGCGTTCGTGAGTGCCAAAGGTGTCGTAACGCAGATCTACTTCGGGGCGATTCCGAAGAACACTCTGGTGAAAGGGATAGCCGCGCTCCGCGCCTAGTCGAAGCGGAACGTTCGTGCGGCGACGAGCGGGGCCACCAGCGCCCAAATCCCCAACACGAGCCAGTCCGTGCCCGTCGGCATGAGTCCCTGTCCGAGGACACGGTGAAGACCCTCGGCCATGGCGCCCGGCGGTAGGGCGACCGCGACACGGCGGATGAACCCGGGCAGTGACGTCAGCGGAACGACGATGCCCGAGAGTAGGAGCAAAACGAGATAGAGCCCGTTGCTCGCCGCGAGATTGACCTCCGCGCGAAGTCGTCCGGCGAGGGCGAGACCGATACCCGCGCAACCGGCAGATCCGAGGATCAGTAGCGCAGCGACTTCGAGTCCACCGCTCACACCCCCGCGAGGGCGCCACGTCAACGCGAACGCGACGGCCACGAGGATGACGACCTGCAGTGCCTCGGTCACCAAGACTCCGGCAATCTTGGCGCCGATGAGTCGGCGTGTACCGATCGGCGTCACGTGGAGACGACGAAGAACGCCGTAGCTGCGTTCAAAGCCGGTGGCGATCGACAACGCGACGAGCGACGTCGAGAGCACGCAGAGCGCCAGCACGCCCGGCGCGATGAAGTCGACGCGGCTCTTTGTCGGTGTGGATACGACCTTGGTCAACGAGAAGAACACGAGTAGCAACACCGGGATGCCGACGGTCAAGAGCAGAGTCTCGCCACGACGCAACGTCATGCGCACTTCGGCGCGGCTCTGCGCCCACCACGCGTTCACGGCCGTACCCCGCGGCGCTCTTGTTCGATGAGTTCCAAGTAGCGCTCCTCGAGTGACGCGCGAGTCCGAAGCGACAGCAGCGTGACGCCAACGCTCGTCAAGTAGGCGTTCAGCACGGCCATACGTTCTGGCGTCGACTCGGTTTCGCACCGGAGTCGACTCGCCCCGTCACTCGTGACGACGCACCCGAGTCGACTCGCCAGAAGTGCAGCGTCGACGGGACCGGAGAGCTCGACGATCATCTCCGGGGCTCCCGCCAACTCGTCGAGTGTTCCGTGGATGACGACGTGACCACTGTTCATGATCACCACACGATCAGAGGTGCGCTCGGCCTCGGTCAATTCGTGCGTCGTCACCAACAGGGCGCATCCGCGATCGCGCTCGGTGGCGATGAGGTCGCGGATCACTTGACGGCCTTCGGGATCGACCGCCGTCGTTGGTTCGTCCAGTACGAGCACCCTCGGCCGACCCAGCAGCGCCAGTGCGAGCAGTGTTCGTTGCTGTTCACCGCCGCTGAGTCGTCGCCACGGCGTGCGAGCGCATCGCGTCAGGTCGAGCACGTTGAGAAGTTCTTCGGTATCTCTCGGCGCGTCGTAGTACGAGGCGGTCAGCTCGAGCACCTGACGTGGGGTCATGGGGAACCACACGCCGCCGCGTTGCAACAGTGCACCGGTGCGCACGACGACCTCTTTGTGATCGCGCAGCGGGTTGAGCCCGTGGAGTCGGACCGTGCCCGACGTCGGCGCGCGAAATCCGAGCAGGGTCTCGACGACGGTCGTCTTTCCGGCGCCGTTCGGTCCGAGCAACGTCACCACTTCGCCGTAGGCGACGTGGAGTGACACCGCATCGACGGCGCGTAACGCGCCGAAGTTGACCGTCAGATCATTGACCTCGACCGCGTTGCTCACGACCTCTGAACATAGACGGTCCCGTCGATAGCCTTTCGTGTGCTGAGTAGAATTCCCGTCATGATTGACCTCGTCCAACTACGTCGTGAACCAGACATCGTGAGGGCCGCGCTGGCGCGGCGCGGCGTCTCCTCGGCGACAATGGACGAGATAATCGCCCTCGACGTCGAACATCGCGAGCTGCTGCAAGAGGCCGAGCGGCTGCGGGCGGAAGTGAGATTTCTGTCCCGATTGGTCGGCGAGGCCCGGCGCGACAAGGACACCGACACGGCCGCCACGCTGACCGAGAAGAGCCGGGCGCTCGGCGAAGATGAGCGCTCGGCGACCGAGGCCATGGAACGCGTGGCAACGAAGCTGAACGATGAACTCCTGATGATTCCCAACCTTCCGGACCCGGTGGTCCCGGACGGCGCGGACGAAAGCGAGAACGTCGAGCTGCGTCGGTGGTGGCCGGGAATGGAAGCCGGCCGGCCGTTTCCCGAGTTCGCCGATCACCAAAAGGTCCCGCACTGGGACGCGGCACTCGAACTCGGCATCCTGGACCTCGAGGCGGGCGCTCGAATCGCCGGATCGATGTTCGCGCTCTATCGCGGCGCCGGAGCTCGATTGGTTCGTTCACTGAGCGCCCTCTCGCTCGAGCGCAACGCCGGTGACTACGAGGAGATTCATCCGCCGACCTTCGCCTTGACGGCCACCATGATGTCGACCGGTCACCTGCCCAAGTCCGTCGACGAGATGTACGGCATGGAGCGAGATGGCCTCTGGGCGATCCCGACGGCCGAAGTGCCGTTGACCTCGATGCACGCCAACGAGATCCTCGACGAGGCGAGCCTGCCGATTCGACTCTGCGCCGAAACGCCGTGCTTTCGTCGCGAGGCCGGCGCGGCCGGTCGCGATACCCGCGGCGTGTTGCGATTGCACGAGTTCGAGAAGGTCGAACTCTTCGCGTACTGCACGCCGGAACAGGGTCCGGCCGCCTTCGACGACATCCTCGCGCGCGCTGAGAGCCTCCTGCAGGAACTCGGTCTGACCTACCGGCTCATGAACCTCTGCACCGGCGACCTCGGCACCTCCTCGGCGCGAACGATCGACCTCGAGGTCTTCAGTCCAGGTGTCGACCGCTGGCTCGAAGTCTCGTCCGTGAGTTGGTTCCGCGACTACCAGGCGCGGCGCGCACACGTCCGATATCGCACCAGCGAGGGGACGACCGCGTTGGTGCACACCGTGAACGGTTCGGCGCTCGGGTGGGCGCGCGTGTGGGCCGCGCTGATCGAAACGTATCGTCAAGCCGACGGCTCCGTCGTGTTGCCCGAGGTACTCGCGCCCTACATGGGTGAGCTGCGCACGATCAAGCCGAGGACTTCGTAGCCTCGTAGCGATAGCCGACGCCGCGCACCGTCGTGATGTGTTCGGGGTTCTTCGGGTTGTCCTCGATCAGGGTGCGCAGTCGCTTGATGTGCACGTCGAGGGTCTTGGTGTCCCCGACGTAGTCGCTGCCCCAGATCCGATCGATGAGTACCTCACGGGTCAACACCCGACCGGGGTTCTCGAGCAGGAGTCGCAACAGCGCGAACTCCTTCTTTCGGAGTTTGATCTCTGCACCGTTGACGAAGCACCGGCGCGCGTCGATGTCCATCCGGATCGGTCCCAGTTGGATTTCGTCGTCGGACGCCGGGAGGTTCTCGTGGGTCTCCCGACGGCGTAACACCGCGCGAATACGGGCCACGAGTTCGCGGAGTCGGTAGGGCTTCGTGACGTAGTCGTCAGCGCCGATCTCGAGCATGAGCACCATGTCGACCTCTTCACCCTTGGCGCCCACGATGATGATGGGCACTTCGCTACTCGCACGAATCTGGCGACAGACATCGAGCCCCGACATCTTGGGCAACATGAGGTCGAGCAGCACGATGTCGAACGTCTCTTTTCCGAAGAGGGCGACCGCCTGTTGACCGTCGCGCGCAATAGCGACGTCGAATCCTTCGCGGTCGAGTCCGATCGTCAGCGCGTCGACGAATGACTCCTCGTCCTCGACGAGCAAGATGTTGACCCGTTTGTCGTTGGAGTGTTTCTTTGGCATCAGTGCGGCATCGGGAGTTCAAGCGTGAACGTAGAACCTTCGCCCTCACGGGACTCGACGAGGACGTTGCCACCGTGATTCTGCGCGACGTGACGAACGATGCTCAGTCCGAGTCCCGTGCCGCCAGTTTCGCGAGCGCGACCGGGATCGACGCGATAGAAGCGTTCGAAGATCCGCTCGAGGTCCTTCGCCGGGATCCCCACGCCCTGGTCCTTGATCGCGATCAACGCGACGGGCCCAACGCTTTCACCCTCGTCGGTGACCGTGGCCTCGATGCGGTCAATCGTGATGCTGACGAGGCCGCCGCGAGATGAGTACACGACCGCGTTCTCGAGTAGCGCGTGAATGGCCGAGATCAACTGACGGCGATCGCCGACCACGACGAGATTGGCCTCGGGCTCCACGAAGTCGACCTTGACGTCGTGTTGCTCGGCGGCGACGCGGATTCGCTCGATTGCGTCCGCGACGATCAATACCACGGGAATTGGTTCGCGCGTCGGTGAACCCTCGCCTTCGATGCGCGAGAGGTCGAGCAGGTCCTCGATGATCCGATTGACGCGGAAGGCTTCGTTGTTGATGCGCTCGGCCAACCGATGGGCGACCGACGGATCGTTCTCGAACAACAGGGTCTCGGCCAGCAGACCGAGGGCCCCCATTGGCGTCTTCAACTCGTGCGACACGTTGGCGATGAAGTCACGACGAATGTCTTCGAGACGTCGACGCTCCGAGACGTCTTCGATGATGGCGAGGACACCCAGCGGCCGTCGACCGTCATCGATGACGGCGGCGCGAATCGTGAGGGTCCGCCGCGGCGGTCCGTAGATGTCGACGGTGCGCTCGGCGACGCCGTTGGACCAACCTTCGGCCAGGACGTCGGTGACGGCTTGAGCGGCGATCGCGTCGCCGTAGCGGCTCGTCATCAACGCCTCGGCCTGTGAGTTGCGAAAGATCACGCCGCCGCTCTCATCGCAAAGGACGAGTCCGAGGGGGAGTGAGTCCATCGATTGGCGCAGCCGCGACGCGTCGGCGCTGGATTCCGAGACCGCGGTGCCCGCGATCCCCGTGGCCTCTTCCAGGAAACTGAGTGCCGTCTCGACCTTGCCGTTGTCGTCGTGGGGCTCGACGCCGAGTCGAGAGGCCAACGCCATCAGTCGTTGGGCGATCGCGCGGTGTCCGCGCTGGCGGTTGATCAATACGCCGATGACGAGTCCGACGATCAGGACCCCCGCGCCGACGCCGTAGAGGGCAGCCGGAGGCCACTTCGAGATCACGTTGTGGGCGAGCGCGACGAGCACGGGACCATTCTCGCAGACATTGACTCGTGGGTCGCGCCAGCGACCGTTGGGCTCACCCTCTTGAAAGCGAGAACGCCGTGCTGTTCGCCAATGTGACCCTCACCCCTTCAACGAGCGCGTTGCCCGGCAGCGCGGCTCTTCAGCAATTGGCCAACGGAATTGCCGCCTGGGCCCTGCTCGGCGCGTTGGTCGCACTGCTGCTCGGGGCGGCCTTGTGGGCTGTCGGTAGTCACACGCAGAACATGCATCAATCATCGCAAGGTCGCCGCGCGGTGCTGACGTCGCTCGCCGCGGCGATACTCATTGGCGCCGCCCCGACTTTGATCAACTTCTTCTTCAACACGGGCCTCAGCGTCCGCTAGTGCACTTCGTCGACTGCGTTCTTCATCCACTGAGTTGCGTGACGCACACCGTTACGAACACGGTGGTCGGCGGATTCTTCAGCACGCTGACGAGTTGGGTCCTCAATAGCGTGGGTTGGTTCCTCACCTCGGCCGGCGCCGTGCTGACTTCGGCGTCCGAGGCGACCACCATCATTCGTTCGGCGACGTCGGAGTTCAACGTGCTCGTAGATCTCTCGCCTGGCCTCTTGATGATCGGGCTGCTGGTGGCGACGCTGCAGGCCGTTCGCCACGGGGACGCCGCGTCGCTCTGGCGCGTGTACCTCGGCGTCGCGCCGGCGTGCGTTCTCGGGATCTTCGTCGCGCGACCGTTCGCCGCGCTGATCCTCGAGACGGTGAACCAACTCTCATCGAGTGCCGCCACCACCGTGATCGATCGCCAGGCGCAACTCGTCGGCGCATTGGGGAACGTCGCGACGGCGGCGCCCGCGTTCGCTCTCTTCGTCCTGGCGGTCGCCGTCGTCATTGGAACGTGGCTCTTGTGGTGCGAACTCATAGTCCGCGGCGTCATCTTGACCTTGTTGCTCGTCCTCGTTCCGGTGATCGTGCCGCTCGCGACGTTTCCGTCCGGCCGTCGCCTGGGATGGCGTTTGGCCGAGACGTTCCTCGCCGTCGCGGTGAGCAAGTTCCTTATCGTGATCACGCTGACGCTCGGATTCGATGAACTGCTTGGGGATTCGGCCACGCAGGTAATCACCGGTGCCCTCACGTTGATTCTGGCGAGTTTCTCGCCGTTTCTGTTGTTGAAAGTGATCCCGTTCGTCGAAACGGCCGCCCTGCACAATCTCGAAGGCGTTCGCTCGAGACTGACCAAGACGGTGACGAACATCCCGTCGTCACCACTCGCCCAAGCGGTGCGCGCGATGACACCCGACACTCCCTTCACCGGCCCCGAGGAACGACCCGACGACCTTGGACTGGGCATGTGGGAGGGCGGACCTGAGACGCCGATGCCGGAGTCAACGGGCGAGAAGCTGCCACCGCCCATCGGCACACCGACGCCTCGCGGCGGGCACGTGGCGTACCGCACGGACGATATCGGTCCCGTCGTCGGATGGCACTTCGATGAGTGACCTCCTCGGCCTCGGCGTGGCCGACGGCGAGAGCCGTTGGATCGGTGTTCGGCGCCATCAGGCCGGTCTCGCGATCGCCGGCCTCGGACTTATCGGCGAGTGGATCACGCAGGCGCACGGTGCGTTGATCGAAGTCGTGACGGGCGTCGCTCTCCTGGCGTGTGCGGCGCCGACGAGTGACGGTCTCACCGTCGGGGAGCGCGTGCGCATTGGCGTTGACTTCGCCGTTCGCTCGCGATGGACGTCCGTTCGGGCGTCACTTCATCACGGGTCGCTGACGGTCGTCGCGCACGGGGAGGCGACGACGCGCGGCTTTGAACTGCAACACCGTGGTCGACTCGATCTCTCGGGACGTGACCTCCACAATGCACTCGCGCTGTCGGAGTTCGCCGACGCCATGGCCACGTCGGACGACACACGACACTTCTCCTTGCACGTGCGCACGTCACCGACGGACGTCGCGACATTGTTGGTCGTCCCCCCGAACGTGTCGGCACCACCCGGGTGGCGCGAGAACCCCGGACTGGCACTCGCGGCGGCCGGCGCTGGCGTCACGTGGTTGATGGAGCGTTGGTCGTACGTCCGCGACGCCACTGGGGTCACTCGCGTGCTGCGGGTGCGCGACTTCAGCGCCGTGCCGCACGGACACGCGCTGCTCGAGCGTCTGCAGTTCGCCGCGCCGACGTTGGACGTCGTCGTGCACGTTGACGTGGTCGGAGGGGTTCGAGCACATCGCCTGGCAGCGCGCGCGGTCCATCGTGTCGGCAGTGATGACGTCACGTCACGCGCGGCCGGCTTTCGTCGAACGGCGCAGTCCACGCGCGCGCTCGAACGTCTCCGCCAGAGGGAGTCACTGGTCGTCGAAGGAACTGCGTTGTTGCGAATCGCGGTCTTCGTCGTGGTTCGATCGGCGTCACTGCAACAACTGCGACGTGACGTCAAGGCGGTCACCCGCTCGGCACTCGAAGCCGGACTGCGCTGCGAGTCGGGACTCGGTCAACAGAGCGCGTGGTACTGCGCCCAGCTTCCCGGTGCTCCGGGATGGTGAGTCGGTCGTGGACCCACTGGGCGACGTCACGAGACCTCACCGACTTGATGGTGCCGGCGCACGACGCAGGAACCGGGCTGATCGGGCGCAGTCTGGGGGAGACCCAGCGTGGCGGGCCGTTCGTCCTTGATCCGTTCGACGCCTATTCGTCGGGTCTGATGTCGAACCCGAACGTCATCGTGGCCGGGTCGATCGGTGCGGGCAAGAGCACGTTCGTGAAGATGATGCTCGACCGTGCCCTTGAACGCGGGCGCCGAGCCGTCATTCTCGATCCGAAGGGCGAGTACGCGCCGTTGGCACGCTGTTACGGCGTCGACGTCGTCGCGCTCGGTCGCGACGGGTGGTGCAGCCCGTTTCCGACGAACGACCGCGAGAGCCGCGATCTCTTGCGTGCGCTCGTCGCCAGCGCTCAAGGTACCGCGCTGAAGAGCGATCAGCACTACGTCATCGATGAGGTGTGGCAACGGTTAGACACCCCGCGTCCCCGGCGGGTCTTGCGAGCCCTCTTTGAACTGGTCCGCGAACATCTGGTGTCCGTGACCGCGACACCGGAGCGAAGTCTGGCGCTGACGCTCTATCGATTCATTCACGGTGACCTCGCCGGACTGTTCGACGGTGACGACGAACCGATGACGTTCGGTGGTCAACTCGTCGTCCTGGACCTCTCCGCTCAGTGGTCGTCGAACGCGTTTCCGGTTGCCGCGTTGAGCGCGGTCGCCGCGGCGCAACAGGTCGTCGCGCTCGAGAGCGAACTCGGTTACCTCGTCCTCGATGAAGCGTGGGCCCTTTTGGCCGATCCGCACGCGCTGCACTGGTTGCGCGGTTCGTGGAAGTTGGCGCGCGCCAAGGGCCTCAGTCACGTGTTGGTCCTGCATCGTTGGAGCGATGTCGCGGCCGTCGGCGACGCCGGTTCGGCTGAGCGCGAGCGCGCGCAAGGTCTGCTGCGAGAGTGCGAGACGGCGTGGCTCTTTCGCCAACCGCCGGACGAAGCGCGAGAGATGGGCGTTGCGTTGGGGCTGCACCGCCGTGAAGAGCGATACCTCTCGGCGCTGCCCAAGGGTGCAGCGCTCGTGCGTTACGGCGCGCACCGCTCGATCGTGCGCGTGCGACCGGACGACCGCGACCGGGCCTTCATCGACACCGACCGAGCGATGCGGGCGGTCAATGTCGGCGAATGATCGCCCCACGCTCGGACGTCGCAGTTTTCACGGTGTCGCGTACGGACCGCGGGTGCGTCTCGCTGCGCGCAGTTCACTACTGATCGTCGGTCCGACCCAAGTCGGCAAGACCTCGTCGCTGGTGATACCGGCGTTGCTCCGTTGGAACGACGCCCTGGTCGTGACGAGCGTGAAGAACGACGTCATCGCCACCACGAAGGAGTGGCGCGCGACGATCGGCGCGGTCCAAGTCCTCGAGCCGGGACGCGACGGCGGTCTGACCTGGAATCCGCTCGAAGGCGTTCGCACCCTTCGTCACGCCCTTCGCGTCGCGCGCGACTTGACGAGCGGCCCGGCCGAGCGAGGCGAGACCGAGTTCTGGAACGCACTCGCGACCAAGGTGGTGGGAGCGCTCCTCATGCTCGCGTTCCAGCGCTCGCGCGACGTCTTCGACGTGGCCCGTGCGATCGAGACGCGCGACTTCGATCCGTGGCTCAACGCGCCCGGACACGGCGAGG
>Ga0208480_1000293_pt1 | contig 18949 bp, 18 predicted proteins | sample NGESurshal092012_4_FD_184485 | JGI IMG/M metagenome (GOLD analysis project Ga0208480, IMG submission 184485) | Arctic peat soil microbial communities from Barrow, Alaska - NGEE Surface sample F53-1 shallow-092012 (SPAdes) | ecosystem: Environmental > Terrestrial > Soil > Wetlands > Peat ... | reverse complement strand
GACGTCGGTGCATACGACGTTGTCCTCGCCGTAGAGCTTGCCGAGGTGCCGGCTGCCCAGGATCCCGCCCGTCGGTCCCGAGTCAAGCGTGACGATCGGCCGCCGGGCCGCGTCACCCACGGAGGTCAGGCCCCCACTGGCCTGCATCACCAGCAGCGGCTGTCGCAGCCCCTCGCCCTGCAGCCGCTGCTCGAGTTGCTCGAGGTAGGCGACCACCTTGGGGCCGATGTACGCGGTAACGGCTGTGGTCGCCGTCCGCTCGTACTCACCGAGGACCGGTGCGATGTCGCAGGAGAATGCCGTGAACAGGCCGAGCCCGAGCCCGCTGACGATTTCCTGCACCCGGCGCTCGTGCCGGTCGTTGACGAAGGACCACAGGAACGAGACCGCCAAGGACTCCACGCCGGCCGCAACGAGGCTCTCGACCGCCCCGGCCACCTCCGCGTCATCGAGAGCGACCACGATGTCCCCGTCGCGGTCGATGCGCTCGTTGACGCCGCGGATCAGCTCCCGCGGAATGATGGGGGCCGGCTTGGCCAGCCTCGATGAGTGGACGAGCTCGCGCTCGTGCAGTCCCGCCATCTTGGCGTAGACCCGGCCGACGATCAGGCTGTCCTCGTGCCCGTGCGTGGTGATGAGACCCGTCCGGGCGCCGCCCCGCTCCAGCATCGCGTTGGTCGCCTGGGTGGTCCCGTGGACGAACATCGTCGTGCGCTCCAGCAACTCGCCGGTGGACATTCCCAGTGATGCGGCATTGACCCCGACGGCGTCGAGCACGCCGTCCTGGAGGCAGCCGCGTGTCGTCAGCGACTTGGAGATGCTGCGCTCACCGCGCCCCCCGACTACGACGCAGTCCGTGAAGGTCCCGCCGATGTCGACACCGATCCGATAATTCACGAGATCTTTCCCGTTCGTTGATCATTGGTAGGGCGTCGTCCAGCCCCACCCAAAGACAGAGCAGTCACCCGTACGCCAGGCTGAGGATCCTTTCTTCCGTGATCTCGCCTGGCATCAATTCACCCGCGATTCTTCCGGAGCGAAACACGATCACCCGGTCACACGCAGCCGGCATCCATTCGAACTCGGCCGAGGCCGCCACCACGCAGACCCCCTCCCGGGTGGACTCTCGGAGATACGACAAGATGTCAAGGCTGGCTCCGACATCGACCGCTGCCGTCGGCTCCTCGAACACGAAGAGCTTGGAATCCGACAGGAGAGCCCGGCCGATGACAACCTTCTGCTGCTGGCCCCCGCTCATCTCCGAGAGAATGCGCGTCGGGTCAGGCGGGTCCACCTTCAGCTTCTCGAGCATTCGCCGGACAGCGGCTTTCTCCGCATTTCGCTGCACGACGCCGCGGCGGCAGAACACGTCAACCCGTCCCAGAGTCATGTTCTCGTACGCCGTCGCGCTCGGGATGCCGCTCGTCCTGGCCCGATCCGACGGGATGTAGACGGCGTTGGCGCGACGCACACCAGCAGGCCCGCTCGACAGCTTTCGCCCCCCGACGCTCACCGTTCCCGACAATCGCTCCCTGACTCCCATGGCGGCCTCGACGAACTCCCTGAACCCCGAGCCCTCCAATCCGGTGATGCCCAGCAGTTCCCCCGGGTGGGCCGCCAGAGAGACAGGTCCGTCCAAGCCCGGTATCACGAGGTCCTGCACCACGAACAACGGCTGGCCGGGCCGGCGAGGCGCCGCCGAGGACGCCCCCCGGTCCGGGCCACCGCTGTCATCGCGATCCGGCTCGATGCTCTTGCCCGCCATGAGCTCGGCCAGCAGTCCGGTGCTGTACCCCTGGGCCGGGGCCGAACGCATCACCTCGCCATTTCGCAGCGCAGTGAAGTCATCACAAATCGTCTCGATGTCCGCGGGGTTGTGGGTGACGAGCAGGGTCGCTACACCGGCCTCTTCGGTAAGGGTCCGGACCAGGGCGCGGAAGCGTCCCAGGTCCTCGCGCGGCAAGCTGGATGTCGGCTCGTCGAGGACGAGGAGATCCACCCTCAAGCCGGCGTCGGCGTCGATGACACCATCTTCGATCTGAACCCCGGCGTGCAGGAGCGCGCGAGCGACACAGAGCATGACGCGCTCCGGTTCGGGAAGCCTCCACGCTTCCAGCTCGAGGGGGACGTCCAGCCCCAAGATGGCGAACAGTTCCCTGGCGCGTGCCCGCTCCCTGCGCACCTTCACCAGGCCAAACGGCTTCTTCTCGAAAGAGTTGACAAGAACGTTCTCGAAGGCCGTGAGGTTATCGGCGAGGCCGAGGTCCTGAAAGACACTGACGACCTTCGGCTTACGGTACCGCGGCTGCGGACCGGCGCCTCCGCAGACCACCTGGAATAGCCCCTCGTCGGGCTGCAGGACGCCTGCCAGAATCTTGACAGTCGTCGATTTCCCCGAGCCGTTATGACCGATGAGCCCATGGACGGTCGCACTGCGCACCTTCAGCGAGACACCATTGAGCGCGTTGATAGCGCCCAGCCTCTTATGAAGATTCTCGACAGCAAGGTGCTCCAGACTGTTCACGCCAGCTCCCTGGTCTTGCTTGACAGCCCATTCCCGCCCGTGTTACCAGACATGCGATCGCGCATAAGCCTGTTAGATCCCCCACAGCTTCTTGAAGCCTGCAACATAGGCATCGCCGTACAGGGCTTGTGTGCTACTCGGATCGAGTTTCCGCGAAACCATCTCCTTGGTATCGAAGAAGGTGATTGGCTCGAGCGGGTTGGCCTGGAGGGGCTTCTTCAGCAAGGCACGAAAACCCGCGTCCATGGCGTACCAGCCGACCTCGGTGGGCGACGTACCGATCTCGGCGCTGTACGTTCCATTTTTTACAAGCTGCATGGCCAGGCCCGGAGTCCCGGCCACCGTGATCACCCGTCCCTTGAAGTTCCCGGCGCTCAGCGCCGGAGAGACCCACGGGGTCATGCCGTCGACGATCGGTATCAGGTATTTCATGTTTGGATTGGCAGTGATCATGGAGTTCACTGCCGGGGTGATCTGCGTGGTCCAGTTCGCAGCAGGCACGTTGGTCGATTTTATGGTGCAGTTCGGGCAGAGCTTCTTCAGATCAGCCTGAAACTCGTTATACAGGTCGTTCACCTCGACAATGTCGTTAGTGGTGATCACGCCGACCTGGGCATTGGAGGGGCCGTTTGCAGCTATGTACTCTGCGAGCGCCTTGGCAGAGTCCGGGCCATTGTTGGACGCGGTTCCCGCGAGTAGTGGACCGCTTCCCCCGCCGGGCTGCCCGGCCGCAGCCGGGTCGTCGCCGACCGCTATTACTTTGACACCGTGCTGTCGCGCGTACGTCAGGCCTGATCCCTCGAGCTCGGAGACGATCCCGACCTGGAGCACCAACGCGGGGTGGAGGTTAACCGCCTGCTCGAGCAGGCGGATGTCGTCCGTCGGCGTGTTGTTCGCTCCGCCGTTGATCAACGTCGCCTTGAAACCGGCCGCCTTCGCTGCTGCTATGGCGCCCGCAGTGGCGGCTTGCAGAGGAGCCACAGCTGGCGAATCGTCAACCACGACAATGCCCGTCGATGCAGGGATGCTCTTGACATTAATGGACGGCCCCGGTGCCGTAAAGGCGGGCTGGCCCATCAATGCGTTGAGCGAAGCCTGCAGTTTGGAACTTGCACTGGAGCGAGAAGAACCGGTGGAACTCGACGTGGCATCCGAATTTGAGGAGCCACATGCTGAGAGCAGCATTCCGACGGTCAAAACGGCGCCCATCGATACTATAGCGGCCGGTCGGCGACCTTTCGCAGTAGCCTGGCCCATAAAGTCCGAGCCGTTCCCCATGCGATCTGTTCTCATTTCAATAACCCACTCTTTTCCTTGGTCGCTGTATGTTTCTGTACATTCAGGACAGGCATGCTGTGCGGTTTCGCCGGTCCTGTCACATGATCACTCGACCGCCGATCGCAAGGCTCGCATACCCCTTGCGCTGCCGAGCACGTTGGCGAGAGCGACGGCCACGAAGAGGATTGCGCCACTGAAGACGTCTGTCAGCCAGATCGGGGCAGCAAGCACCTCGATGCCGGTAGTACCAATAGCCAGGACGAGCATGCCGACCAGTGTCCCCAACGCGTTGAAACGGCCCGGCTTGATCGCTGTGTATCCCAGGAACACGGCGGCTATGACCGTGAGTAGGTAGTCAGAGCCGAAGGTCGAATCGGCCGAGCCGCTCTGCCCGAACAGGATCATGCCGGCCAGCCACCCCGAGAAGGCCGAGATGGCAAAGGCCAGCACGCGTGACCGATTGACCTTGATGCCCGCATAGGCAGCGGCCCGACGTCCGGCACCGACGAAGTAGGCGTTGCGCCCCCATGCGGTGCGCTCAAGGACGCCCCAGAGAAGGAGGATGCCGAGGACAGCTACATAGAATGAGACGCTGATTCCCAGCCAGCGATGATTTATCAGGCTGCCGAGGGAGGTATATGGATTGGGAACTGTCTGGCCATTGCTTGCGGCAATGGCGACTCCCGTTGTCACGGTCCCCATACCGAGCGTGGCAATAAGTGAGTTGACGCCCAGAATAACTACGAAGAAGGCATTTAGCAGCCCGAAGGCGAGAACCGCGGCGAGGGAGGTAATCAATGAGACCCCGACACTGGCTCCGTGGAGGACCACCATCATGCAACCTGCCAATCCGACGGTGCCAGCGAAGCTCAAGTCAAATTCACCGACTATCAGAATCAGAGTCTGGCCGGTTGCGATCACCAGCAGGGCAGCGTTCGTCGTCAGCAGGGTCTGAAGGGTCGCTACAGACGCAAAATTGTGCGGGGACGCAATGCTGAAGATAACGATTTCCAGCGGTATGAGCAGAGGCACGAGGTAATACCGGGCGATATCATGCATCCGGCCCGGCTTGGCCGCGGAAGCCGTAGGACTGGTCAACGTGTTGCCTTCATCGGCCGCATCCGGAGCATCGTGTTTGCTCTCGCGGGGTTGGATCGCAGTGGACGAAAAGCCAGGTTTGTCACGCTCGGTTCTCTTCATCACAAGAATCGCTTCCCTGACATCGTCGACATGGATGGCGCTCGTCTGCGTGAATCCGCCGTCACGCGAGCCTTGCGTCTCGATCCGGTCGCGGCTCTCATTCACGAGCCCCGAGGTATGTAGCGGTTCTGTATAGCAGAACGCTGTTCTGTATGCTGCAAGGGAAAGTAACCCCATTTCGCCGCACCTGTCAAGGCACCGGGGGCAGGATCTCCCAGTTGCCGCGGGTGGTCAGGGTGTCGGGGTGGTCGTCGCCTTGGATGCGACGGCGCAGGGGACTTCCTGGCTTCCGTGGTGGAGAGCGGGGTGGTATTCGCCGAGCGTGTCGTGGTCTCTGGCGAGCGTGTGGTGCAGGCGGCCTGCCTCCTCGGCGCCCCGTTCCGGGCCTGCCTGCTCCGGGGCTGCCTGCTCCTTGCTCACCGGCTCGGGGGCTTGGCCATCTCTGGCTGGGCGGTGTCCTGCCTGGCCAGGGTCGGCTCGATGTAGCGGTGGGTCAACCAGCGCTCCGCCACGAAGGTCAGGATCGGGATGGTTCCGGCCAGCAGCATCAGCACCGTCGGCCCGAGCGTCAGGTGCAGCTTGCGGGCCAGCCACGCGAACACCAGGTAGACCAGGTACAGAAACCCATGCAGGTCGCCCACGATGTCGGCGACGGCGGCATGCCCGGCGATCTGCAGCGGGATACCGACGAAGCACAGGATGATCAGCATCACCCCGGTCACGTAGGCCATCACCCGGTAGCGGAGCACGGCTGCGCGCACCGGCTTGCCTCCTCAAATTTTGTCAGGGCCTGTGGGAGTTATGTGTCTGGCTGGGGGTGACGCATGAGGGTGAGTTGGTGGCGCATGGCTGTTTCGGCGCGTCGCTGGAATCCGGCGATCAGTTCGAGTTCTTCGTCGGTGTAGCTGGCGGCGATTTCCTGCCAGGCGGCGGACATGGGGGCGAGGATGGGTGCTACGTCGCGGGTGGCGGTGTCTGGGCTGAGATGGATGACGACGCGGCGGCGGTCCTGCGGGTCGCGTTCGCGGCGGGCGTAGCCGGCTCGTTCGAGGCGGTCGATCACCCCAGTGATGGACGCGGTGGTCAGGCCGGTCGCCTGGGCTAGCTGGCCGGCGGTCATGCTGCCTGTGAAGCTGAGGATGTTGAGGCAGTTCAGGTCGGTGGTGTTGATGCCGATGTGGTCGGCTGCGGCCTGGCCCATCAGTTGCATCAGCGAGGCGGTCCTGCGGAGGGCTTCGAGGAACGCGTTCTGCAGACCCTGCCTGCTGCGGGTTGTGCCGGCCCGGCCCGGCGGGGAGCTGGCGCGCCCTGCGTGCTGGCGGGTGTCCTCGGCCTGGGATGGATGCGCGTCCGGCACGGCTCGCCTCCCTGTTTATGTTCGTTAGCTAGATGTCGGGAGGTGGGGGACGTCCGGGATGCCCGGCTGGACGAGCGGCCCCCGCCGCAGCAGCGCGCCGCAGATCACGGCCCCGCCTGCGAAGATCGCCGCACACCACCAGAACGCGGTGCTGTAGCCGTGCACCATGGCCAAGGCAGCCAGCATCGAGCTCGGGTGACCGTGCACCAGCGACCCCGGCGTGCTGTGCGCGGTCAGGTAGCTTGCGGTAGCGCCGGCGGCCAGCGTGGTCAGCAGCGAGGTGCCGATCGAGCCGCCGATCTGCTGCCCGGTGTTGAGCGTGGCCGAGGCTACCCCGGCGTCCTGGGGTGCCACGCCATAGGTTCCGGTGTTCATCGCTGGTGCGGTCGTGAAGCCGAAGCCCATGCCGACGATCAGCAGCGGCCCGAGCACCGCCGCCACGTAGCCCGAGTGCACCCCGATCCTGGTCAGCCACACCATGCCGGCCGCCGCCAGCAGCATGCCGAGCGTCACCGGCGGCCTGGGCCCCAGCCGGGGCAGCAGCACGAGGTTGCCCAGGTTGGCGCCCACCATGACCATCCCGACCATCGGCAGGAAGGCCAGGCCGGTAAGCACCGGGGAGTAGTGCAGAGTCTGCTGCATGTAGTAGGTAAGGAATACGAAGATGCCGAACATCCCCGCGCCGCGGATCAGCACCGCCACGTTGGACCCACCGCGATTGCGGTCCGCCACCACCCGTAGCGGCAGCAGCGGGTGAGACGCGAGGCCCTGCCACAGTGCGAACAGGGTCAGCAGTCCCACGCCGGTGGCCAGGAAGCCGTAGGTGGACGGCGTGTGCCAGCTGTGCGAGGCGGCATTGGAGAAGCCGTACACCAGGCAGAACATCGAGGAAGAAACGAGGACCACGCCGGGCATGTCCAGCCTCGGCCGGTGTCCGGTCCGCGGCTGGCGGCGCAGCAGCGCCATCCCGCCGGCCGCCGCGATCGCGGCGAAGATCACGTTCACGTACAAGCACCAGCGCCAGGACAGGTACTCGGTCAGCAGGCCGCCGACCACCAGGCCGACCGCCCCGCCGCCGGCGGCGATGGCCCCGTAGACACCGAACGCCTTGCCCCGTTCCTTGGGGTCGCTGAACGTGGTGCTCAGCAGCGTCAGCGCCGCCGGGGCGAGGAACGCGCCGAACGCGCCCTGGCAGGCGCGCGCCGTCACCAGCATGGTGAAATTGGTCGCCGCGCCGCCGGCGGCCGAGGCGGCGGCAAAGCCGATCAGGCCGCCCAGGAACGTGATCTTGCGCCCGATGAGGTCGCCGAGCCGCCCGCCAAACAGCAGCAGGCTTCCGAACGCGAGCGCGTAGGCGGTCACCACCCACTGCCGGTCCACGCTGCTGAAGCCCAGCGACTTCTGCGCCGAGGGCAGCGCGATGTTCACGATCGTGGTATCCAGCATCACCATCAACTGCGCGATGCCGATGACGACCAGGAGCAGCCACCGGCGGGGGTCGGGGTCGGCTTTCCCTGCTGCGAGGTCTCCGCTGCTGATGCTGACTTCGGTCATGACCCGTGGCCGAGGTCAGCCTGCCGGGACGGTCCGGCGGCCACGATGGACGGTTCTGCGCCCGCGACGACCCGCGCACTGGTGGCGCGCCGGGTGAGGAAGCCGCTGACCATGATAAGAGCGATCCCGCCTCCGGCCCAGGCGGCCAGCACGGCCCAGGGCTCTCCGGCCCGGGCGCCGTGGAAGTACTCGACCGCGCGGAGCAGGGTGGCGCCCGCGCCGGGCGGCAGCCACTGGCCGATCGTGCCCCATGGGCGGGGCAGCAGTTCCGGAGCGGACGTGGCGCCGGCGAACGGGTTGCCGAGCGCGAACGCGATCACCGCGCCCAGGGCGATGCCGATGACCGCCCGGCCTCTGAGGCCGGCCAGCGAGCCGAGTCCGTCCACGGTGGCCGCGACGGCGATCGCGATGAGGCCGATCACGCCCGCGAGCGTGAAGTAGCCGCCGGGGAAGATCCCCAGCCAGATCTTGGCCGCGGCGGCGATCGCGGCGCCGCCGCCGATCGTGAACACGGCCAGCCCGGCCAGCCGCCAGGGAACCCCGCTGACCATCAGCGTCAGCAGCGCCCCGGCGATGATGCTGGTCACCACCAGCGGGAGCAGCATGGCGCCGAACGCCGCGCCGCGCGGGTCGTTGGAGTCGATGGGCACGATGTCGCGGACCGGGGAGGAGACCCCCGCCATCTTGTCGACGACCTGGGTGAGCAGCTGCGCCACGACGGGGCTGGCGGCGGAGGCGGTCAGCAGCTGCGGCGTCTTGCCGCCTACGATGATCGCGCCGTAGGCGCGGCGGCCGGTGATGTCGCGGCGTGCCCCAGCCGGGCTGGTGCGGGTAATGCGGAATGCCCCCGGGTCGGTGCGGGTGAGCTGCCGGGTGACCGCGGTGACAGCGGGCCGCGGCCCGGCAACGTCAATCGGGAGGTCGCGGGGCGCCAGCCGGGCCGAAGACCACATGTACGCGGTCACCAGGACGAACTGGATCACGATTGCGGCCACCGCCACGGCGACCGCACGAGCAGGCTGTGAAGAACGCATTAGGGAGGCCTCGCTTAAAAAATCGGATATTCGTTCACTATAGGCGGCAAGACGTCGTACCTCTGATTAATCAAAACGAATGATCGTTTTACTGTAGCAGCAATCCCCGAGACCGGCCAGACCGCCTGTGGCCTAGCCGGGACGGCTCAGCGCGCTACCGGGTCAGCGCGCTGGCCGCCGGGACATGGTTACCCCGACGCACCTCAATCCCGCAGTACCGGTGATGACGCCGTCAGTCGGGCGACGCCACGACCGCCTTGAGCCCGCCTGCGGAAGACACCGGCGGGCTGGGCCCGGGCCAGTTGGCGCGCGGCCAGATTCTTGCGCGATCCGTGACCGCAGCGGTCGCCGGCATCACCCGTGAGCTCCGCGATCCACCGGGTGCGGGACTTCCTCAGGCCGCAGACCGCCCGCGGGCTTGACACGAGCACTTCCGGGTGTTTCTATTGATTAATCGACCAGTCAACGAAGTAGGGCGAGCCCCCAGGGGGCGACAATGGGCAACGGCACTGCGGCCAGGGCCACGGCGACAGTGAGGAACCCCTGGACACCGCGCATGGTCCGCGGCCGAAACGGTGCGGCCGGCACCGTGGCGCGGGGATCCCCGGAGCAGCCAGGCAGATGCCGTGGTGGGTGGCCGATGCCCAGCGAACTGCGGGCAGTGCGCGGTCCAGGGGCCATGCCGTACACAACGACCATGCCGTACACAACGACCTGGTCCCCGATGCCAACGCTCTTCCGTGCGGCCGGCTGGACGGGCTGTGCTCTCGTGGGCCAAGGATGGCGACGCCAGCCCGAAGATCGCAACCACCACCAGACGAGGAGTAGGGAATGAGTGATATTACTGCACTCGGCTACGTCGGGCTAACGGGGCCCGTCGATGAATGGCAGGAGATCGCCGCCATTCTCGGCCTTCAGACAGCGACTCCTCAGACAGCGACATCGTCCACTTCACCAGAGGCGCGTTTCCGGGTGGACGAGCGCGCCTGGCGCATTGCCGTGCAGGCGGGTGAGCCAGGCATCGGATATATCGGATGGGAAGTAGGTAGTCGCGCGGCACTGGCCCGCGTCCAGGACAAACTCGCCAGCGCGGGTTTCGCCGTTGAGAGTGACGCCGAACTCGCCCGCGCCCGCGGTGTGCTAGACGTCTTCACCTGCCAGGACCCGTCAGGCTTTCGCCTGGAGTTCTTCTACGGCGCCGAGGTGAGCAGCGTGCCTTTCACCTCACCCACCGGCGCCCGTTTCATCACCAGCAGCGCGGGACGAACTTTGGGTCTGGGGCATGTCGTCATGTTCGTCGACGACATGCAGGCCACCTCCGACCTTTACATGCGGCTGCTCGAATTCCAGCCCTCCGATTCGATCATCCACGGCGCCATGGGCGCGACATTCGCGCACATCAATCCCCGGCATCACAGCCTGGCCTTCGGTCCTGCAATGGGACCGATGGTGAAGGGGCTTGACCACCTGATGCTGGAAGTGGACAGCCTGGACACCGTCGGCTGTGCTCTGGACCGGCTGACCGAAAAGGGTGTGCCGGTGACCGTCACCCTGGGCAAACACTCCAACGACCACATGACGTCGTTCTACTTCCGCACGCCGTCCGGATTCGACATCGAGTACGGCGTCGGTGGCCGCATCGTCGAGGACTCCTGGGTGCCGACGTGGCTTCGCAGTCCCAGCATCTGGGGCCACCGGCGGACTTTCGTCACGGCCACGCCGGCGGCAGATCACGTCGCGGTCGAGCCGGCCAGAACTTTCGAGCCGGTGCCGGAGCCGGGACCGGGGTCGGTGCCTATGCCGGTGCCCGTGCCGCAATCGTTTAGTCACTAGCAAGTCCACGCCTAGCTGATGCGTACAGATGTAGTCCGGACAATTTCACGACAAGGGAGTCACGATGACTACTACGGTTTCCACGGAGCAGGAGCTGCTGCGAATCCCTGAGAGTCTTTTCGTCGATGCCGATTTGCGGGTGGAGGTCGAGCAGTTCCTGTATTTCGAGGCCACGCTGCTGGATGAGCGCCGGTACGGTGACTGGTATCTGCTGTTCGCGGACGATATCCATTACTGGATGCCTAACCGGAGGAACCGGCTGATGCAGGAGTCCGCCCGGGAGAACACGACAGAGCATGAGATGGGGGTGTTTGACGATAACAAGACCTCTCTGGAGTGGCGGGTCAAGCAGCTCCTCACCCGTAAGCACTGGGCGGAAGATCCCCCCAGCCGGGCGCGGCACCTGGTCACGAACATCCGGATCGAGCCGGCGTCCGCGGAGAACGAGTACGCGGTCCGGTCGAATTTCCTGGTGTACCGCAACCGCCTGGAGGACGAGGTCGACATCTGGGTGGGGGAGCGGCACGACGTGCTGCGCAGGCTGGAGCCCCGGGCGTGGCAGATCGCCCGCCGGACCATCATCCTCGACCAGAACGTCGTGCTGTCCAAGAACCTGTCGATCTTCCTCTAGCCCGGTACCCCAAGCCTGCGAGTAAAGGACACGCCATGATCACCAACGACACGCTGAATTCGTACGCTGATTTCGAGCACGGCCTCATCAGCCCGCACGTCTTCTCCAGCCAGGAGGTGTATGAGCTCGAGCTTGAGCGCCTTTTCGGCCGGACGTGGCTGTTCCTGGCCCATGACAGCCAGATTCCCAGGCGGGGGGATTTCTTCTCCACCTACATGGGCGCCGACCCGGTGCTGGTCGTCCGCCAGAAAGACGGGTCGGTCAAAGCCCTGCTGAACTTCTGCCGGCACCGCGGTATGCGGGTGTGCCGCGCCGACCTGGGCAACGCCAAGGCGTTCACGTGCACGTACCACGGGTGGTCCTACGATACGGCCGGGAAGCTGGTGAACGTCCCCAATCGTGAGGACGCCTACCACAACGAGATCGACATGACGAAGTGGGGGCTCGGCCAAGTCCCGCGGGTGGAGTCCTACAAGGGATTCATCTTCGGCTGCTTCGACGAGACCGTCCCGTCCCTGCATGAGTACCTCGGCGACATGAAGTACTACATGGACTTCTACTTCGACCGCCGGGAGGGCGGGGTCGAACTCCTCGGCGGCGTGACCAAGGCGAAGATCCCGGCGAACTGGAAGATGGCTGCCGAGCAGTTCGCCGGCGACTCCTACCACGCACAGTTCACCCACGTGTCGAACTTCTCGGTGATCGCCCCGCCCGAGATGGAGCGGCGCGAGTACGCCGAGCAGGCCAAACTGGGAGCCGAGCGGATGCTGGCGGCAGGACGCCAGTTCGCGTCGCCGTTCGGGCACGGCACGGGCTTCTTGAGCGTACCCGGACAGCCTTTCGCCTCGACCGGCGGCGACCCGATCATCGATGAGTACGAGGTGTCGATCCGGCCGGAGATCGAAGCGCGCCTGGGCGCCGACCGCAGCAGAGGGATGCACGGGCTGCACTGCACCATCTTCCCCAACTTCTCCTGGCTCAACCCGGCGCGGACGGTGCGGGTCTGGCAGCCCAAGGGACCCGACGCCTTCGAGATCTGGTCGTTCGTTTTCGTGGACAAGCAAGCTCCCGAAGAGGTGAAGGAAGCCATCCGCTGGCTCACCCAGATGCAGTTCGGTCCCGCCGGTCTCGCCGAGCAGGACGACGGGGAGAACTGGGGCCTCATCTCCGGCAACCTGGCGGGCCGCGGGCCCCAGGTCCACAAGATTCCGCTCAACTACACCATGGGCCTCGGTCACGAGGGCCCCGATCCCACGTTCCCCGGGCAGATATCCCGCCATCTGTTCGGCGAGTCCGCCCAGCGGATGTTCTACCGGCGCTGGGCGGAATTCATGACCAGCACGAAGTGGCCGATGCCGGACGAGGCCACGAAGCGCTTCACCAACGGGGGGCAGTGAGATGGCTGCTGTCGCCGACGTGACCTTCGAGGACACGACGCGGCTCGTTAACACCAAGGACTACCGCATCCAGATCAATGAGGCTGGCGAAGGGCATCCCATCTTCATGATCCACGGCGGCGGCCCGGGGGCGACCGGGTGGAGCAACTTCGCGCCGAACGTCGCGGCGCTCTCCCGCAAGTACCGCTGCATCGCCGTGACGATGCCCGGGTGGGGAGAATCGAGTCTGCAGTCCCTCAAGACGGGCCGCGACGGGGTCGAGGCCATGAAGCAACTCGCGGACGAGCTGGGCATCGACCAGGCCGCGTTCGTCGGCAACTCGATGGGCGGCGCGACCTCGGTGAGTTTCACCGCCGAGTATCCCGACCGGGTCTCCCACCTCATCACGATGGGGGTGGGCAACCCGGCGGGGGTGAACATACTCCAGCCTGCCGGCATGTCGGAAGGCATCCGTATCCTCACCGAAGCCTATGAGGACCCTTCGCCGGCGAACATGAAGCGGCTGGTGCGGATCATGTGTTTTGACCCGGCCATGGCGTCCGACGAGCTGGCCGAGCAGCGGTCCGCGACCGCTCGCCGGTACTCCGAGCACAACCAGAACTGGCTCGATCTCCTCCACTCCGGGCCGCCGATGGCACTTCGGGCAGCGACCGTGCAGGCGATGTCCTCCTGGACCGTGCCGACCATGCTGATCCACGGGCGGGACGACCGGGTGGCCCATTTCGAGGCAAGTCTGCGCCTGCTCGCCATCATTCCGAACTCGCGCATGGTGCTCATCAACCGGTGCGGCCACTGGGTGCAACTCGAGCACGCCGCCGAATTCAACCGCCTCGTCGACGGCTTCATCGCCAATACCTAGAAGGAGGGCCCTAATGACTACTATGAGTACGCGCGTCACCTGGACTCGGGTGTGCGCGGTCGCGGATCTTCCTTCCGGGGAAGCCACAACGCTGGACATAGATCCGCCCATCGCGGTGTTCAGTGCCGACGGCTCGTTCTACGCCATCGACGACACGTGCACGCACGAGACGTATTCCCTGGCGGATGGCTACATCGACGGCGCCCAGGTCGAGTGCGCCCTGCATTTCGCGCGGTTCGATCTGCAAACCGGAGATGCGCTGTGCTTGCCGGCGCGACTCGGTGTTCGGACCTATCCAGTGAAGACGGAGGACGGCCACATCTTCGTGGATGTCGGCCGCCGGGGCTGAGCTGATGAATGACGCTGAAGGACTCGTTGCGGCCCTCCCGCGACGGTCGTCCGCTGCACGACGAAAGGGGCGCCATGACGGCAATCGACGACGCTGCTGACCGGCTCCGTGCCGCCGCGCAAGACGGCCGGCCGTGCGCACCCGTGCGTGATGTGCTGCCGGCCGGCGCGATCGGCGACGCATACGCCGTCCAGCAGGTCAATACCCAGCGGGCGCTCGACGGCGGTGGGCGCCTGGTGGGCTGGAAGATCGGTCTCACCGCGCCCGCTGTCCAGCGGCAACTCGGTGTCGGCCAGCCCGACTTCGGCGTGCTGCTGGCCGACGGGGCGTTCGGTGACGATGAACCGATCTCGCTTCAGCGCCTTCTCCAGCCCGCGGTCGAGGCCGAGGTGGCCTTCGTCCTCGACCGCGACCTGCGCGACGCACCCGTCACCGCCGTGGACGTGCTCCGGGCGACCGCGTTCGTGCTGCCGGTGATCGAAGTCGTCGATTCCCGGATCGCCGGCTGGGACATCACGATCGTCGACACCATCGCCGACAACGCCTCGTCAGGGGTGTTCGTGCTCGGCCCGAACCCGACGCGGCTGTCCGACGTCGACCTGCGTGAGGTACGGATGACGATGACCTGCGAAGGCGAGAAGGTGTCGGAGGGCTGCGGCGCGGCCTGTCTGGGACACCCGGTGAACGCGGTCGTGTGGCTCGCGAACACCCTCGCGGCCCTGGGCCGTCCGCTCGAGGCCGGCCATGTCGTGCTGTCCGGGGCGCTCGGGCCGATGGTGACCGTCGGCGGACCGGGACAGTACGAGGCGGTGCTCGACGGGCTCGGCTCCGTCCGCGCCACGTTCACCAGGGACCAGACATGACCGGCTCGACCAGGGTCGCGGTCATCGGCCCCGGCAACATCGGGACCGACTTGATGATCAAGGTCCTCCGCACCTCGTCGGTCCTCGAGATGGGTGCGATGGTGGGTATCGACCCGGCCTCGGACGGGCTCGCCCGGGCAGCCCGGATGGGTGTTCCCACTACCGCGGACGGGGTAGACGGCCTGCTGGCCATGCCGGAGTTCGCCGACATCGGCATCATCTTCGACGCCACATCAGCGCGTGCCCACCTCGCCAACGCCGCGAAGCTCGCCCCGCTCGGCAAGCAGCTCGTCGATCTGACCCCGGCTGCGATCGGGCCGTTTGTGGTGCCGGTGGTGAACATCGAGGAGCACCTCGACGCGCCGAACGTGAACATGGTCACCTGTGGCGGGCAGGCGACGATCCCGATTGTCGCCGCGGTGTCCTCGGTGGCCCCGGTCGCCTATGGCGAAATCGTCGCGTCAATCGCGTCACGCTCGGCAGGCCCGGGCACCCGGGCCAACATCGACGAGTTCACCGAGACCACCGCCCACGGCATCGAGCGGGTAGGCGGGGCCGCACGAGGCAAGGCGATCATCGTGCTCAACCCGGCTGAGCCGCCCTTGCTCATGCGTGACACGGTGTTCTGCCTCGTCGAAGACGGGGACACGAAAGAGATCGCCGACGCGATCGATGCGATGGTCGGGCGGGTGCAGGGCTACGTGCGCGGCTACCGGCTCAAGCAGACCGTGCAATTCGAGCGCTACACCGACCGCGACCCGCTGGTGGCTCCCGATCTCGGATGGAACGGGCCAGGACTGAAGGTGAGCGTCTTCCTCGAGGTCGAGGGGGCCGCCCACTACCTGCCCGCCTATGCCGGCAACCTCGACATCATGACCTCGGCCGCGCTCCGCACCGGCGAACGGCTCGCACAAACCCGGCAGGGGGTGGCGGTGTGACCTTCCGATCCGGCTTCCGGCCCGCTGAGAGGCTCTTCCTCCAGGATGTGACGCTGCGCGATGGCATGCACGCCATCCGCCACCAGTACACGGTTCACGATCTCCAGGCGATCTGCCTCGCCCTGGACGCCGCCGGTGTCGACGCCATCGAGGTGGCGCATGGCGACGGCCTGGGGGGCTCGTCGTTCAACTACGGGTTCGGGCGTCACACCGATGACCAATGGATCGCGGCGGCGGCCGGGGCTCTCACCCGGGCCCGGCTCACGACGCTGCTGCTGCCCGGCATCGGGACCACCGCGCACCTTGAGCGAGCTCACGACCTGGGAGTCCGTTCAGTCCGTGTCGCCACCCACTGCACCGAGGGCGATATCGCCGCGCAGCACATCGCCCGCGCCCGCGAGCTCGGTATGGACGTCGCCGGGTTGCTGATGCTCTCGCACATGGCACCGCCGCGGGAACTGGCCGCGCAGGCGAAGCTGATGGAGTCCTATGGCGCGCACTGCGTGTACGTGACCGACTCTGGCGGCCGGCTCACGATGCGCGACGTCGCGGCCCGCGCCGACGCGTGCCGTGACGTGCTCGACGAGACGACCGAGATCGGTATCCATGCGCACCAGAACCTCGGGCTGTCCGTCGCGAACTCCATCGCCGCCGTCGAGCACGGTGCTGTCCGCGTCGACGGCGCCCTCGCCGGGATGGGCGCAGGGGCGGGAAACACCCCGCTGGAGGTGTTCGTCGCGGCCATCGACGTCATGGGCTGGAAGCACGGCACGAATCTCTTCGCCCTCATGGATGCGGCCGACGATCTCGTCCGCCCGTTGCAGGATCGGCCGGTGCGTGTGGATCGCGAGACGCTGACGCTCGGATACGCCGGCGTGTACTCCAGTTTCCTCCGCCACGCCGAGAAGGCCGCTGCGACTTACGGTCTGGACACCCGCGACATCCTCGTCGAGGTCGGCCGCCGCCGGATGGTCGGCGGGCAGGAGGACATGATCGTCGACGTCGCCCTCGATCTGGTCCGCGAGCGAGACAGCAACGGGGCCGCCGGCTCAGTCATCGCAGAGCAGGTGCCCGGCCGATGAGAGCCGACCGGCGGGGTCCCGGTGCGCAACCCCATGACATGGTGCGCATCGCCGCGAGGTCGGTCCCGGCGGGCTACGGAGGCGGGCCAGCGATCCGACAGCACGCCCGTGCTGTGGCCGGCCAGGCTACCGTCCTTTTTCCTGGCCCGGTCGTCGCGCAAGGCGCCCGGGCCGTCATCCGGGCCGACTTCGGCCTGATCGGGGCCGCTTACCTCGGAGGAACGCCGGAGGTGCCGGGTGGCGCGGGCTTCTAGATACGTGATCGTCGGCGCCTCGCTGGCCGGGTTGAGCGCCGCCGAGACGCTACGGAGCGATGGCTATGACGGGCAGGTGGTCGTAGTGGGGGAGGAACATCTCCGGCCGTACGACCGGCCGCCTCTGTCCAAGCAGATCCTCCACGGCGAGTGGGAGCCGGAGCAGGCGTTCCTGCGGGACGAGGCCTATCATGACAAGCTCGATGTCGAGTGGAAGCTGGGGCAGCGGGCGGCCGGTCTCGACCTCGATGCGCGGGCCGTGATCCTGGACAACGGTGAGACTGTCGCCTTCGACGGCCTCGTAGTGGCCACTGGCGCCACTCCCCGGCGGCTTCCCGGCAGCGCCGGTCTGGAGGGGGTCCACGTCTTGCGGACCCTGGACGATGCCGTGGCCATCCGGGCACAGCTCGAAGGCGGCCCGCGCGTCTGCGTGGTCGGGGCTGGCTTCATCGGGGCAGAAGTCGCCGCCGCCTGCCGCGCCAGGGGCCTTGACGTGACGGTCGTCGAGGCCCTCGCCGCTCCGCTGGCCCAGGTTCTTCCGCCCGAGCTGGCGTCGGCTTGTGTTGCGCTGCACCTTGACCACGGGGTTGACCTGCGCTGCGGGACGACGGTACAGGGCTTCGAGGGCCACCGGCGCGTGGAAGCACTGCGTCTCGACGGGGGGGAGACGGTGCCCGCCGACGTCGTCGTGGTGGGAATCGGGGTCATCCCTGAGACCGGATGGCTGGCGTCCTCCGGGCTGGCCATCGACAACGGGGTCGTGTGCGACGCGACGCTGGCCACGGCTGTTCCCGGCGTGGTGGCGGCGGGCGACGTCGCCCGGTGGCCCAACGTGCTCTTCGGGGAGACAATGAGGATCGAGCACTGGACGAACGCCCTCGGCCAGGGGGCGGCGGCTGCCCGCCGGCTGCTGCTCGGCGAGGACGAGGCGCAGCCGTTCGCACCCGTTCCCTATGTCTGGTCCGACCAGTACGAGACGAAGATCCAGATGCTGGGGCGGATCAAGGCCGGTGACGAGGTGCAGGTGGTGCACGGCTCTTATGAGGAGGGGCGATTCGTGGCTCTGACGGGGCGCGCCGGCCGGCTCGTCGGTGCGCTGGCCTTCAACGAGCCGCGCAAACTGATGGGCTGGCGACGGCCTATCGAGGCCCGGTCCACCTGGGCCGAGGCACTGGCCCAGGCCGCGACCTACTAGCCTCATTGATTGAACGACCCTCACTAATATGCCATGAGGCCTGGGGGAGCGAGGGACACCCATCCCCCGGCCATAGCCGCGATGATCAATGCGGGGCGATCCAGCGGCGTGGTTCAACGGGATGTCAATCTACGAAGGGTCTCAGGATGTCGACTCAGGCGGCCAGCAGTGACGCGATGCCGGTGCGGCGGCGCGAGCTGGCCGAGTGGCGCCGGCAACGGATCCTTGACGCCGCGCTGTTGGTGTTCGGTAGCAAGGGCGTGGACGCGGCGAGCATGAAGGAGGTCGCCGCCGCGGCCGGAGTCACGTCCGGTTTGCTCTATCACTACTTCACCAGCAAAGAGGCACTGTCGTTGGCGGTGACCGTCGAGCGCGGGTTTCTGCCCGAGCTACGCGAGCTGCTGTCCGGGGCGGGAGATCGCCCGGCTGTCGTCGTCCTGCCTGAGGTGACGGCTGGCTTTGACCAGATGCTCAGCCAGCGCACGGCTCTGGTGGGGCTATTCGTGTCCGGGGCCGCCAACCCCAAAATCAGACAGGGGCTGGAGGAGGTCTTGGACGAAACCCACCGCCTGCTGGGAAAGTATCTGTCTGATCGGATCGC
>Ga0208480_1000292_pt1 | contig 19035 bp, 17 predicted proteins | sample NGESurshal092012_4_FD_184485 | JGI IMG/M metagenome (GOLD analysis project Ga0208480, IMG submission 184485) | Arctic peat soil microbial communities from Barrow, Alaska - NGEE Surface sample F53-1 shallow-092012 (SPAdes) | ecosystem: Environmental > Terrestrial > Soil > Wetlands > Peat ... | reverse complement strand
TCCAGGCGCTTTCGACATCGAGCCAACTGGGCATCGGTCATGCCCCAAACGTAACCTTTAATTTATGTTCTTGTCAATACTTAACGAAGTAATACTAGGGGGTCCGTCGACCATCGGCGTAGTGGCCGGCGCGACTACGAACTTACCGTTCGCGAGCGCAGTCTGGATGCGAGCCACCGCATCGGCCGAGAGAGTGGGCATGGATTGACCGGACACACCGGGAATGAGACTTACCAAGTCGCCGGCGGCGGCGGCGAAAACATCCGAGATGTCTCCGGAGGTTTGATTGAGAACCGAAGACAGGACTTTCGCTTCGCTGGAGGCCTCAATCATTCCGCGGGTTTCTTCGAACCACACCGGCACGGAGGCGTTCTGGCCGGGACTCGCGATTACTTGAATGTCGCGTTTGAGCAGATCGAGCGTGAAAGCGCCGGAAGCGGAGGTCGATACCAGAATCAAGCGCGGCGATGTGTAATAGGCGTTCGACCGATATTCCAATTCCGCTTGGCTCAAGACGCGGTCAGCCGTGGCCGCAAACGAGATGGCGGCCAACTCGGCGAGCGCGATTTCCAAGTCGTTTTCGGCCGTCATCACGCTGTTGACCAGGGTCTGCTGGGCGGCGGTAAGCGTGCCCGTCGTCGGCAGCGAAGAGAGCTGCGGCTGGAGATTATTCAGATTGGTTTTTTCGTTATTAATGCGGGTCTGCTGGTTGGTGAAGGTGGTGGTATCCTGCGCCTGCAAACCCGGAAGGATATCCATGGTCACAATCTGCGCGGGAACGATGGCAGGCGTGGGCGTAGTGGGAATGGTTGGAGCGGGAGGCGGAGAAGACTGCCGGTTCGCATATCCAATGCGGTCGAGAATCGTATGCGTATAGGTCTGCATGGTTCCGGCAGTGTCCGGAGCCTGGATCTGGAGGAAGATACCGCTCACATAAGAGCTGAAGAGAATATTCGAATAATCCTCAGTGAAGGCCGTGCCTTGAACCGTGGAATCCTGCTCGATATTCGGGTCGCCTTGGCCGAGCAGCAAGTAGGGCGTGTAGGTAAAGATGGTTTGTTGGGGACCGAACAACCCTCCACCCTGCACGCTATAGCCGAGAGTTGTGCCAAACGAAATAGGTTTACCGGATAGAAGGTCGGTCTCGTAGCTCTGAGTCAGAACGGCCGTCGGCGTTCCGAGACCTCCCAATGCGGAATAAGTCTCGACGTTCAGCGTGATCGTCGCCATTTGCTTCAGGTTCGCGGCAATCGTTGTGAAGGTTTGCGATTCTGTGGCGAAGGTCTGGCCGATTTGCGCGCCTGGAATACTCGGGTCGGCGGCCGTATTGGAAGGCCCAAACTGCACCCAGAAGTGGTTCGCAACCGTGCTGAGAAGCGTCGAATCAGTTTGTGGAGAGGCGACCGCGGCGCCTGGCGGAACGCAGCCGGAAACTATAGTGGGAGGCGGAAACATGGCCAGAATGGCATTGCTCGCGGCGGCACCGCTCAGTGTTCCCTGCACGTACTCGGCCTGAATGTTCAAGGCGCCCAGGAGGGCGATCAGGAGGCTCGCTTTATCGAGCGAGTTGCCGCCCATAGTCCACAACGTGCCGCGCGCGCCGCGCAGGGAACCGTTGTAAATCTGATTCGCGATCCGGTCACGCACGAATGCGAAGACGGCGGCTTCATTGCCCAAGGCATTGGCTTCGGCAACGATATACGGATCGGTCGGATCGGCGGGGCTGCCCGGTTGGGCCGCATTGCTTGCGAAGGCAAGGTGCGACGAACGCAGCACCGAGCGGCGACCGCGAGATCTGTTGACTAGTCCAGAAGTGGACGAGACCACCAATGCGGACGCGGCGGATAAAGCCTCAGGCAGCCGCAGCTGTGAAATTGGCGCTTCCGGAGATGGCAGCATCGCCGCGGCTTCGAGCGGTTGCGCTATCAGCAGCGCTGTCAAAAGAGGACTTAGACATACAAATCGAGCGGCAGTTGTGACAGGCATACAAACTAAACCCAGGCTGTTTGGGAAACAGGACGATTTTAGAGCGTGCCTGTTAAATCAGTCAAGAGCCGACAGTACTAACTCTGCGCCAAACGATAACCTGCTATTTCGATGGCAACTGGTACTGCCGCCGGCAGAGCCTACGATTCGGCGGTCCGCATCTTGCAATAAGTCTGGTAAACTTCCTCGCCTATATCGGCGAATGGCCGCAGCAGCACGCTCGACCGCTCCAGGCGCAAGGTCCAATCGTTCTTGCCTGCTTTCGAAAGACGCAGGTGCGCGAGGTCTTCGCGCCTCAGCTCCGGTTGCTTATCCGTTATGGCAAAGAGCACTTGAGGGCCGCGGAGGATAGCCACCTGATCGTTAGTCTGGGGATCGACGGCCTCCAGCCTCGTTCGCTGATCGAGGTCCAGCTCCACCAAATCCCCGCTTTTCCAGGTTCGATGCAGCGCGAAGAAAGTTCCCGGTACTAAAGCTGCCATCAAGCGCTTGCCATTCACCGAAACAGATGTCTGTCCGGCCGCCCAGGCCGGGATACGAAGGTGCAGCGAGAAGTCGAGCGGCGACGATAACTCAATCCGCATGGTTACGAGATTGTCCGTCGGATACGCGCTCTCCTGAAGGAGAGAACAGCGGACGGAATTTGCGATCCAGGTGAGGCGCGAGGGGACGTAAAGATTCACGTAAATGCCATCTGCGCTGCGGAAATAAGCACTGATGGTGTAGTCCGCGGCGATCTGCGGCAGCGTTCCGGAACAACATGGCCATCTGGCATCGCGGTCCCATCTGTAAACCGCTCCGGGAATTTCTCTGCGGTAAGTCTTCGCGCCGGAATAATGATAGTCGGAATAATAGAAACTCGAGCCGTCTTCACGCACCGGCCACGCGCCAAGTATGGTGTTGTAGAGAACTCGCTCCATGCTGTCGCCGTAGCGCGCGTCCCGCGTGAGGGCGAGCAGATAACGCATCACTTTGAAGTGTGCGTAAGCCCCGCAGGGCGTCTCGAAGCTGCGATGCGTGTTGGACAGGCTGACGCCCAACTGTCCTTTGCCGGGCTCGACGAAGCCCTCATTCGGCCCCCAGCCTCCAGTCGCAAAACTCTGATCCTTCCAGATCGTCTCGACGGCATTGGCGACCGCGTGAAAATACTTTGGATCGCCAAGTTTCAGGTAACCCTGCATGCCGGAGCTGAGCGCGTTGACGTGGCTATAGGCATGCAGACCCGGCAGCACGTTTTGTCCCTCCGCCAGCGGATTGAAAAACGTTCGATCAAGCAGATAGCGGCTGCCCATGTCGAAAAACAGTCGGTCCCCAGTGCGCTCGTACGCCAGAAAGAGATTCTCCGCCATGGTGTAGGTCTCATCCCAGGTGTATGTCTCGTCCTTGTGCGGGCGTTCGTGCCGCTCTTGTGGGGTAAGCGCATGATCCGCCATGTGCGGCTTGGCCGCCCGCGTGGTAGCGTACAGGACCGGCACCGCAGTCTCATCGCCAGCCCAGGTATGGGCATCGAGCAGGCCGAGGATGAGCTTATCGTAGGTATAGCCCGGGTAGCGAAGGTCGACGAAAAACTTGCCGGTGGGGTCTACGGTTTGCGCATAACCGCGCACCAGACGTCTTACTTTTTCGCGGGTCGGCTTGGAACGAGTGGCTGCAGCGAAGCGAGCCAGAGCGGAAAGATACTGTCCGAAGGACGCGCCGGGGCAGAAATCGTCGTACCACCCGCCCATGTCTTCACCGGGCGCAGGCAATCCCGCGCGCTGGCGATAGATCTTCAGCAGCCGATCCTCACTCAGGTTCAGGAAGAAGGAATGATTTTCATCGAACTGGCGCTTCAGCGGACCGGCCAGTAACTCGACAGCGCCATACGGAAAGGCGGTGAGATCGGGATTTGGAAGAGAGCGCGATTGCGCGCCGGAACTTGTTGCGGCGGCTATGGCCGTACAGACACTACCGGTCAGGAAAGTTCTTCGTGTCGAATTGCTCATGTCCTGTGTCGGTGACGCCTGGCGGGGCTAAGGGGAATGATAGAACATTTTGTAAGATTCGCCGGACCTCGACGTGCATCATTAATAAGGATGAGTATTCCGTCGGGCATTCGCTACGCACTTCGCAGCCTTCGGGCGAGCTGGGGATTCGCTGCTCTCTTTGTCCTCACCCTCGCTCTGGGTCTCGCCGGCGTTAGCACGATCTTCAGCGTGCTAAACACCGTAATCCTGCGCCCGCTGCCGTTCAAGCATGCGGATCGCCTCGTGACCATCACCGAAACTGTGCCCTTCATGGGAGGTGGTCCTCAGGTATGCACGATTGACGAGTTCCAGCGATGGCAGAAATCCGGTCTCCTCGATTACGCCGCCGCGATCAACACGATGGATTTAACTCTCACGGGCAGGGATCGCGCTGAGCTCCTGTTTGGAGCCAGAGTCACTCCAGATTTCTTTCGTGTTTTCGGAATTTCCCCGCTTCTAGGCCGTGGTTTCCTCCAGGAAGACGCGGCCCCTGGGCACGAACAAGTCATCATTCTCAGCCATGAATTGTGGGCGCGCCGGTTTGGAAGCGATCCTGCCATCGTCGGCAAAAGCATTCAGTTCAGCGGCGCAACCATGACCGTAATCGGCGTTGCGCCGCCCCGCTTCGATTTCCCTCGCTTGGCCGATGTCGGCGCCGTCATGCGTTTCGCTCCGGAACAAACCGAATTCTGGACGCCGTTGGTCATCACTCAAGAGATGATTGACCAGAACAACTACAACTATTACCTGGTCGGGCGCTTGCACGCGGGCGTTCTCGCGTCCCGAGCAGCGGCAGAGTTCAAGGTTTCGGCAATTCAGAGTCTCCAGTACATTGTGGAGAGAAATCCGCAATATCGCGAACCCCTCGAACATCTTGCCAAAATAATCGCGATCCAGGTCACGCCATTAAGTGAAAGCATGGCTTGGGGAGTTCGGAATGCGCTCTGGATGCTGCTTGCAGCTGTCGCGCTGCTGCTCCTTTTGGTGCTGTTCAATCTCGGTAACCTGCTAGTCACGCGCAATGCCAACCGTCTGCGCGAGTATGCAATCCGGCAAGCGCTTGGCGGGAGCCGCTGGCAATTGTTCCGCCAAGCGTTGATTGAGCAAGGCATTCTCATCGCCCTTGCCTCGGTGCTCAGCTTAGGTCTCAGCAGTTGGGCCATTGATCTGATCCGCAAGATCGGCGCCGCCCGTGTGCCCCGACTGTATGAACTTTCGCTCGACACGCACACCATACTCCTGTTGCTCGGCTTGGCTCAGGCCACCGCACTGGCTTTCGGAGCCGTGCCGCTTCTGGTTCTTCCCGATTCAGCCGGCTGGTTTCGAAGCGAGAGCCGCTCCTCAACCGGCGATCGCCGATCGCAGCGGCTTCGCGCCGCGCTCATTACGGCGGAAATTGCGGTTTCCATGGTGCTGCTGGTAAGCGCCGGCCTGGTAGCCGCCAGCTTTTTAAACGTGATGAATGTCAAGCCTGGCTTCGATCCAGACAGACTGCTGACGTTCAGCGTTTCGTTCAGCCCGAAACTTTATGCGGACCCGCCGAAAATGCTGGCCGCGCATCGCGAGCTGCTCGATAGCATCCGCGCGCTCCCCGGCGTGGAATCGGCCAGTGTCGTGAACGTTCTTCCACTTACCGGCGATTACGAAATCCACGGAATCGGGCCAGTGGGCAAACCGCTCAACAGAGATTCGGGGGCGGAAGCCCGTCTTATCGATCCGCGCTACTTCGAAACGATGCACATCCCGCTCATCGCAGGCCGCGCGCTTCGCGAGGACGATTCCGGAAAGGTTGCCGTCATCAATCAGAAAATGGCTTATCTACTGTGGCCAGGAGAAAACCCGATCGGGCGCGAGTTCACGGATAACGGCAATCCGCCGATCCGGGTGATCGGAGTTGTGGGTAATGTGCACAGTGGGCCGCTCGAAACGGAACCTATGATGCAATATTATTCATCATTGGTTGCCTTTCCTGGCTACGCAAACAGCTTCGCCATCCGCACAAAAGCCGATCCGCTCAGCCTTCTTCCCACCGTCGAAAGAACGATCTGGCGTCTCGACCCGGACCAGGCAGTCAGCGGCGCCAAAACGATGGAACACATAATCCAATCGGCGACCCTGGAGCGCCGCTTCGAAACCGATCTGCTGCTGGGATTCTCGGCGTCGGCTCTGTTCCTTTCTGCGCTCGGTCTCTTCGGAGTGGCATCGCTTTCGGTCGCGCGGCATTCGCGCGAGTTCGGCATCCGCATGGCGCTCGGCGCAACAGGCGCCGACGTGCTCCGGCTCGAAATAGCTCGCAATATCGCGATCGTCATCGCCGGCTTGGCAGTTGGCCTGCTTCTGTCGTTCGCAACGCATCACGCGCTTGCCGCGTTGCTGTTTGGCGTTTCTCCCCTAAGTCTGAATGTTTATGCAGCGGCTGCTGCTGTTTTGACCATTTCCACCATGACCGCTGTGCTCATTCCCGCTTTGCGCGCGGCGCGAATGGACCCTGCCATGGTTTTGCGAGACGAGTAACGCCTAACATTGTCTTGTCAAAAGGTCTTGTCAAAAGACGCCGTTGGCTCCGCCTAATGTCCGCACAGTCGTAATCCGGAAACTGCATTAAGTTAAGGCTTATGGGGCAATGCCCAGGCGTACAAAACACTATCGACTCCGGTGAGAATGTACTGCCGCCCATCCAGTTCATAGGTCATCGGGGAGCTGCCCAATAGACCGCCTGCGTATACATGCCAGAGAGTCCGGCCGTTGCGCGGATCGAGGATCAGCAAGTTGCCGGAGACATCGCCGGTGATCAAGAGGCGACCGGCCGTGGTCAGGATGCCTGGATGCGCTGCGCCTTCCTCCTCATTTCTGGTCCAGCGAATTTTTCCGGTTTGATAATCGATGGCGACGAGAAGCGCTTGAGACCATAGGGGGCTTGCCGCGCCTCCTTGATGGCCTTCCGGCTTTCCGCCGGCGTTTAGGGCGAGATAATACAGCGTAAAGCCCTGCTGAGCGTTCACGTAGAAGAGCTTGGTATCGGGATCGAAGCTGGGAGCCATCCAGTTGGTTGCGCCCTCTTCATAAGCTTCGACGAGCGCGCCATCGAGCTGCGGTTCCTTCGCCTTGTTTGGAATCGGCTGACCTTTTGAATCCAATCCGGCAGCCCAGTCCATGGGCACGAACGACGCCGTCAGCAGATGCTCACCAGTGGCTCGATCAAGCAGGAAGAAGTAGCCATTGCGACTCGCTTGGGCGAGCAATTTGCGGATCCGCCCGTGAAACTCCGCATCGAACAAAACGGGTGTTTCCACCGCATCCCAATCGTGCGTGTCGTGCGGCGAAGGCTGATAATACCAGGCCAATTTGCCTGTATCCGCGTTGAGGGCCACGATGGAGCAGGTGTACAAATTCGCCCCAACTCTCCCGATGCCCGCCAGCACAGGATGGGGATTGCCTGTACCCCAATAGATGAGGTTCAGGCCGGGATCGTAGGTACCGGTCATCCAGGTGGGTCCGCCTCCGTGCAGAAGCGAATCCACGTTGGGCCAGGTCTCAGACCCGGGAGCGCCGGGTTTGGGAAGGCTGTCCCAGCGCCAGATCACGTTGCCGTTCTGCGGATCGAGTGCTTCGAGGAAATGTGGACTGATCGCCGGACGTACCGATGATGACGCGGCCTTTCACAATCAACGGAGCGATGCTGATGTAGTAGCCGAATTGCACATCGGCAACTTCGATATCCCAGATCCGCTTGCCATCACGGGCGTCGAGGCAGATCAGATGCGCATCCGTGGTCCCAAAATAAAGCCGGTCCTTATACATGGCAACACCGCGCTGGCCGATGTGATCGCCTTGAGACGGACGGTTGTAGCGCCAGATGGGACGGCCGCTGCGCGCGTCAATGGCCCAGACATTATCCGGCGTTGTGAAGTAGAGCACTCCATTTACTTCGAGAGGCGTCGATTTCAACGCCGTCGAATGAGTTTGAAAAGCCCACGCCAAGCCGAGTGACGCAACGTTGCCGCTGTCGATCTGCGTCAGCGTGCTGTACCGGCGGCCGGAATAGTCACCGTTGTACGTGGGCCATGTACCGACCGGCGATTTCAGAAGCGCGGCAGGATCCAGACCCTGCGCGCAAAGGGATGACGCGGCAATGAGAGCGAGGACAAAGCAGTTCATTTGAAGGTCTCCAGATAGGCAAACAGGTTATGCACGTCGGCTTCGGTATATTTGCGCAGCAGTTCGAGATGAGCGGCAAGCGGATCGTGAATCTGAAATTTAACCTCGGCACACGGCCAGGAGCGATACCATCCGGAGCTATCCTTGATGGCGATGTTGAATCGATCGTGGTAGAAGAGTTCTCCTGTGAACTGAGCGCCGGAGCGGGTAACGACCGTTGCGGTTTTTGGCACATCGGAAGGATAGAGAAATCGGGCCTGCAAATCGGTAGGCGCGTATTTGGTCGCAATTCCGGCAAGATCCCGAGAGGGCGAATGACAGCGCCCACATTCTCCGGCCCCGTAGAAGAACACCTTCCCCGCAGCGGCATTACCCGTAAAGAGAGTCTTCAGATCGTACTCGCGGGGATTGGCGGGACTTCTGAGATCGGACTCTTCAAGACGCCAGTGCAGGAATGCGACCACGTCGGCGATTCGGCTATCGCTCATCGGAATTGACGGCATGCCTTTTTGAGGACGGCCATCACGGATAACCGGAGCGATCAGGCTTCCATTCCGATCGTGGCGCACAATCGCAGAGCGAATCAGGTTGGGCCCTTCCGAGCCACCGTTCGCATCCGGGCCATGACAGAATCCGCAAGTCTGGGCGAATTGCGTCCGCCCTCGGGTTGCCGCGGCGGGCTCAGATAGTTCTTCCCCAGAGCATGCCTGAACCGCGATGCCGATTAGCAGCGCGACAAAAAACGTCACCGGTCTACAGGCGCGCATAGCTCTCCACATCGGGAATCAGCGGGGAGACATAATCGAGAAAAGATTGGGTAACGTCGTTCGCTTCAGATGAAATCCAGTCCTGAGGCAACCGCCGTTCGATGCGCGCCACGTCCTCGAGAGGAACGAGAAAAGTGCTGCTCCGATAAGGCACGGAGCATTCACGTCGAATCGCGACCATAACGGCGGAATGCCCCTGAGCGGCGGCGCGGGCGGCAGCACTGCCACACTCCCAGGCTTCTTCGCGATCGAGCTGCGTGGAAAGCGGCCCGCAACATCGCCCGAACAGACCAGGTTTTTCCGCTCGAGCGCGAACACCGAGTTTTTCGGAGAGCAAGCGCGCAAGAGTATGCCCTAAATTCGAGGCAAGGCGATGAACTGAGCTGCCGGCTCGATCGACATCCGCACCAAAAGTCGCGCCGGTCTCATCCAACTGACCTTCGCAAACGGCAACTACCGCGCGGCCGAGTCTTCGGTACACGGCGTCTACATCGGCGGCAATCCGTTCCAGGCTCACGGGCTTCTCTGGAAAATAGATCAGATGCGGCGCGTCGTCGTCGCGCTTACGGGCGAGCGCCGTAGCGGCGACGATCCACCCCGCGTTTCGTCCCAAAACTTCCAGAACGCAGATGGGCGAGGGCAACGAGCGGTTATCTTCACCAACATCGCGCGCCGCCACGGCGAAAAAATGCGCGGTCGATGCGTATCCAGGGGTATGATCGGTCACACGGAGGTCGTTATCGATTGTTTTGGGAATGCCGATTATTTGCAGATCGTAGCCCGACTTCTTGGAAAAATGAGCAATCTGCAATGCGGTGTTCATGGATCCGTTGCCGCCGGTGTAAAAAAAACAACGAATGCTTTTGCGAGCGAACACTTGCAAAATGCGGCCATAATCGTCTTCCGAGAGCTTCTGGCGGCTGGAGCCCAAAACCGATCCAGGCGACCGGGCGATCCGCTCCATCAGTTGTGGGTCTTGTCCCAGCAATTCGATCCATTGTTCATCAAGCAAACCGCGTACGCCGAATCGCGCGCCGTAGAGAGCCGTGAACGAGGCTTGCTCCCGGCATGTCTCAACTAATCCCGCCAAGCTAGCGTTGATCACGGACGTGGGTCCGCCGCCATGAGCCACGATTGCGTTCATCAAACTCCTTTACGCCAACCCGAATCATTTTACGGTTTGACATCGATAATTACAAAGCCGTCCGGATTCAGAGGCTGCTCGCATGCCCCAAGTGGCCGGTTTCATCACACCCCTCCGCGAAACTTCGCTTCCTTGCTGTAACTTGCTATTATTTGCTTTCTTGGAATTGTTGTTCCGAGCCCGCTATTAGCAAACATGCAAAAGAGCGCATTGATAGAGCCCGATTGGTTCCGTTCTCTTTCTGCGACCGCCCTGCAAGCGCGTGAATTGCTCTCGAAACCCGAGGCGGAGCAGCGTGCTCACGGATATTTTGATACTTTGCGGGAGATCTGCCAGCAGCCCGCAACGTTGCCCGCGACGGGGGAGCGCATGTTACGTTCCGCGGACAAATTGAATCAGCTCTTGAAGGGTGTCCGCTTGCTGCTGCTCACGGGATCCGGAAGCTCCGAATACGCGGGCGATTGCCTGCGCGAACCGCTCCGAGACGAATTGCGCGTTGCGTGCCAAAGTATCGGAGGCGGCGTGATAGTTACGCACGGATACAAGGCATTCGCGCCGGACCGGCCAGCTCTCATGGTCTCCTTTGCGCGTTCTGGAGACAGCCCGGAGAGCATCGGCGCGGTCTCTCTGTTGCTCGAGACAGAACCGGCGATTCGCCACCTCATTCTGACCTGCAATGAGAGAGGAAAGCTGGCGGAAAGCTTCCGCCAAGATCCACGAGTCGAGGCGATCGTTTTGGAAGAGAGGACGAACGACCGCAGCCTGGTGATGACCAGCAGCTTTACCGGCCTGGTGGTCGCGGGCCTTTCTCTTGGTCTGCTGGCGAATCCTGAGATTTATCGTTTGATGTGCAACCGGCTGGGCCGTATCGTTGAAAGGGTCATAGAAGACCACTTCGGGACGCTGGCGAGAGTCGCGGCGACAAAGTTCCGCAGAGCTGTTTTTTTGGGGAGCGGTGCAAAGTTCGGGGCCGCTCGCGAGGCCGCGCTGAAGATGCTCGAGATGACGGCCGGCCGCGTGGCCACGTTGTGTGAGACGTATCTCGGGCTCCGCCATGGACCGATGAGCTTCGTCAACGAAGATTCGCTGGTCGTGTGCTTTCTTTCTTCCGATCAGACAGTACGGGCCTATGAGGCGGATCTGATCCGTGAGCTGTACCGAAAAAAGCTCGGGCTGTTGAACCTCATTGTCGGAGAAGACATCCCCGAAGACCTTGTAAGAGACAATGCGGTTGCTCTCGAATGCATCGGGCTGCGCGAGTTGGGTGACGAAAATGCGTGCGTTGTCGACGTCGTGGTGGGTCAATTGCTCGCCTTCTTCCGCTGCCTCGAGGAGGGATTGCTTCCGGACTCTCCATCCGAGACCGGAGTCATCAATCGGGTAGTGGAAAGCTTTGAGCTGCACCGGCCCAGCGGCAATTAGTATGAAGATTCTTGTCGCAGGCGAGTTGAACGTCGACCTGGTTCTCCAGAACTATTCTTCGTTCCCCGCGTTGGGGCGCGAAGTCTTGGTCGAAGACGTCTCACTTATGCTCGGCAGCGCGTCGGCCATCTGCGCTGCCGCCCTCGCGAAATTGGGCGATGAAGTGAGCTTCATCGGTAAAGTGGGCGAGGACGCCTGGGGCGATCTTTGTCTGAAGTCCCTCAGCGGAGCGGCGGTCGATTGCTCGCTGGTCCTCATAGATCCGGCCCTCAAGACGGGTATCACCGTTTCGATCACCTCATCGACGGATCGGGCGTTGGTTACTTATCTGGGATCGATAGCGGAACTGCGCGCCGGAGATATCCAAGATCGATATCTCAAGCAATTCGATCATCTCCACGTCTCGTCTTTTTTCCTGCAGAAGGGACTTCGCGCGGAGCTGAAAAGCGTGCTTGCGCGAGCTCGCGAATATGGGCTTACCACATCGCTCGATCCCGGTTTCGACCCGGAAGATATCTGGGGCCCGGACCTGGTTGACGTCCTTCGGGAAGTTGATGTTTTTTTGCCCAATGAGATCGAGTTGAAGGCGGTCACGCGCGAGCGGAGAGAATCGGACGCTCTTCGCGCACTCGAGAACAGAAGAACGCTGGTTGTGGCCAAGTTGGGGGCACATGGATGTATGGCGATGGAGAACGGAATAGTAATTTCAATGCCGGGCTTCCCGATAACGCCGATCGATACAACCGGCGCGGGAGACACGTTTAATGCCGGGTTTCTTCACGCCTGGCTGCACAAAGCGGGCCTTTCCGAGGCGATGCGATTCGGTTCCGCTTGCGCTGCGCTTTCAACGCTCGCATGCGGCGGAACAGGCAGCCAGCCAACTGCTGCCCAGGCGAGTGAATTTATGGCTCGATATGCAAGCGCACAGAATGAAAGAGGATTAGGAGCAGGACTATGATAAGCCGCCGCGGCGGGACAAGCAGGCGCAACTGGCTGCAATCGGCGGGATCAAGTCTTCTCTGCGCGTCTCAAATGAACGCCGCGGAGAGCGACGCTTCGGGAAACGTCAAGACGCCGGATACCCCTCTTACTCTCGCCGAATATGAACCGCGAAGCATGCTGCATGTGCATGAGACTGAAGTGCCGCGCGCGCGCCACGCTGTGATCGACATTCACACACACCTATCGTTCTCTGCAAAATCCGAGCATGGCGTAGCGCTCGCCGCGGAACGCGAATTCCTCGCAGACCCCTCCGAGCTTCTTTCCGTCATGGAGAGGAAGAACATTCGCGCGCTCATCAACCTCACCGGCGGGTATGGCGAGGGGCTTCAAGAAGCGGTCGCCAGATATGACAAGGCTTATCCGGGACGTTTCTATACATTTACCGAGCCTTCCTACGCTCGACTTTTAGAACCGGATTATCCCAAGATCCAGGGCGATGCGATTGCAAACGCGCGGGCCGCCGGTGCGCACGGTCTGAAGATTCTGAAAACTCTTGGTCTCTTTCTGCGTGAAGACGTCACCTCCGGCAAGCTCGTGAAGATCGACGATCCGCGCTTCGACATAATGTGGGACACGTGCGGGCAACTGAACATGCCCGTAGCGATTCATATCTCAGATCCGGTCGCGTTTTTCACTCCCACGGATCGTTTCAACGAACGCTACGAAGAACTGCACAACCATCCTGACTGGTCTTTCTTTGGCCGAGACTTTCCATCAAACATGGAGCTGCTGGAGGCGCGAAACCGAGTCGTGGCGCGCCATCCGCAAACGCAATTCGTGGCGCTGCACGTGGGAAACTTTGCCGAGAATCTCGCCAACGTGTCGGAGAATCTCGACCGGTTCCCGAACATGACCGTAGATATCGCCGCCCGCATAGGTGAATTGGGCCGTCAGCCGAGGACCGCACGTAAGTTTTTCGACAAATACCAGGATCGAATTCTGTTCGGCACGGATGCGACTCCGCATGGAGAGAGCGTGCCCCAGCAGTATTTCAGCGATCACCTGTACGAGATTTACTTCCGTTTTCTCGAGACTGAGGACGAGTACTTCGATTACGCACCCGCGAAGATACCGCCGCAGGGCCGCTGGCGCATTTACGGAATCGGACTGCCGGATGAAATTCTGCGCAAGGTATATAACCAAAACGCCGCCCGCCTGCTTCGCATAACGACTTAAAGGCCGCGATATCGCGTGTTCCGGGAGGCTCTCCCGATCGCACGATGGCCCATCGCTCAGCAGACGGGAGTCCTTTGAATAGGGCATGTGCGCTTCAGCCTGAAATGTAGACAGTCTAGGCGCCAACGGTCAATTGCCAGGGAAGTTACGATGGTTGCCTTTCTTGCGATTGGATTATTAATGTTTCTCTTGCTTGCGATTTATTTGTGTTTTAAGATACTATGGCGGCGGTGGAGGATTGTTTGCCGATTTGTTGCCTATCACGCAGATCAATCGAAATCCCTACTTTGGTCAATTGATCAACAGCTTTTCCCAAGAGGGAAATGACAGCAAGCGCGCCATCCGTTTGCGGCTTAGGATCACTTGGTAATGCTTTTTCCGAGCTCGAAGCTACTTGTCAGTTGCGCGTTGCTTGCCACCGCAAGTTTCAGCGCGCTTGGGTATAAGTGGGCTGTTCCAAACGCTTCAGATTGGAAAGTGGAAGCGGATCATGGCGCGCCTGTGCTGCGTCTGGTTGTATCCAGAGGGCCGCTCCCCGGCCCGAGACGGCCAATTCAATTTGCGCTCGCCGGCACTCCGGAGTTTCAGCGGGTCTCCATAGACGTTGACGTGAGACCGCTCGAAAGATCGTTAATTCTGGTATTCGCTTACCGCGATAGCGCGCATTTTGACTACGCGCATCTTTCTATCGATCGCGGCAGCGCGCAGCCAAATCACAACGGCATCTTCCACGTGTATGGAGGTGAGCGAGCGCGAATCAGCTCTGAAGGGGGACCTGCCGCATTTACCGCGTCCAAACGCTGGTATAGCGTTCGTTTGACCCACGATGGTCAATCCGGCCGCGTTCAGGTTACGGTAGATGGGCAACTCATCCCGGCGCTCCAAGCGGTAGATCTAAGTCTGCGAACCGGGAAAGTTGGATTGGGCTCGTTCGACGAAACGGGAGATTTCAAGAACCTCAGGATCGATGGAACACCAGCGACGAGTGCCAACTAAGACCCCAAAGTTCGCGACTGCGGCGGGCTGAACAGTTTGTGTAGGTACACCAACGTAAGCAAAGGACAATCACTTCGTCGGCGAAGTGTCGGAAGGGGTCGCCTTCCTGCTCCGAAAGTTTGCAGACGAAATCATCCGCGTGTATCGCGGTAATTTGGATTTCCTTGCGGGACAAGGCGTAAACGTCCACGTGGAAGCCGCATCGGGAAACGACGAGGAGCTACGCGGTGACCTTCCGGCCGTCAGCCGGGCAACGGAATCGAATGAAAGTCGAGGGTTTCCGGACGCCGCACTCGACCGGGTCTTACAGTTTCGGATTTCAGAAGGAAGCAATGCACGCATTCACTTGCGTGGTCGCCCACGGCTGAGGAAGAGTTTTCACCCAGCTATCCAACTCGGTGCGAGTCGCGGATCGTCCCTCGCTGTTGAATGTGACCGCTCACATCCTTTGTTTGGATTGCGATCAGTTGAAGAAGGTTGATAGCAAGACTGTCGTTGCCTAAGGAGCCCAGGTGCCCGCCTTCACCCAACCGCTGTTGCTGGCGGTGGTGTTGGCTTCCGAAGCATACAGATACATGTTCGTCGGCAACGTCGTAGTGAACGAGAGCGCCACGTTCAGCGTCGCGGTGTGGCCCGAGACGCTGTAAGAAGAGCCCGCTCCGCTGAGCGTGCATTGGCTGTTCGACACCGACCCCGCCGAGCCCAGTGCGATGCCCGCCGATAAACCCGTCCCGCCGTCATTCTCCAGATACAGCAAGTTCATCGAGGGATGGTAAGACACGTAGCAGGCGTGCGCCGCGCTCACGCCCGTGTTGAACAACACGTACACCGTGCCCAGGTCCGCCGCTCCGTTCGGATCCGAGTAGACGGCGCTGAACGTCTGCGCCGCTCCCGAACCGGAGTTAGGCGTTATCGACACCACTGCCGGCGGTCCTGCTGAGGCGCTAATCGTTTCCGTCACGGTATTACTTGTGCTGGCCGGATACGTTGCGTTGCCCGCACACCGGGTTTCGCGCGCGGTCAGGATACTGGGAAGCGCGGCCGCCGCAGCCCGCACGTGGACCTGTCGGGAAGAAGTGGATGGCGAAGGCCTGGTCGGGTTGACTTGGGGATTCATGTATGCGGGAGCCAAGAGTGTCGTCGCAAGTTTATGGAAGGTGAATGACGCGAGCACTGCTGAGCTTATGCGTCTCTTCTACGACCTATGGAGCACCGGGGCATGACCCCAGGGACCGCGCAGGACGTGACCGCCGGACAAAGGTTTTGCAGACCCTGATGCATGAGAGAATTGGTCTAACAATTTCTTGCATTTACAGTTGTGCACGGGCACTTTGTCCAAGTTTCGTAGAACTATCGATCTGGCGGACACCCAGCCGGTTTTGCGATACATTGAGGTGGAGAGATTCTATTGAGTTCGCAATTGATTGCTCCCGAAAGCGAAGCCGGTATCTGGGCGCGGCTCATTGACTCGCAACCAGACGACCTGACGCCCGAAGCTGCAACGTACTTCCTTCGGTTGGGCTTCACGGAAAAAGATCGAGGCCGCATGCAGGATCTCGCAGATAGATCCCAGGCCGGAACTCTGACAGACGTAGAGTCACGCGAGTTCGACAGCTATCTTCACATTGGAAACCTCTTGGCGGTAATGCAGTCCAAAGCGCGATTGGCCTTGCGCGGAACTGATTCCATCCAGTCGAGTTCGTGAATGCGAATCTAGTCCGCCAAGTCTGGCAACGGGCAGAGCATCAGTGCGAGTATTGCCGGATGCCCGCGAATTTCTATCCCCTTGGCTTTCACCTAGACCACATCATTCCGCGCCAACATGGCGGACTTACTGAGAGGAATAATTTGGCGCTCGCTTGTTTGCACTGCAATCGCCATAAGGGACCGAATTTGGCTGGTCTGGATCCGGCAAACGGCGACATCGCGCCGCTGTTCAACCCACGGCGAGACGCCTGGTCAGATCACTTCGAGTGGCATGACACGGAGTTAGCCGGGAAAACTGCTGTCGGACGCGTTACGATTCGCGTTCTCGCATCAACGCTCCCGATTTTCGAGCTGTTCGGGAGTGGCGCAAGAAGGAGGACCCGTTTGCTTTTCGTTGAAGCGACCCTTTCCTTGGTATCCAGAATCGTGAAAGCGGACCCGCCCTGTTGCTGCAAGGTTTTTGTGAGAAGGGTTTACTTTCCGTCAGACCCTATTTGGGGGACCTGCTAATCTGCAGGAGTTCCGCGGCATGGCTCTGTTCAGTACTGGCCGAATGGTCGAGGAGGTGAATCGTGTCCGAATTCGAGCTTGCAGGGCGGAAAAGAGGCGCTCCCGACTTTCGGGTCGATCGAGTCTTCAATCGCAATGTTCAGTCGTTACGACTGCAGAATGCCCTGCTTCAAACTCGGGATCCGCTTCGGTCGCGAGGATATGGTGAAGATGTTCTGGATGAGCGGTCGCTCCGGGATTACTTTTCAGTTGTAAAAGAGGGGAAATGGCGCGGCGATGCCATCGAGCAGGTCGCGGACGGACCGGAACAGGTCAGCGTAGCCGACATCGTGTGGCTGTACAAGCGCGAAACTACGGACCCGGAACTTTCGCATGCTCTCAAAACGCTCCTGTCGGGTAGTTGGAAAAGAGAAATTCGCTCACGATGGGTGGAGGCTTAAAGCGCATTCCGGCATAGAAGGTTGTGGTCTTAGCGAATAGCGTCGCTTTGATTGAATTGGCGCAACGCTTGATGCCCTTGCAAGCGCAGTGCATTCGGATCATTGGTCGAGCCGCCTTTCCGAGATCCCTTCTGAACAGCCTTGCCAACATAGATAGGAGAGTTAACCCAGCGGCTTTGTTTAGATCCGCAATTGTGAACGTGTTGAAGTACAGAGTTTGCACGCCGCCCGCACAGTTGAAGAAGCCGCGTTGGATTAGCGACAGCAAGCTATCGACGGCGGAGGATGTGCGCCACTCCACCATCGGGAGTCTTGCGCGTAAAGGGCATTTGCTGCCACTCGGGTGATTCCTTCAATCTTGCCAGCAGTTCCGCAAAGTGCGTATTGAAGAACGCCGACTCGGGCTCGCCGCCCCCCTTATAGACCAAATAGGCCGCTCCCGTGTCCTGCTGGAGCACATCGTTCATGCTGGCGCCGTAGGCGGTGGTGTCCACTTGAAAGGGAAGCTGGCGCTGCACGGCGGCAAGTTCGACATTGTTGGCGTTAAAACGTTCCCTATCGGTGCCCAGCAGGATAGTTTTCCGTTCACCATACCGAGAAACGACGTCGCTCGCAATCGCGCTTAGAATATCGTCCTGCCCCCAGGAGTTGCCATCATAACGGATGGCGTACCCGACGTCGGGCGCCTCGTACGGCCAGCCAAAGGAGATGGCAAGAGAGCTCACAAGCGGGAAGACAAGTGCGGCCGCCGCAATCCATCTCCGGCGTTTCGTTGCGGCATCGACGATGCATGCCACGCCCAACGCGAAGGCCGGCAGAATGGGCGCAATATAGCGGACATCCTTGTTCCCTCCGAACAAGAAGACCAGGAATGGCGCGAGCCAAAGCCCAAGAGGTGCGATTTGACGAAACACCTCAAATCGACGGCGCGCCGTTACCGCGATCAGGGCAGCAATCCCGAGGAGGCCGTAGTAGGGCGAAAAGCCTCGATCGACGACCAGCCCGAGATACGCCCGAATTGTTGAAACGGAAAAAATTGGGCCCGTCCCCTGCACTACCGCCGAGGCGCCGAAACCTGCTGCAATTGCGTTATCGAGCGTCGCGCGCCAGTGGTATGCGTACCATGGCGCGGCCGCCGCAACACAGGGCAGCAGGATAGCCAGAACCAAGCGCGCGCGGATACCCCGGCGACGGAACACGTGGATCAGCACCGGGAGAACGAAGACCGGGAAATCCGCCTTCAGCAGGAGTCCCAGTCCGCACGCAACCCCGAGCGCGACTGCAGGTGCAATGCTAAGACTGTCGGCGGTCACTAACGCCAGCCAGAATGTTACCGCCACGCCCGTAGTCATCGGGTATTCCACCAGATACGAGCGGGACAGTCCATAGAGTAGCGGAAGCGTTCCCACGACGTAGACGGCCATAAGCCCTGCACGCTCGCCGCACAAGCGCTTGCCGATTTGCCACACTGCGGCAAACAGCACCAACATTGCCACGGCGTTGACCAGAAAGGGGGTCTCCTGCACTTTCCGTGCAATCAAGGCGAGCGCTGAATGGATGGTAGAACTGGACCGGGAACATAGGGCAACACACGACAGCGCAGGAGATTGAACTTAGCGCGTCCGTACATTTGCCTTTTAACAAGCTTCAAACGGTGGATCTGGCCTTCCACTTGACCGTTGCTCCAGGGCAGGGTGACTGCCGCAGTCACTGCTGGTAAA
>Ga0208480_1000291_pt1 | contig 19035 bp, 18 predicted proteins | sample NGESurshal092012_4_FD_184485 | JGI IMG/M metagenome (GOLD analysis project Ga0208480, IMG submission 184485) | Arctic peat soil microbial communities from Barrow, Alaska - NGEE Surface sample F53-1 shallow-092012 (SPAdes) | ecosystem: Environmental > Terrestrial > Soil > Wetlands > Peat ... | reverse complement strand
GGTAGTAGCCGCGCCTCGCACAGGACTTGGAAGCCATTGCAAATGCCGAGCACAAGCCCGCCGTCGCGCGCGAAGGCGAGGACCGACTCCATGACGGGCGAGAAGCGAGCGATCGCGCCGGCGCGCAGGTAGTCGCCGTAGGAGAAGCCGCCGGGCACGACAATCGCATCGACGCCTTTCAGATCGCGCTCGCCATGCCACAGCAGCTCGGCGTCGCCGACGCGGCGAGCGGCGTACAGGGCGTCGACCTCGTCGCAGGAGCCGGGAAACTGGAGAACGCCAAACTTCACTTCAGGGTCGCCATGGCCTCTGCGTCGGCCGGATCGATCCGCTCCAAACCAGGAATACCGTCAAAGCCTCGATCGGCACTGAGAATCGCGTCAATGCCGCGATTGAGCGCCTGGGCGGCGAAGATCGCGTCGCGCATGTCCAAGCGCTCGTGCTCGCGCCAAAGCTCGAGCGCCCGTTCAATGTCGCTCGGCGTGACCATGTGCAATCGGGAGGTGCCCGCTATCTCCAGCGCGTCTTTGGAGGCCACCGTGCGTGAGATGCCGTGCCTGCATCGCACGTACGCGAACTCGTGAATCAGCTCCACGCTTGCCTCGGGAGAGAGCCGCCCCTGCGCACCGTCTTCCATGATGGCCCGGCAAGGCGCACGATAGCGGTGCTCGCCACCGAGCGCGTAGAGGAACACGCTCGTATCGAAGAGGAAACGTCGCACAGAGGTGCTACTTCTCCTCGTTGTGACGCTTCAGCAGCTTGCCGTATCTGCCCTCTAGGATCTCCTGCTTCATCACCGGCCAGTCATCGACCGGCATAGGCTCCGCTTCGAGCAGTTTCGCGAACGCCCTCGAGCGAGAATCGTGCAGCCCCGCCAGCTTCTCGTCGATCGCCTCGCGGATCAAAGCCCCGAGCGAGATGCCGCGCTGAGTAGCGATCTCGCGCAGACGGCGATGCAAGTCATCATCAAGCAGCAGTTGTGTGCGGCGATTCAAGGATGGCATATACACATATTATCATGCACATGCACATATGCGCAGGTTTACGATCTCTGCATCAGGATGTGCCTGAGTCCAGAACGATCTCGTAGTCCTCAACCAGCGGATTTGCGAGCAGCTTCTCGCACATCGACTCGAGCTGGCCGGCGTCCTCCACGTCGAGCTCCACGAGCCGGCCGATGTGGACGTTCTTGACACCCTCAAAACCGAGGGCAGGAAGCGCGCGCTGCACGGCCTCGCCCTGCGGGTCGAGGATGCCCGTCTTGGGGCGGATCAGGACGCAAGCTTTCACGCGGTCCGATCGAGCCATGCCGAGAACGGCTCGCCAGTGATCAGCTCGTACGCCTCGACGTAGCGCGCGCGGGTCCCAGCGACGACGTCCTCCGGTATCTCGGGCGCCGGCGGCTTCTTGTCCCAGCCGCTACCGGCCGCCCAGTCGCGCACGTACTGCTTGTCGAAGCTCGGCTGCCCCCTGCCGACTTCATAGCCGTCCACGGGCCAGTAGCGCGAGGAGTCGGGCGTGAGCACCTCGTCGCCGACGACCAGCTCGCCGTCCTCATCCAGACCCAGCTCGAACTTGGTGTCGGCCAGGATCACCCCACGCTCGCGCGCATGTGCGGCCGCGAAGGAGTACAGATCGATCGAGATGTCCCTGACTCGTTCCATCAGAGCCCTGTCGCCGACAAGCTCGGCGGCCCGCTCGAAGTCGATTGCCTCGTCGTGGCCGACCTCGGCCTTGGTCGACGGCGTGAAGATCGGCTCGGGCAGCTGCTCGGACTCGCGCAGACCTCTCGGCAACTCGATACCGGAGACCGCCCCGGTGGCCTGGTAGTCCTTCCAGCCGGAGCCGGTGATGTAGCCGCGCACCACACACTCCACCGGCAACATCTTCAGCTTACGCACGACCAGCGCCCGCCCACGAGCCTCGTCCGGCACGCCGTCGGTCGCTGAGATCAGATGGTTGGCGACAATGTGCTTGGTCTGCTCGAACCAGAAGTCCGACAGACCCGTGAGAACCTTGCCCTTGTCGGGGATCGGCGTTGGATGAACCGCGTCGTAGGTGGAGATACGATCGCTGGCGACCATCAGCAGGCGGTCGCTGAGGTCGTACAGCTCACGGACCTTGCCGCTTGCGATCAGGGGCAGATCGGTGAGGGCGGCGGTCACTTTCCGCGATGCTACCAACCGCGGGGGCGGTCGGTCAAAACGTAGCGAGCGTCAGGCGATCTCATCCAGGCGTCCCACAATCTCATGTGCATAGCGCGTGTAGTGGCCGTAGTCGAAGATCGCCTCGAGGTCGAGCCCGGCGACACGCTCGTCGGCGGCGAGCAACTCGCGTAGCGGCGTGCCCTCATCCCACGCACGCTGAGCCAGCTCCTGGGCAATGCGGTAGGCGTCGTCGCGCACCATCGGCGCACGGCCGTGCTCACCTGCCTGTCCCCCGTCATGGGTGGTGCCCGTGGGGACGGCGTCGCCCTCGATGAGCGCCAGCAGCACACGCTGAGAGAAGAGCGCGCCGTGAGTCAGCTCGAGGTTGGCGAGCATCCGCTGCTCATCGACCACGAGCCCATTCACGAGCTTGGTTGCGCTGTGCTGCAGGTGGTCGATCAGGATGGTGGAGTCCGCCAGGATCACGCGCTCGACAGAGGAGTGGGAGATGTCGCGCTCGTGCCACAGGGCTACATTCTCGATCGCCGCCTGAGCGTTGCCGCGCAGCACGCGCGCGAGCCCGGAGATCTGCTCGCTCTTGATCGGGTTGCGCTTGTGCGGCATCGCCGAGCTGCCCTTCTGTCCGGCGCGGAAAGGCTCCTGAGCCTCGCGCACCTCCGTGCGCTGCAAGTGGCGAATCTCGATCGCCAGACGCTCGAGACCAGCGCCGGCGAGCGCGATCGCCTGCAGCAGCTCGGCATGGCGGTCGCGCGCGACGACCTGCGTGGAGACGTCCTCGCGGGCGAGCCCGAGACGCTCCAGCACGCGCCGCTCGAACTCGGGGCTGGTCGCGGCATACGTCCCGACCGCACCGGAGATCGCCCCGACCGCCACCTGCTCGAAGGCTCGCTGCAGACGCAGCGCATTGCGATGAGCCTCGAAGGCGAAGCCCGCGAGCTTGAGGCCGAACGTCGTCGGCTCGGCGTGCACGCCGTGCGTGCGCCCGACGCACAGGGTGTCCACATGCTCGCGCGCACGGTTGGCAAGCGCCTGCACGAGCGCCTGCGCTCCCGCAACGATCAGCTCACCGGCAGCGCGCAGCTGCAACGCGAGCGCCGTGTCGAGCACGTCCGAGGAGGTCAGGCCGAAATGGATCCACCGGCCGGCCTCGCCCGCCGAGGCCGACAGCACGTCCACGAAGGCGGCCACGTCGTGGTCGGTGGTGCGCTCGCGCTCGTCGACCGCCTCAACGCTGAACGTGGCAGAACGGATCGCCTCGAGCTCGGCCGGCGTCGGACCTTCGCGCTCGCCACCGGCCTGCGCCCCCTCGCCGGATGGCCCTGGCGGGGCGAGCAGGCCAGGCAGCTCCTCGCAGGCGGCCACCTCGACACGGCGCCATGCCTCCATACGAGCCTCGTCGGTCCAGAGGGCGCCCAACTCGGGACGTGTGTAGCGGGGGATCACCTCTCCCATTATCGCGGTCGCCTGGGACGGTACTTCGCGCAGGTGGAGTTGGCGCAAACGGCAGATGCCCCCCGCGCGCGCGGGGGGCCATCGCCCATTTTGGAACACATCACCCGGGACGCCGCCCCACGTACAGGCAAGACACCGACCGGCCACAAGGCCCTGCCCAAACCCGATCACCCCCGAGTCCGTAGGGCCACGGACGCACATGGCCCGCCCAAACGCCTCCACCGCCAGGCCCGCCGCCCGTCGATCCTGTACAACGGAAGTGAGCGCGCCGCTCGGCGCGAGAGCCGCGAGGAGAAGAGGAGCCATGCCCACGTACATCATGCTCTCGACCTTGACCCCGGAGGGCGTGCAGACCGTCAAGAACAACCCGGAGCGCATCCGCGAGGTCAACAAGGAGGTCGAGCAGCTCGGCGCAACCGTCAAGGCGCAGTGGGCGACGCTCGGCAACGTCGACTTCATCTCGGTGGTAGAGGCCCCCGACGAGAAGACGATGGCGCGCGTGTCCTTGGAGCTGGGCTCGCGAGGTACGGGCCGCTATGAGACGCTGGCGGCGATACCGGTGGACGAGTTCATAGCGTCCCTATGAGAATGGGCGCAGACACCGGTGGAGGAGCTCACAGCGTCCCTATGAGAATGGGCGCAGACACCGGTGGAGGAGCTCACAGCGTCCCCATGAGAATTGGAGGAGACACCGGCCCGAGGAGCTCACAGCGTCCCCATGAGAATTGGAGGAGACACCGGCCCGAGGAGCTCACAGCGTCCCCATGAGAAGCGATCGATCGGCACCCAGCTCCCCTCCCAGCAACAGGGCCACGGGCGTCGGGACGGCGTGAGGGTCCTTGTCGTAGGCTCTGGCGGCCGCGAGCACGCACTCGTGCGGGCGCTCGCCCGCTCGCCCCAAGAACCGGAGCTGCTGTGTACGCCGGGCAACGCCGGGATCGCGCGAGACGCACAAACGCTCGACATCGCGGTGGACGACATCGATGGGATCCTCGCCGCGGTCGAGCGAGAGGGCGTGGAGCTGACAGTCGTCGGACCGGAGGTCCCACTCGTGACGGGACTGGTCGACGCGCTCGCGGCGCAGGGCCACGCCGCCTTCGGCCCGAGCGCCGCGGCCGCTCAGCTCGAGGGCTCCAAGGCCTACGCCAAGCAAGCGATGGAAGAGGCAGGCGTGCCGACCGCGCGCTGGCGCCACGTGGAGACGCTGCAGCAGGGCATCGAGGCGGTCAGCGAGCTGGCCGCGCCGGGCGTGGTGGTCAAGGCCGACGGCCTCGCCGCTGGCAAGGGAGTCACAGTCGCCGAGAACGCCGAGCAGGCCGAGGCTGCGCTGCGCGAGATCTTCGTGGAGAGCCGCTTCGGAGAGCAGGGCGCAAGCGCCGTGGTGGAGGAGCTGCTCATCGGCGAGGAGCTCTCGCTGCTAGCGCTGTGCGACGGCGTGCGCGCACTGCCGATGGCGCCGGCGCGCGACTTCAAGCGCATCTTCGAGGGCGATCGAGGGCCGAACACCGGTGGGATGGGCTCCTACTCGCCGGTAGCGGGCATCGACGAGGGGACCGCGCGCGCACTGGCCGCTGCTGTTCATCAGCCGGTGGTCGACCTGATGGCCCAGCGCGGTACGCCCTTCCACGGCGTGCTCTACGCGGGCCTGATGCTCACCGCCGACGGCCCACGCGTGCTCGAGTTCAATACGCGCTTTGGCGACCCCGAGACCCAAGCGGTGCTCCCGCGCCTACGCTCGGACTTGCTGGAGGCGCTGGTTGCCGCCACGCACCTCGGTGGGCTCGAGGGGATGTCATTGGACTGGACCGAGGAGTGGGCCGTGACGCTCGTGCTAGCAAGCGCCGGCTATCCCGCGTCGTCCTCCAGCGGCGATGAGATTCGTGGCCTCGAGGATGTGCCGGCCGAGATCGAGGTGACACACGCGGGCACCGCGTGGCGGGAGGGATCATCGGACGGGGAGCGAGACAAGCCGAGGATCGGCCGGGCCTCCGGGCGTCGGCGCGACAGCCCGCCGGCCGATCGGCGCGAGGACTCGGCGGCCGGCAGGGGGACGATCGTCACCGCCGGCGGTCGCGTGCTGAACGTCACCGCGCTCGGAGGCGGCGCAGAGTCGGCCCGCACCGCAGCGTATGCTGCCGCGCAGAAGATCTCCTTCGATGGAATGCAACTGCGGCGCGACATTGCCGCCAACGCTGAAGGCGAGGCCACAAGGACCACATGAGCGATACAGCACCTACACCGATACGAACCGACCTCGCCCAGGCCGAGGTGCAAGCGCAGCTGGAGGAGTTCGACGTCGAGGGACCCCTCATTGGAATCGTGATGGGCTCGGAAAGCGACATGGAGGCGATGGAGAAGGCCGCCAAGGAGCTACACACGCGAGGGATCCCGCACGAGATACAGGTGATGTCCGCACACCGCGAAGCCGACACGGTCGCCGAGTACGCAAAGAACGCGAAGTCACGAGGGCTGCGGGTCCTGATCGCCGGTGCTGGGATTTCGGCGGCGCTGCCAGGGGCGGTTGCCGCGCACACCGACCTACCGGTGATCGGCGTGCCGCTGTCAGGGCGCCTGACGGCAGCCGGAGGTCTGGATGCGATCCTCTCGATCGTGCAGATGCCTCCCGGGGTGCCGGTGGCGTGCGTGGGCCTCGACAACGCACGCAACGCGGCGATCCTGGCCGCACAGATCATCGCGGCCTGAGAGTACGCCGGCGAGCGGTTGCGCCTACGCCGCCGGCGCCAGCCAGTGCTCTGCGTCAGCAATCCCATCTGGATGCGCGCGCATCAGCGCCTCGATCGCATCGGTCAGCGCGCCGGTCGCAGCGCGGTTGCGGCTGCGGTTGGCGGGCACGAGGATCAGGCCTGCGTGGCCCTGGCCGCTTGCCAAACGCTCGGCGGCAAGCGGTCGGAAATCTTTGATGTTGTTGGTGACGACAGCGCGTTGCTCTCGCGCAGCCACCTCCATGACCTTGCTGTCTGGCGCCTCCGGGAGGTCGTCACGCTCCACTATGGCCTCAACATCCAAGCTACGGTCGCGCAGGAGAAGCGCTATCTGGAAGGAGAAGTGCTCATCGAGCAGCACCCTCACGAAGCAAGCGCCCGCTTGCCCGCCTCCCAGGCTGCGTACCCGCGCTCCCACTCGGCCTGGTTGAGCGCGATCTCAGCGTCGATCTCGTCGCGATAGTCGCCGTAGTAGGCGATAGCCGCCTGAACGAGCCCTGGCGCGATCTCCAGGTACGCGGCGGCCTGATCGGAATCGTTGTCGTTGTCGCGGACCGTGGCAATCACCTCCCACACGTCGAGACCCTTGCCGACCAGCGCCGCCCGCCGCCCGCTCGGCCCGTCGGCAAAACGGATCAACGGATGGTCCTCGCGGCGCAGGCTCTCGTCGACATAGCGCTGCGCCAGTGTTCGCGGCGCGAGGCCGGCTCGTTGTGCCTGGAGGGCCAGCCGCTCGCTGACTCCGGGCCTAAGCCTTAGCGTGAAGTGCTCGCTCATGCGACCAGCGTACCACCTGGTGCCACGCCGTGGCACCAGGTGGCTTTTGGCCTTCCCTAGCGCCTTTTGCCTTTATGCCCTCTCGAGTGCTTCTTTGGCAGACGTACAACTGCGGACTCCTGTTTGGCGATCGCAGGCCCGCCGAACACCGACTGGAAGACGAAGGTGCCGCTGACGTGCAGCGTGCGGCCAGCTTTCAGCGCCCTTATCGCCTTCGAGCCGGCATGGATCTTGACCTCCACACTGCCCGCGGCCACACTCTGTGAGCCTGCGGCGAATGGCACCAGAAGGTGCGCGCACTTGCCGTGATGCTTGATCGTGCCCTTCTTGCAGCCCTTGCTCTTGTGTTTCCTGGCCGCTTCGGCAATCGTCTGTGTCGAGGCCGCATCGGCCGCGACGCCGTTTGCCTGCAATGACAGCCCAAGCGAGTCGGCGAAGCCGACATCGGCGTTCTTGAAGAACAGACCCCATGTCAGCTTGCCGGCGGTCGGGAAGTTGAAGAAGAAGTCGAGATCGTCTGATTTCGAGTCGAAGCTCACCTTCTTCAGGGTGAAGCCACCGCCGGGGACCGTCAGCAAGTTGCTGGCGGCGCTCGCCGAGGCAGCACCAGTTTCAGTCGAGATGCATTTCTCACCCGTGGAATTCGCGGCACACACCTCGACCTTCGCAACGCCGGCGTGGGTCGAAGCATCGGTCACCAACCCAGTGATCTGGCCGCCGGGTTGCAGTTCCGCATTGATACCCAGAGTGCCGCTTCCAGCCGTCACCGATACCCCGGCCTGCACCTGCGACAGGTAGGAACTTTCATACTCGGGATAGAAGCTAACCGAGTAGGTGGCGCTCGACAGAGCTACAATCGTATATTCCCCATTTGAATTGGTCGTAGCACAGTTACCGGGAACCCCAGAGCTGTCAGCACAGACCTCGGCCTTTTCGAGCGGCCCATGCGACGGCGTCCCGGTGACCCTGCCGCTGATCTCACCGCCCGTGAGCAACTTTACCTCGGTCTCTTTGAGCGGCGGCGCACCCGCCGTGATCGACTGATTTTCAACGGTTTGGCCTAGATAATTACCGGAGTCGGCATTGAAGGAGAGCGTGTAAGAAGTACTCGTAGGCAAGCCTTCTATCTTGTATTCGCCATTGGCATTTGTTTCGACGCAATTCCCAAAACTACTGCCGCTCTCCGCACACACGAAGACATTCGGAAGCGGGACTTCGCCCCCGGCCGCACTGACCACCCGCCCTTCGACCTGTCCGCCTTCGACCATTTTTGCGTTAATTCCAGGAGTTATGTTGTTGGCCAAAACGGGAACCGGTGTCGCTTCACTATAAAAAGCAACGCCGTTGTAGTACTGAGTTATGTAGTTCTGCGTAGTGCACGGCGTCACCTGGCAATTCTTGCTCAAGAAGGACACTGAATAAGAGCCTTCAGCGAGGCCTGAGATAGTGTAGCTCCCTTTGGAATCGCTGACTGCGCATTTGTCGACGAAACTGATTTCGCTGAGCTCGAAGGCACATACTTCTATGCCCGCGATTTCCTGGGGCCCACCAGCCTTTGTAATGGTGCCGGTGATTTGCCCGCCTTGATCGGAGGACTGCAATTCTGCGTTTACGCCACTGACCGTAGTACCGACAGTGACGCCGACCGCCTTCGCTTCACCGAGGGTAGACTCACCACTGTAATACTGGGTCAGATAGCCGCCTTCGAAGAGTGCGAAAAATTCGATCGTATATGAGCCGCCAGGCAGTCCCGCGTCGACATATTCGCCGTTGGCATTTGTCAGCGCGCATTTGCCGTTCAGCGGTTTGGGAGAGGCTTCCTCGGCGCACGCGAAGACATTTGCAACCGGTATGTGTGTCGCGGCCGCGGTCACACGTCCTTCGATCTGGCCGCCGGCGTGGAGTTCGGCGTTCACGCCCGAGGTGGTTGTCGGTGCGGTCACCGCCACCGGCGTGGCTCCCGCTTCGGTGGGCGTGCCGTTGTAGTACTGGCTCAGCTCGTTGACCCCTTCCTCAGGGTAGAAATCAATCTTGTAGGAGCCGCTTGCGAGGCCCGTGATCGTGTAGCTGCCACCGCCGTTGGCGGCGGTTACCTGGCAGGAGATCGTGTGGCCCTCGTCCGCAGCCTGCACGACGTAGGTGGCTGCAGTCTGCCCCGCGATCGGCACACCGCTGCGCAGCCAGGCATAGGAGAAGCTGGTAGGGCTGTTGGCCCACGTGCCCGTCGAGCAGTTGAGCGTCTGCCCAAGCGCCGGCGTTCCGGTGAGCGTCGGGGCGCCCGTGTTGACGGGTGCAAGCGCAGCTTTTGTGGTCGGCGTCCCCTCCGCGAGGGCCGAAGCCAGCGCCGGCACAACCATCAAGCTGAACAGCGCTATCGCCACCAGCATCGCTCCACGTACACCTATGCGCGTTGAATTGCCGCGCCTGCTTATTTGCCGCATCGAGTCTCGTCTCCTGAGGTCGGGTCCGCGAGCATCCTACCGATTCCAGGTGCGGATTGTTCAGGATGCGGGAATTTCTACGAGAAATAGCAACATCGGCGTTGCCGTCGCCCCCGCCGTAGGACCATCGAACCTGCCTCGACGACCAGTAGTGTGTCTTCGCCGGCCGCCCGGCCGGGCGACGATGCCGCGCGGTGTCGTCGATATCGACGCTCAGGGAGACACAATGCAGACTTTGACCAAGTCTCGTCGCGCGATGCTCGGGTTGGTGACAGCCACTGTGCTGCTGCTCGTGGCCGGCGCCGGCAGCGCATATGCGATATCAGCACAGAAATTCCGACTTCAGGTGCATGTTGTGAGGACGCACATCGGGACAAGCGCCAAGCACACAAAAAAAACCTCCAATCGCGGTCCCGCGGGTCCCAAGGGTCCCGCCGGCCCCGCTGGTCCCGCCGGCCCCGCTGGTCCCGCCGGCCCCGCTGGTCCCGCCGGCCCCGCTGGTCCCGCCGGCCCGACTGGCCCGACTGGCCTGACTGGCCCGGCTGGTCCCGCCGGCCCGATGGGTCCCGGCGCGACGAAGGTCAACTTCTTCGAGGCGCCCTCTCCGGCCGACGGCGTCCACCACGCGTTGAATGTAGGGCCGCTTCAGATCGGGATCAACTGCAAAGGCAACCCGACCGGCGAAGAAGAAATCAAGATGGGGACATTCGTGACCATCCCTGGACCGCAGACAATGCTCTCCACAACGTCAACAACATCATCGAATTCCGTCGGATACACCTTGGTCACAGGCTCGATCACAGATACCGGCGGAGAAAGCCCAATTGCCGCCAAAGAAGCTATGACCTCATCGGGCAGCTACATCGTTGCGGGCCTCAACGAAGTGCCCGACTGGTTGTGGTTCTCCTACGGTGCCACAACGGTGGCCTCGAGCACTTCAACTGGTGGCCTCACCGTGGTTGAGCCACGAGGCTGCTGGATATTGGCCGAGGAGATCTAGCGGTAGAGCCGACCACATCGGTCTTGTGGGGCGGCCAAATGGCCGCCCCACACATTTCTCGACGGTTGTACGACCCCAAGACCTGGGGGCCGGCCGATCAAACGCTGGCGCTCACCGGCTCCAGCGCCACCTGCCCCTCAGCGGCATCGGCGAGGACGCGATCGCCGGAATGAAAGCGGCCCTCCAGCAACGCGAGCGCCAGGCGATCGATCAGCTGCTTCTGGATCACACGCCGCAGGGGTCGCGCGCCGTAGACCGGGTCATAGCCCATGTTGCCCAACAGCTCGCGCGCGGCAGGCGTGATCTCCAGTTGCACTCCGCGCTCGGCGACGCGCTCGATCACCTGTTGCAGTTGCAGATCGACGATCTCCCCAATCTGCGCACGCGAGAGCGAGTCGAAGCGCACGATGTCATCGAGGCGGTTTATGAACTCCGGCTTGAAGTGTTGGGTCAACTCCGAGCGCATGTCATCGCCAGTGGCCGATACCGGAATGTTCGAAGTCATGATCAAAACGGTGTTCTTGAAATCCACAGTGCGCCCCTGACCGTCGGTCAGGCGCCCGTCGTCCATCACCTGCAAAAGCGTGTTGAACACGTCCGGATGGGCCTTCTCGATCTCGTCAAGCAGAACAACCGAATAGGGCCGGCGGCGCACGGCCTCGGTCAGCTGGCCGCCCTCTTCATAGCCGACATACCCAGGAGGGGCTCCGACAAGGCGAGACACCGAGTGCTTCTCCATGTACTCGCTCATGTCGACCCTGATCATCGCGTCCTGGGAATCGAACATGAACTCCGCAAGCGCACGCGCAAGCTCGGTCTTGCCGACGCCTGTGGGACCGAGGAACAGGAAGGTGCCGATCGGACGGTTGGGATCCTGAAGCCCGGCCCGTGAGCGGCGCAAAGCGGTAGCGACAGCCTCTACCGCCTCGTCCTGGCCGACGACGCGTTCGTGCAGACGCTCCTCCATGTGAATCAGCTTCTCCACTTCCCCCTCGAGCAGACGCGAGACGGGAATGCCGGTCCAGCGCGCCACGACCTCGGCAACGTCCTCGGCGTCGACCTCATTCTTGAGGAAAATCGGGCCGCCTACCCCAGTCTTGCCGAAATCCGCTCCACCGTCGCTTGCTGTGCCGGCATCGCCGGCGAGCCCATCCCTTTTCGATCCCTGTTCGTGCTCAGCCGATTCGCGTTCGCCAAGCTGCTTCTCGAGCTGGGGAATATCCTGGTACATCAGTTCGCTGGCACGGCCGAGATCGCCGTCGCGGCGTGCACGGTCGGCCTCGTTGCGCAGCTGCTCGAGGCGTTCCTTGATGTCGCTCACGCCCTGGAGCGCCTGCTTCTCGCGCTCCCATTGTGCACGCATCTCGGCCGAGCGCGCCTTCAGTTCGCCGAGCTCCGCCTCGATCGCCGAGCGACGCTCCTTGGAAGGCTCGTCCTTCTCCTTGCGCAGAGACGTCAGCTCGATCTCCAGCTGCATCACGCGCCGATCCACCTCGTCGATCTCGGTCGGGACGGAGTCGATCTCGATGCGCAGCCGCGAGGCAGCCTCGTCCACGAGGTCGATTGCCTTGTCGGGCAGGAAACGATCGGCGATGTAGCGATCCGACATGGTCGCGGCAGCAATCAGCGCGCTGTCCTGGATCGTCACTTTGTGGTGAACCTCATAGCGCTCCTTGAGCCCGCGCAAAATCGCAATCGTGTCCTGCACGCTGGGCTCGCCGACCATCACGGGTTGAAAGCGCCGCTCGAGCGCGGCGTCCTTCTCGATGTACTTGCGGTACTCGTCAAGCGTGGTCGCGCCAACACAGCGAAGCTCGCCGCGAGCAAGCATCGGCTTGAGCAGGTTGGCGGCGTCAACGGCTCCTTGAGCAGCCCCTGCACCGACGATCGTGTGCAACTCGTCGAGGAACAAAATGATCGTGCCTCGAGCGTCTGAGACTTCCTTGAGCACACCCTTGAGCCGCTCCTCGAACTCGCCACGATAAACAGCCCCGGCGATCAGGGCACCCATGTCCAGTGCGATCACACGACGCTCCCTGAGGGACTCGGGCACGTCCCCCGAGACCACGCGCTGGGCCAGCCCCTCGACGATCGCGGTCTTGCCCACCCCAGGCTCGCCGATCAGGACGGGATTGTTCTTCGTGCGCCGCGAGAGCACTTGTATGACGCGCCGGATCTCCTCATCACGCCCGATCACCGGATCGAGCTTGCCCTGCTCGGCGAGCTCGGTCAGGTCGCGCCCGAAGCGCTCGAGCGGCTTTTGCTCCTCCTCGGGCGGCCCCTGTGCCGCGGCAGGCGTGCCGGGACCTTGTCCGTCGGGCATTTATCGAGTCCTCCGGTTCCAGGCGGGGATGGTCCTCGCGGGGGTGGTCCAGGAAAGGAGGGTCCAAGAGAAGGGAGTCCAGGAGGAGGCGGTCCTGGCGGAGGGGGTCCAGAAGGAGGCGGTCCTGGCGCAGGGGGTCCAGGAGGAGGCGGTCCTGGCGGAGGCGGTCCAGGAGGGGATGGTCCACGAGATGGGGATCCAGGACGGGGTGAACCAGGAGGGGGTGGGGGTATTACTCTCTTTTTGCGAAATTACCATGGTATATTCAAACGTATCCATCATCGTAGTTTTCAACATTTTCAATACAACCACAGCTCCTTTATCTTTCTCCCCCACCCCTGCCAGGGAGCCGAAATGGAGACCGGGCATCCGCCGCGCGCACGAGGTCCGTGCGCGACTCCCGAAACGGCACGAGCTCGGCGCGAAACGAGCGGCGCACGCGCTCGAGCTCCTCTGCCAGCTCGACCTGAGCGCGCAGGGCCTTCACTTCAAGCTCTTCGATGCGCTGGTGCATCCCCAACACCTCCGACTCCAAGTCAAGCACCCGCTGCACCCCAGCAAGGTTGAGCCCAAGATCGACAGTCATCTCGTGGATGCGCCGCAGCTTCTCGACGTCCTCCTGGGAATACAGCCGCGTCCCCTTGGGAGAGCGCTTGGGCTCGACGAGCCCACGAGACTCGTACATCCGCAGAGTCTGTGGATGCATGCTGGCAAGCTCCGCAGCCACCGAGATCATGAACACCCCGCGGTCGGTCTCCACCTCGACATGCGTGACACGCGTCGGCGCGCCACCGGGCCGAGGAGCCTCTCCGCCGCCCCCTCCAAGCTGCCGTGCCGTCATCGACTCTCACCAGCCTCAGCCGACTGCCCGGCGCCGGCAAACAGCTTGGCGCGCGGGTTGCCGTTCATCACCTTCGACAGCTCCCCGACAGCAGTGCGCTGCTCGTCGCTGAGCTGCTCGGGCACATCGAGCGTGAAGCGATAGTGAATGTCCCCGCGGTTCTTGCTGCCAAGCTTGGGCGGTCCCTCGCCGCGCAGCCGCTGCAGCGCACCGTGCTGGGTCCCGGGCTTGACACGCAGCGTCTTCGTCCCGTCGAGCGTCGGCACGCGCACCTCGGCTCCGAGCAGCGCCTCGGGGATCGAAAGCGGAACCTCCACCTCCAGATTGTCCCCCTTGCGCTTGAAAGCAGGCGAGGGATCGACATGCGTAACGACATAGAGATCGCCGGCCGGCCCACCGCGGGGACCGTCCTCTCCCTTGCCGGCCACGCGAATGCGCGAGCCCTCCTTCACGCCGGCGGGAATGTTCACACGGAATTTCTTGACAGTACGCACCGCCCCAGAGCCATGACAGGTGGGACAGGGATCCTCGATCACGGTGCCACTGCCGCCACAGAGCGAACAAGGCTGCGTGATGGAAAACATCCCCTGGCCTTGATTCTCGATGCCGCGGCCTTCGCAGCGAGGACAGACCTTGGGGGTCGTGCCGGGCTTGGCGCCTGTGCCGTGGCAGGTGTTACAGATACTGCTGGTGGGCACCGAAAGCGGGACCTGCGCACCGGATATCGACTGGTCGAAGGAGATGCGCACCTCGGTCTCCAGGTCGCGCCCACGCTGGGCACGATTGCGCGCGCGGCGGCCACCGGCACCGCCACCGCCCGCCGTCCCGCCTCCCGCTCCGCCGGCTCCTCCCCCGCCGAAAAGGTTGGAGAGGATGTCGCCCATCGAGGACGCGTCGAAGTCGAAATTGCCAAAACCGCCGAAGCCCGGCCCACCAGACGCGCCACCGGCGAACGGGCCGGTGGCGGAGTCGTACTGCTTGCGCTTCTCGGGATCGCCAAGCACGTCATGGGCTTGGGAAATCTCCTTGAAACGCTCCTCAGCCTGCTTGTCGTCGGGGTTGCGATCCGGGTGGTACTTACGCGCAAGCTTGCGGTAAGCCTTCTTGATGTCATCGGCGCTCGCCTTCTTGTCCACTCCGAGCGTCTTGTAGTAGTCGGGACGCGTTGCCATGTGGCTACACCTCTTACGCGGCCACGAGCACGCGCGCCGGTCGGATGATCGTCTCGCCCATGCGGTAGCCGTTCTGGAAGACCTCGGCGACAGCACCGCTGGTGGCGCCCTCGACAGGTTGCTGGGCAACGGCCTCGTGGAGGTTCGGGTCGAACGCCTCGCCGAGCGGCGAAAACGCCTCGATGCCAAGGCGTCCGAGCGCCGCGGCGAGCTCCGAGCGCACAAGCCGCACGCCGGCGAGCAGAGGGTCCTCGGCCTCGGCGGCGTCGATGGCGCGGTCGAGGTTGTCAAGCGCCGGCAGCAGCTCCTTGGCGAGCTTGGCTATCCCGCGCTCCTGCGCTTGCACCGCATCGCGGGCAACGCGCTTACGGTAATTCTCGAAGTCGGCCTGCGTACGCTGCGCAAGCGCCAGGTACTGGTCGCGCTCGGCCGCAGTCTTGACGAGCTCGTCGAGGTCCCCCTCGACCTCAACGGCGTCGTCTTCTATCTGCTCGACCTCGTGCTCGGCCTCGACGGCCTCCTCGATCTCCTGCTCCGCCCCCTCCATCAGCTCTTGCCCTCGTCGACCACCTCAGCGTCGACCACGTCCTCCTCGGCGGAGGCGCCGTTGTCCGCGCCCTCACCGCCGGCCCCGTCGGCCGAAGCGGCCGCCGCGTCGGCCTGAGCCTTCTGGTACATCGCCTCGGAGACCGCGTGGAACGCCGTCTGCAGGGCCTCGGTGCGAGCGTTGATCGCCGCCGGGTCCTCTGCCTCCAGCGTCTCGCGCACCTCCTTGATCGCCTCTTCGATGCGACCCTTGGAGTCGGCGTCGACCTGGTCGCCCAGATCGGCCAGCTGGCGCTCGGCCTGGTAGGCGGCGTTCTCGCCGTTGTTGCGCGCCTCGGCAAGCTCGCGTGCCTTGCGGTCCTCCTCGGCGTGGGACTCGGCGTCGGTGACCATCCGCTTGATCTCGTCCTCGGAGAGCCCGGAGCCGGCCTTGATCTCGATCTTCTGCTCCTTGCCCGTGCCCAGGTCCTTGGCGGACACGTTGAGGATGCCGTTGGCGTCGATGTCGAAGGCGACTTCGATCTGGGGGATGCCGCGCGGCGCCGGCGGGATGCCGGTCAGCTGGAACTTGCCGAGCGACTTGTTGTACTGAGCCATCTCGCGCTCACCCTGCAGCACGTGGATCTCGACCGAGGGCTGGTTGTCCTCGGCGGTCGAGAACACCTCGCCCTTGCGCGTCGGGATCGTCGTGTTGCGCTCGATCAGCTTGGTCATCACGCCACCCTTGGTCTCGATCCCGAGCGTCAGCGGTGTCACATCCAGCAGCAGCACGTCCTTGACGTCGCCGGCAAGCACGCCGGCTTGGATCGCAGCGCCGACGGCCACGACCTCATCGGGATTCACACCGCGATGGGGATCCTTGCCGGTCAGCTCCTTGACCTTCTCCTGCACGGCGGGCATGCGCGTCATGCCGCCGACGAGCACGATGTGGTCGATCTCCTTGACGCCCTTGTCCTTGGCGTCGTCGATCGCCTGGCGCACGGGCGCCACGACGCGATCGAGCAGCGCCGATGTCAGCTCAGCCATCTTGGCGCGGGTAAGGCGAGTGTCGAGGTGCTTGGGACCACTGGCATCTGCCGTGATGAACGGCAGATTGATCTGCGTCTCCTGGGTGGTCGACAGCTCGATCTTGGCCTTCTCCGCGGCCTCGTACAGCCGCTGCAAAGCCATCGGGTCGGCGCTCAGGTCGATGCCCTGGTCGCGCTTGAAGTCGGCCACGAGCCAGTCGACGATCGCCTTGTCGAAGTTGTCGCCGCCGAGGTGATTGTCGCCTGCGGTCGACTTGACCTCGAACACGCCGTCGCCGATCTCGAGCACCGACACGTCGAAGGTGCCGCCGCCGAGGTCGAACACCAGGATCGTCTGGTCTGACTCCTTGTCGAGACCATAGGCCAGCGATGCCGCAGTGGGCTCGTTGATGATGCGCTTGACCTCCAGGTTGGCGATCTTGCCGGCGTCCTTTGTGGCCTGGCGCTGGTCGTCGTTGAAGTACGCGGGGACCGTGATCACGGCCGAGTCGACCGTTTCGCCGAGGTAGGCTTCGGCGTCGGTCTTGAGCTTCTGCAAGATCATGGCGCTGATCTCGGGTGGCGAGTACTGCTCGCCCGCGGCCTCGACCCGGGCGTCGCCGTTGGGACCGGAGACGACCTTGTAGGGGACGATCGACTCCTCCTCGCGGACCTCACCCTCCTTGCGGCCCATGAAGCGCTTGATCGAAAAGACTGTGTTCTGTGGATTGGTGACGGCCTGTCGCTTGGCGACGGTGCCGACGAGTCGCTCACCGGAGGCGGTGAAGGCGACTACCGAGGGAGTGGTGCGGCCGCCCTCGGAATTCTCGATGACGGTGGGCTCGCCCCCCTCGAGCACAGCCATGCACGAGTTCGTGGTGCCGAGGTCGATTCCTATGGTCTTGCCCATGGTCAGATGCTCCTTGCGTTAGGCGTGGTTCAGAAAATCTGAGTGCCAATCTAGCAGATTTCCTCCCTGCGTCAAGCCCAGGACGGCATTGCGTTGGCATTGCGTCGGTCGGCATCACTTTGCTTACCCATTGCCTCACCTACACACACGCGCTAGCGTTCAGGCATGAATCTGCCTCGGCCACAGCTGGCGCTGCCGGCAGGACCGGTCAAGCCGAAGCTGCGAGGGGTTTCGCACCAGTACGCCTTCTTCGTATCGCTCGGCTGTGGTGTGGCGCTGATCCTGGGAGCCTCAGACGGACGAGCGCGGCTCGCCGCGAGCATCTATGCGGCGGCGGTATCTGCGCTACTAGGCACCAGCGCGCTCTACCACAGGGTCACCTGGCGTCCGCAAGCGCGACGCTGGATGCGCCGCCTGGACCACTCGATGATCTTCGTGATGATCGCGGGGACATACACACCGGTGGCGCTGCTTGCATTGAAAGGCCCACTGGCGAGCACGATCCTGATCGTGCTGTGGGCCGGGGCGCTTGGCGGCGTCGTGTTCAAGCTGTTGTGGATCGACGCGCCGAAGTGGCTGCTCGCCTGCATATATGTCGCACTCGGCCTGGTGTCGGCGGCCGTGCTCGGCGAGCTGCCGGCGACGATCGGCTGGCTCGGTGTGGCGGGCTTGGCGACAGGCGGCCTGCTGTATGTGCTCGGCGCGATCGTCTACGCCAGCGGCCGCCCCAACCCATGGCCGAAGGTGTTCGGCTACCACGAGATCTTTCACGCGCTCGTGATCGCAGCGGCAGCACTGCAGTACGCAGTGATCGCCTTTGCGGTGCTGCCTCACGGTTGACCTCCCGAGTACCTGCGCGACCGAGGATCCCGCACGCCCCCCGCCGCGCAGAACGGATGGGTCTACGATCGGCGGCTGGGGCACATTCGCGCCAGCGCACATTCGTGGCAAGCAGGATTGCGCGCGTGACACGTGCGCCGGCCGTGGCGCAGCAGGTTTACGTGGAACTCGAGCTCCTGCCCCGGCGGGGTGATCGCGAGCATCTGCTCGTGCAGCTCCTCGAAGGGGGCGCCGGGACGCAACAGGCCCAAACGCGTGCCGACACGCGAGACGTGCGTATCGACCGGAATGTCGGGCAGGCCGTAGGAGAACAGCAGGACACACGCCGCGGTCTTGCGCCCGACACCGGGGAGCGAGCACAGGTAGGCCCGACTCGTCTCGAGCGGAGCATCGCGCATCCACTCCAGAGAGAGACGATTATCGGCAGCGGGCATTGCGTCCGCTTGACGTCCGGGAGTCAACTCATCCACCTGGCCGACCTCACGCGCAACCCGTGTCTCACTCCCGGCCCGTGTCCCGCCCCCGGCCTGCACCCCGCCCCCAGAACCGGCGATGGCGGCGAGAATCGCCTGGATACGAGCCGACTTGACCCTGGAGATGCCACCCGGGCGGATCGCCTCCTCCACCTCGGCGACAGGCGCGGCGAGCACGGCCGCGTAGTCGATCGGCTGGGCGGGCTCCCGCGAATCGGCAAAGCGCTCACGCAGGCGCAGGAAAGCGACATCGCGGTTGCGATCGTTGGTGCTCTGCGAGAGCACCGTCAGGATCAGCTCGTCGAGCGGACGCTCGTGAGGGGCCATGCACGGGATGCCGTAAAGCTCTCGCAGTCGATCGC
>Ga0208480_1000290_pt1 | contig 19039 bp, 22 predicted proteins | sample NGESurshal092012_4_FD_184485 | JGI IMG/M metagenome (GOLD analysis project Ga0208480, IMG submission 184485) | Arctic peat soil microbial communities from Barrow, Alaska - NGEE Surface sample F53-1 shallow-092012 (SPAdes) | ecosystem: Environmental > Terrestrial > Soil > Wetlands > Peat ... | reverse complement strand
GAGCCGCATCGAGATTGAGCTCGGCGCGCTCGAGCAGGGGCCTGGCACCGCAGGCGGCGAGCAGGCCGAGGAGCAGGCGAGCGTCAATCGCGTGCATGACCTGGAGACGGCGCTGGTGGAGATGGACAGCGAACGCGAGCGGGAGCTCGAGCGCGAGATCGAAGGTTTGCAGCGCGAACGCGAGCAGGCAGCAGGACGTGTGAGCGAGCTCGAGGCACAGGTTCAGGCCGCGCGTGCCGCGCGTGAGCAAGCCGATGCACTGGCAGAGCAAGCGCGCGGGGGTCTGCGCAAGCTCGAAGCTGAGGCCGAGGCGGGCCGCCGCGAGGCGGCGAAGGTCGGCGCGGAGTTGGCCGCGGCCAACCAGTTCCTGCGCAGCCATGCCGGCGCCCACGGTGCAAAGGCGGGCGCACCGCGCGCTCTCAGCGACGCGTTGCAGGTCAAGCCTGGCTACGAGTTGGCGCTTGCGGCGGCACTTGGCGGTCGTCTCGACGCAGCGCTGGTGCGCGACATGGACGGTGCTCGCACGCTGCTCGACGGAGTCGGCCCCGATGGCGGCGCGGCCCTGCTCGCGGGAGACGCGGCGGGCGAGAGCGATGGTTCTCTCGGACAGGACGCTCCGACGGGGCAGGACGCCGCCGGACGGACTGTCGCCCAGGAGGACGACGGGCGCTCGGCTGCGCCGGACGGCAAGCCGCCGGCAGCGGGCGCGCTGCGCCTGACCGACCTGCTGGCTGGGTCAGGCCCGGTGCTGGCGCTCGCGCACAGGTTGCTCGCCGACGCTTGGGTGGTCGAGCGTCTCGAGGATGTGGCCGATGATTTCCGCGGTATCGCGAGCACCGCCTCAGGGCGTGTCCTATTTGCCGGCTGGGGCGAGCTGCGCCAAGTGACCGAGGGCGGTGCCGAGCGCGTGCTCGCGCGTCGCAACGAGCGCGACCGGCTGATCGTCGAGAGCGAGCAGGCCGTCGTCAGCGAGCAGGCGGCTAGAGCAGCGGTCGAGCAAGCGCTCGAACAGGCTCGTGAGGCCAATCTGGCACGTGACGAGGCCGATCGAGCGCTGCGCGACAGCGAGCGTCTGCTGGGCGAGGCGGCAGAGGCTCAGCGTAAAGCCCTCTGGCTGATCGAGCAGCGCAAGGCCGCGCCCGAGCAGGGGCCGCTGGCTGTACGTCGCGCGGAGTTGCAGGGCGAGCTGGCGGCCGAGCGCAGGCAGGCCGAGCGCAGGCAGGCAGAACGGGCCGAGCGTGCCCGGCGGATCGAGCGGCTGCGGGTCCAGCGTGCGGCCGATCTCGAGCTCACGCCGCGCGCGGAGCGTCTCGCGGCGGTGCTTGCCGGCACCGGCGAGGCCATGGCAGGCTTGTTGGAGCAAATAGAAGCGTTGCTCGATGCGGATCGCAGTGCGGGCGAGCAGGTCTCTGCCGAGCTGCGTGCCTGCGCGCAGGAGGAGGCCGAGATTCAGGCGGCGTTGCGCGTCGAGGGCGAGGCCGTGACAGGGGCCGAGGTGGCCGCACAGCGCTTGCGAGATCAAGCGGCCGAGGCCCAGGAGGAGCTGCGCGAGGTCTGTGAGCGTTTGGAGCTACCTGTGCCAGGCCCAGGGCGCACACAGCCGGACGATCTCGACGAGCCGGAGGTCGAACATGCGGATGAGCCACATGACAGCTCAGACGGTCCGTCGCCCACGAGTGCGGGCGAGTCCACGGTGGAAGAGTCCGACCCGGAGGCAGTCTCACCCCTTGGCGAGGAGCAGGAACAGGCCCTGCGCTCACGCTTGGAGCGTCTGGCGCGCCGTCGCGAGCAGCTCGGTCCCGTGAACCCGTTGGCCCAGGACGAGTACGCCGAGGCGGTTGCTCATGTCGAGGAGCTCGAGGAGCGGCGCACCGACCTCGAGACGGCGCTACGTGAGCTGCGGGCTGTGATCCGCGAAACCGACCGCCAGATTCACGAAACCTTCAACGAGACATTCAGCGCCGCTGCACGCAACTTCGAGGAGCTCGTCGGCGACGTGTTCCCGGGAGGAAGCGGGCGTTTGCGCCTGGTCAAGGATGAGCAGGCTCCGCGCGCGGTGCTCGGTGGCGAGCCCGCGCCGGAAAACGGCGAGGCGCCCGATGCCGAGGCGGCGGCAGAGATCGAGGCAGACGCAGAGGAGCTACAGGACGCTGAGGAGATGATGGGCGTCGAGATCGAAATCACGCCGGCCGGCAAGTCGACCAAGCGCCTTTCGCTGCTCTCCGGTGGTGAGAAGTCGATGACCGCCTTGGCGTTCATGTTCTCGGTGTTTCTGGCGCGACCGTGCCCCTTCTACGTGCTCGACGAGGTCGAGGCGGCGCTGGATGACCTCAACCTCGATCGTTTCTTGACATTGCTGCGTCGCTACTCAGATCGCGCTCAGTTCATCGTGATCACCCACCAGAAGCGCACAATGGAGGCCGCCGACTGGTTGTATGGCGTCTCGATGGCAGATAACGGCGTGTCCAAGGTGCTCTCGCGCAGGCTCCCCAAAGAGGAGGCGGCACCGCAAGTCGCGGCGGTGGAGGACGCGCCTGAGCCACAGCTCGCACAGGTGCAGGACCCGCCGCGGGTCGCGCCTGTCGCGCCGGTCGTATAGGCGGCGGTGGATGCCGCGCGACTGGTCTGAGCTGTTCATCACCGATGGGCCGACGCAGGCGGCGGCGGATGCGCAATCCGGCGGCGAGGGCGCCGAACGTCGTCGCGGCTTGTTCAAACGCCTGCGCGAAAACCTCTCAAAGACACGACAAGCGCTCGGGTCGGAGATCCAAGCGACGCTCTTCGCCACGCTCGACGAGCACACCTGGGAACGCCTGGAGGAGGCCCTGGTCATGGCCGACGTGGGCGCGAGCACGACCGCCGCGGTCGTCGAGACGCTCGAGCGGGAAGCGACCGAAGGCGCAGTGAGCAGCGGCGAGGAGCTCTCGGAGCGGCTGATCGGGCTGTTGGCAGACACAGCCCGCAGCGAGCACGACAAGATCGACATTCGCGCCAAGCCGACTGTGATCCTCGCAGTCGGAGTCAACGGCACGGGCAAGACAACTACGATCGGCAAGCTGGCGTGGCACCTGCGCAAGGAGCTCGGAGTGAGCGTGCTGCTGGGCGCCGCCGACACGTTTCGGGCGGCCGCCACAGAGCAGCTGGAAGGTTGGGCTGGGCGCGCAGACTGTGAGATCGTCACGGGACCCGAGGGCTCAGACCCAGGGTCGGTTGCTTTCGAGGCGGTGGCGCAAGCCCGAGCGCGTGGGATCGATGTGGTGATCGTGGACACCGCCGGGCGGCTTCACACTCAGGACGACCTGATGGAGGAGCTGGCAAAGGTCAGACGCGTGATCGCACGCCAGCTCGAGGGCGCACCCCATGAGACGCTGCTGACGGTCGACGCGACGACCGGTCAAAACGGCTTGCGCCAAGCGCAGATGTTCGCCTCAACCGCCGGAGTCACCGGTGTTGTGCTGACCAAGCTCGACGGCACCGCCCGGGGCGGGATCGCGCTTGCGATCGCACGCGAGCTCGAGCTACCGGTAAAGCTGATCGGGATCGGCGAGCAACTCGAGGACCTGCGCCCGTTCGACGCGGATGATTTCGCCCGCGCTTTGGTGGCCGAGTCATAATCAGATCATGGACGCTTGGATTCTGTGGCTGGTGGTGGCGTGCATCCTCGGTATCGGGGAGATGCACCAAGGCGGCTTTTATCTGGCGCCGTTCGCCACCGGGGCAGCGCTTGCGACCATCGTGAGCTTGTTGGGAGTCGGGTCCCTGCTCGCCGTGATCGTCTTCTTGCTCTCCTCGGGGCTCGTGTTCGCGACCTTGCGACCTGTGGCAAGGCGCCACAGTCGACTGCCTCCGTCGATCCGCACCGGCGCGGCAGCACTGATCGGTCGCCGGGCGATTGTCCTCGAGCGAATCGCAAACGACGAGGGTGTCGGCTGCGTGAAGATCGACGGCGAGGTATGGACTGCACGCAGCTTCGACGAAGACCAGATATTCGACCCAGGGGAACGCGTCGAAGTCGTCGAAATACGCGGAGCCACGGCTCTTGTGATGCACTGAACGTTTGACTCGAGCTTCAGTGGGGCGTGTCCGACTGACGGTCGGCCGCTGAAAACGTTTGCTCATGAGCTCTGGCGTCATTCGACTGTTGGTCCTCGGAGGTCCTCCCGACACGGGTAACCTCTTTGGGAGACTGGAAAGAAAGGACAAATCAACTTCATGGTCGCTCTCATCGTCATAGCTGTCTTGGTCGTGTTCGCGCTGATCGCGGCTGCGCGCACGGTCCGTGTCATTCCTCAGGCGCGGGCGGGCGTGGTGGAGCGACTCGGTCGCTACAGCCGTACGCTCGAGCCCGGCCTGACGCTTGTCACGCCGTTCATCGATCGTGTGAAGCCACTGGTCGATTTGCGCGAGCAGGTGGTCAATTTCTCACCGCAATCGGTGATCACCGAAGACAACGTCGTTGTCGCGATCGAAACGGTCCTCTATTTCACGATCACCGATCCCCGCTCGGCCACCTACGAAGTCGCCAATCCGCTCCAGGCGATCGAGCAGCTGACCGTCACGACATTGCGCAACGTGATCGGTGGGCTGTCGCTCGAGGCGACGCTCACCGCTCGTGAGAGCGTCAACACCCAGTTGCGGGTGGTGCTGGACGAGGCGACCGGCAAGTGGGGCATACGCATCAACCGCGTGGAGATCAAGTCGGTCGACCCGCCGCAGGACATCAGAGCGGCGATGGAGAAGCAGATGCGCGCCGAGCGCGACCGTCGCGCGGCGATCCTCACCGCCGAAGGGGAGAAGCAGGCTCAGGTCCTGACGGCTGAAGGCCAGCAGCAGGCTGTGGTGCTGCGTGCCGAGGGCGACCGCCAGGCGGCCGTGCTGCGCGCCGAGGGTGAAGCGAAGGCGATCGACACCGTCTTCAAAGCGATCCACGAGGGCAAACCCTCGCGCGAGCTTCTCAGCTACGAATACCTGCAGATGCTGCCCTCGCTCGCCGAAGGCGACTCCAACAAGGTGTTCGTGATCCCCTCGGAATTTGCGGAGGCGTTCGGCGGCATCGGCGAGGCGATCGCGCGCCGTTCTGGACAGCAGCCACCATCCGCAGGCACGCCAGAGCGCGACTGAGGCTCTGGGCACGAGCGCGCGCCCTGATGGATGAGCTCTCACCGCACCGGCGTATTGGGCTGCCAGAATTGAGCGTCTGATGTTCGACTCCCTAGCCGAGAAGCTGCAGGCCACCCTGGGCGACGTGCGCCGGCGTGGCACGCTGACCGAAGCCGATATCGACGGGGCAATGCGTGAGATCCGCCTTGCGCTGCTGGAGGCCGACGTCAACTTCAAGGTCGTCAAGGGCTTCACGAGCGATGTGAAGGAGCGCTGCCTTGGCGCCGACGTCGTCGGCAAGCTCAACCCGGGCCAGCAGGTCGTCAAGATCGTCGCTGACGAGCTGACGAATTTGATGGGGGCCCCACCCACCCGGGCCTCGGCAGGCCTGAGCTTCTCGCCGAGACCGCCGACCGTGATCCTGATGGCCGGTCTCCAAGGCTCGGGCAAGACGACCGCGACCGCCAAGCTGGCACGCTACTTGCGTGAGGAGCACTCCTCCTCGGTGGCCCTGGCCGCCTGCGATGTCTATCGCCCCGCAGCGGTGGATCAGCTCGTGAAGGTCGGCGCGCAGGCGGGGGCGGCTGTGTACGAGCAGGGGACCGAGCGTGACCCCGTGGAGATCGCAGCGTGGGCGCTCGAGCGAGCGCGCGAAGAGGGCAAGGATGTGCTGATCGTCGACACCAGCGGGCGCTTGCACGTCGACGAGGCCTTGATGGCCGAGCTCGTGAGTATCCGCGACGCCGTCAAGCCGCACAACGTGCTGCTCGTTGTGGACGCGATGACCGGCCAGGACGCAGTCAACGTCGCCGAGCAGTTCGCCGCGGCCGTTCAGTTCGACGGTGTGGTGATGAGCAAGCTCGACGGCGATGCTCGCGGCGGCGCGGCGCTGTCGGTCAAGGCGGTCACGGGCAAGCCGATCATGTTCGCCTCCACCGGCGAGAAGCTCGACCAGTTCGAGCGCTTCCATCCCGATCGCATGGCTCAGCGCATCCTCGGCATGGGCGATGTGATGAGCCTGATCGAGACCGCCGAGCGTCAGTTCGACGAGACGCAGGCGGCTGAGCTGGAGCGCAAGCTGCGGCGCAACGAGTTCGGCCTCGACGACTTCCTCGACCAGCTCAAGACGATCCGCCGTATGGGCCCTTTGACGAACCTGCTCGGCATGATCCCCGGCTTCGCCGGCGCGCAATTGAAAAACCTGAAGGTCGACGAGCGTGAGCTCGACCGCATCCAGGCGATCATCCTCTCGATGACAGCCGAGGAGCGCAGTCGCCCAGAGTTGATCAAGGGCTCGCGCCGCCTGCGCATCGCACGAGGCTCGGGCACTAATGTCCAACAGGTCAACCAGCTCGTCAAGCAGTTCGGCCAGATGCGCAAGATGATGCGTGGCATGAGCCGAGGCAAGATGCCCGATGTCGGCGCGCTGCTGCGACAGGCGCGTTGAACGCTTGCGGCCATCTGTCGTCGGTGTCGGCCATCATCCCCAGTCCGTCGGCAACCCGAACCGCTAAGCTCTTCAGCTGGACTGGAAAGCACTCAGAGAGGAAACCGTGTCGGTAAGGCTCAGGCTCACGCGTGTGGGCGCAAGGAAGAACCCAATTTGGCGAGTGGTGGTCGCCGATCAGCGCTCTCCGCGCGACGGGCGCGTGATCGAGACGATCGGCCACTACAACGCCCAGACGGACCCCTCCACGATCGTGATCGACGAGGAGCGGGCCAAAAGCTGGCTGGCTCGTGGGGCGCAACCGTCCAACACGGTCGCCAAGCTGCTGAGAATCCAAGGCATCTCCTAGCGCTACGCCGCGGGTTATTGGGGTGTCCGGCGAGGTGATGAGGGAGCTGTTGGAGTATCTCGCCCAAGGCCTGGTCGATCGTCCCGAAGAGGTATCGGTCGAGCAGTTCGATGAGGACGACGGGACCGTGGTGCTGGAGCTGTGCGTAGCCGATGAGGACTACGGGCAGGTGATCGGCCGCGGCGGGCGCACCGCGCACGCGCTGAGGACCGTCGTGAAGGCCTCGGCGGTCAACGAGAAGCGCCGCGTGCTTGTCGACATCGTCGATTGAGAAGGCGCAGGGGACACTGGTGGTCCATCCCGTGAATTCGCTGTGGGTTTGCGGGTTGTATGCGCGTGACCTGACGCTTCACGGTGTCCGTTCGCGTACTGGTGGTACGTGTGCGGACACCGGAGACCGTCAGACGCGTGCAGACGCCGGGAAACACCAGTGGATTTACAGGATGGACCACTAGGTGAGCGCCGGTGCTGGCGATCCCAAGGGCGGCGAGGACGCGTCGCCGACCGAGAAGCTCGGCGCGTTCCCGGGAGAAGATCGCCGGAGGTCCGGTGATCGGGACGACGGCGCGAACGCTGTTCCGGCTGGGCGTGTCGGTCGTGCTCACGGTCTCGACGGCAGCTTCTACGTCACCGGCGCGCGTCCGCGACTGCTTGCCCTCGGCACGAATGTGAGGATCGACCCCCTGACGGCCAGGATCCTCAGGCGCGCGGGCACAGACGAGCATCCGATCGTGCGCCTGGAAGGTGTCGAGGATCGTCGAGCCGCCGAGGCGCTGCGGGGGCAAGAGCTGACGGTCGAGCTTGCCGAGGCCCCGCAGCTCGGAGAAGGGGAGTGGTGGGCTCAGGAACTGATGGGCTGTGAGGTCATAGACGGCGAGCGACTGGTGGGAACGGTCGTCGGGCTGATGGAGCTTCCCTCGTGCGAGGCCCTGGAAGTACGGCTCGTCTTCGCAGAGGCCGACAAGCGGGATGGCTCCTCAGATCAGCTACTGGTGCCGATGGTCAGCGACGCGATCCGTCACATCGATCCAAAACTAAGACGCGTCGATGTGAACATGGCATTTCTGGGCGAGGGCTGATGGAGATCGACATCTTCACGCTTTTCCCCGAGTGGTTTGAGTGGTTCGGGGTCCAGCGCCACGTGCGCAACGCGCTCGACGGCGGCTCACGTCTCCGCTACGTGAACTTTCGTGAGCACACGCCCCTGAGCGGCGGTCAAGTCGACGACACCCCTTTTGGCGGTGGTGCCGGGATGGTGTTGCGCGTGGACGTGATGGACGCCGCGATGCGCGCTCATTACGGCATCGACGCGACCGAGGTGCGCAAGCATCGGCGGGTGATCGTGCTCGCCCCAGGAGGAAGGCTGCTCGAGGAGAGCTACGTGCAAGAGCTGGCCTGCGAGCCGGACTTGACCTTGCTGTGCGGGCGCTACGAGGGCTTTGACGAGCGGATCGTCGAGCATCTCGCGAGCGAGAGTCTGTCTATCGGTCGCTACGTTCTCTCCGGTGGTGAGCCGGCGGCGATGGTCCTCTGCGACGCGATCTTGCGCAAGCTGCCCGGTGCGCTGGGGCACGTCGACTCGGCCGTCGAGGAGTCCTTCAGCGAGGCGCTGGAGGGTCAGCCCGAGTATCCGCACTACACGCGACCGGCTGAGTATCGTGGCTGGCGCGTCCCTGAGGTCCTGCTCTCCGGTCACCACGAGCGCATCCGTGAGTGGCGCGCGCGGCAGAGTCATGCGCGGGGAGAAGGAGCGAACGGCGCTCCATAGGCCGGGGTTCGCTACCATTCGCGGGCGCGTCGGGCAGTGCAGCGGCTTTCGCTCACTCGGCGCCTTCTTTTTGCCATGAGCACAGTCATCGAAAGCATCGAGCGCAAGCAGCTGCGCCGCGTCCCCGACTTCGGGCCGGGGGACCGCGTGCGCGTGCACTTCCAGGTCATCGAGGGCACTCGCCGTCGTATCCAGGTGTTCGAGGGTGTGGTCATCAAGCGCCAGGGCCATGGAGCCCGCGAGACCTTCACCGTGCGCAAGCAGTCCTTCGGCGTGGGGGTCGAGCGGATGTTCCCGGTGCATTCCCCGAAGATCGAGCGTATCGAGGTGGCGGCTCGGGGCGATGTCCGACGAGCCAAGCTCTACTACCTGCGCGACCGTGTCGGCAAGCGTGCCCGTGTGCGCGAGCGTCGCTACACCGGGCCTGAGGAGACAGTTCAGCCCGGCCTGCTGCACGAGCCCTCAGAGGCGACGGACGCCGAGGGCGCCACTGCGTCGGAGACGGCCGCAGAGAGTCAGGTAGCCGAGGCGCAGGCAACCGAGGCGGGGGACACCCAGGCAACGGTCGCTGTCGATTCCCAGGAAGTAGAGGTTGCTCAGCAGGCCGAGCAGGCGACGAGCTCGACCGAGGCCAAGGACGAGTCATCCGCTGCCTCCGCGCCGGCGCCCGACTCGGATGAGGGGGCTCCCGAGACCGCGTCGCCCGACGCCGCAGAGGCTTTGACTGCGTCCACAGACAAAGCCGGCTCCCCCTCCGACGCCGGCGACAGTGGAGCCGGCGAGCCTTCGGCGTGAAGGAATGGCCCCCTCGGTGAAGCGGGCTGAGGAAAAGGGCGAGCCGAAGTCCAGAACAAACTCGATCGTCGAGTTGATCGTGATCGTGCTGGTCGCGATCGGCCTGGCGCTTGCGATACAGGCTTTCGTCGTCAAGCCCTATCGGATCCCCAGTGGTTCAATGGAACCCACCTTGGATGTCGGTCAACGAGTGCTGGTGAACCGTATAAGCATGCACTTCAAAGAACCGCATGTGGGCGAGATCCTGGTGTTCCACCCGCCCAAGGACGCCGAACAGCAGGTCTGCGGGCCGCAGCCTCACATGGTCACCCCGGGTGGTGCGGCTTGCGCAACGCCTGAGCCCGAAGAGGCCGGCGTCAACTTCATCAAGCGCGTCGTTGCGGGACCTGGAGACGAAATCTACATCAAGGAAGGACACGTCTTTCGCAAGGCGGCGGGTAGGAGCCAGTTCGTCCCAGAGAAAGACTCCTACATCGATCCATGCGGTAGCGCCTCGGAGTGCAATTTCCCCAAGCCGATCAAGATAGCCGCCGGTCACTGGTTCATGATGGGGGACAATCGTGGCGAGTCGGATGACAGCAGATTCTGGGGACCGGTCCCCACAAGTTGGATCATCGGAGGGGCTTTTGCCACCTACTGGCCTCCCGACCGTATCGGCATCCTCTGAGGGCTCGCGCCCCAAGCGCACGAGCTCTTCCAGGGCTCCATACTCTCGCCGGGTCGCGCGTCGTCGTGCCCGAAACAAAAGCGGACAACGCCTGTTCGCGTTCGATCGAGCGCTCGGCAGCCGCATGGTCGCCGGCGCAGACGAGGCCGGCCGCGGTTGTCTGGCCGGGCCGCTCGTCGCCGCGGCGGTCTTGTTCGACTACGAGCAGCTGACGACCCGCGAGCTGCGTGCTCTCGCCACGCTGAACGATTCCAAGCAGCACAAAACGGAGGCGCGCGAGGAGCTTTATCCGCTCGTGCTCGGCGCCGCTGCTCGTGTCACCGTCGTCTCGCGTTGTGTGAAGGGGATCGACGCGCGAGGCTTGCACAAGACCAATCTGGCGGCCCTGCGCGACGCGATCAGGGGCGTGACACGTGATGTCCCAGGCGAGGTGATGTGCTTGATCGATGGTTTCGCGGTTCCCGAGTTCGAGCGCCCGCAGCGGCCGGTGGTGGGGGGTGATGCCACAAGCGCGGCAATCGCGGCCGCCTCGATCGTGGCCAAGGTCACCCGCGATCGCTACATGCATCGCGCTGACGAGCTGCATCCGGGCTGGAACTTCGCCGAGCACGTTGGCTACTCCACGCCTGTGCACCGTGAGGCGATCGGCCGGCAGGGCGTCTCGCCGCTGCATCGCATGTCGTTTCAGTCAGCGGCCTATCGGCAGTTGGCGCTCTGAGTACCCGACTAGGCTGGGATGAGATCGCCCGCTGGCTCTACCTGGAATACCGACGGGAAACGGTCGGCGAGCCCAGTTGAGCGCAGCGCTTCGCCGATGGTATCGGCTGCCCTTTGCGCCGCAGCTGCCCTGTCGGGCTGGTCGTCAGCAAGGACCAGCACAATCGTCGACGCATCGCTTTCCCAGGTAGCGACTGGGCCCATCTCGGAGTGCTGGCGCTCCAAGTGCCTCGTCAGCGGTAGCCAAATCGATTCATCGCTAAACGGTACGTTCGCTACCGAGGTCCAGGTTCGATACTCCATGATCATCTCTTATACCCCTTTTTCTTCATGCAGGCGAGGAAGTTTGCAAGCGATCGCGAAGACGAGGGTGTGCCGGCGATCTTGCATGGTGGCTGATCTTCCTCCGGAGGAAAGAACAACCAGTACTCCTTACGCTTCTCGACGCGCCAGCCCTGGCCTTCGGCTTGCAGTCTGATCTTCTTGAAATCGCCCTTTGAACTCATACGAACCTAGGTCGTCTCACCAAGCCCCCTCTATGTGATCGAGGCGCAGCAGCCGGTTTGAGCCGTCGACGATCACACCGACTGCATCGAAACGGATCGTGTGTGCCTTGGGGCGCGCGGCGGTGTTTTCGTACAGCCAGGCGCAGGCCAGTCGCTTAAGGCGTGAGCGCTGACTGAACTTCAGCCACGCCAGTGGCTGTTCCTCGGGGCAGAGGCCGCGACGATTGTTGCCGGCCCTGCGAGTCTTGACCTCGGCGAACACAAGCGTTCGGCCGTCGAAGGCGATCAGGTCGATCTCGCCTTGTCGGGTCCGCACGTTGCGCTCCACGATCACAAAGCCCAGTCGCCGGAAATGGCCGACGGCGAAATCCTCACCGAGCGCACCCAGCGCACGTCGCTGGTCACGGGGTGCGGGCACGTCCGGTGGCGAGGGACTCTCGGGTGTCATGCCTCGACCATAGGGCGAAAAATGTGACGAAAAACACACATTTGTGCCGATCGACAGTCAACTATGTGTCGTGTCTGGACAACGGCTGCCTGGCGGGCGGATATCCTGGCTTGGGCGTCGCCAAGTCCGATGTCAGCGCATCTCGTGAACGACACTCTCGATAAACCAAGCGGCTCCGCAGCAGGTACGTCCGAGGCTTACGCGGAGGAAGGCGCGCAGAGCGATATGGCGACTTCGACTTCGGCAGGGGCAGGGGCAGAGGCAGAGGCAGGGTCTGGGCGAGGCGATTCGCTCGCCGCGCCCGACGATTCTCGCCAGCGGAGCGCCAGTCGCTTCGGGATCGACGGTGTCAGCAGTTTCATGGGCATGCGTTGGGAGAGGGCCGACACGGTCCGCCTCGAGATCCGCCCGGAGCTGATCAACGCGGGTGGGCTGCTCTCCGGGGTCGTCACCTACGCACTCGTGGACTACTGCATGGGCTCGACCCTATGGCCTCACACGACCGAGGACGAGCACATCGCAACGCTCAACATCTCGATCAACTACATCCAAACCGCGACACAGGGCGAGATCGTGTGTAAAACAGAGCTCGACCGACGCAACCGCACGAATGCCGTATTGCGCAGCGATGTGCGCCACGAGGATGGTCGGCTTCTCGTAAACGCGATCGGCAGCTACGCGATCTTCCCCGCGCGCAAACGTCCCCGCCCGCTCTGACGCACGGCGAGGGCATGCCGGACACAGGACGCACGCCTCGCGCGTTGAGCATCGCCGGATCTGACTCCGGTGGTGGCGCAGGCATTCAGGCCGACTTGAAGGCCTTCGCGCGTTGCGGGGTTCACGGTATGAGCGCGATCACCGCGATCACCGCTCAGAACACACTCGGCGTCGACGCCGTCTACCGTCTCCCGCCGGAGATCGTCCTCGCCCAGGTTCGCGCCGTGATCGCAGACATCGGCGTGGATGCTGTCAAGGTGGGTATGCTCGCCAGCGTCGAGATCGTCCATGCGGTGGCGCTCGCGCTCGAGGAGCTGCCAGCCGAGACGCCGGTGGTCCTCGACCCGGTGATGGTCAGCGAGTCCGGTGCCCGGCTGCTGGACCGCGATGCCGAGAGCGCGCTCGTGGCAGAGATATTGCCGCGCGCCACCATCGTGACCCCGAACATTCCCGAGGCGCGTGTGCTGGCCGGACATGCAGCGCCCCGGCAGCACGAGCAGATCGAGATGAGCGCGAAGGATGAGAGGAGCAAGGCGATCGGCCTTGCACAGGCGGTCTCGTTGCTCGGCCCCGGAATCGTAGTGCTCACGGGCGGTCACCGTGCTCAGGCGATCGATCTGTTCCTCGCGCAGGGCGCCAAGGCGGAGGAGGCGATCGAGATCCCCGGTGAGCGATATGCCGATGGGGCGGCTCATGGCTCGGGTTGTACCCACTCCTCGGTGCTCGCGGCCCAGCTGGCGTTGGGGCACACGCCGCTTCAAGCAGCGTTCACGGCTCGCGCGCTGGCCGGGGAGGCCGTCGCGGGTGGTCTGCGAGACGTAGGGGAGGGTCCTGGTCCGGTCGACGTGTTCGGTCTCCTGCGCATGCGCGCGCCTTTCACGCGAGGGCCGGAATAGCCCCAGGGCCTTTGCAATAATCGCCAGGGAGATGAAGCTTCTACGCGTCAAGCCCGGCCATGGTGAGGTGGTGCTCGCCGAGGGCGATGTCGCGGTGCCAGAGCAGTACAGCGAGCTGCTCGCAGTCTTCAGTCGCGAACTCGACGCGGGGCTATGGGCTGCGGTCCCGACCTCGACGCGCACGGGCCGGCGCGAGGCAGAGCTGGTACGCAGCTTCGAAGATGTCCCCGCAGACGCCGAGCGGGTGATCTTCTTTCCCCGGGCCGCAGGAGGCAGCTGATGGCGCTGGCTCTAGGAACCGCCGCGCTGATGCTGATGAGCTCGCTCCTGGTGCTGGCATTGCCGTACCTGAGGCGCTCGATCGAGCTGACGCGTCTAGGGCTGTCCGAGCGCGCCGACCACAAGCGTTTTGCGCTTGTGGAGGAATACGACCCTGGCCGGGAGCTGCGTGCCGAGCAACGCGCCCGCGCGCTCCTGCGCTCATGCGTCAACGAGGAAGACTGGTCCATGTACAGCGAGCTCGGCTTTCTGCGTGTGTGGGGCACACTGGAGGCGCAACCATACGGCTACCTCATCTACCCTCACAAGCCAATCCTCGCCTACGTCCCTTTCACGAACCACATGCTTGGCGAGTACTGCGTCGAGTTCCCGGATCGCACACGGCCATTTGGCAGTACTCGCCTGCCGGACTCAGACGACGTGCTCGCGAAGTGGATTGCGCTCACGGCCGACGAGCGCGCGCTGATCGAGCAGGCCAACATGCACCTGGCGGGGCGTCAGATCCGTATCGCCAAGGCGAGGCGAGACCTCCTTTGCCTCGCGTGCTGGGAACGCGAGCGCGGCGAGTCACGCGGACGAGCGCCGCGACGCGCCGGTAGTGTTCCCGCGCTGTGAGCACATCGGAGCCTTTTGACCTGAAGCACCGCTCGCGCGCCCTGATCGAGGGGCCGGAGCGGGCGGCTGCGCGCGCTTATCTGCACGGAATCGGCTACACCGCGGAGGATCTGGCCAAGCCGATCGTGGGCGTCGCCCACTCCTGGATCGAGACGATGCCTTGCAACTTCAACAACCGCGTCCTGGCCGCGAAGGTCAAGGAGGGAATCCGCGCTGCCGGCGGCACGCCGATGGAGCTCAACACGATCGCCATCTCCGACGGAATCACGATGGGCACCTCGGGCATGCGCGCCTCGCTGGTCTCGCGCGAGTTGATCGCCGATTCGATCGAGCTGGTCGCCTCCGCCCACGCCTTCGATGCGCTGGTGGTGATCTCAGGCTGCGACAAGACGATTCCCGGCGCGGTGATGGCGCTCGCCCGTCTGGACATACCCGGCCTGATGCTCTACGGCGGCTCGATCCGTCCCGGCCACTACAAGGGCGAGGACGTCACGATCCAACAGGTGTTCGAGGCGGTGGGCGCGTTCGCGTCCGGCAAGATCACCGAGGCGGAGCTGCACGAGCTCGAGGAGGCCGCCTCTCCCGGCGCGGGCGCATGCGGCGGGCAGTTCACCGCCAACACGATGGCGATGGCCTTCGAGGTGCTCGGCATCTCCCCGGCGGGCTCCTCGATGGTGCCCGCCGAGGATGGACGCAAGCTGCGGGTCGCGGTGGAGTGCGGCGAACTGGTCATGGATGTGCTGCGCAGAGGCCTGCGTCCCAGTCAAGTGATCACCAAGCCGGCGCTCGAGAACGCGATCGCCGCCGGGGCGACGAGCGGCGGCTCCACCAACATCGTCTTGCACCTGCTGGCAGTCGCCCGAGAAATGGGAGTGCCACTGTCGATCGATGAGTTCGACCCCATTTCCGACGCGACGCCCCTCCTCTGCGACCTACAGCCAGGTGGGCAGTATGTGGCGACCGACCTCTACGAGGCGGGCGGCGTGCCGCTCGTCATGCGTCGCCTCCAGGAAGCCGGCATGTTGCGGGGAGACGCGATCACTGTCACTGGACGCACGATTGGCGAGCACGCGGAGCTAGCGAGCGAGACGTCGGGCCAGAAGGTGGTGCGAGCGCTCGGGGATCCGTTGAAGCCCACTGGCGGCTTCGCGATCCTGCACGGCAACGTGGCCCCCGACGGCTGTGTGGTCAAGCTCGCCGGCCACGAGCGCCGCCACCACATCGGCCGCGCGCGCGTGTTCGACGGGGAGGAGAGTGCCATGGCCGCGGTGCTCGCCCATAAGATCTCCGAGGGAGACGTGGTCGTGATCCGCGGCGAGGGTCCAGCAGGAGGTCCCGGGATGCGCGAGATGCTCGCCGTCACTGCCGCCATCGTCGGCGAGGGGCTGGGAGAGAGCGTCGCGCTGATCACGGACGGTCGCTTCTCTGGCGCCACCCATGGCTTCATGGCTGCTCACATCGCCCCGGAGGCCGTTCGGGGCGGACCGATCGGCGCGCTGGCCGACGGCGACGAGATAACGATCGACGTCGAAGCGCGCCGCATAGACGTAGCTTTGACCGACGATCAGATCGCCGAGCGTCTGTCAACCTACGTCCAGCCGCCGCGCGCCGACGAGCACATCGACGTGGCAATCCGCAAGTACGCAAAGCTCGTCGGGTCCGCTGCCGAGGGCGCCGTTACGAGCTGAAAAGCAGCTCCTCGCCCGCGCTCCTACTCGGCTCGCAATGAATGACCGGCCAGGTTCACTCGGCGATGAAGTCGCGCAGCAGCCGGTTGAAAGATGCGGGACGCTCGAGCATCGCCACGTGCCCCGTGTCCTCGAAAATCACCTTGCGCGAGTTGGGGATCAGCTCCTCGAACACGCTTGCGTCGCTGACCGGGATCACCTTGTCTTCCGCTCCCCAGACGATCAGCGTCGGGCAAGCGATCTCTGGCAGTCGCTCGCGGATCGGGTAGTCGATGTTCGCTCGCAGCGCCTGCATGAAACCGGGCTTGCCGGCGCCGCGCATTTGCTCGGCAGCGAGTGCTGCGGGAAGACGGCTGGGGTGGCGTGCGACAAAACCGAGCGAGAGGTTGCGAAGGCCAGCACGGCGTGACATCCAGTCCGAGCGGGTGGCTGTCCAGCCGGTGTAGGCGGCGAGGATCGGGGCGAGTCGGCGCAGGTAGGGCTCGATCCTTTCCACGTCGCGGTGGCGGTAGGTGCTGATGCCCGCCGCCGAGATCAAGACCAGTCGCTCCACGCGCTGCGGGTAGGCGATCGCAAGCTCAGTCGAGACGAACCCGCCCATCGAGTTGCCGACCACGGTTGCAGCGCTCACGCCGAGCGTCTCCAGCAGTCCGTCGAGTATGCGCGCGTACATCGAGATCGTGATCTGCTCCTTCGGCATCGGCGAATGGCCGAAGCCGGGCAGATCCATCGCGATCACGCGATGCTCCGCCCCGAACACAGGCAATTGCTCGAGCCAGTTCGGCCAAGAGCCCGAGAGACCATGGACGAAAACGATCGCCGGACCGTCGCCCAGCTCGATGGTGTTGACCCGGTTGCCGTCGATCGTCAACCAACGCTGATGCCGGCGCCAGTCGACATCCAGCCATCTAGAACGCCCCTCCGGGCTGTAGGCCTGACGTCGATCGCTTCCGTTGAGTGTGCCGACGCCGCTCATCTGTGAATAATCTATCGCCCATGCGCATCGCCATCGACGTCGACTCGACTCTGCACCACTATTGGGATGTCCTCTCGGAGATATCCCGCAGGCGTTTCGGCATCGAGCTGCCCTACGAGGAGCAGTTCACCTGGGGCATCACCCGTTTGCGCCCAGATCAGCTGGAGCTGTGCATCGAGGAGAGCCACAGCGACGAGACAATCCTCTCGGGCCGCCCCTATCCCGGCGCTGTCGAGGCGGTTGGGGAATGGAGTCGGCAAGGCCACTTCATCCACATCACCAGCCACCGCGCGAGTGCATGCGCGCCGGCTACGGCTCGCTGGCTCGAGCAGCTCGGGCTCCGGTTCGACGACCTGTGCTGCTCCTACGACAAGATCAGCCGCTGCGTGGAGCTCGACATCGACATCCTCATCGACGACAGCCCGCTGAACATCAGCGCAGCGATCGAGCAAGGGATCGCCGTGGCGACAATCCTGCACCCATGGAACGCCGAGCTGTGCGAGGTCGAGGACGTGCTCGGCGCTCACGATTGGTCTGAGCTTGCACAGCTGCTGGCGCCGGTGCTGTCTGTGCCAGACTCGACGCTCGTCAGTCCCCACTGACCGATTCGCGGGGTCACACGCTATTCCCGATGGCGACCCAGCTAAGATCTCGGAAGGGCGCCCGCCCGCCATGGCGAATCATGTGTGGTGATGAGCACCGCAACAGCCGAGAGCACTCCAAGCATCGGCGAGCCATGGTTGCGCGCGCTTCAGCTACTCGACGAGGATTTGCGGCGCACCAATGCCGCGCCGCGCACTCGCCGCGCCTACGCCGTGGACACACTTCAGTTTGCTTGCTGGGCAGATGCCCAGGGGGTCGCTCCCTCAGCCGTCGCTCCCCGCGATGTACGTCGTTATCTGGCGATGCTCACCGAGCGTGAGCTCTCCGCTACCACGGCTGCCCGCAAGCTGGCCGCGGTACGTGCTCTGTTTCGCAGCCAGCGCGAGCATGGTCACATCGATCAGAGCCCGGCCGATCTGCTCGCCACCCCGCGTCGTGCCTCACATTTGCCCCGTGTCATGAAGGTGCCCGAGGTTGCGCGCCTACTCGACTCCATCCCAGCCGGCGGGCCGCTCGAGCTGCGTGACCGCGCGCTATTCGAGCTGGCTTACGCGTGCGGTCTGCGGGCCGAGGAGATCGTCACACTCGATGTCGCCGATGTCGACCATGACGCCGAGCAGTTGCGGGTCGAAGGCAAGGGCTCCAAGACTCGCTTCGTCCCGGCCGGCGAGCTCGCCCTGAGCGCTGTACGAACATATTTGGAGTGCGGTCGGCCGGCGCTCACGCGCGCCGCGACGCGCGAGGGCGCGCGGCGGACCTCTGCGTCCACACGCGCCAATCCGTCGGAGGGTACGGATGCCACTGAGAGCCAGGCGCTATTTCTCAGTCGCTCCGGGCGTCGGCTGGGCACGAGCGACGTGCGCCGGCGCTTGCGAGCGTGGACTACCCGCGCAGGAATCGCCGCTGGAATCTCGCCTCATGCACTGCGCCACAGCTTCGCGACACATCTGCTCGACGGTGGCGCCGACCTACGATCGATCCAAGAGCTGCTAGGCCACTCGAGCATCTCGACCACGCAGGTCTACACTCGGGTAGAGTCCGCCAGACTCAGAAGCGCCTATGCGCGCAGTCACCCTCGGGCCTGATCGGCGGGAGAAGACCCTGGAGACGAACGTCAAAGCGATTGAGCTGCGCGAACTGTGGCGGCGGTATAAGAATGAAGCAGACCCTCGCGCTCGCGAGCGGTTGGTCGTCGCCTATTCGCCGCTGGTCAAGTACGTAGCCGGGCGCACCGCTGCCGGTTTGCCGCCGCATGTCGAGGAGGCCGATCTGGTCTCCTATGGCCTTGTCGGCCTGATTTCGGCGATCGAGCGCTTCGACACCACACGTGAAATCAAGTTCGAGACCTACGCGATCACGCGGATCAAGGGCGCGATCATCGACGAGCTGCGCTCGATCGACTGGGTGCCGCGCAGCGTGCGCGCACGGGCGCGCGAGATCGAGCGTGCCAACACGAAGCTCGAGCACC
>Ga0208480_1000289_pt1 | contig 19091 bp, 28 predicted proteins | sample NGESurshal092012_4_FD_184485 | JGI IMG/M metagenome (GOLD analysis project Ga0208480, IMG submission 184485) | Arctic peat soil microbial communities from Barrow, Alaska - NGEE Surface sample F53-1 shallow-092012 (SPAdes) | ecosystem: Environmental > Terrestrial > Soil > Wetlands > Peat ... | reverse complement strand
CGCCCCCCCGCCGCGAGCGCGAGGTCCTTGAAATGCGCTACGGGATCGCCGGCGACCGCGTGCGCACGCTCGACGAGGTCGGCCGAGCCTTCAACATCACCCGCGAGCGCGTCCGCCAAATCGAGAGTCGCACGCTGAAGAAGCTGCAGGCCCTACCCGAGGCCCAGGAACTGCGCGAGGCCAGTTGAGGAGAGATACACCCGCCCGGGGCTGTTGCCGGCGGCAGCGGGATTCTGCTGGGCGGACCCAAGTACGCCGATTTCGAGGTTGATGCGGGGCGTCCTCTGCCGCCGCGCACGGACACCTGACGCTATCATCGCCACCCCTGGCGGGGTTCCCGAGCGGTCAAAGGGACGAGACTGTAAATCTCGCGGCTCAGCCTTCGCAGGTTCGAATCCTGCCCCCGCCACTTCCGGCTCCCGTCTCGGCGTCCAAGCAACCCTCTCGCCGCTTATGCCCCCAAACGCCGCGCAAGCTCACGCGCCTCACGGGTGCTGACCGTGACGTGCTCCAGGGCGCCCTGGTTACGCACGACGAACGAGAGCGCGGGGATCCCGCGCCGTACCGCCCATGCCCGATCGAGGCGGATCGAGCGGCATACGTAGTAAAGCCCCGGCAGGCGCAAGCCGACCTTCAGGCCGGAGCGCATGACCTCGCGCAGCGAATCGTCGAGCACTTGCACGTCGCTGACGTCCGCGCGGGCCACCTTGATGTTGCGCATGAGTCCCAGAACTTTCTCGGCCTTGGCTAGGCGAACTTCGATCTCATCATCGGATATGTGCACACGCATCGCGGGAAGGGTAACCAAGTAGTAAGAGACCACATCGAAGAGACCACATCGGTCTCGCCAACCCAAAGCGCAGTAATTCCGAAGGGAGTTCCAGCCATGGAGTCCTCCAGCCACAGCACCCAACCAAGAGTGCTCATCGTCGAGCACAAGACATCCGTCACGCAACCGTTGCTGGATGCCGTGTCCGCGCGTGCCCGACGCGGACCCTGCTCGTTCACGCTGCTCGTGCCCAACAGCACCCACGGGCTGCACAAGGTGGTCGACCCAAACGACCAAGGCGCCGAGGAGGCGCGAAGCGCACTCGAGCGAAACCTGCCCGCGCTGAGCGCCGCGGCGGGCGTTGAGGTGGAAGGCATTGTGGGCGACCCCGATCCCGTGGCGGCCATCGAAGACGCGATCAACCTGCACGGCTTTGACGAGATCATCATCTCAACGCCCAGCCTGCGACCGGCGCGCTGGCTGAAGCTCGATCTGGCGAGCAAGGTCTCGGGCATGGACATCCCGGTGACAACGGTCGGCTCCTCTCATGAGGCGCATGCCGTCGCAACCGCGTGACGGGCCGCCCCGACGCACTGGGCCACCAATCCGAACCACAGCGGAACCCGACCCCGAACCACAGCGGAACCCGGCCCCAGACCCGCGCAAACCGAGGCTTGAGACCGCGCGCCGACTTTCGTCTGTAGACCTTCCGTCTGCGGCCAGCGACAGTGTCGTCTATGGAGTCCGCCCGGGAGCAGTTCGCCGCCAACCTGCGCCGCCATCGCCGGCGCGTCGGGCTCTCCCAGGAGGCGCTTGCGGATGTATGCGACTTGCACCGAACCGAGATCAGTCTACTGGAGCGCTGCAAGCGCTCGCCGCGACTCGAGACGATCGTGATCCTCGCTCGCGGCCTGGAGCTGTCCTCACCCGCCGAGCTGCTCGAGGGAATCGGCTGAGAGCTCACGAGTCGTGACCCCCAAGAGGGTTTTACAGCTCCGAGAGTCCTGATCCGCCCACGGCTTCACAGCTCGAGTTGGTCGAAGCTCGAGGCCGCTCGCGTCGCGAACACGTAGTCGCCGATCCGGTGAATCAAGCCGGCCGCCTGCAGACTCGCCAGCCCGTCGATCACCTCCAAATGCGGCGCACTCAGCTGGCGGTCGAGCTCCTCCACCGACCACAGGCTGCCCGCCTCGAAGTTCAACAGCAAAGCGAGGATCGCGCCCTCCGCCTGCCGATTCTGCTCTGCCATGACGCAGCTACCGCGTCCGCTCATTCGTACGGCCCTCCTTTGTGCCGAGGCCACAACCGCCCTACCTACCGACGCCCGAGCCCGCCCTTTCCTAGACGCCGACAAAGCTACTCGCCAATCCGGACGGTATTTGCGAACACACGTTCGCCGGAGCAGATGACGCTGGAGGCGACCCGCGCTCGGCGAGCGACGTTTCCCATTCGAGGACGCGGGTAGGCAGTAGAGCTATGAGCGACCCAAGCTACGAGCAGCGCGAGGCCGAGCGCGCGGCAAGCGAAGCTGGCCACATCGGCGGCGGCAGCGGCCGGCCACCGGCCGACCCTGCCGAGGCGCCCGTCGAGGAGGCCGGCGGCGGCGAGGCCGAGGGCTTCGAGCAGGCCGAGGAGCTGCTGATCGAGCACGCCTCGCACGGAGACTCGCACGCCGCCCACGCAGTCCTGCGCGATCGAACGCCCAGCGAGGAGTACGACGGGCGCACCGACGGTGATGCCGACCATGAGCGCAGCAGTGAGACCGGCTCCTCGGATTCGCCTGGCCAGATGTAGCTACCGTTGATCGGTATGCCGGACTCCCAGGGTGTCGGTGACGAGGCCCGCAACGAGACGCAGTTGGAGCGCCTCGACCGCAACCTCGAGGAGATGACCGGCGAGCTGCGCGTCGTCGTCACCGGCGTGCAGGTTCTCTTCGCGTTCCTTTTGATCGTGCCGTTCAACAGCGGCTTCGCGCATGTCGGCAACTTCGAGCGCGCTGTGTACTTCGTCACCCTGATTTTCGCGGCGCTCGCGGCGGTGTGCACGATCGCGCCCTCCGCGGAGCATCGTTTTCTGTTCCGCCACGACGACAAGCAGCACCTCGTGTTCAGCTCGAACCGAGTGGTGATCGCCGGCCTTGCTTTTCTGGCGCTGGCGATGTGTGGCTGCTTGTTGCTCGTCACAACCAAGCTGTTCGGGCTCACCGCGGGTGTGCTGACAGCGATCCTTGGGGCGCTCCCCTTCGCCATCCTGTGGTTTGCGGCCCCGATCAAGAGGCTGTGGACGCTCGAGCACCGAGGACAGAGCTCGGGCTCCGCGGATCCCTGACCAAGCGGAGCGCAGCTCGAGGCGAGCGCCGCTACACCCGCCGCTACACCCGTCCATTCGCGCGCGGCGTGGACGGAAGCGAGGGCCTCGAAGCGCAGGTTTCCTCGCCAGGCGAGGCTTGTCTCGCGGCGCTACGATGCGAGGTCCTGCCGACGTAGCTCAGCTGGTAGAGCACCTCCATGGTAAGAATGGGGTCCCTGGGCGCGTTCTGCCTGGAAATCAGCAGTATCGGCGTTTGTAGCTTTGCCGCCATCCCCGCAAAGCCACCGCATTTCTTCCGCTGTGTTGATCGGTGGTCCACAGAGCCGCTGATCAGACCGGCGGTCGAGATCGCATGTCGAGCGCGGGCCCGTACCCACCATGCGAGAGGAGCGGCAAATGGCTAGACCATGGCCGAAGAAGTCCGTCTGGCCGTATGTTGCCAAGAGCGGGCGCAAGTCCTACACAGTCGGCTTTTACGACCACGACAAACGGGAGCACAGCCGCACATTTCCGTCAGTGCGCCACGCCCGAGCCTGGATGGACGACTACATAACGGCCGAGCGCAGAGGCCGGGACAGCCTGCGACGGTTCCTGCTGGATCTCGATGCGAAGGAGGTCAATGAGGCCGAGGCGCGCACGCTTGCCGATGTGCTTGAGCTCTATCTGGAGCTCAACGCGCATCCTCGCAACCAGGAAGGCCTCGCGGCCTCCACCTTTGAGCGTTACCGGTCAGTCATTAATTGCTATCTCCTCGGTAAGCCACGACGAGGCCCCCGCGGTCGCAAGCTCCCACCTGCGTCGTATGCGCTCGCGATCGCCTCCGTGCCTGCGATGCGCTTCAACAGACCGCAGGCACCGAGAGCCTGGCGCGAGCAGATGCGCGAAGCCGGTGTGCCTCAGCCGACCCGGGTGCGCGCGTGGCGTGTGCTTTCGGCCGCGCTGAGCTGGGCCGCCGGCTCGCAAGCTGTGCCCGAGATTCAGACCAATGGGTGCATCCTCGCCAACGAGCCAGCTGTCAGCCGGCGTCGCTCGGCTCGCCGGGGCGGCACGGGCTACGCCCCGGCCCGCACCCGACGCCTACTGTCCAGTTGGGCACTCTCGCCGCAAGCGGTGGAGGCGATCCGCGCGCAGATGCTGCTCCGGGTTCAAGCACGAGACCCAATCCTCGCGCATCGAGACGCCGTGATTGTGAGTCTGTATTACGGGCTCTGCGCCCGCAACCAAGAGGTCTGGGGGCTTCGCTGGAACTCGCTTGCCGGCGAGTTCGCGTGGGTGACCGAGGTCCTGTCCTGTGGGCAGCTGGATGAATGGGGCAAGACCGAGCGCAGCACCCAGCGACGCACCGCCATACCGGGCATCCTCCGGGAGGATCTATCGGAGTGGCGGACGACCCTGAGATGCTGGGGACATCCAGCCCGCGAGGTCGACTTCATCGTCCCCGGAGACCTCACGGGCGTCGAGCATGGCATGCGGGACATCCGTACAGGCGCCTGTCATCTCAGCGAACGACAGGCGAAGATGTGGGGTCGGCGATGCTTTACGCCAGCGGTCAGGAAAGCCGCCGAGCGCGAAGAGTTCGCTCGCATCGTCGGGGCCACCACATATGCGCTGCGCCGTGGCGGTATCTCCCTGCGCCTACGCACAGAGGACCCACAGACCGTAGCGAGCGAGTGTGGCACAAGCCTGAAGATGCTCAGCGACCACTACTCGTTCGCCATCGAGGATCTTCGCGAACACGAGCCGAGACCCGCAGACCTTGAGTGGCGCGCCGCACGCGCCTCGGTTCAGGCACTCAGCAAAGAGCAGCAGCAGGCGAATGCTTCCTCAATGGATACGGACCCGACAAGGAAGCCGCACTGGTGGAACTTTCGCCCTTGGATCGCCACGCGCCGAGCGATCTGACGCCAGGTATTACTTGCTACTAGTATTACCCCAATGAGGGTCACCCAGTAGGGGCAGGTCACGATTCCGCTACGGGTCCGCCAGGTACTTGGCATTCATCTGGGCAGCAACGTGGATTTTCAGCTGGATGAGTACGGTGCCCGCCTGCTCATTGACCGCGATCACGCGGCCGAGGAGATCAGCCGGATACGTGGTGCCGGTCAAGGTGAGATGATCACCGAGGAGATCCTCGCTCTGACCCGCCGTTGAGCGGTACGCACTTGGAGACGTTGTCGACAGCGCGTCCTGCTTGACCTCTTCACGGAGGACCCGCGCTGGCTTGCCTGGTCGCAGGAGCAGCTCACAAGCCGTCAAAGCATGCGATTGCGGTTGCCGTAAACCTAGTTGGGTGCCAAGGACGGTGCTGCTGACGCGTCGGCGCTGAGGAACGCCTCGACTGCGTCGACGTCGAGTGGCCGCGAGAATAGGAAGCCCTGTCCGTGGTCGCAGTGTTCGCGTTGCAGGGTCTCCAGCTGGGATTGCTCCTCGATGCCCTCGGCGAGGGTCTCGATGTCGAGTGTCTTGCCGAGTTGCACGAGCGTATGGATCAGCGCTGTCGAGCCCTTCGATCCGGCGATGCCACTGATGAAGGAGCGGTCGATCTTGAGGGCATCGACGGGGAATTGGCGCAGGTAGGCGAGCGAGCTGTAGCCGGTCCCGAAGTCGTCGATGGCGATGCGGACGCCGAGCTGCTTGAGCATGTGCAGGCGCTTGGCGGTCGCCTCGGCGTCACGCATCAGCGTGGTCTCGGTGATCTCCAGGGTTAGCGTTGTGGGGTTGAGACTGCTCTCTCGTAGGGCGCTGCGCACGTCCTCGATCAGCTCGTCGTCGTCGAGCTGGCGCCCGGACACGTTTACCGCCATCCCGATCCTGTGGCCATCTTCGTACCAGAGCGAAGCTTGTCGGCAAGCCTCGTCGAGCACCCAGCGTCCGATCGGGACGATCAGCCCGCTTTCCTCGGCGATCGGGATGAACTCGATCGGCGCGATTACGCCGCGCTTGGGGTGGTTCCAGCGAATCAGCGCCTCGACTCCGATCACCCGCTCTGATTGCAGGTCGAAGGTGGGCTGGTATTGAAGGAACAGCTGTTGCTGCTCGAGGGCGTCGGCGAGATCCATCTCGAGCGTCAATCGGTCCTGCGCCGCGGTCTGCATGCTGGACTGAAAGAGCATGTAGCGGTTTTTGCCGGCGGCCTTCGCCTCGTACAGGGCGATGTCCGCGTCGCTCAAGAGCTCGGCGGCGTTCGCACGTTGGCCTAGCGCGATGCCGATGCTCGCAGTGAGCGACAATGGCCTGCCGGTCTGGCCGTCCATCTCATAGGGCTGGCGCAGTACTTCCAGCAGACGCTCGGCTACGAGCTCGGGGCCGGCGTCAAGCGCAGGGCCCTCGATCAGGACGACGAACTCGTCGCCGCTGAGGCGCGCCGCGGTGTCGCCCTCGCGAATGACTCCCTCCAGGCGGGTCGCGACGATCCGCAGCAGATCGTCGCCGGCGGCGTGTCCGAATGTGTCGTTTACGTGCTTGAAGCCGTCGATGTCGAGATACAGGGCAGCGACCGGGATCAGCTGGCGGCGCGCGCGGGCCAGCATCTGCTCGGCGCGGTCGAGCGCGAGCACGCGGTTGGGCAAGCCGGTAAGGGCGTCGTGCAGCGACTGATGGCGGAGCTCTCCAGTCTTCTCGTGGACCATCCCGAGAGCGTGCTCACGTGAGCGTGTCAGCACCAGCACGAGCGCGAACAACAGGAGGCTGACGATCGCTCCTACGATGAGGATCAGCAGACCCTGCAGATTGGCCGAGAGCCAGCTCACGGCCACCGAGCCACGGACGACCGCTCGCCACGTACCGTCGATCTGCATCGTGGTTTCATGGGTGAAAGCGCCCCTGGGAGAAGCCGTGCCGACGCGGCCAATCAACTGTTCGCTCTGGCCGGGGTTGCTGTGGTAGAGAGAGACGCTGAGGCCGTGGTGGTCGCTGATCGCCTGGCGGATCAGGGCGGTCATCCCAAACGAGCTCCCGACCCAGCCGGCGACCGCCGCGCGGCGCTGCATGACACTCCGAAGGCTCGCGCCGCGCCGGTAAAACGCGGCTTCGATGAACAGCGTGCTCACGCCCTGCGCCGTCACGGGATAGACCAAGAACTGGCCACTGTCGGTGACCCTCCTCAGGAGATGCGCTTGCAGGATGCCGCCATCCTGAAATCCACCGATCGGCGAGGCGGGATTACACCAGTCGCCCTGCACCAGCCGCCCTACTTCCCGGGTGTACTGCGTCACGGTCCCCCCAGCCGAAAGCAGACAGTAGCGCGCACGCCCGCGAGGAACAGAAGGAACGACCGAACCCCCGACGAAGGCTCGAAACGCGGGGTTGGCGGCGCGTCGTGCCTGAAAGGCGGCCAGCTCAGCTGGCGGCACCACTTCAACGACGGTCGTTCCGAGTCCGCTCATCTCCCGCTGCTTGCCCTGCAGCTGGGAGAACCACTGATCGAAGCGCGTGGCGCTCAGGTGTGGCTGCATCGTCAGCACACTACGCAAGGTCGTTACAAAGTCAGCGTCGCGACGCAGTAGCGTCTCTACCGTCTCGTTCACATCGGTCGAGCTGGTCTGGAACTGCTGCCTGTCGTGCGCCTTTACGCTCGATCGCCACAGCAGCGCGCTGCCGAGCGAGGCCACTAGTCCGACGATCAGGATCGAGCAGGCAAGGACCATCCACCATCCGCGGCTCTTCGTTGTCGGAGCCGATGCGTCTCCGGGGTTGGCCGGCTCCGGCACCGTTGTTGGCGGCTGGAGCATGCGCAAAGCATCGGCACATCGCTCCGCTAAAGCCCTTATTTTTCTAGAAATTAGACTCATATTGCTAATTCGACAATGAGTTAGTAGATCTTCACGGGTGTGCCTGGGCCGATGCGGGCGGCCAGCCAGTCGATGCTCGCGGTGGCGAGCCGGATGCAGCCGTGCGATTCGGCTCTGCCGAGCGTTCCTCCGAGGCCCTCACGACCATGTATTCCGATTTGGCCGGGACCGCCTTCGAATTCCTGCAACACGTTGGAGCGTGCGCTGAGTGCCAGCGCGAACGGACCATCGGCCTCACCGGGTTCCATCTGCACGGTCTCCTCAACGAAGAACTGGCCGGTTGGGGTCGGCGTGGACGGCTTACCCACCACCGCTTGAAAGGCTCTGGCCCTGCGCCCATCGTGGTAGACCGTTACGCGACGTGGGCCGAGATCCACCAAGATGCGCCAGCCCGTCACGAGCTCGCGAGTGCCGCCCTTGGCAATCCAACCCGTCAATCCGTCGGGGCGACCGGGAAGCATCACCTCTAGCCATACCGTCGCGTCTGGCGCCGTCGAGTGTCCGATCACTGGCAGCGTCGTCTGCTCACCTGTGATCGGCCTACGATCACGGACGAACGCGACCTGACGCGAGCCGGCCGCCGGTGCGCGGTGTGCGACGTGGCCACTCAGCAGCTCCGCGAGCTGCTGAGTGGGCTGCACCCGTGTTGGAGTGTCTGCGCCGAACGCTGAGCCTGTCATGAAGCCGAGCAGGCACACCGCCAACCCGACGACACTCAGCCGGTAAATGAGCCGGGCCTGTGCGGGAGCGCTGGGCGGGCCGGCGAGCGTGGCGTGGATGCTTTGTGCGCGCGATGGCGCTTATGGCGCCTGGCAATCGTCTTCGACGCAATCGGCGCCCTCGGGGTACCGGGACTCGAGACGAGGGCTCCCGCGCCCGTTGTCGTCACCGCTGCACCGCTGCTGCTGGTCGGGCCTCCACCGCTGCTGGTGGTCATGCCTGCACCGGTGGTCGTGGTCGTTTCTCCGCCGGTGGTCGCTTTTTCGATCGCGGCCGTTTCTTGCGGGGTCGTGGTTTCCGTGCCGCCGCCGCTTCCGCTGCTGCTGGAAGCACAGGTAGACGTGGTAATGGTGTTGTTTTCCAGTGTCACCGCGGCGGTCTGCGCAAGCAACCGACCGTGGATCGTGGCGCCTGTGTTCGCCGTGATGCTATCCGCGGCCATGATCGTGCCGACGAAGTGCGTGCCGGTCCCAAGTGTCGCGGAGGAGCCGACCTGCCAGAAGACGTTACACGCCTGCGCCCCATTTATGAGTGAGACGCTTGTGTTAGAGCCCGTCGTCAAGGTGGAGCCGATCTGGAAGATGAACACCGCATTCGGGTCACCCTGAGCGTTCAGCGTCACGTTCCCGGAGGAGAGCAACAGCGACGTGCTCGCGGTATAGACGCCCGGCAGGAAAGCGTGCCCGGCGAGATCTTCCCCGGCCGAGCCGTTGCTCGCTTCGTTCGCGGCTGTCGTCGCCGCGGTCGTGAGGGCGCTCTTCGCTTCATTTGCCACCGCGTCATCGACATGTTCTGCGCCGAGTACCACCGGTGCGCCGGTCACCGAGGAGCCGGGGGCGAGACCGAGATCGCCGAACATCGTCGTCTGGCCCGTGTTCGTGATCGTCGAGCCGCCCAGCACCGAGAAGCTCGCGGCCTTCCCAAGCCCCACGCTCGTGGCGCCCAGGGCGCTACTCGCGAAGATAAGGGTGGACAGCGAGCCGAGCAGAACCAATCCCACTCGAAACGTCCTGCGCCCGGCCTTTCGGGGGGAATGTCGCTTTACTGCGAGGGAGTCGCCGATCGGCGACTCGTGCTGCTGGGAGACGCCGCGGTGCGTGAGCGTCTGGTGCTGCGATGGGACGCCGCTGTTCATAGGGCGTCTCCTGACTGCGGCTTTGACTCGCCGCGATAGAAGGGGAATGGCTCCCCGGTCTCTTCGACCTACTGTGTAGCCCGACGGTTCGCCGCGATAGCGTGAGCAACGCGTGAGCAAGTCGACATATGTCGAGTGCGATTTTGTGCACGATCTAAGCCCGATGCGTTCACCATGGCTGCGGTGACTCGGATTGAGAAGTGCCTTTCAGGGGCGTCGTACTCCGTATCCTCGGCGCGGATATCGATGAGGCGTGGGGGTCCGGGCTCGTGGGGCGTCCGCGTCTCGGCGGGGTTGCTGACCCGGTTCATGTGCAGGCGGCGCCGCGAGCTCGCGACGGGTGCGAACCCCGAGCTTGCGGTAGATGTTACGTGCGTGGGTGCGGACCGTCTCGACACCCACCCCCAAGGCGAGAGCGATCTGTGCGTTTGAGTCACCGCGCTGCAGCAGCGGGAGCACCTCGACCTCACGCCGGGTCAACAGAGCGCTCGGGGTCAGCAGACCGGTGCCTGTATTCCCCGTTGCCCTGGGAATTACCTGGAGTCCACGCGACGCGAGATGGATCGCGTTGATCACATCACGCGACTGTGTATCCCTGCCGAGGCAGGCGCTCGCTCCGAACGCGAGCGCCTGGGCGCACTCGACCGGCGCGGGATCGTGCCCGAGCAGGAGGAGCCGGGTCGCGGGATAGGAGCTGCTGAGCTCGCGCACCTCAGCCAACTTGGCCAGGGCGCCTACGTCGAGGATCGCCACGTCTGGACGGTGAGCGCGCAGCACGACTCCGATTCGCCTGTGTTCCACATCGGCAGCGACAACCAGGAGACTCGGATCGCTCTCGATCAGCTTGCGCAGCCCCCCGGCGAAGAGATCGTCGAAGTGGGCGAGGACTACGGTAGTGGGGGTATGTGACGACATAGGCGGCCCAGGCGTGGGCCAGCGCGTATGTCTTCATCGGCAACAATCGGCGAAAGGGTGAGCCCCGTCTCACCCCCAGATCCCCCGTCCCTCCCCCCAAGAGCACCCTCCTCGGAGGAAGAACAGGGCGCCCGCCGGCCTCAGCATGTAAGGCATGGCTCGTATCCTGCTTCCCGTCATCCTCGCAACGACGCTGCTCCTGCCCGCGTCGGCCGGCGCTCATAGCAGTCCGCCTCACGTCCCGACTACAAACCCAGTGGCGCTGTCGCTGAAGCTCGCCGAGCGATACTGGCACGGAGCACCAGCCTGCGGAACTCCCACGATCATGACCAGTGCCCATCAACTTCCCAACTCCAGCTACGAAACCGTCACGAGCCCGGAACCAGCGAATTCCGTGGTTGAGATGTGGACTGAAGTGCAGAAGTGCACGATCACGATCAACGCCTCGCTATGGGGAGGTTGGCATCAGGACGACGAATCCTTCCAGTGGTTTTGCGATGCGATGACGCACGAGGTAGGACACCTGTTCGGGCACCTCGACAGCGGACAAACGAACCCGTCATCGATCACCTATCCGTTCCTCAGTTCAACGAGCCCGAACTTCAACTCGGTCCCTGAGTGCAAGAATGTCGCCCTGCAGTACGGCTCGCAGGAAATTCGCAACGAAGAAATATTCTCCCGTCACCGACCGCAGCGGTGACTCCCGTCAGCCCAGCTGCTGGATCACGATGGAAGCAACCGCGGGATGCGTGCCTCCGGCGAGCGGTGTGATTGTCAGCGCCGGAGTATTTCCCGCCGGGTTACGAAGCTCGACCGTCGAGCTTGCGGCCGTGGCTGTGATGAGTGCATCGCCGACGATTTGACTTGTACCGGTCGCCCGTCCATACACCGTATAGGGCAATTCGACCATTCCGCCCCCGGAGTCGAGTGCGACTACCAGCTGACCCGGCTCCGTGACAGACACCGAGAAATCTACGCTGTACGTGCCCGCGCGGGGTAGTACGAACTCGCCCGAGTTGAGCCTACCGACACCGCCCGCCATAGGGCCGTTCTGCGGAACAACACCGGAGCACCAGCCGCAACCGTCACCGCATTATCCGGCGGCATTAGAGCGTAAAACTCCGCGTAAGCCGACGATCCAGACGAGCCTTCAGGGCCAGCCGATCGGGCAGCCCCGGCCGCGCCTGCCGGACCGACCGAGCCGAACGGGCCTTCTGCGCCCCTGTTTCGCCCTTGGGGCCAACTGACCCCGCGACTCCCGCGATGCCAGCTTCACCTTTGAGGCCGGCCGACCCCACATTTCCACTAACACCCTTTTCGCCCTGGGGGCCCGCTATACCCGCTGCGCCCGTTTCGCCTTTGAGCCCGGTTGGTCCTGCGCACCCACAGCGCCAGACGGTCCTGGCAGCCCCGCAAATCCCGTCGTACCCACCGCTGAGCCCGGCTGCTCCCACGGCCCCGCTGGCACCCGTGGCGCCGCTGAGGCCTGTCAGTCCGATCACGCCCGCCGGTGTTGTTGTGGGTAAAGGATGTGTGGAGTAAGCGGTGCGTCGGTGCGGGTCTCGGGCTAGATGCGGCGGCGGCCGCGTCGTCTGTAGCTGAGTCCGCCGCCGCTCAGCAGCAGGATTGCAATGATGATGAGAATGATCAGGAGCATGGTCACCTCCCAACGCTCAGTTGAGGCGATTCGGGCATTGGCTAGGCCCGCTTGTTGTTTGCGTTGTGGCCGGTAAGGGTGTCGGCGACCTTGTTCACGGTTTTCTTCGCGGAGCCCTTGGCTTGATCGACTCGTCCTTCGTTCTTCAGATGTTTATCTCCGGTCAGCGCGCCGACTGCCTCCTTCGCGCGACCTTTTGCTTTGTCGATGTTCTTGTTTGTCATGCAATCTCCTCATTTGAATAGGACGAGCGCCTACCTGTGTGGTCGCGGTAGGTTCTGCGGAGTAGCCGCACGATCAGTCCGCCCACGATGAGGTAGACGACTGCGGCGATGCCCCAGTTGACAGCGATGGCGGTGTTGGCGCTGTGGAAGCTGAACATGCCGTCGAACGGGCCTGCGAGCCAGTGCGCCCAGCTGTGGACTTCAGAGACAATGCTGTTGGCTGGGTTGGCCTTGAGCACCACCAGCAGAATCCCGCCGACGATGATCAACACGACGATGCTGAGGACGAGCGCAACGACGCGCGCCAGGAAGCTCCCCACGTCCACCGCGAACTCGCGGGCCCCGGGCCTTTCACGCCTGCCCTGCCGGCGTGACCCTTCGACCGGTCTGCGATTCGGGTCGACTTCAGAGGCAGATCCGGGCCTCGTTCTGAACATGAGAGGAACCTCCTGTGGTCTTCAAATCCCTGTCGAGCAAAAGCTCGGCCGGGTGGCGCAAACGCGCAGAGGACCTATTCGCAGAAGGCGGTTTTACGCCGACGGAGCATTCCCAATCTGATGCGGCGGAAGCACACGAAACCTGCTGACAGTCAACCCGTTTCCAGCGCGCTCTACATCATCGTACCCACCTGGAGGCAAGGGTCAAACATGCTCGGCCTATGAGGCGAGCATGAATAGCTCGATCTCGATGTCGGGGCCTACGTGGCTGTCGGAGATGAACGCGGTGACACTGCGGCCGGAGAGGTGCTCCACCGCCTCGATGAACTTCTGCTGCATCGCGTTCTGGAAAACGTTGCGGGTGTCCCTCACGGTCGGAGCGCGCTGGAGCTCGATCATTGTCTTCTCGACGTCCGTGTAGACGCCGCCGAGTACGCAGGCCAAGAGGTTGTCGCCGAGCATCCGGGTCTTTGCAGTAACGGGCTTGCGATGGTAGTAGCGGCGATGCAGCTCGACCATCTCGTCGGTGACAGCTGCGAGCAGCTCTTCCCCGTGCAGAGGAGGTTCCCCGTGCAGAGGAGGTTCGGGTGCCGGCATGCGGCCTGTCTCTCTCGTCCTCCAATTGGGTCCGCGCGCGAGGCAGAAGGGCGAGAACCCGACGAGCGATCAGCTTCCAGCGTAGCGCGATGCGGCTCGCATCCGTGAGCAGTCCAGCGAGCTAAGATTCACAAGCGATGAATCCACAGCGCAGTGCCGAGAGCAAGCCGAGCGGCCATGGGGATGTGCTGACGGCGATTTCCGATGGGATGGTCGCGCTGCTGAAGGAGTTCTATGGGCGTGGCCCGACCCGTGCGAAGTCCTACTACGAGGACGATCTAGTGGTGTGCGTGCTACGAGGAGGCTTCTCGCGCGTAGAGCAGACGCTGCTCGCGGGTGGCCGTGGCCAGGCTGTGATCCAGCAGCGCATGGAGTTCCAGGAGGTCATGCGCGAACGGTTCGCGAAGGTCATCGAAGACGCCGCGGGCAAGCGTGTGATCGGCTTCATGAGCGGCAACCAGCAGGACCCGGACCTGATGTGCGAGGTGTTCATCCTCGCCCCCACCGATCTCGTTGACGACCACGAGATACCGGGCACCGGAGCATCCCCCATCCCAATTTAGGGCGAGACGCTCGCGGCTTGACCCCGAGCGCGACTGGCGCTACCCTCAGTGAAGGAGGGCATCACTGCGGTCGCGCCCAAGGGGGCGGCAACACAACCTGACTTCCGGCGTTTGCTCATGCAACCCGTTAGGAGGTTCCGGTGCCCCAAGCCTCAGCCATTGCCGTTAGAAGTCCGGCCCGCGCTCGTCAATACGTTACGCAGCCGTTCGTCTGCTCGTGGGAAATAGGCGATTGGGGTGTAGCCTGGGTTCAAGTCGCGGGGGAACTGGATCTCGCCACCTCGCCACAGTTCCGCCAGACGCTGAGAGCGGCGCAGCGAGCCGTGCCCCTGGTCGTGCTCGATCTGCGTGAGCTGTCCTTCATCGACAGCTCAGGCATCCACGTCATCCTCGACGCCGACAGTGATGCCCAGCGAGAGGAAGGCCGCTTGTTGATCGTGCGCGGAGCTGCCCAGGTCGACCGAATGCTCACGCTAACGGAAGTCTGCAAGCAGGTAGTGATCTTCGACCTCGTGCCTACCGAGCCCGCGCCAACGCTGCTGCATGTCGCCCCACGGGGAGTCGCGGCATGAGTGTGGCAGCGACAGATCAGGCAGACCTGGCGCTGAACAGGGCGATCTCCGATGCCATGGTCGAGCTGTACGCGATCTTTTACCAGCACGATCGCACGACTGCGACCACCTACATCAACGACAACATCGTCGTCTGCGTGCTCGAGAACATCCTCACCGCTGGTGAGGACACGCTGATCGCGGAGGGTTCCCGCGGCGAGGTCATCGACGGTCGTGTCGCGTTCCAGACGAAAAGCGAGGACGAGTTCACCGCCACAATCGAGCGTCTGACTCACCGGCGCGTGACCGCGTTTCTGAGCGCGAACCAGACTATGCCCGGCGTGGCGTGCGAGCTGTTCTTCCTCGATGCCGCGCCGCTCACTGCTCACGGGAGGGGTGAGGGTTGAGGGTTGAGCCCGACGGGTAGTACCGCTGAGGTGGTTATGCACGACGACGATCTGCTATGTCGCAGGTGAAGGGCGGAAGCATAGATGCGTTTGAGGAGCTTTACGACCGCTACAGCGCTCGGGCCTACCGGGTGGCATGGTCGGTCTGTCACGACCAAGGACACACGGAGGATGCCATCCAGGAGGCATTCCTCTCCATCCGGAAGAGCCGAATGGCTTACCAGTCCCAGCGTGGCACGGTCGCGGCATGGCTGCTGACCGCGGTGCGCTACCGAGCCATCGATGTCGTCCGCCGCGACACCAAGCACGCCAGCCGCCGCGCCGGCGAGTACACGCTCTACCGTCGCCCCACGCAGGGGGACATCAACGACCACGTCGTAGATCATGAGGAGGCGCAGCGTTTGCGAGCGCTGCTCACCCAGCTCCCTGATACTCAGCAAGAGGTCATCGCGCTTGCTTTCTACGGCGAACTAACCCACACCGAGATCGCCACAGCGCTCGGACTGCCGGCCGGGACCGTCAAGGGCCGCATGCGCCTGAGCCTACAGAAGCTCCGTGCGAGTGTCGAGAAGGAAGTCGCCTAGCGAACAAGGACGCCACGGAGTGAACCCGATGCGATGACACCGGGACATCTAAGCGGCGCGTCGCAACATCCTCGCGAATTCAGTGGCACGCAACCGGATATTCAAAACGAAAGGACCATTTATGGATCTGCTTCTGATCATCATCATTGCCTTGATCATTCTCAGTCTCGCCGGGGGCGCCTTCATAAGCCCGCTTGTTTTTCTGCTTCTCATCGTGGTTGTGCTGCTGTTCATGGGTCCCTACCGCGGTCGACGAAGCCGCCTCTAGAACAAGGAGACCAAAATGGCTGAACTATCTGCCGGTAGTACCAAGCTGATCCAATATCTGAACGAGGCATATGGTCTGGAGAAGCGTCTGGAGACAGCTTTGCACGCACATCTCGCAATGACCACCAAGGCCTCCTACAAGAAGCGCCTAAAGGAGCATCTTTCAGAAACGAAACGGCATGGACGCGAAGTCAAGCAGCGCATCAAAGCGCTGGGCGGAACTGCCGAGACGGTGTCTGCTCCAGGACCTGAGCCTATCGCCGACGCCGCCCAGGCAGTCTTGAGCGGGGCTCAGAAAGCGGTCGCGTTCGCTCAAGGCCCGTTGCATGCACTGCGGGGAACCGGTGAGCAGGAGAAGCAGCTCAAGAACGCAAAGACCGAGTACACCAGCGAGTCTGAGGAGATCGCCACTTACACCGCGATCGAGACCCTGGCCGAGACTCTGGGCGACAAGGATACTCAACGCCTGGCTCGCATTATTCGCCGTGAGGAGGAGCGTATGCGAGCGTTCTTGGAGAAGGAGATACCGCGATTGACAAAGGCAGCGGCCAAGGAGGAGGTCCCGGCTTCCGAGCGTCCAACGACTCGCGCAAAAACGACCAGCCGGCAAAAACCGAGAAGGAACAGGCAATGAATGAGCAACAGAAAGAGGCTGAGTGGAGTGTTGCCGATTGGCACGGAAAGCTATTGGTTGACCGCAACGGCGAGAAGATCGGCAAGCTACACGACGTGTACGTCGATATTGAGACTGACGAGCCGCAGTTCGCGACCGTCAAGGAGGGCTTCATCGGACGCCATCTGACCTTCGTACCACTCGGTGGGATCAAGGTCGGTCCCGACGAGCTGCAGGTCCCGGTAACCAAGGAACAGGTCCAGGACGCACCCAACATCGAACAGCACGGAGAGGAGCTCTCCCAAGCCGACGAGTCAGCCCTCTACCACCACTACGAGCTCAACTACACACCCCCCACCACAGAGAGCGGACGGCGACTCGCCCGCCGCTAAAGACAATATGAATTGGAGCATCAACACCCGGTGGGTGTAAGTCAGGCTCTCAGGATACACCGAGGCGCCGATATTCTCGATGGGTCGGCCTAGCTGGCCCAACTAGCTAAAGAAGCTATCGACCAGTCGCCTAGAGCGCGTGTTCTACGCCCGACCAGAGGATCACCGACGGTCGAGGAGCAGGCCACGGAACGGAGTAACCTGACCCTATGGAGATGAGCGGGGCGGCGGCTCCGCAGGTAATGAGCGTCGGTTCCCGTGTCTGTGACATGCTCAGCGGCGCTGCGTGGGGGGCGATTGGCGCGATGGCGATGACGGGAATGCGGGTCATCACGATCGAGCTAGGACTGGTCGAGCAGACGCCACCCCAGGCACTCAGCGTCCAGCGAGCGCGCGGCGTGCGCGGCCTACTGCGAAGGGCGCCACGCAAGCAGCGCCGCGGACTCCTTGAGGCCGCCCACTGGGCCTTCGGCGCAGGTGGCGGCGCGGCATTCGGTGCACTACCCCGCACGATGCGCAGCCATCCTTGGGCAGGACCCGCATACGGCCTGACGGTGTGGTTGGGCTTCGAGTTGGGGATCGCCGCCGCCCTGGGACTCTCCCAGGCCAAGCGGGCGCGTCCTTTCGATCGCATCGCGCTGGCCGCCGACCACCTGCTCTATGGCTTGGTGCTATCGGCGACGCACCGGCCCACCCAAAGCTAGATCACTAGACCTACCCGCCCACGCGATTAGCCCTTGCCCCCCTCTGCTGTCGAGGCTCCGTCCGCTCGAAAGGTCCCTCGGTGGGGGTCCGCCCCGGTATTAGGATGGCTTGAGGATCCAGCGTTCAGGAGCAGCCTCGCCTCCAACCCCGCGAAGCCCTTAGACTCGACTGGTGTCAAGCACTCCGAGAATCCGCTGGCTCGAGGAGCCCGAAGAGAAGGACTACCTGGCCGCCGAGAGCTTTCTCAGCATGGTGCTCGAGCCCTCCTCGCTCTCGGAGACCATAGCCGCCCTGCGTACCGCCCCTATCGGCCACTGGGCCGCCAAGGACCTGCTGCGCGCGGCAGGACTCCCACCCCTGAAACCAAAGCAGAGCGCTGAGGTCGCCGAGAAGCTCAAGAAGATCAAGAACGGGATCCCTATTTCACCGGTCCTCCTGATCGGTGGGATCAGGGACTACTTGGTCATCGGCGACGGGTATCACCGCGCATCGGCCGCCTACCGGGTCGACGAGGACGCACAGGTGCCCGGCAGGTTGCTCTGGTCCAGCTGAGCGCCCAGCCGAGCACTGCAGCACCGGTAAGCTCGACCGCAAGCGGACGACCGGCGGGCATCTTACGCGCGACGCATGGCGAGTAGAGCGCTTCGGAGTTAGACTCACACCGATGGGTACCGTAAAATCAAAGTCCTTCGCCGGCCAGCCCAAGCGCCCAAGCCCGCCCCCTCAGCCGTCCGTGCGTGCGCAGGGCAAGCCGTCACGGCTGAGCTTTGGGCTGCCTGGGAATGCGAGCGAGCGTGCCCAACGCCGCCATGCGCTCATGGACGAGCATCGCGAGACGCTGCGCCGCCTCGGCGAGTAGTCCTGCCCCTCAGCAGATCGAGCGGTCTCGCGGGTCCTAGTCATCCGCTGATCCCGGAAAAACGGCTACGATTTGCCACCAGCGCCGACGTAGCTCAGCTGGTAGAGCACCGCCATGGTAAGGCGGGGGTCAAGGGTTCGAGTCCCTTCGTCGGCTCTCTTTTTGTACCGCTAGCTCACCAGCAGTTCGCTACACTTTTTGTCCCAGGTTGTCCTCTCTTGTCCATCGGGCGAGGGCGACGAATCATCAGCACAGGAGTCAAAATGGCGCTCTACCTAGCAATAGGGGCGCTCCTGGGGTCCCAGCATGGTAAGGAGGGGGTCAGGGGTTCGAGTCCCCTCGTCGGCTTGCCGCCCACCGTTCCGCCTCCCGCTCACAGAAGTCCGTGACAGCCGATCCCTCGACCGACAGGCCCACGCGCTCCAGCTTGGCCGAGCGCCTGGCGGCCTGGATCGTGCCCGAGCGCAATCCCGCCGGCGCTGTCTACGGGCTGATCACCCTCGGCGCGCTGCTTGCCGCCGAGAGCGGCCTGCGCGACACCTATCCCGAGACGATCGGCTCGGCGGCCATCGCTGTCCTCCTCTACTGGTTCGCCC
>Ga0208480_1000288_pt1 | contig 19111 bp, 17 predicted proteins | sample NGESurshal092012_4_FD_184485 | JGI IMG/M metagenome (GOLD analysis project Ga0208480, IMG submission 184485) | Arctic peat soil microbial communities from Barrow, Alaska - NGEE Surface sample F53-1 shallow-092012 (SPAdes) | ecosystem: Environmental > Terrestrial > Soil > Wetlands > Peat ... | reverse complement strand
GGATGGACCCGCCGGCGGGCGATGCTATCGCGGTGAGGCCGCCACGGCGGGCAATCGCTGAGAGCAATCGCTGAGAGGGGCCGTGGAGGGGGTAACCTTTCCCGTGATGGCCGTATCCAATCCAGCGCGTCCCGGCGAGCGATGGCAGACCCACACTGTCGCAAACCAGCCGCCACCGCTTGAGGGCGTGGACGTGTTCGCGAGCAACGTGCCGCTCGTGGAGGCCACACAGCGTGAGGGCGCCTCGTGGGTGTGTGAGCGCGCATCTCAGCTCGGCGTGCTCGTCGGCGGCGAGGAAGGGGTGGGTGGGAATCCAAGTCTTTGGGGGCGCCTGGCGAACGAGAACAAGCCGGTGCTGAAGACCCATGACCGCTATGGGAATCGCATCGACGAGGTCGAGTTCCACCCCGCCTGGCACAACCTGATGAAGATGGGCGTCGAGCACGAACTGCACTCGCTGCCCTGGACCAGCACGGAGCCGGCGCCCCATGCGGCGCGCGCGGCTCTGTACATGACCGCGATGCAGGCCGAGGCCGGCTTTGCCTGTCCGATCACGATGACTTTCGCCGTCCTGCCGGCCCTGCGCACGCAGCCGGAGCTGCTGGCCGAGTGGGGGCCGTTGGTGACAGCCAACACCTATGACCCGCGTCTGATCCCGGCAAGTGAGAAGGGCTCGGCGATCGCGGGGATGGCGATGACCGAGAAGCAGGGCGGCTCGGATGTGAAAGCCAACACCACGCTCGCCCGGCCGCTCAACGGCGGTGGCGCGGGAGCCGAGTACGAGATCGTCGGCCACAAGTGGTTCTGCTCGGCGCCGATGTCGGACCTCTTCCTCGTGCTCGCGCAGACAGACGAAGGTCTTTCCTGCTTTCTGATGCCGCGAATCCTGCCCGATGGAACGCGCAACGAGTTTCACATACAGCGTCTGAAGGACAAGCTCGGCAACCACTCCAACGCCTCCTCGGAGGTGGAATTCACCGGGGCGTGGGCGCGCATGGTGGGCGAGCCAGGGCGCGGCGTGCCGACGATCATCGAGATGGTCGGGCATACACGCCTGGACTGCGTGATCGGCGGTGCTGCGGGCATGCGCGCCGGGGTCGTGCAGGCCACCCACCACGCTGCACACCGCTCGGCCTTCGGCAAGCTGCTGATCGACCAGCCGCTGATGCGCAACGTGCTGGCCGACCTGTGTGTGGAGTCCGAGGCCGCCACGGCGCTTGCCATGCGCCTGGCGCGCGCCTACGACGAAGCCGGCGCCGAGGGACCTGATTGGGATCCCACCCACCCGGGCGACTTGAACGACGCCCACCTGTTCAAGCGCCTGGCCACTGCCGTCGGCAAGTACTGGGTCTGCAAGCGCGCTCCCAACCACGCCTTCGAGTCTCTCGAGTGCCTTGGCGGCAACGGCTACGTCGAGGAGTCGGGCATGCCGCGCCTGTACCGCGAGGCGCCACTTGCCTCGATCTGGGAGGGCTCTGGCAACGTGATGAGCCTCGATGTGCTGCGCGCGCTGGTGCGCACGCCGCGCGCTTTGGAGGTCTTCATGCACGAGGTCAGGCAGGCTGAGGGTGCCGATAGGCGCCTGGACGAGCACGTCGAGCAGCTCGAGCGCCAGTTCTCGGACCCGCTGACGCTGGAGGTGCGCGCCCGGCGCGTGGTCGAGAGCATGGCCCTGGCGCTACAAGGGTCGCTGCTGGTGCGCCACGGTGCGCCGGCCGTTGCCGACGCATTCTGTGCCTCGCGTCTTGGCGGCGACGGGGGCCTCGAGTACGGCACGCTCCCGGCCGGGAGCGACTTCGAGGTGATCATCGAGCGAGGTCGCGTGCAAGGTATTGCTTGAAATTGCCATGCAATAGTTGCTACATAACGTAGCTACCATTGTAACTTGCCCAAAATAGAGCAACTCCCCGCTCTTGCCCCCTCATGATCCCGCACGTCCGAGGCTACTGGGCCAGCCAGAAGCGCGGGCACGTGGACGGACAGCCTAAGATCAGTACATGGCCATGAGAGCACCGCGGCGCATGCCCGGCAACATTCAGATTGCGCGCATCTTCGGCATCAGGGTGGGCGTCAGCATGAGCTGGTTCTTCGTGCTCTTCTTCCTGATCCTCTACCTGTCCCAATATTTCCACGACATCCTGGGCGGATCGAGCAGCACGGCCTATGTGGTGGCGGTCGTCGGCGCGCTCGGCTACTTCGCCTCGCTGATCCTGCACGAGCTGGGGCACGCGCTCGTCTCGCGGCGTCTGGGGATCCCGATCCTCGGCATCGACCTGTGGTTCTTCGGCGGCATGGCGCGCCCGGCGCGCGAACCGGAAACGCCCGGGGAGGAATTCAAGGTCTCCGCGGCCGGACCCGCCGGGACGCTGCTGGCGCTGCTGATCTGCGCGGTGGCGACACTCGCGCTCGCCCCGGGCGGACACTTCTTCGGAGCCCTGCTGCTGGAAGAAGGCTTCACGATCACCCCGGCCGTTGCACTGCTGGCCTGGCTTGTCTTCATCAACGCCGCGCTGTTGCTGTTCAACCTCGTGCCGGCCTTCCCACTCGACGGGGGGCGCATCGCGCGGGCCGTCATCTGGTGGCGCACCGGCGACCGCCATCGCGGCACGCGCATCACCGGCCGCGCCGGCCAGGGCTTTGCGATGGTGCTCGGCCTGATCGGGCTGCTCGCGCTTTTGGAGGGCAACAGCTTTGGGCTGTTCACGCTTGTGCTGGGCCTGATTCTCTATCAGGCATCCGGCGGTGCGGTGATGCAGGGGGCGATGGGGCAGCGCATCCAGACCGTGCGCGTGAAGGACATCATGGACCGCGAGCCGACCACGATCCCCGCCGAGCTGAAGCTGCTGGACGCCCAGGAGCAGTTCTTCGCCCGCTACCGCAGCCCCTGGTTTGCCGTGGTGGACCATGCCCGCCACTTTCTCGGCGTGGTGCGCTCCGAGCGAGTCGACGCGGAGATCGCGGCAGGCCGACCGGCGCTGGAGATCGGCGACGTGCTCGAGCAGGACCTGCAGGTGGGCATCGACGAGCAGGAACCGCTGGAGTCGCTGTTGCGCAGCGAGGGCCTCGGCCGGCTCGGCGGGATGGTCGCCGTGGACGCCGATGGCGTCCTGCGCGGCACCGTCACCGTCGCCCAGGTCCGCCAGGCGCTCAGCCCGGCGGGCGGGCCGTAGCACCGCCCCGCGTTATAGAGTCCAGGCCGCAGACACCCACCCTCTCCTTCGAGCCTTCAGGAATCCATGCCAGCACATGACGTATTGATCATCGGCGCCGGTCTCGCTGGACAGCGCGCCGCGCTCGCCGCCGCAAAGGCCGGCGCGAGCGTCGCGATTCTCAGCAAGGTCCATCCGGTGCGCTCGCACTCGGTTGCCGCCGCCGGCGGCATCAACGCCGCGATCAATGTCGCCGACGATTGGCGCTCGCACGCCTATGACACCGTCAAGGGCTCGGATTTCCTCGGCGACCAGGACGCGATCGAAATCATGTGCTCGGAGGCGCCCAAGGAGGTGATGCACCTCGAGCACATCGGTGTGACCTTCCACCGCAACGACTCCGGTGAACTCGATCTACGCGCTTTCGGCGGCGCCTCGATGAAGCGCACCGCCTATGTCGCCGACATCACCGGGCAGGCGATTCTGCACGTGCTCTACGAGCAGCTGATGAAGCACCACGAACAGGTCGAGCGCTACGAGGAGTGGTTTGTGACCTCGCTGCTGCAGGACGACTCAGGACGCTGCTGCGGTGTCGTGGCACGCGATGTGCGTTCGGGGCGCATGGAGACCCTGCAGGCCAAGAACGTGATCCTCGCCTGCGGCGGCGCCGGGCAGGTGTACTCGCCGACGACCAACGCGCTGATCGTGACGGGCGATGGGATCGCCCAGGCCTACCGCATCGGGGCTCCGTTGATGGACATGGAGATGGTTCAGTACCACCCGACCACGCTTGTCGAGAACGGCCTCTTGATCACCGAGGGGGCGCGTGGCGAGGGCGCCACCCTGCTCAACTCCGAGGGCGAGCGCTTCATGGAGAAGTACGCGCCCAACAAGATGGAGCTTGCTTCTCGCGACGTCGTCTCACGCGCCGAGCAGACCGAGATCCTCGAGGGTCGCGGCGTCGGTGCCAACAAAGACGGGATCTACCTGGACATCACGAAGGTGCCGCGCAAGCGCACTTTGGAGGCCCTGCGCGAGATCGTCAACATCGGCAAGGACTTCGCCGGCGTCGACATCACGCGCGAGCCGATCATGATCCGCCCCGGCCAGCACTACATAATGGGCGGCGTCAAGACCGACGTGAACGGCGCTACCCCGATCGAGGGGCTCTACGCCGCCGGCGAGGTCGCCTGCGTGTCGGTACACGGCGGCAACCGCCTCGGCGCCAACTCGCTGCTCGACACTCTCATCTTCGGCCGGCGTGCAGGCGAACACGCTGCGGCGCGGGCGGCAAGCATGGGTCTGCCCGATACCTCCGATGCGCAGCTGCGCGAGGATGTGGCCACGATCGACGCGATCATCGCGCGACCGCGGACGGGCCGCAGAGTTTCTGAGATCAAGCAGGAGCTCGGCGAGACGATGAACCAGTACGTCGCCGTGTATCGCGACCAGGAAGGGCTCGAGCAGGCGCATGAGATCGTCAAGCGCCTGCAAGCCGAGTCCAAGGACGCATACATCGACGACAAAGGCGCCGTTTTCAACCAGGACGTGCTCGGGGCGATCGAGCTTGGCTACATGCTCGACTGCGCCGAGGCGACCGTCGTCGCGGCGATCGAGCGCAAGGAGTCACGCGGGGCGCAGTTCCGCACCGACTTCCCCGAGCGCAACGACGCGGAGTGGCTCAAGCACATCGACATCAGCCTGAACGGCGATGGACCGCAGATCTCCTACTCAGCCGTGACCATGACCCAGTGGGAGCCAGAGGAGAGGAAATACTGATGGCCGAAACCCATAAGCCGCCGGAGCGGTTCACGCTGAGGATGCGCCGCTATGACCCCGAGTCGGGCGAGGCGCCCTACTGGGACGAGCACACGATCGAGCTCGAGCCCCATCGCTCGGTGCTCGAGGGGATTCTGCAGGCGAAGGCCAAGTTCGACGGCTCGATCGGCATCCGCTGCTCCTGCCGTGCTGCGATCTGCGGCTCTTGCGGCGTGCGCATCAACGGCGAACCCGGGCTTGCCTGCCACACCCACCTCGACCATGCGCGCGCCTCCAGCAAGGACGGCGTGATCGAGGTCGAGCCGATGGGCAACATGCCCGTGATCAAGGACATGATCGTCGACATGGACGCCGTGCACTGGAAGAAGGTGCAGCGCGTGACACCGTGGCTGATCAACGAGGGACCCCAACCCGAGCGCGAGCATCTCGTTCCCCGCGAGTCGATGGTCGACATCACGCAGACGATGGCCTGCATCCAGTGCGGCGCCTGCGTGTCGGACTGCCTGGCGATGGAGGTCGACCCCGGCTTCATCGGTCCCGCCGCGCTTGCCAAGGCCTACCGTTTCGTCGGCGATCCACGCGATGAAGAACAGCGTGAGCGGCTGCTCGACCTCTCCGAAGATCCCCAGGGAATCTACGACTGCACGCATTGCTTCAAGTGCGTGGAGGCCTGCCCCAAGGACGTCAATCCCATGGGGCAGATCATGCGTTTGCGGCGTATCGCCGGGGCCGATCAGCACATCAACGACCAGAACAACGGCCACCGCCACGAGGAAACCGTCGTGACCCTGATCAAGGACTATGGGCTTTTGCACGAGGCCGAGATGATTCCTCGCTCCTATGGCGGCAACTCTTGGTTTGGCAAGTTCCACCCCGCGGCCGGCAAGGAGCTGCTCAGCTCGCTGCCCGTTGCGATCCGCGGCATCGCGAAACGCAAGATGAGCATCAAGATCGCGATCTTCGGGCACAAGATCCCCAAGCAGGACCTGAATGCCGTCAAGCGCATCTACGAGAAGGTCGAGAGCAAGCCTGAGCGCTATGAGCTGAACCTGTATGTCTCAGGCGTTGACGAAGACGCCGAGCAGACGCCCGTTGGCGTGGGTTCTGAGGAAGGGAGCGCCAAGTGAAGGTCGCCTACTGGCCCGGCTGCGTGAGCCGCGGCTTCACTCCCGAGCTGCACGGCTCGATGGCAAAGGTGGCGCCGCTGCTCGACATCGAGCTTGTTCAGCTCGACCGCGCATCCTGCTGCGGAGCCGGCGTGATCGCCGAGCACAACCAGGAGCTCGCCGACACGCTCAATGCACGAACCTTCGCGCTCGCCCAGCAGGTCGATGGAGCAGAGCTGATGATGAACATCTGCTCCACCTGCCAGGGCGCCCAGGGCGAGTGCCAGGAGCGGCTGGACTCGAGCGCCGAGTACCGGGCGCAGGTGAACTCGACGCTCGCCGACGAGGGGCTCTCCTACGAGAAGGGCCTCACCAACAAGAACTTCCTGTGGTTGCTGGTCGAGGAGATCGGCCTCGAGAAGCTCTCCGGCATGGTCAAGCGTCCGCTGACGAACCTCAAAGTCGGACCCTTCTACGGCTGCTACATCGTGCGGCCGCGCGATCGCCTCGGCATCGACGAAGAGCATCCCCGCGACCACTACCTCGAGCAGCTGATCGAGACCCTCGGCGGCACCGTGATCGAGTACGCCGGCATGCGCAAGTGCTGTGGCTTTCCGATCATCACGATGAACAAGGAGGCCTCGCTCAAGCAGGCCGGGCGCCACCTTGGCGACGCGGTCGACGCCGACGCCGACTGCCTTGTGACTCCCTGCCCCCTCTGCCACCTGAACCTCGACATGCAGCAGCCGCTGGCCGAGAAAGTCGTCGGGCGCGAGCTGAACATGCCGGTCCTTCACCTTCCGCAACTCGTCGGGCTGGCGCTGGGGCTGGAACCGAAGGAGCTCGGTCTCTCCCGGCATGTGGTCAAGCCGACGTCGGTGATCGACTGGTCGACTTCCGTGGTGGGCGCGGCGGCCTGATGCCCCGCGTGTGCGCGCGGGGATCCCGAAAACCTAGGACCACCACCCCACGCCTCGCCCAGCGGGCGCGTAGGCTGAAGCCGTGCGCGTCCTCACAGTCGTAGGCAACCGGCCGCAGTTCATCAAGGCGGCCGCCGTCTCCGGGCCGCTTCGCGCCGAGCACGAGGAGATCCTCGTGCACACCGGCCAGCATTACGACGACTCGCTCTCGGCCGTCTTTTTCTCAGAGCTCGGGCTGCAAGCCCCGGAGCGCGAACTTGGCATCGGCGGTGGCTCGAACACCTCGCAGACCGCGCGCATGCTGGCGGCATTGGAGCCGCTGCTGGACGAGGTCGAACCCGACGCGACGCTCGTCTACGGCGACACCAACTCTACGCTTGCGGGCGCGCTTGCCGGCGCTCAGCGCGGTGTGCCGGTGGTGCACGTCGAGGCCGGCATGCGCTCGTTCGACCGGACGATGCCTGAGGAGCTCAACCGCGTCCTCTGCGACCACATGAGCGAGCTGCTCTTGTGCGCGTCCGAGACGGCTGCGGAGAACCTCAGGAAAGAGTCGGCGCACGGGAAGATCGAGGTGGTTGGGGATGTGATGATCGATGTTGCGTTCAAGTGGCGCACCGCGGCCGGAGCGAACAACGAAGCTCTTGCCGGTTTTGACATCGAGGCCGGCGACTACCTGTTGCTGACCGCCCACCGCGCCGGCAATGTGGACGATCCACGGCGCCTGCAGATGTTCGTGGATGTCGTGGCCGCCCTGCCCGGACGCGTGATCTTCCCGGTGCACCCCCGCACCCGTGCGCGTCTGCGCGAAACGGGTCTGTTGGAGCGGCTGCAAGCCCTCGACGGGCTGACTCTCTATGAGCCGCTCGGCTATGTGCGCTTCAGCGCGCTGGTCCAGAATGCGCGCGCGGTGCTGACCGATTCCGGTGGCGTCCAGAAGGAGGCGTACCTTGCCGGGGTGCCCTGCGTAACCCTGAGGTCCACCACCGAGTGGGTGGAGACCGTCCAGAGCGGCTGGAACACGCTCGTCGATCTCGATATAGAGCGCGTTCTCTCGGCCCTGGCACGAACCATCCCCCAAACACATCCTGAGCTCTACGGCGACGGCAAAGCCGCCGAGCGCTGTGTGGCCGCGATTGGAGCGCTTTGAGCGTCAAGGTCGGCGTGGTCGGACTCGGCTATTGGGGGCCGAACCTGGCGCGCAACTTCGCCGCGATCGACGGCTGCGAGCTTGCCTGGCTTTGCGACGGCTCCGAGCAGATCCGCGCGAAGCTCGCCGACGCGTTCCCTGGAGTGCGCACAAGCGCCGAGATCGACGAGCTGCTCGCCGACCCCGAGCTGGACGCGATCGTGCTGGCCACGCCTGTGCCCACGCACGCACAGCTTGCCGTGCAAGTGCTCGAAGCCGGCAAGCACTGCTTTGTCGAGAAGCCGCTCGCGACGACCGTCGCCGATGCCCAGCATGCCGTGGACGCGGCCGAGCGGAGCGGGCGCATCCTGATGGTGGGGCACCTGCTCGAGTACCACCCCGCCGTCACCGCCCTGAAGGAGTTGCTCGACGCCGACGAACTGGGCTCGCTCTACTACGTGTACGGCAATCGCGTCAACCTCGGCCAGCTGCGCGCCGAGGAGAACGCGCTGTGGAGCCTGGGCGCGCACGATGTCTCGGTCGTCTTGCATCTGATCGGCGAGGAGCCTCTCGAGTGCTCGGCCCACGGCGAGTCCTATGTGCGCGGCGGCGTCCAGGATGTCGTCTTCTGCTACCTGCGCTTTCCCTCCGGACAGGTCGCCCACCTGCACCTCTCCTGGCTCGACCCCCACAAGGAGCGGCGCATCACCGTCGTCGGCTCCAAGCGCATGGCCACCTTCGACGACATGCGCACCGAGGGCAAGCTGACCGTCTATGACAAGGGCTTTGACGAGGACGCGAACTCGTGGGGCGAGTACATAACCCGCGCCGGCGAGTCCTTCTCCCCGCGCCTTGCCAATGCCGAGCCGCTGCGCCTGGAGTGCGAACACTTCGTCGACTGCATCCGCGAGGGCAAGACCCCGCGCTCGGACGGGCACAGCGGGCTGCGCGTGGTGCGCGTGCTGGAGGCGCTGCAGCGCTCACTGGAACACTAGGCGGCGATGCACCCTTACCGCGGCTGGCCGTTTCTCACATCCCCTCAGCATCCGACGCTCTCGGCCGTGGCGGCGTTCTTCATTCGCGGCGCGATCAGTCTCTTCGTGGTGTTTCCAATCGTGTGGCGCAGCGACAAACGTCTGCTCTTCGGCGCGCTCGCCTTCCTCGGCGGTCCAGCTGTCGATCTCGACCATGCAGTAGCCGCGGGCAGCTTTCGCCCGCGCGCGCTCGAGACCCTCAGCCATCGGCCCGACACTCACAGCCTGCTGTTCGCACTTGTGCTTACGCTGCTTGTATACGCACTTGCTCGCAGTAAGCAACTCAGCTGGTCGATATTGGCGATCTTTGTCTCTCACCTGCTGTTCGATGCGGCCGGTGGGGACGAGTACTGGCTGTACCCACTCGAGCACCCCAACTCGATCCCATGGCTTGCCTGCCCAATTGGGATCGCGTTGCTGTTCTGGGCCAGTACGCGCGTGGCTTCGAGGATGCCCACAGGGCGCCGCGACCCTCGCCTCGCCCAGAGATGATTCCATTAGCGGGAATTCAACTTCCCGTCAGTTGGAATTTTGGCCAAATGGCCAAACCACTATCTCACTCACCTGAACCGAAGTCTCACCCTTTTGAATCAAATTTAAATGTGAAAAGACGCCTTCCAATATTCGTCCAGTCTGCTAGGGTGCCGCTCAAGCACGACTGGTAGGCACGGTGGGCCAACCAGCGGGCGGTGGCCAGCAAGCGAGCTTCTAGGAGGTTTCTCCGGGTGGGGAGTGTCTGACTCCCTGCAATGCGTTTGGCTTTGCGGAAGAGAGCCGACGAGTCGTACGTTTGTAAGACACACATATTCGGGGTTGGGGGAGGGTTGCATGGAAGCGACTAAAGGACGTCAGGCAATGACTGGTTTGGACGAATCGCAGTTGGTGGGCAACGAGCTTGCCGCAACGGCACAACAGGTAGGGCATGTAGGCGAGCAGGAATCGATCGCGAGCGAAGCTCCCGAGCCTCAGCCGCGCGCGAGAACGCCGATCGTAGACGCCAGTCGTCGCGCCAGCAACGGTGGGGCTCCAGCTGAGTGGCCGCAGGTGAGCGTGATCATTCCTACGCTCAACGAGGCTCAGAACCTGCCACACGTGTTTGCGAAGCTCTCGCGCGACCTGCACGAGGTCATAGTCGTCGACGGCTTCTCCACCGACGACACGCTCGACGTAGTGCGCGTGCTGCGCCCCGACGCGAAGATCGTCTTGCAACAGAACCGCGGCAAGGGCGACGCGCTGCGCTGCGGCTTCGAGGCCGCTACCGGCGACATTCTCGTGATGCTCGACGCCGACGGCTCAGCCGACCCCGCCGAGATTCCCGCGTTTGTCGAGACGCTTGTGGCGGGAGCAGACTTTGCCAAGGGCTCACGTTTTCGCGAGGGGGGTGGGAGCTCTGACATAACACCGCTGCGACGCACGGGCAATCGCGCGCTCAACGGGCTTGTCAACGTACTCTTCCGCACCTCTTACTCGGACCTCTGTTACGGCTACAACGCCTTCTGGCGACACTGCCTTGGTGCGATGAAGGTGGATTGCACGGGCTTTGAGGTGGAGACGCTGATCAACATCAGGGTTGCGCGTGCCGGGCTTGACATCCGCGAGGTGCCGAGCTTCGAGAGCGACCGCATCTACGGGCAGAGCAACCTACGCACATTCCGTGACGGTGGGCGAGTGCTGCGCACGATCATGCGCGAGCGCCTGCGTCGCGCCTCGGCCGATGTCAAGGCCTATCAGCGCTCGGGCGAGGAGGTTCACCATCATGTGATGGATGCGGTGGCCGAGGGCATGGAGGCAGCGCCCGCCGAGGTAAGTTGACGAGGGCGCAAGCCAGTCCATCTGCTCACGCCGCGTCAGTTGCTGCGATCGTTTGACGGCGATGCGCTCTCGAGCAATCCCGGTACTGCTCTATCACGCAGTGCCCGACACCCCCAGCGTCAACGATCCGCTGTCGGTCCCCTTTGAGCAATTTGCCGGACACGTCGATGCGATCGTGAGGAGCGGGCGCGCGCCGGTCAGCATTGCTGAGATCGCCGCCGGACTGCGCGGCGAGCGTCCACTCCCAGAGCACGCGGTGGCCGTCACTTTCGATGACGCATACGAGGACACACCCCGTGCAATCGAGCGGCTGCGCGAGCGCGGGCTGCGCTCGAGCGTTTATGTGACAACCGGTCAAATCGACAGCGGCCCGATGATCCGCCGCGAGCAGCTGGTGCAGCTCGCACGAGAGCCCGAGACGGTGGAGCTGGGAGCCCACACCGTCAACCACCCGCCGCTGGACGAGCTTGGCATCGAGGAGATAGAGCGCGAAGTGTCAGACAGCAAGCAAGCCCTGGAGCAGACGATCGGCCGTAGCGTCGACACATTCGCCTACCCCTTCGGCGCATACGACGCGCGGGTGCGTCGGGCGGTGATCGACGCCGGCTTCAACTCCGCCGCGGCTGTCAAGAACGCTTTCTCCCATCCCGAGGACGACCCGTGGGCGATCGCGCGCGTCACCGTCCGCGCCGCCACCAGCGCAGAGCGAATCGCCCAGATCCTCGACGGCCGAGGTGCCCCTTTTGCATGGCAGGATGAGCGGCTGCGCACGCGCGGCTACCGGACGGTACGCAAGTTGAGGCGTCGCACGGGGCTCGGAGGCGGGGCATGGCGGTGACCAAATTCACCCGTCATCCGGACACGACCGCAGCCATGCGACCAAGCCAGGGCCGCCATGGCAAGCTGGGAGGCGGGGTATGGCGGTGAGCGCGCGTCCGATCGCGCTGTCGCAGACGTCGATCGAGTGCCTCGACGATCAGACGCCTGTCGCCGTGCGCGCAATTGACCTCGAGCAATGCCCGAGCGAGCTGCAGCTGGCGCTGAGCGGCCGCGGGCATGCCTACCGGCAGCTGCTGGTGCTTGTGCGCCAGGACGGCTATCCCGTTGGCTGGCGCTCCTTTGCGGTCGGCGCTGACGGCGCTGTATCTCTCGAGGGGCTGGCCGGCGGGCCGATCGAGGTTGGCCCACCGGACAGTGCCCGAACGCCGGAGCCGGAGACGCTGCCACTGGTGAGTGTGGTGATCGCGACCTGCGCGAATAGCGAGACGGCGGTCAGCTGTGTCGAGGCGATCCAGTCGGCCGCCAGCGGCCCTTATGAGGTGATCGTCGTGGAGAACAGGCCAGCCCGCTCGACGGTCAAGCACGCCCTGGATGAACGCTTCGATGGAGACGAGCGAGTTCGCTACGTCGAGGAGCGCCGCCCGGGCCTTGCCTGCGCGCGCAACGCCGGCCTACGGGCCGCTCGCGGCGAGTTGGTGGCGTTCACCGACGACGACGTGACCGTCGACCCGGCCTGGCTTCCTGCGATCCGCGCCAGCTTCGAGGCCGACCCCGAGGTCGATTGCATGACTGGGCTGATCCTGCCGCTCGAGCTGGAGACTCCGGCGCAGTTGCTCCTCGAGCGCTTCGCCGGCTATGCGAAGGGCTTCCTGCCGCGCGTATATGCGCTTGACAACCCACCGCCCGACCAACCATTGTTCCCCTACACAGCGGGCTACTTCGGCTCAGGGGCCAACATGGCTTTCCGCACCGAGGCGTTGCGCCGCCTCGGCGGCTTCGACCCGGTGTTGGGCACCGGAACACGCGCGCGCGGATGCGAGGATCTCGACGTCTGCATCCGCGTGTTGAACGCCGGCAGCCGGCTTGCCTACGAACCGCGCGCGGTAGTCTGGCACCGCCATCCTGACACACACGCCCATCTACGACGACGCGCCTTCGACTACGGCACGGCGCTTGGCGCGATGTTGACCAAGCACCTGCTGATTGGGCCCGATCGTCGGAGCATGATCTCGCGCATACCGCAGGCCGCTCGCTATTACACGGCTCCAGGGTCGCGCAAGAACGCCACGCGAGGAGATGCATTTCCCGCGAGCCTGACCCGCTTGGAGCGCGTCGGGCTGCTCTACGGTCCGCTGGCATATCTGGCCAGCCGCTTGGAGGCGCGGCGATGAGCGCGCACGCCGCGGCCGGCGGCGCTCACAATGAGCACACCCCGACGGGTTCCCCGACCGCGACGGAGACGAACAAATCACGCGCGGGCTGGCTGGGCGACCCACGCCGCTGCGCCGGCGCTGACGCTGCGCTGCTTGTGCTTGCTGCCGCGACGGTGGCGGTTTGCCTGCTGCAGTCCCACGGCGCTGCAAGGCTGCTGCTTGTGCTGGCGGCAGCCTGTTTGATTCCTGGAGGAGCGCTACTCACGCGCCTGCCAGTGGAAGACGCACTCGAGGCCTTCGGGCTGGCCGTGGGCTTCGGCTTCACTATCGAGGCTTTCGGTGCGCTGGCGATGGTGTGGACCAGCTGGTGGCATCCGTTTGGGTGGGCGATTATCCTCGGCGCGATCTCCTGTGCAGTGCTGACTGTCGATCTGCGCCGCAATCTCGTAATGGTCAGGAAACCTGTTTAGTGTCCCGCGAGCGCAGCAAGACGGTAGCAAGGTGAGCACACTGCTCCAGCCTGCCGACACAGAGCAGGACAGCCATCTACCAGCGCATCCACATGCTCAGACCGCCGGCTCGCGGTTGCGCATGCTCGTGTTTTCTCTTCCGATGCTCGTCGCGCTTGTCCTCTGGCGAGTATCGCTGCTCCATCTCAACCCCTACGACCTGGGCGACTACGGGCTACCCCCGGCGCTGCCGATCACCTGGTATTTCTCCTTGGCACTTGCCGTCGTAGGCGCAGTCACCGCGATTACGATGCGCAGCACAAAGGGCCTGATCATGGTCGGCTATATAGTCGTAATAGCCGTCATCCTCTTTGGCACAGTCCCGATGCTGTCGGCCCAACCGCATTACGCATGGGTCTACAAGCACATAGGTGTGGTCCGCTACATCGAGGCTCAGGGCAAGGTCAACCCCAACGTGGATATCTACAATCGCTGGCCCGGCTTCTTCGCCCTCGGAGCGGTGTTCTCGCAACTTGGCGGTAGTGCCAATCCGGAGGTATACGCGGGCTGGGCCGAGCTCCTCTTTCTATTGCTCGACACCGTCCTTGTGATGGCGGCCGTAAAAGCGGTTGTGCGCGAGATCCGCATCGCCGCGTGCGCGGGGCTCTTCTTCGTCGTGACCAATTGGGTGGCACAGACCTACTATTCTCCTCAGGCATTCGCATTTGTCCTCGGACTCGCGCTCACTGTGATTCTACTGAGACAACTGCGGGTCAACGAGCCGACCTACTCCCCACGACTGACGCGCATTGTCGAACGGATAGGCCGCACTCCACAGTTGTCGGTAGAGACGCAAGACACAGCGATGTGGGCTCGATGGGTATCCATAACAGCCATATTGGGGCTCGACGCAGTGATCGTCGCAAGCCATCAATTGACGCCCTACATGCTGCTGGTAAGCATCGCCCTGCTGATGCTTGTTCGCGTGGTTCGTCCCTGGTGGATGCTGATGGCGATGGCCGCGATGACACTCGGGTATCTTGCCGCGAACCTTCATTTTATCGAGCATAATTATGGCGTCTTCACGAGTCTCGACCCGTTCAATAACGCCCAGGGGCAAGGCGCGACGCTCTCGCGTTCTCCGACAGCCGGCAAGCTTTTTAACACCTACGTAGAGCTGCTCTTCCTAGCGGTTCTGGGGCTGCTCAGTATATGCGCCATCATCCGCCTACTTAGACTTGGGCTACTCATGCGAGCACTGCCCTTTGTCGTGTTTGCAGTGTCGCCATTCTTCGTTCTATTTGGACAAAACTATGGTGGTGAGGCATCCCTACGCATAATCCTGTTTTCAAGCCCATGGTGTGCCGCGTTGATATCGTGGGCATTGGGGACCGTAGGTCGCAGACGCCTGAGATGGGCACTAACACTGGTCGTTGCGGCTACTTTCACGGCCCTATTCGTCCCCTCTTTTCTTGGCGAGGAAGAGCTTAATGTAATTTCACCCGCTGAAGTTCGTGCGAGTGAATGGTTTTACGATCACGGCCGTCCCGAGTCGGTGCTGGTCCTTGCGGCACCCGGCTTTCCATTCAGGTATGGCGCCGATTATCCAGAATTCCTAGGCCCGGAAGGCGACGCGAACCCAAACCTTTTGACTGAGGCCGTCTTCGACGACCGGCCACTTGGAGCAGCACAGGTACCCGAGATAGCGGCAAGAATCAGTGGATATGCGAAACACGGATATATTGTATTCGATAAGGACGAGACAACCTATGCGGAAGTCTTTCGCCTGACGCCGCCAGGCGCACTAGGACACCTTGAGAATGCTGTGGCACGCTCACACGAGTTCCGGCTTTGGTATGCCAATAATTCTGTGCATATATACGAACTGATAGCAGGCCGATGGGAACGTCGATCACTCACGCCAAGAGGCTTGCGGCGGCTTCTCCATAGTCCCCTTTTGACTTCCGTTCCGTTTATGAAACATTTCGAATCTAAGCATTTGGGCCATCGGAGCAACGTTGTCCGGAGGCGCCTGTCCCGACGCAGAAAACTGGTTACCAAAAATAATGAATGATCACCTGAAGGCCCGAGTTGCAATCCTGCTCGTCAATGGATTCGATAGGCGAGACCAATGGGGCCAATACAAAGAAACTGAAGCTCTTGACTACCCCTGGATAGACTTGTGTTTGCGGCAGATCGAGCGGCATTCCACCGGGTGGGACTATGAAGTCTTTGTCTTCGACAACTCACATCTCAAGTCACACCGTGCCCTTACGAAAGGATACCGGTACGTAAGGATATGGCCCGCAAGATGGTTTTCGAGCCTTGGTCGTCTTGCCAATCGCATTCCAGTTTTGCATGTTGGTCGCCTGACGGAACTAGCTCACCCGAAGGCTCTCGATTACCTTGCCAGTAGAGTTTCGTCTGACTTTGACTACATCGTAACGTTGGACACGGATTCCTTCCCGGTACGTGACGATTGGTTGGACGTTTTGATTGGAGCGTGCGAAGATGGCGCCGCTTTGTCAGGCGTTTATAGGAACGAGATGGAACCGACCATCCATCCCTTTATACACGTTAGTGGTCTTTGTGTACGCCGACGTGATCTTCGTGCTCTCGATGTATCGTTTTCCCGTAAAATGGGGCAAGATGTCGGACAGAACATAACTGACGAATTCAGAAGATTGGGCCGCACGATCGGTCCACTTAAGCGCAGCAATAACGTGAACTACCATTTTCTCGTTGGAGGCATATATGGGGATGTAATTTACCATCACGGGGCCGGCAGTCGAAAAGCGAAGTTTTGGATCTCCACCGATCTCGACACTGACGAACAGATCAGCATCATCTTGCGTGACGCGGCATTTCACGACCTCGACCATCTTATTGCGGTGCTACGGGGCGAAGTGACTAACGACTTGAACCTTACAGTCTGCGCAGAATAGCCTCGATGCGACCGGGTAGCACAGCGGCCCAGATCTGCAAACTTGCATTTGGGACGCGCAGAGCACGACAAACGGTGATCGAAGTAGAACTCAAGCGCTTTTCCCCTGTAGCCCGATCGACTCATCGTTGAGAAGCCGTGGATACGATCACATGCGTGTCCACTGTTTCACATACGGCTGAGCCCGCACAGTCATCGCACCATCTGCTGCGCAGCGCCTACAGCCTGCTCGCCAACACCGCCGTCACCTCAGCCCTTGGAATGATTTTTTGGGTGGCCGCCGCGCGGCTTTACCCAACAGCCGACGTCGGCCGGGACACTGTACTGATCTCGGTGATGATCGAGCTCTCGACGGTATGCCAGCTAAACATGGGCAACGGCATAGCTCGCTTCATGCCCAGCTTCGGCAGACATAGCGGGCAGGCCCTGGCTACAGTCTACGCGCTGACCGCAGCGGTGGCGCTCGTCGTTGGAGCCGTATTCGTCCTGGTAGCTCCAGACATATCACCACAGTTGAGCTACATGAGAGATGAAACAACACTCGCGGTGGGCTTTGTGGCAGCGCTTGTGCTGTGGGGGCTGTTCGCCTTGCAAGACGCCGCGCTCACGGCAACACGCCAAACGCCTTCTATACCCCTTAAGAATGGCGTGTTTGGCGTGCTCAAGCTCGCGGCGTTGCCCCTCCTGCTGGCAGCCGACGCTGTTCACGGTGTCTTCTTGGCGTGGGCTCTGCCGATGGCGCTGCTGCTGGTGCCGGTAAACCTGCTGGTGTTCAGGCGGGCGATCCCCAGCCACTTGGCGAGCGGGACAGGCGAATCGCCGACCGCGCGCCTCGGGCGACGGCGGATGGTGCATTTCCTTGCCCAGGACTACCTGGCGTCGATCTTCACCCAAGCGACGTTGACCGTGCTGCCACTACTAGTGATTGCGATCCTCGGTGCCCGACAGAGCGCATACTTCGCCATGCCGTTTACGATTGTGTTGGCCTTTGACACGTTTGCCTACAGTGCCTGCTCCTCGCTGGTCGTAGAGGCCACTTTGGACCATGAGAACCTACGGACACTCACCGAGGTCTTTGCGCGTCGCGTGCTGGCGCTGCTAATGCCGGCTGCAGCCCTGCTGGCCCTGGCAGCACCACTGATAATGCTTCTCTTCGGGCGGCCCTACGTCGAACACGGCGCTACAGCACTACGGTTGCTGCTGTGCGGAAGCGTCTTTCGGGCGGTGACCGCTTTGTTCTCGGCGGTCTCGAGGGCGCAAGGCCGCGGGACCCGCTTGGCGCTGGTCGAGCTTGCTCTGTTCGTGCTCGTGCTCGGTGCGGCTATCCCGCTAGCACACAGCCGTGGCATCAACGGTGTTGCCATCGCGTGGCTCGGGGCGAATGCGATCATCTGCCTAGCGGTGGTCCCGCTGCTGGTCGAATTCCTACGCAAACCGTGACGCGTACGTCAATGGCTACTGACTGTAGCCAACATTATCAACGCCGATGCTCGCCAGCCCACCACCCACAGGCCTAGCGAGCTGCGCGACGGCGTACCGCGCTAAGGTGCTTCGCGATGCCTGGTGCCCGATGGGTGATCACGTATGTGGCAAAGGCAGGGAGGCGCTGGCCGAGCGGCAGATAACTGAAGCTCACGCGAGCCGATTCAACGGCCTGCCAGTCAAAGAAGCTGGGGAGCCCATCTTTGACCTTGCGAAAGACCGTTGTCCGACCGCCGGGAGCGCCAATGTACTCCCAGTCCGGGCTATGGCGCAGAAACCTCACAAGCATGTTGACGGTCGGGATGTACGAGTCGTCCACGAGGAGCATACCGCCCTCTCGGAGCTTGCTTTGAATCTCAAACCAGTCCAGGACCGGATATGGAAATCCGTGGGCCCCGTCGAGGAGGACAATATCGATTGGTTCGCTCTCACGCGCAAGGGCTATATGCGAAGGCTCGGCAACGAAGGTCACATTGCTCACATCGATACTCTGCCCGTTGCAATAGGCACGGATAGCTTCGTGCTCCGCCGCTCTTGGCGAAATTGCCGTATGGCGAGAGCCACGCGACGCGAACACAATGGTCGAAGCGCCGCTGCCCGTCTCAAGGGTCCTCATCGATGGTTCGACGTGGTCTTCCAACCACTGGAGCGCCTCTAGCGACAACGAAAAGCAGTAGTTCTGCTGATCGCCGTGCATAAGCGGCGCGCGGGCCCATACCTTCCGTGCAACCTCTGATTGCATCCGGCAATAGTACATCAGCTCTTCCGTCTAGGCTCTACGACTGCGTGGCACTCCTGCGGACGCGCACCCCCAGTTGCTAGGTCGTGAACCGCCGGTTCCACGCTCGCGGTACCCAGAATTTGGTTTGATCGAACCATGGTCGCATCGTTGTGTCCGGGCGACTGGCTGACACAACGCAACCAGCTGTCTGACCTGATCGTGCCTTTTCGGTCTTGCTCCCCCACTCGCATCTTGGGCGGTTTGGTCAAGTCGCCCATGATCATCGCCAGACGCGCACCCAGTCAACGGTCATCTTGGCTGGAAATGGCGTGGTGGAGTTGGGCGAACCGGCCCATTCCCCGCCGACGGCTAGGTCCATTAGCAGGAAGTATGGATGCCTGAACGGCCACGCAGCCCCAGCGCGAAGACCCGCCCG
>Ga0208480_1000287_pt1 | contig 19193 bp, 22 predicted proteins | sample NGESurshal092012_4_FD_184485 | JGI IMG/M metagenome (GOLD analysis project Ga0208480, IMG submission 184485) | Arctic peat soil microbial communities from Barrow, Alaska - NGEE Surface sample F53-1 shallow-092012 (SPAdes) | ecosystem: Environmental > Terrestrial > Soil > Wetlands > Peat ... | reverse complement strand
GGGTTGGGGATTCATCGCTGTCGATGGCCAGCCCGACGTCTTTGTGCACTACTCGGAGATTCAAGGAGAAGGTCGTAAGACGCTCGTCGAAGGTCAGACCGTTGAGTTTGACATCGAGCCGGGCGATCGAGGACCACTCGCCAAGCGCGTCGTCTTGAACTAACCAAATCATCTAGTAGTGGACAACCGCCGCCTTCGGGCGGCGGTTGTTCTTTTGTGTCGCGGCTCACGTAAAGTCTGAGCGTTACTCATGGGTAACGAGGACGAACTCGAAGGACATTCATGGCTGAATTCTCGATGGAACTGAACGACGATCAAAAGACGATGCAGGAGTGGGTGCACGGTTTCGCCGTGAACCAGATGCGTCCGATCGCGGCCGAGTGGGACGAGCGTGAAGAGACGCCGTGGGAGTTCATCCAAGAGGCCGCCAAGATCGGCATCTACTCACTGGACTTCATGATGAACGCCTTCACCGACAAGACCGGCCTCTCGCTGATGATCGCGACCGAGGAGTTGGCCTGGGGCGACGCCGGGCTCACCATGGCCCTCATGGCGACGTCGCTCGGCGTCGCGGCCATCGTCGCCAACGGAACGCCCGAGCAGGTCATGGAGTGGGTGCCCCAGTGCTACGGGACGCCCGACGACATCAAGTTGGCGGCCTTTGGCGTCTCAGAGCCCGACGCCGGCAGTGACGTCTCGTCACTTCGCACTCGCGCGGTCTATGACGAGGCGAACGACGAGTGGGTCCTCAACGGGACCAAGACATGGATCTCCAACGGCGGCATCGCCAACCTGCACGTGATCGTTGCCTCGGTCGAGCCCGAACTCGGCAGCCGGGGCCAGGCCTCGTTCATCGTGCCCGACGGCACGAAGGGAATTCGCCTTGGCCAGAAGTTCAAGAAGATGGGCATCCGCGCGAGTCACACCGGCGAAGTCGTGCTCGAAGACTGCCGGATTCCTGGGCGTTGTCTCCTGGGCGGCAAAGAGAAGCTCGACGAGAAGATCGCCCGGGCGCGTGAGGGCAAGCGCTCCCAGAGCCAGGCCGCGATGGCGACGTTCGAGGCCTCTCGACCGGCCGTTGGTGCCCAGGCGCTCGGCATCGCGCGCGCGGCCTACGAGTTCTCGCTCGACTACGCCAAAGAGCGAAAGCAGTTCGGTCGCGCGATCATCGACAACCAGGCGATCGCTTTCAAGTTGGCCGACATGAAGATGCACATCGACGCGTCACGGCTGCTCATCTGGCGCGCGTCGTGGATGGCCGCGACGCGAAAGCCCTTCCTCAACGGCGAGGGTTCGATGTCCAAGCTCTACGCCGGCGAGACGGCGGTCAGGGTGACCGAAGAGGCTATCCAGATCCTCGGCGGCTACGGCTACATTCGCGAGTACCCGGTCGAACGATGGCACCGGGACTCGAAGATCTACACGATCTTCGAAGGGACTTCCGAGATCCAACGACTCATCATCGCTCGCGCGATCTCGGGCGTTCACATCAGATAGAAAATTCGAAGGATAGTTGATCTATAGCTCCCTTGGTGGCCCTCTGGCGCCGTTCGAAATGAGGCTCTAACTTGGCGCAGCGAGATCATCTTTGAATCCGTTAATGGGTTGGTCGATCTCCCCTCGGGCTCTGTCATCGAGGCGCTTTGTGACAGTCGTCATGTTACAATGCACTTATGTCAACTCCCGTCAGTCAAGCCCGAGTGTCGCAGCGTGGTCAAACCAATCTTCCGGCAGAACTCAGGCATCGCTGGGGCATCGAGGATGGTGGTGAGATCGCTTTCATAGACCTTGGGGACGCCGCCTTAGTCCTACCTGGAGGAATAGCGCGAGCCAAGGCTGAACTGAAGAACGTACTTACTGTGCGCTATGACGCCGGGCTCGCAGCAATCGACGACCCCGATCTCGCCGATCAATAGTGAACGTCGTCCTCGACGACCGCCTTTTGGTGGAGGAGCTTCTCGTCGGCATTCGCAGACCGGACGTGATTCTGCACACCACGGCCTACTGGTACTACCGCGCGTGCCGAGCGGCCGTACTTGGCGCCGGCGGCCACCTCTCTGGACCGTTCCGCGAATTGCAGACGCCTGAACAGGAACGGGCAATTAGGTCGATGCTTCAGCTGCCGGAGGACATCGGTCTACCCGACACTCGACAACTGGTACCGATCATGGTTGAGGTTGCTGGGCGCCACCCGAGGTTAAATCTTCTCAACGTTGAGGCCGTGGCTGCGGTGCACGCGCTCGACGCCACGCTTTGGCTCTCGCGCGAAGCGGCCGATGGCGTATTGCCGGTTGTACTTGACGCTGAACATCTCGCGTGGGAAGTCGTCGCAGCACATTGAAATGATTTGCATGAAGCGGCGCTCCCAACCTCGTAGAGATCAGCGCGGAGCGTCGAAGAGATAGCGCATCGAGCGCGAAAAGTTGAGTGGGGCCGCCGTCGTATGAAACTCTCCGGGAAGTACTTCGGACTCGATGACAAGATTTGGGTAATTGCGGCTTCGCAATGCCGCAACAAAGCGCTCCTGGTCGGCCACCATACTCACCTCTCCCCAGGCAGCAATTACATCTGAGGCTTTCGCCTCGGCCTCGGCTCGTTTGTCTTCAGGAAACCACGCGAGTTGCAAGCGATTGCCCTCCGGCCCTTCGTACGCGCCCACTGAGAAATAAACCTTCGCTGCCATGTTGAGATTGGTCTGGATCTTGGTTGGAACTGCTTCGTATTGTCGGCATGTTCCTCACGACCCGCGGCAGTGCACGTGGGAGACCCACAATCAGTGTGTGAAACGGGCACGTTATAGGCCCAAATGTCCGCTCCGGTCGAGTGCCGGGTCACCGATGCGATCATGTGCGGTGGATTGGTAATCGTAAAACGTGAGGTGACCAGGACCGCTCCACGACAAGACTTCTCAGTTGATAGTTCGCAATAAGAAGGTTAGGTTCTCCAGTAGCGCGCCAGCGATTCCCCGTCGAACGGACGCTTAATTAGGCGAGGAGAGTCGTGATGCGAAGAGCATTATTTTCGTTTGTGTTGGTAGGTGCGCTATTTACCGCGATCGTGTCGGGGTCCGGTGCGGTGGGAGCGAGCACGACGAATTCGTCGGCGCAGCTCACATACTCGGTGTCCAGCGAAAAGTTGCAAAACTTGGGCACGGTCAATCTCAGCGCCGTTGCCGGCGCCGTTGCCGCTTCGCCCGCGGCAGGAACCTCGGCTTCGTCGAACCATCCGCTTCCGGTCGACTCCGAGAGTCGACCGACACTCAACTCCACGAGCACCACTGCGGTGTCGCCGGGACCGCTCTCGTCGGTTGACGCCAGCTCGAGCGCCCGACTTCCGGGATTCGAAGGCATCAGCGGTCCTCAGCAGGCAGCGGTAAACGGTGGCGGCGACCTCGAACCTCCGGATCAAGGTACGTGTGCCGGCGCCGACTTAAAGGGCAACCCGATCGTCGGCGAGATCATCAACAATGCCTTGACGCTGTACACACCGTCGGGCACATCGCTACTGCCCGTGACGGCGACCTACGCGCTGTTCAACCAGCCGTCGACCGCGTCCCTGTCGGACCCACGTTGCGCGTATGACGCGACCACCCAGCGCTGGTTCTTCACCGAGTTCGTCGTCGGCTCGGCCACGGTCAAGCCGAAGAAGGACTTCGCGCCGAGCACGCAGTTCATCGCGGTGAGCGAAAGTTCTGACCCGCTCGGGAACTACCAAGTGTTCGGCATCGATACCACTGACCTGTCCAACGCGGTGGGAGACTGCCCGTGTTTCGGCGACTTCGACCAGATCGGCTTCGACGCCAACGGCCTTTACATCACGACCAACGAGTTCTCCACTGGCAGCACGGCGCCCGGTTTCAACGGGACGGTGATGTACGCCATCTCCAAGCAGGAATTGGCAGCGGCCGCTGACGGATCTAAGTTCCCGAAGGCTGCGCGCTACGCGATCACCGGCGACGCATTCGGCTCGAGTGGCGGCAGTCAGCCGTACCACGTCTCTCCGGCATCGACCCCGTCCGGTGGCATATACGCGCCAAACACGGAGTACTTCGTCGAATCCAATTCCAACGCTCTCTCCGATAACCACCTCATTGTCTACGCGCTGACCGGCACGAACTTGCTCACTTCGCCCGGCAACCCGTTGCTGGAGGCGACGGACATCACGAGTGAGGCGTACTCGTTCCCGCCGAACGCCACCCAGGCGGCTGGCCCGTTGCCATTGGGCAATGTGATCGGGACCGATTTGGGCCCTCCGTATTTCAACACCACCACTCCGCAAGGCATCCAGACCGACTTCAACGCGGTCCAACAAGTCACGTACACGGCTGGAGATCTCTACGCCGAGCTCGACACCGCGGCGGGAAGCGGGTCCTCGACGACTTCGGCGGCTGCGTGGTTCAAGATTGCGCCGTCGAACACCAGTAGTGGCATCAACGCTCAGATCGTGCGCCAGGGATACGTGGCGTCCAGTCAGAACATCATGTACCCGGACATCGTGGTCGGCCCCCAAGGCAACGGCTATCTAGTGTTCTCCGTGAGCGGATCGGCCGAGTATCCGAGCGCCGCCTACACGGTCTTCAAAACAGCGTCCGGTCCGGTCGCCTCGGTGAGTATCGAGGCTGCGGGCAACGCCCCCGAAGACGGATTCACGTGCTACATCACGGGCTACGGGGGCTGTCGCTGGGGTGACTACTCCGGGGGCGCGGTGTGGAACGGGCACGCGTACTTGATGGCCGAGTACATACCTCCGTCGTCGCAGCGTGACTTCTACACCAACTGGGGCACTTTCGTATGGAGCGGATCGGCCAGTTGATTCAACCGCCATAGGCGTCGAAGAAACGACGCCTATGGCGGAGTCTCCGACCTTCGAGCACTCGATGGTGCGCCGTGGCATCGCGCGCCATCTTGGGTTTGCACTTCACATAGTTTTGAAGCGCAAAGTAGCGGGCACTTGAATCTCTCGACGGCTAGCCGTGGCCGTCGTCGATGACTTTCGGAGCTTTCTCTCTTAGGTCTCAATTGCGATCCCGTACCCGACGCTGAACCGGCTCAGCACTGCGTGCGGGTTCGCGCCGGCGCCACGAGTACGCACTTGTCGGTACGCCTTGAACGTGGCGATGTGCAACAATTCCTGCCGTGACCTCGTTTGAATCGGTCTCCACGTGGCGACAGCCGGAGCCCGAGCCGGCGTCAAGCTCTCGGTCAAGTCTCATAGGGGACGTGGCGAACACGATTAGCCAACGCTCCCCAGGCCGGCTTCGCATCGCTATCGACGGGCGTACCGGTGCTGGAAAGACTTCTTTCGGCCACGAACTTGCCGCGGCGCTTCGCGAGCGCGGGCGCTCAACACTCAGAGCGAGTTTTGACGATTTTAAGTTTCCATGGCGCGACGCCCGCGAGCGCGGGTATGACCGCGTGACCGGGGAGGGGTACTACCGCAATGCCTACGACTTCCGATCCGCAGTTGACCTCCTGCTTGTTCCTGCGGGGCCCGGCGGGAGTGGTGAGGTCGTGCTGTGCGCACACGATCCGATCACGGGCGTGGACCATCGCGCCACCTTCGTGACAGCTCCCGATGACGCCGTCTTGATCGTCGACTCAGTCTTCGCGCTGCGACCCGAATACAACACGTATTGGGACTTTCGGATCTGGCTGGAAGTGGAGTCGAAAGTCGCCGCCGCGCGAGGAATCGCGCGAGATCTCGATGCAGAGGGTATTGACGAGGCAACGAGAGTTCGTCGAGATCGCTATGGCCCGGCGGAGGAGATCTACATCGCCGAAGTGCGCCCAATCGCCAAGTCTGATCTCATCATCGACAACAACGATTACGCATGTCCCATGATTCTGCCTTCAGTCTCGGACTAACAATCCCCTTCGACCGCCGCGAATATGTCGGGATGATTCGGAACGAACCAGCGCAATATGACGGAACTGAATCAAACTCCAGGTCACGGTCGCCGAATCCACGAATTGATCCGCCACTACGAAATCGTTGACGTCGGACCTCAGGCACCAACAATCTGCGACTCGCTATGACGCGTCACCCTGCACTTCGCGAGTTCTTACCAGCGAAGCTCTAAGACCTGCTGGCTTTCGGTGAACCCGAAACGCCGATAAAGCGAATACGACGCATCGCTCGGATGTACGGCGAGGTACTCGAGGTCAAGTCCTCGGGCGTGATCGAGCATGAACTCGACGAGTGCGGTCCCGATACCGCGTGACCGATGGGGTTCTGTGACGTAGATGCTCTGCAAGTAGCCCGAACGTCGTTTGAAATGCTCTGGACCTGGGACGCGATCGACGATCGCGAGCCAGCCCATGGCAATCGGCTGCGCCCCGTCCGTCACCAGGAACGGCACATGGGATGACGCGTGGACCTCCATCCAAAGGCGGAACGCGTCGGCAAATGCCGAGAACGAGAGCCCTTCTTCGCCACGCTCACCTGCCCGCCACTGATAGCGCAGGGACGCCAAGGCACTCACGTCGTCAATCGCTGCGACCTTTATATGGAGGGCTTCTAATGCGATCATCGAAGTGTATTTGACCTCAAACCCACCTCACCTCACCGCGACCGCCAAGAGTTAAATCGCCGGCCGGAGAACGTGGACGTCGTTACGCAGTATTTGTGCCGATTGCGCCGCTACTCGATTCCTGCGATTAGTTTTCGGTTGTGATCGAGTCTCATCAGTAGAAGCGTCAATCGCCGATAAGGAGATCAGAAACTATGGAAGTCAAACAATTCCGGACAGAAGTGTCGAGGAGAATTGAAGCGCCGGCAGATCGTATCTTCGACATCCTCGCAAATCCGCAACGTCACACGGACCTCGACGGTTCCGAAATGCTTCGAGGCGCAGTCTCCAATGAGATGATCACAGGCGTCGGCGATGTCTTCTCAATGAAAATGTTTATGGATGAAGTCGGGGACTACGTCATGATGAACTATGTCGTCGACTTTGAAGTGAATCGTTGTGTCGGATGGGAGCCGGCTCCCGGTGACGCAGCCGCATCTGAAGATGGCAAGTATCCCATTGGAGTTCCGGCGGGACACAAATGGAGCTTTCATCTCAACCCTGATGGGGCAGACGCCACGATCGTCACCGAGATTTTTGACTGTACATCGGCATCTGAAGAGTTGCGCGAAGCGATTGAAAATGGAGCGTCTTGGATCGAAAGCATGACGATAACGCTCGCGCGACTTGACGCACTCTGCACGCAGTAACCCGACTCTTGGCGCCGATCTATTTCATTGGCCCCCAACCGGTTATTCGCAAATCGGAGACTGTCGACGTCCCTCCGACACTCGGTTAGTTAACGGGCCAGTACCTTTGACGACTTAAATTCGCTGGCTCAACATCCATTGTTGCCCGAACGGGTCACGCAGACGGCCACCCCGTTCTCCGTAGAAGTGGTCTTCTAATGGAAAGATAATTTCAGCGCCGGCGTTGACTGCGTTGTCCCAGACCTCATCGACGTTTTCCCAATATGTTGCCATGATTGCGCTGACCGAATCCTCGCTTGACACTGTTGGCATCTTCGCGAGTTCTGTGTCTTCAGTGATCATGACCACTGAATCTCCAATACTGACTTCGGCGTGAACCACTTCGCCTTGTGTTCCGATGACTCGTTCTCCAATCTCTTTTGCCCTAAAGGCCGCAACATAGAACTCGATGGCATCCGCACCATTGCGCACGATGAGCCTCGGAGTCACCGTGTGCAAGTGCTTGGGAACTGGATCAATCTTCGCCATACGGGTTCTCCTTTGAAGAGCCGTGACAATTCGGAACGCAGAGGGAATGACATCGCTCGAGTATTTATCGAAGCCAACCGTCGAAAGCCTGAGCGATTCCGAAGATCTCTTCGAACATTATGCTTCCTCTGCGAAGTCGTGCCGGACCCCTCGAGGCGAAGCGAGCCGTTGAATTCGACGATGATTGACACCATGCGAAAGCACTATTACTTCAGACCGAACGGCGATGCATTCGACGCCTGGGACGTCGAACGTTTGGTCGATCTGTCAGTGGACCTACCAGTGATGGAGATTTCCCTCGACGCGATCGCCGAGATTGACTCCGTCTATTGGATAGGAGCAGATGGTTCTTCTCCCACTGTTCGTATTCTGGTTCGACACATGGAACTAGTGAAGGGCGCCGACCTCTCATTCCCAGTGATTATTGGAGCAGATGGCCATGTGATGGACGGAATGCACCGAGTCGCAAAGTCCTTGTTGTTAGGAAGGAAGACGGTGCGAGCGGTTCGTTTCGTTGAACAGCCATGTCCCGACCATGTCGGCATCCGGCCGGAAGACCTTCCGTACGACTGAGTTCCTTTCGACCGCAGACAGCGATGACATTGAAATGTATTCCACGTTCGAGTCTGTCGGTCGCAGATTGTGGGCGTCAGTCAGCAGGCCAAAACCTGCACGGGTCATCAGAATCTGCGTAGGATTACACGACGCCTTACAGAGGCACAACAGTCATACTTCGATAAAGAGGTTCGAGCTCGTCCCAACGCGTCGGCAGGTTCCTGCTTCCTTGTCCCGAGAGATGAGCCCCAAGGTCCTCTAGGTGTACCTGCCAGCCAACGCCGTAAGCCCAGACCAGGTCCAAAGGTAATCCTCGAACCTCAAGAATCAGCTTCGTAATGTCGCCATCGCCAATTAGTTCGACTGCAACAACATGTTCCTGGCCGACTTTCTCCCACATGACGACATCTAACTTCTGTTGAGGAACACACACGTCGATTCGGCCTCGTCCATCCCATTCACTTGCCAAGACATAGGCCGTGAATTCTCCACCGACGCGGAGATCGCCCTCGACCTTTCCATACCAGTGGGCCAATCGCTGGGGAACGGTCAGCGCCGACCACGTCTCGCCGCAGTCGGACTCGTATTTGGCATTCATCCGGACGACTCCCTCGCCGAGGGTTGAATGCAATGTTCCATCGATAGAGAGCCCAGGAACTTCCGCCATGGTTCACCCTAAGTGATGGATCTTCGTTCGACGAACATCCAACGATGCCCTTCCAAATCCTCGGCGCGATACCGTTTCCCGTGCTCGGTCGACTCGACGCCGGTGAGAATGGTCGCACCGTGCTCGGTGGCCCGGTTGAAGTGAGCGTCGACGTCCTCGACGAGAACGAGCAAGCCGTCGACGAGATAGGGCACCTCCTGCCAGCGAGCGGAGGATTCGCAGTGACTGCGATGGAGTGCTGGTCCCTCATAGTCAGGGCTGGGCGTCGCGAGCATGATCGTCCCCGATCCCGCACCAAGTTCGGCGTGTTCGAGCCGACCTTCGTCGTTCACCATACGGACGAGCTCGGTGAACCCGAACGCCGCAACGAGCCAATCGAGGGCTTCCACACCATCGCGGTACGCCATCATCGGTACAACATCACTGGACATAGGGTAATAGTACTGACGCGGAATCACTGATCTCAATACTCAAATTCGGTTACCCGCAATTGCGTTGGACATTGATCCAACGCAGCCTGCATAAGATTGTTCGGTGGGGACAAGGTCGGTTGTGGTGTTGTACGTGCTCGAACTCGTCGTCGTCGTGGTTGGGGTGGACGTACTGTTCTTGAGGCACCGCACCGTCCAACGACTGATAGCGAACGTCGGAATTGTCCTCGTCTTCGCGGCGTTCTATTTGGCGTTCCTGAAGCATCGATGAGCCAAGTTCAAGGCTGAACGTCGCCACGCTCTGAGCGGCAATTCAGCGGCGTGACGTTGAGATTCGAAGAACTCGGTTACCGACGATTCAGCGCACCGAAGATTGTTGCTCCGGCGGAGATGCGGGCGGTTGCGGCGTCACAGGCGGGGTGTACACTTTCCTTACTCAAAGAAGAAAGTAAGGAGATGTGATGGACGTGGCCGCGCGGATGACATCAAAAGGACAGGTCACGGTTCCCAAGGTCGTGCGCGACGCGTTGGGTGTCAATGAAGGAGATGCCCTCATCTTCAGAGTTGAAGGCAATAGAGCGATTGTTGCGCGCACCCCGGATTTCCTAGAACTGGCGGGGAGATTACGCGTGCCCGAATCTAAAAAGAATGCTGCTTGGGACCAAGTCATTAGGAGCGCTCGCGTCAGCCGTGCAACGAAGAAGAGATGAGCGCCTTCGTCGACAGTAACGTCCTCATCCGCCATTTGGTAGGCGATCCTCCTGAATTGGCGACTCGCGCAACTGCCTATCTTCGCAAAGAAAAAGGGCTTCTCGTGGCCGATCTTATTTTCGCGGAGACAATATACGTTCTCGAATCTTTCTACGAGGTCCCTCGGTCTGAGATCTGCGAAGTCATGCGGTCACTCGTAACGATGACATCGGTATGCGTGGTCGACGAAACCTTGTTGCTTCGCGCACTGGAACTCTACGAATACGATCGCCTCGATTTTGCTGAGTCGTATCTCGTCGCATTGGCTGAGTCCACTGGCGTGAATAGGGTGGCGTCATTCGACCGCTCAATCGATCGAGTCAAAAGTGTCAAACGCGTTGAGCCATGACGACTCCACTCAATATCGTCACGCTCTGCACGGGAAACGTCGCACGCTCCGTAATGCTCGGTTATATGCTCACGACGCTGGCGGAGTCAGATGGCGCGGAATGGAATGTCCGAACGGCCGGCACGCACGTGATCGAAGGATCCGCGATGAGCAGCCGTACGCGCGACGCGCTATTGAAGATCGAAGAACTTGGTGGCCATCGTTACACCGCGCACCGCAGTCACCAATTGAATGACTCTGACTGCAAGTGGGCAGACATCATTCTGGCGGCCGAATTCGACAACGTGAGGTTCGTGCGAACGAAGTTTCCAGACTACGCCGACAAAGCTGTGCAACTCTCGGGGTTCGTCCGTTACGCATCGTTAGACGGCGACGTACACGTGAAGTTGCGCAGCATTGCTCAGCATGAGCCGGCGAGCGAATTCAATGTGGCCGATCCGGCGGGTGGCAGTCAAGCCACTTACGACGCATGCGCGCGACATCTGTGGGACCTCGCACGAGCCTTCACGTCGATCGTGGTCGACGACAACACCGACTAGTCCTGGTGGACCGTGCGAAGTCCTCCCCAGGCCAGCGTGGCGCTTCGTTCGGCGAGTCGTTCGGCGGCACCGGCAGCCGGCGGCGGCCAGCCCTTCGACTCTTGTTGCTCCAGCCAGACGATTGCTGCACCCTCGGCAATGCCGACCACACCACCCGCGAGCTGGCGTCGGTGATCTTCGCTCATCGATGGATCGAAGAACGGGAACATGAACGAGATCAATCCGAGTTCCAAGGCGCGTAGTTCCTTCGCGGTGTCGCCTTCGTGTGAGTGGATGAAGAGAATGCGGAAGGCGTCGGTTTCGCTCACGACCATTTCGAAGTAGACGCGAAAGGCGACTTCGATCTTGGCGCGCGGCGTCTGGGCGGCGCTCACCGCGACCTTGAGTGAGCCCAGCAACGTCTCGGCGAGTTGCGCGACGATCTCGCGGTAGAGATCGGTCTTCGAATCGAAGTACTGATACAGGATTGGTTTCGTGAACCCGGCTTCGCGCGCGATGTCGTCCATCGTCGTCGACTGGAATCCTCGCTCCGCGAAGAGCGTCTTGGCGACGCTCAGCAACTGCTCTCTTCGCTCGGCGTGTCGCGGTCGGTCGTCCTGGATCACCATACGTTTAGAAGGCTAGTTGGCGCTATTGCACGCCCATTGATTCCAAGAGGTCGTTTAGTCGCGTCGGTAGTGTCGCGACGTTGAAGTGTTCGAGCGCGATCGAAAGATTGTGCGCGTAGACGTCGTAGTCAGGATTTTTGAGGAACGAAGTGATTGCTTCGATCTCACCGAGTTCGAAGAACCGGAATCCGAAGTCGCGGATCTCACAGGCCACGGGATACGGATACAGCGCGAGAGGTCGCCGGTGCGTCACCGATTCCAAGACCGGATTGCCGAAGCCCTCCCACGTCGAGGGCATCACGACGAGATCCGATGCGGCGTACGCGTCGTGGACGTCGAATCCGTCCGGTAGCCCGCGCCGCACGTCGACCTCGGCGGAGCGGATCAACTGCTCCAGCGTTGCTTCGTAGCCGTCCTCGGCCGGTCCGAGTAGCCAGAAGACCGCGTCGATCGCCTCGCACAACGCGAGTGCGCCTTTGACGTTCTTGCGTGGAAGAGCCCGCGATGGCATCACCACGAGCGTGCGCGAATCCACGTTGAGGCTTAGTCGCGTCGAGTCGCGTCGTCCCCGCGGTGGTTCGCAGTCGAAGGAGTTCATGATCGTGACGGCGTCAATGCCACGATCCTTGAGTTCGAGGCGTGAGAGTTTGTTGATCGTGACGTGATGCCACAGCGGGCCGGCGCGAGGTCCTTCGAGGTGCGCGAGGTGGGGACGCTGCCACGGCAGGTCATGGTGATGAAAGAGCGCGCGGCGACTTTGCAATGCGTGGTACAGCGCGTCGCGCGCGTCGAGGTTGAGCGGCAGTGACGCGAGGTTCTCGACGATGACGAGGTCGGCGTCGGCGAGGACTTTCTCCAACTCTGGGACCGAGGTGGACTGCGTAGCGTTGATCGCGAGAGTCGGCAGCAGCACGTCGGCCGCGCCTTCACCCGCGACGGTCTTCACCCGGTGGCCGAGTGTCTCGAGAGCCGCGATCCACTTCGCCGATTCGATCGCCACGCCGTCGGTCCCGCCGAGTCGAAAGCTGACGAGGACGATCCGGGCCACGCTCAAGGCTAGGCACGGCTTCGAAGCGTATTTATGACCAGTACTACAATGTCCATTCGGTGCGGACCGTCGGTCGGTGCCGTTGGTGGAGGACTGTCGGTGGCAAATCGAGCACTAATTACCGGAATTACGGGTCAGGACGGTTCCTACCTGGCCGAACTGTTGCTCGCCAAGGGCTACGAGGTGATCGGCCTCATCCGGCGCAGTTCGACGCTCACGATTGAGCGGATCAGCCACATTCAAGATGACATCACGTTGGTATCCGGTGACCTCGTCGACGAGGTCTCGTTGATTAATGTCTTGCGCGATTACCGGCCGACCGAGGTCTACAACCTGGCCGCCCAGAGTTTCGTGCAGACCTCCTGGACCCAGCCCGTCCTGACCGGTGAGATCACCGCGTTGGGCGTCACTCGGATGCTCGACGCCATCCGCATCGTCGACCCCGAGATCCGCTTCTACCAAGCGAGTTCGTCCGAGATGTTCGGCCGTGTGCGCTCGGTGCCCCAAGACGAGGAGACGGCGTTCTACCCGCGCAGCCCTTACGGCGTCGCGAAGGTCTACGGCCACTGGATCACCGTCAACTACCGCGAGAGTTACGGCCTGCACGCCTCGTCGGGGATCTTGTTCAACCACGAGTCGCCGCGGCGCGGACTCGAGTTCGTCACGCGAAAGGTCACGCACGGGGTCGCGCGCATCAAGGCCGGACTCGACAGTTCGTTGCGTCTCGGAAATCTTGACGCCCAACGTGACTGGGGCTACGCCGCCGACTACGTGCGCGCGATGTGGGCCATGCTCCAGCGCGACGTCCCCGAGGACTTCGTGGTGGCCACCGGTCAGACACATTCGGTGCGCGAACTGTGCGACGTGGCCTTCAAAGCCGCCGGACTCAACTACGAGGACTACGTCGTGGTCGATCCCGCGTTCATCCGACCGGCCGAAGTGGACCTCTTGGTCGGCGACGCCTCCAAGGCCCACGAGCAGTTGGGCTGGAAGTGCGAAGTCGACTTCTTCGATCTGATCGAGATGATGGTGGCCGCGGACATCGACGCCCTGGCGCGCTAACCCGGTGGCCACGATCGAGGAGTCGTCGGTACGGCTTCGCGGCGCCGTCGCAATGGCCAGCGGCTTTCCCCTCTTGAGCGGTGTCGACCTGGAACTTCAGCGGTCCTCGCTCACGGTGCTGGTCGGCGCGAATGGGGCCGGCAAGACCAGTCTCTTGCGACTCCTCGCGGGACTCGTGGGACTCAGCGCGGGGGAGGGCGCGGTCCTCGGATTGGATTTAGCGACGGTCGATCGGCGTCTCCTTCGTCGCCGCGTCGGTTGGCTCGGTCATGAGGGGTCGTTCTACGACGATCTCACGGTGAGCGAGAACCTCACGTTCTGTGCGCGAGCGCTCGGGCGACCGATCGACGAACTTACGACCGTCCTCGAGCGCGTCGAACTTGGTGCTCGTCGCGACACGGTCGCCAAGCAGCTCTCGGCCGGTCAGCGACGGCGACTGGGACTGGCGTGGCTGCTCCTCCGTCGTGCCGAACTGTGGCTCCTCGATGAGCCCTACGCCTCGCTCGATGACGAAGGCCGCACGTTCTTTGACGCACTGTTGGGTGACGTCGTTGAACGCGGCGCGACCGTCGTCGTCAGTGCCCACGATCCACTGCGCAGTGCGCAACTGCACCCGCGAACCGTGTTGATGGCCGGCGGCCGGATCGTGGGTGCGCCGTGATCCGCGTCGCGCTGCTCGTCGCCGGAAAGGACCTGCGCGTCGAACGCCGCAGTCGCGTGCTGCTCTGGCAGGTCGTCCCCTTCGGCGTGATGGCGCTGCTCTTGAGCGGTCTGGCACTTGGGCCAACGCAGGCCGGACACTCCTCGGCCGCACCGGGACTGTTTTATTTGGTCATCGTGCTGGTGGCGCTGTTGATGATCAACCGCAGCCACGCGATCGAGGCCACGAGCGGCACCCGGGCGTCGATAGCGACCCTCGGGCTGGACCCCGCTGGCGTCTTTTTGGGCAAGGCCGCAGCGCTCGCCGTCGAGCTCTGGCTGAGCGCGATTGTCCTGCTCGCGGGGAGCGTCGTGGTCTTGCACACGGCCCTTCACGGCACCCTGGAGGCAGTCCCGAGCATCGTGGTCACCCTGGGCGCCATCGCGGGCGCCGGAACGCTCTACGGGGCCCTCACGAGCGGCGGCAACGCCGCCGCGACCCTATTGCCGGTCCTCAGCCTCCCCTCCTTCGCGCCCCTGCTGATCGCCGGTGAACGCTCCTTCAACTCGGCGCTGCACGGCGGTGCCCTCTTGCAGTGGTGGGTAATTTCCGTCGTGGCAATGGCCGTATACCTGGCACTAGGGATTCTCCTTTACGGTGTTCTCGAGGAATCGTGATGAAACAACTCAGCCAACGACTACTAGGGCCGGCCACGATCGTCACCATGGCCCTCACCATTTGGTTGGGTATCTGGGTCACCCCGCCGGACAAGGTCCAGGGCAACCTTGCGCGTTTGCTCTACGTGCACCCGGCGATCGCCACCGTCGCGCTGTACCTGTCCTTCGGCACGGCCACGATCGCCAGTGCGCTGTACCTGTGGCGACGAACGCGCTCGGTGGTCATGGACCGCGTGGCGCACTGCGCCATGGAGGTGAGCCTCGTCTTCATTATCCTCACGCTCATCACCGGCTCCATCTGGGGACGGCCGGCCTGGGGCGTCTGGTGGGCGTGGGACGCGCGTCTCACGTCAACGGCGATCCTCGGGGTGCTCGCGCTGGGATACCTCGCGCTTCGGCGCGCCAACGACGACTTCGAACTTCGCGCGCGCCGCAGTGCGGTCTTCGCGATCATCGCGGCCATCAACGTGCCGATCGACCACTTCTCGGTGCAGTGGTGGCACACGTTGCACCAGGGTGCGACGTTGCTCGGGCCGAACCGGGAGTTCAAGGTCCACGGCAGCATGCTCTGGACCCTGCTCCTGAGCTTCATTTCCTTCTCGCTCGCCTACGTGTGGCTGTTGCGCGCGCGCTACCGACTCGAAGTGAAGCGCGAACTCTCGAGCACCGAGACGCTCGAGGTCGCTCTGGAGCGACGTCGCGCCGAGGGAGTCCACTAGTGGACTACGTCACCGCCGGTTATTCCTTTGCCTTTGGGGGGCTGGCGCTCTACGCGCTGTCGATCTGGTGGCGAGGGCGAGACCTTGACTGAGACCGATCTCGACCTCACGCCCGTCGCACCGCCCCAGGCGAAGAGCTCCAGTCGACGTCGAACGATTGGTGTGCTCGTCGTGTTGGTCGTCGCGATACTGGCGCTGCTCAGCCAGGGCCTGTTGCACTCGCTCAACTACTTCGACACGGTCGACCAGGTCTTCGCGAGTCGCGCGAAGATCGGCACGACCACGATTCGACTCGAGGGTGTCGTGAAGCCCCACACCATCACGCGCACGTCCGGGGGTGCGTCGTTCTGGATGACCGGCAGCGGCAGTCGCGAGGTCTACGTCGTAAGTCACGGAACGCCGCCGCAACTCTTTCAGGCCGACATCCCCGTCGTCGTCGAAGGACACTTCACGACCGCGCACTCGACCACGTTCGACGGGACGCAGATCCTGGTGAAGCACACCGCGACGTACATCGCCAAGTATCCGAAACGGGTCAAGGCGCCTAACGGCAGCGTCCGATGACGCTGACCTGGCTCGGGCGCTGCGCGCTCTACGTCGCGTTCCTCGCCACCCTCGGTGGTCTCATCCACCAGGTGATCTCGCTGCGCAAGAACTCTCCGTCACGGTCGATTCGCTGGGCGCTGTTGTCGCTGGCCGGGATCGTCGGCGCGGTCGCGGTGATGCAGTTCGCGCTCATCACGCACAACTTCTCGTTGGCTTACGTGTCGGAGAACAACGCGACGTTCACGCCGCTGCTCTACTCGATCACCGGTATGTGGTCGGCCCTCGAAGGATCGCTGTTGCTCTGGTCGTTGTTGCTCTGCGCCATCATCGTGCTCGTCCTGCACTACTACCGACGACGCCGCGACGACCAAGTGGTCTCGTGGGCCGCCGTTGTGCTCTTCGGCGTGAGCGCGTTCTTCTTGGGTCTGATGTGCGGACCGGCCGATCCGTTCATCCACAACGCGGCCAAGGTATTGCAAGGCGCCGGTCCGAACGCGCTGTTGCAGGACAACCCGCTGGTCGCCATTCACCCGCCGCTCCTTTACATGGGTTTCGTCGGGTTCACGGTGCCCTTCGCCTTCGCGATCGCGATGCTCATCACCGGTCGGGTGCACGACCGCTGGCCCCTCGAGCAACGTCGCTGGACGGTGCTCGCCTGGGGCGTCCTCTCGGTCGGCATCGTGCTCGGTGCGTGGTGGAGCTACCAGGTGCTCGGGTGGGGCGGTTTCTGGGGCTGGGACCCGGTCGAGAACGCCGCGCTCTTGCCGTGGCTGACCGCGACCGCGTACATCCACTCGGTCATCGTGCAGGACCGCCGCGGACTGTTTCGCGTGTGGAACCTGTCCTTGGCGATCGCCACGTTCTCCTTGACCGTGCTCGGCACGTTCTTCACCCGCTCGGGCGTCTTGCAGAGCGTGCACGCCTTTTCCTCCAGCACGCTCGGACCGCTGCTCATTGGCTTCTTCTTCGTCACCGTCGCGCTCGGCGTGGGACTACTCGCGTGGCGCGGCGACCGTCTGCGCTCGCCCGTGGGCGTCGACCACCCGCTCTCCAAAGAGGGGCTGTTCATCGCCAACAACGTGCTGTTCGTCGGCTTCGCCGTCGTCGTGCTTCTCGGGACCGTCTTCCCGCTCCTCTACGAAGCGGTCAACGGTGGTCAGGTGACGGTCGGCACGCCGTACTTCGCCACGGTCGCGGTGCCGATGAGCATCGTGCTGCTCGTACTGATGTCCCTCGCCCCGTTGGTCGGTTGGCGCAACCTCGACGCGAGCGTGCTGTGGTCACGTATTCGCTTCAGCGCGTGGACGTCGCTCATCATCGTCGTCGCGTTGATCATCGCGGGCGTGCGTCGCCCGATGGTGTTGCTCGCGTACTTCTTGGCGACGGCTGCCGCGGGCGCGGCGCTGCGCACGTTGCGCGGCGCGTTCCTCGCGGCCAAGCGACGTCACCAGCGCTGGTACGACGCCCTGCGCGGACCGAGCGCCGGGGGAATGGTTGTGCACCTCGGCGTCGTCGTGATGGCGCTCGCGATCGTGACCTCGACGTCGTACACGACGCGCAACGAAGTGACGTTGGCGACCGGACAGAGCACCGTGGTCTCCGGTCAGTACGTCACGTTCCACGGCTTTCGAACGGTGAAGGACTCGCTGGAGACGGCGACGCAGCTACGCGTCGACGTCAACCACCACGCGTTGTTGCCGGCCATCACGACCTATCACGGGCGCAGCGCGCAACCGGTCGGCACGCCGGCGATCGACTCCAGCCTGGCGCGTGACGTCTACGTCACCTTCGACGCCGTCGGGGGCAACGGGGCCGCGTCGGGCGCCCAGGTCGAAGGGGACCTGCCGGCCGGTTCGGTGGTGCTCGGCGTCACCGTCGAGCCGCTGCTCGCGTGGCTGTGGATCGGCGGACTGCTGCTCGGGGTCGGTTCGGCGTTGTCGTTCGTTCGGCGCCGTCACGGCGACGAGGTGGACGCGTGAGACGAACCGTCATGGTCATCTCGCTCGGGATGCTCGCGATCCTCATCGCCTTCTCGGCGTTCCTGGCGACACGTCATCCCATCAGCGCCGCCACCGAGGCGCCCAGTCCGTTGCTCGGAAAGATCGCGCCAACGCTCAAGGGACACGAGCTCGGCGGCGGTACGTTCTCGTTGAAGAGCGAACGCGGCAAGGTCGTCGTCATCAACTTCTGGGCGTCGTGGTGCGGTCCGTGCATCCAAGAGGCCCCGGAGCTCTCGACGTACGCGTGGAGTGTGCGCAACCACGGCGTCGTCGTCGTGGGTGTCGTCTTCAACGATCCGGTGAACCAGGCGACGGACTTCGCCGCACATTACGGCTCGCTCTATCCGTCGATCATCGATCCCGGCGGCGTCATCGCCAATAGTTACGGCGTCACCTCACCACCGACGACGTTCGTGATCAACCGTCAGGGTCGCGTCGCGGTGACGTTGCTCGGACCGACGAATGCCAAACAGCTGGCCGCCGTCGTGGCGAAAGTCGCCTCATGAGCGTCGTGAAATCCTTCTGGCTGTGGTGTGCGGCCTTCCTCTGCGTCCTCGCGGTTGCGCTGCTCGAGGCGCCGAGTACGGCCTCGGCCCAGGGCCGCATCGCCCACTTGGAGACGCTCGTGAAATGCCCGGCGTGCGACGACCTCTCGGTCGCCCAGAGCAACGCGACGTCGTCGATCGCGGTGCGCCACGACATCGCTCGTCGGGTCAAAGAGGGCCAGTCCGACAACAAGATCCTGACCTCGTTGGAGGCGACCTACGGCACCTCGATACTGCTCAGTCCTTCGACGTCCGGCCTCGGACTGTTGTTGTGGCTCGTTCCTCTTGGCGCGGTGGTGGCGTTGGCCGTA
>Ga0208480_1000286_pt1 | contig 19335 bp, 20 predicted proteins | sample NGESurshal092012_4_FD_184485 | JGI IMG/M metagenome (GOLD analysis project Ga0208480, IMG submission 184485) | Arctic peat soil microbial communities from Barrow, Alaska - NGEE Surface sample F53-1 shallow-092012 (SPAdes) | ecosystem: Environmental > Terrestrial > Soil > Wetlands > Peat ... | reverse complement strand
CGTTGGATCAACTACTTAATCGCTCGCTCGAAGACTCACCGTCCACCGGCTCGCGCGATCAACTGTCTTTATTTGAATAAACGTTGGGACACTACTGAGGTAAACAAGCAAATCAACCCGTCCATTGGTCCCGTCACTTGACGCATCGGCAGATCCGCCGCCAGTCGACTGCTTAGAACGCCAGGCAATTACATCGTCAGTTTTTTTGTAGGGCGCATCAGCGATGAGCTTGTCCAGATCCTCTTTCGTGTGACCGAGCTCCAGAAAATCACTAACGTCTTTACCCTCGGGCAGGTCGACAATCCGAACGCGGCAACCGGCCCGAATAAGCGAGAGCGCCACCTGTTCCGCGTGATTCTGGCCGGCGAATTTCTTGCTGGGTGGATCGTTATCGTAGAAAAGGGAGATCTCACGACCGGCGAGAATCGCGCTGTAGGAGTCGGACCACTTGCCGGCACCCATCGGATTTGTTGTCGCCAAGTGGCCGAGTGCCCGCAGACGATCGCTGTCTTTCTCACCTTCTGCGACGCAAACCGGCTCCTGTGAGCGAGTGAGTAACTCGTCGAGATGATACAGAACAACCCGCGGGCCGAGCCCCGTTGTCCATACGCCGCCGTCAAAATGCTCTTGCCAGAATCGCTTATCTTGAGTGCGTACCGTGCGATGAAGCGGGTTTCCCCGCTCGTCGTTGTAAACGTAAAATGTATTGTTCTGAGGTACGCGCTGGACAACGTTCCGCGGCGACCACAGATTCCTTTCACGAAGCGCTCGGGTGACTTCCTCGTAAGAGCAACCCGCGAAACATCTCAGCAACACGCGCTCGCCACTTTGGGTAATCGACAGTGAAGCGTTACGGTCGTCGTGCGCAGGACATCGCGCGAGAAAGCCTTTCTCGCTTCTCTTGCCCTTTAACCCGTCTGAGATGAACTCCGCCTCTGTCTGGAAGTCGCCGTTCGTGACGTGCGCCGCGCTCATCTAGGCAGCCGATTTCCGGGGCCATGCTGCCGTTTCGAAAGTGCCCATTAACTGCCTGTCAAAGTCCGCGCCCTCTTCGATACACGCTTTGACAAGATGCGGAACTCTGCGATTAAGATGTTGCATAACGCCGGCGGCGTGGTGGTCGCTCCAGCGTTGAATCTCGCTGAGCCAAAACGTGAGATCGCGACAGGCGCCGGCGGCGAGATCGTGCTTGTCTCCCCAAAGTTCTCGCTTTGTCGTTTCTAAACAACGGCTGACGTGCCAAATGAGTCCGCGCCGAAAGTGTTTTACTCTCTCGAGCACCGCTGGGCTGTATTTCGCCCTCCGTAGTTTGTGAGTCTGTGCTATGCTTTTCATGAATCGTTCCTTTCTGTAACCGGTGGCAACCGGTGAATTGAAAATGTAAAAGCCGCCTTGCTGAAGGGCGGCTTTTCTGTCTAAACAAGAATGTCGTGGACCCCCGTCTGACTTTCCCGAGCCGGCTCGGATGACGCTCTGCGCAGAAGACGCCTCGCATTTATGGGTAACGCTCCCGGCGGGCGTCGTTGTTCTTGGCGCATGATAGCCTCGCTTTCTTACGCGGCCGTCCGGGGACGGAATCCTTCCTGCAGGATGCGCTCAATCTCGGATACCGGAATGAGTAGGCGACCCTTTGGACCGCCGATCTTGACAGACGAGATTTTGCCGGCGTAGGCCCAACTTCTGAGCGTCCACCGACTGAAAGGAAAGCGCAGCTCGCCTTCTGTCGGACTGACATATTGGTCATTCTTCTCCATCACTCCCTCCGTTCCATTACCCATCCAGCATCGTTCGGTCCGGTGCGTAATAGTTGAGGTATTTTGTACTGTTTCGCTCAAGTTTGCGCTACCATAAATCGAGAGTGCAGATAAAGGCCCACGCCCAAAACATTCTCGATGCACTCAATACAGGCGACCGCTTTGGTGAGAGGCGAGCAAAAGAGTGGATCACTCCCGCAATCGCGCGGCAGGGGCGGCTTCGCTCCGCCAAGGCGCCAGTTACCCTTCCGTTGCGGCTAGCGCCGCCGGGGGAGTACGAAAGGGCTACAGAGGAGTTAAAAAATCGGCTTCGGTCGCTTGTTGATGAATGGATAGCTACTGGCCGGTCCCCCGACGGACGCGAAATGCCCCACCACCGCAGCCTCGATGGCTGTTCTTTAGACGCAGAACCCTCGCCGGTAGCCGTCTTTAACCGACTCATGGCCGAATCCCTCCAAGCGGGGGAACGCGGTGGATTATGGTTTCTCCCCAAAGGTCCAAAGATGGAACCCGGGTTCATTGCTTTCAAATCCATTCCTTCGGGCGGCCTCGACAATCCCGAAGCTGCTGCTCGTGAATACGCCGATCGCTTATTCTGCGCACTCATGCTCGTTGACTGGAATGTGAGTATTTGCAAGTGTGCTCGATGTGGCAAGTATTTCGAGATCGCCTGTCCTCGGTCGATATACAAACGCGGTACGCATTGCCGAAGCTGCAGCAGTCATGGAAGTGCCCAGCGTCGAACAAGGGAGAAACGACAAGAGACAAGGAACCAACTTTTGAACGTTTCTGTCGCTGCGATTATCAGTTGGAAGAATAAAGGTTCGCGAGGCTCGATGAAGGAATGGGTAGTCCGGGCTGTGAAAAAAGAAACCCGTTCTGTTATCACCGCCAAGTGGGTTACCCGAAACTTGCCGAATATCGAAGGACTCGCAAAGAAGCACCAGTAAGGCGGGATAAGTAAACGATGCGCCCGCAACGCTCTTCCGCTAAGCTGCTTTCGCACCGGGTTCCATCTTTAGCCGCCAGTAATGCTGCTGCAGGGCGCCACGCCCGACGAAGTCATGGCGCTCCGAAAAACAGCGTACGACCGCGCCAAAGCCACGTTCCGCTGCCGTAAGGCCTTTTTTGCACGGTCGGCTTTTTTCCTCACGCGGTCCCTCTGGACGCTTGGCTCATTCCGATATTCAGTTGGAGCCACGATTCTAAGCTACTGAATCTAGGTCCAACCATAATTGGTAAACTGCCGCATCCCAACCCCGTTGCCCCGAATTACGCCGGCTTTGACGCTGGGCCTTGGAGCAGGCGCGCCACAGCGGCGCGCGGTACGAGAATTCGGCGGCCTATCCGAATTGACGGCACGTCGCCGCGTTCGATGGCCAGGTATGCAGAAACTCTCCCAATCCTTAAAACTTTCGCCAACTCCGCGACGGTAAGTACCGCTGATTCTTCATTTTTCCTGCTCATTTGGATATCCCTACTCTCATGCGCAAATGGGTGATGCTGTAGAGTTATAGCGATCTACAGGACCGTTCTAGCATTTTCCTCTTGTTATGTCAATCACTTTTGAGTTATAACTATTATGGCTCGACCGACGGCACTCGCCAGAACGCTTCTGGCAGAGACTATTAGGAAGTTTCGAATGACCTTCGACGAAACGCAGCAGGAATTTGCGAACCGAACTGGCTTGTCAGTTATCACTATCGCGAGATACGAAACCAATTCTCGTCCTAAACAGCGAGTACTCCAGAAATTCGCCGAGATGGCTCGGGAACACCATCTCCATGAATACGCCCAGATATTCGAAGGCGATGAGACTCGTACGACAGGCACTAAGGGGCACGAATTTGAAGCGGCCCACCGCCTTATTCAAATAGAACTCGAGACAACTCCGCCAAGCCGCTACCGCGCCGTGCGCGCCGCGACTGCGGTACTCCTGGGAAAAGATGACAAGCTTGAAGAATTGGAAGAGCTTTTCGGCAGTGAGGTTCTGAAAGCCGACAACGCAATCCAATATGTCGCAAGCCAGTATGACCTCCAGAGGGCTGCTCCGAAGCTAGGCGGAAGACAAGAGCCCGAGCGACGAACGCGCAAATCACAAGCTGGGCGTGTTCACTCTTTGAGTGATCATAAACGGGGCAAGAAATGACCGGCCACACGCGCAGCTACGAACTCAAGAACGGCGAAAAGCGCTGGGCCCTCGTGGTGTATCAGGGCAAACGTGCCGGCAAAGACGGTAAGCTCCGTGATTCACATCGCTGGATCCGCGGCTTCCGAACGAAGAAAGCAGCACAAGTCGAACTTAATGGAATCCTGAAGTCGATGGATGACGGCATTTACATTGAGCCATCAAAACAAACTTTGTCCGAATATCTCGAGCACTGGCTATCGACGACAAAACCGAATCTTGCGGGGAAAACTTTCGAGCGTTACAGGCAGATTGTCGACCGGGACATCAAACCAAAATTGGGAACTATCGCGCTCTCGAAATTGCAGCCGGTCCAAATCGCCGAGTTTTACAGTTGGGCTCTGAGCTTCGGCCGGAAACAGACGGAAGGCGGATTAAGTGCGCGAACAGTTCTTCATATTCACCGAGTGTTGCGAAAGGCGCTTCAGCAAGCAGTCGTTTGGCAACTCCGGTCTACGAATCCCACCGATGTAGTGCAGGCGCCGCGCCCTGTTGACAAGGAAATGAATGCTCTCGATGAGGAGCGAAGCGCTTGGCTTCTAGGGGCCGCCATAGGAACGCTGTTCTATATGCCTGTTATGTACGCGCTCTGCACGGCGTTGCGACGTGGCGAAATCCTTGGACAAAGATGGCGAGATCTCGATTTAGAAGGGGGGCGTCTGATGGTCGCTCAATCGCTCGAACAGACACGCTCCGGTGGTATTAAGTTCAAGATTCCGAAAGGCAAGAAGCGCCGGTCCATCGGAGTCCCTCCGGTACTCGCCGACGCATTGAAGGCTCATAGAATAGACCAGGATAAAAACCGACTACTGTTCGGTAAAGACTACAAAGCCGATCTCGATCTCGTAATTGCGCTTCCGGACGGTTCACCTTGGAAGCCGGATAGCTTCAGCGCGGCCTATGCGGATTTCTCGGCGCGCATCGGCTTCAAGGGCATTCGCTTTCACGATCTGCGTCACAGCCATGCTTCGCAGCTCTTACGGCAGCGCGTCCCACTTAAAACCGTTCAGGAAAGGCTTGGTCACGCAAGCGCCTCAATCACGCTGAATACCTACGCACACGTGCTTGCCGGAGACGATCAACAGGCGATGGATGTCTTCGAGCAACGCTTGCGGTCTGCCATCGATAAACAGACCTCCCGGAGGGCAAATTGAGCTCGCCGTTTGCACCACGTTTGCACCAGCACCTTGGCGCAGCGATTTTGGACGAAGGGCACGGGCCTGATAAATCCTTTAGAATCTGGCGGAGGAAGAGGGATTCGAACCCCCGAGCGAGTTCCCCCGCTAACGGTTTTCAAGACCGCCGCCTTCAACCACTCGGCCATTCCTCCGATCTCAAAGTACCTGATTCGCCTCGGTTTATCAACACTATCATTACTCAATTCGCGCGGTTTTTCGCGATTGTCACCACTCTTTAGTTTCCGTACTTAGGACCTGATTGCCGATGGGACAAAGGACGCGAAGGTATTGGAACTCGGCGCGGCGCTTGGCAGGGTCATCGTTACCCACGATGTGAGAACGATGCCGAGTCATTTTCAGACATTCATCAACGAGCGAGCCTGTGCGGGAGTGATCCTGGCGCCCACGCGGATAGCTATCGGAGATGCAATCGAAGATCTTCTGTTGATCCGGCAGGCCTCGGAAGCTGAGGAGTGGATCAACCAGATGCGCCGCCTCCCACTCTGATTCGTTGCAAGAAAATCGCTCTAGCTTTCTGAGATGGAGTGAGACTCTCGCGTCATCATAGTGACAGTCGGCCCGAATGCCTCAAGAGTCCTGTAGGGGCTAACGAAGTTTGCACGTGAACCGGCTTTATTAGCACAGTTACACGTATACTGTGTGAATGAGAAACATTACTCTCAGCGTAGAAGATGAGGTTCTGACGGCGGTACGCCGGTATGCCGTCGAACGCAACTCCAGCATTAACGCTCTGGTGCGCGAGTACTTGACGAATATCGCTCAACACCAGGACCGCGCACGCCGCGCCCGGGCTCGGCTACGGCAATTGAGCAGGAAGTCCCAAGGGCAGCTTGGTAAGAAAGCCTGGACCCGAGAAGATCTGCATGAACGTTGAGGTGTTTTTCGATACGAACATCCTGGTATACGCAGCGATAGGAACAGCCGAGGAGGAACGCAAACGGGAACGCGCGCTTGATCTGATTGAATCGGAAGACTTCGGCACGTCGGCTCAGGTGCTGCAGGAATTCTATGTGACTGTGACAAAGAAGGCGCGGCGTCCATTCTCGGCCCTCCAAGCGTCTGAATGGATCGAGCAGTGGGCAGAATTTCCTTGCCAAGCCATCGACCGCCAGTTGGTGCAGATTGCCATTGAGTTTTCGCAGCGCTACGCCATCTCCTACTGGGACGCGGCGATTCTCGCGGCAGCGGCGGCGCTGGGGGCCCATACCGTTTACTCTGAAGATCTGAGCGATGGACAGGTGTACGGGCCAGTGCGAGTGGTGAACCCTTTCGTTAAGGGCGCGCCGAAGTATAGATAACTTTAGCCGAGGGAGGAACGGAACGTGATCAAAGTCCAGAATCTAGTGAAGATGTTCGGCGATTTTACGGCAGTCAACAGCATTTCATTCGACGTGCGGCAAGGCGAAATTTTCGCGTTTCTAGGACCCAATGGGGCCGGGAAGACGACCACGATCAAAATGCTGACCACGCTGCTGCAGCCCACCAGCGGAAGTATCGAATTAGACGGACTCGATCCAACGCGGAAGCAGACTGAGGCGCGACAACGGTTCGGGATTGTTTTTCAAGATCCCAGCCTGGACGGCGAACTCACGGCTTACGAAAATATGGATATTCACGGCGTGCTTTACCATGTGCCGCATAAGGCGCGAGTCGAGCGGATCGAAGTCCTATTGAAAACGTTTGAGCTCTGGGATCGCCGCAAAACATACGTGAAGATGTTCTCCGGAGGAATGAAGCGGCGGCTGGAGATTGCCCGGGGATTTCTGCATACGCCTAAAATTCTTTTCCTGGACGAGCCCACGCTGGGGTTAGACCCGCAAAGCAGGAATCAACTCTGGACGCAGGTGAAGCAGTTGAATCAAGACGAAGGAGTGACGGTTTTTCTGACCACGCACTACATGGATGAAGCGGACCGGGTGGCCCAACGGATCGCGATTATCGATCACGGGAGCATTGTCGCTCAGGGATCGTCGCAAGAACTGAGAGAGCAAACCAATACCGACTCGCTGGAAGAGGCTTTTCTGGCTCTAACCGGCTCGTCAATTCGCGATGAGAAAGCGAACTCGGCGGATCAGTTGCGGCAGATGGTGAAAATGTGGAGCAACAAACGATGAGCGCGATTTATATTCTATGGCTACGCGAATTAAAGCGATACGTTCGCTCGCGGTCGCAGATTGTGGCGTCATTGGGGCAGCCGCTGCTTTATCTGCTCGCGCTCGGCTTTGGCCTGGGGCCGGTGTTCCGAAAAGCCGGAAACGGAAGCTATCTGCAATTTATCGCGCCCGGGGTGATCGGGATGACCGTGCTTTTCAGCTCTGTCTTTTCCGGAATAGGGTTGCTGTGGGACCGGCAGTTCGGGTTTCTCAAAGAGACCCTGGTTGCTCCGGTGCCGCGGATTAGAATCATGATCGGCAAGGCGCTGGGCGGCGCGACCGTGGCGGTGGTGCAGGGACTGCTGGTAGTGGTGGTGTGCCTTGCAATCGGCTTTCGCCCCTCGAATGTTGCCGCAATTCCGCTGGCGCTGCTATTCATGGCGCTCATCGCCACGGTGTTCGCTTCTCTCGGCATAGCGATTGGATCGAAACTCGAAAACATGCAGGGATTCCAGTTGATTATGAACTTCCTGGTGCTGCCGATTTTCTTTCTTTCGGGAGCATTGTTTCCGCTCACGAACCTGCCGAAAGCATTGGCGGTAGTCACGAGTGTAGATCCGCTCACCTATGGGATCGATGGAATGCGCGGGGCGTTGAGCGGCATCTCGCATTTCGGAATGTTGACGGACATCGGCGTGCTGTGCTGCGTTGCGCTGGCGCTGATCGCTCTTGGAAGCTACTTCTTCTCAAAGATTCAGCTCTGAATTGCGGCTGGGCAGAAAAGTAATAATTTTGACGCCCGGTAAGATCGTAGTGTGACTCCGCCCCAGCCAGGGACCGTCGAGGCGAGGCCAGCCAAGCGATTAGCATCTCCTTTGTTGCCGATTTTTCTAATCGTGGCTGTAGACGTTCTCGGCTTCACCATCATTCTTCCGCTGCTGCCGTTCTATTCCGAGCGGCTCGGCGCCTCACCAGCCGTAGTGGGAGCAATCGTCTCGATTTATGCGGTCTGCCAGTTGATCGCGGGACCGATTTTAGGGCAGCTTTCGGACCGCTCCGGACGCCGCCCGATTCTGCTGATCAGCCAAGCTGGAACTCTGGCCGGTTTTCTCATCCTCGCGTTCTCCACCCAAGTCTGGCTGGTATTTCTGTCGCGAGCGATTGACGGCGCTACCGCCGGTAATCTGACCATCGCACAGGCATATATCAGCGACGTAACGAAACCGGAAGACCGCGCGAAATCGTTCGCGATGATCGGTGTCGCGTTCGGCTTTGGTTTTCTAGTGGGTCCGGCCATCTCCGGCTACCTGGCGCATTGGGGATACCAGGCTCCGATTTTCGCGGCATCGGCGCTATCGCTCACGAGCATTCTGTGCACGTTCTTTCTTCTGCCCCGGCGCGAGATTGTGCACGAGCGTAATGAAGCAGCCGAAGCCGATCCAGGGCCAGGCGGCAGGCGCTTGTCTCTGATCTCATGGGGCGAGTACCGGCGGTATTTTCGGGACCGCGAATTAGCGCGGCTGCTGATTCAGTGGCTGCTCTTCTCGCTCTCTTTTTCCACGTTCATTACCGGTTTCGCCCTATTCGCCGAGCGCCGGTATACCTGGCAAGGCCGTCCAGTAGGCGTGCGCGAAGTCGGCTACATTTTTGCGTTCAATGGCTTCATCGGCATCATTATGCAGGGCGGAGTCGTGGGCCGCATGGTGAAGCGGCTGGGTGAGAAGAAGGTGGTTCGCCTGGGATTTGCGGCCTCTATGCTGGGCTACGCAGCCGTGGGATTTACTTACACTATTGGCCAGTTGCTTTGGGTCATCGTTTTCACGTCCATAGGAGGCGCTGGCCTGCGGCCGGCACTCACCAGCATGATTACGCAAAAGGCCGGTCGGCGTGAACAAGGCGTCATCATCGGGCTGAGTCAATCACTGACCTCGATCGCGCAGATCACCGCGCCTGTAATCGCCGGAATTCTGATCGACCGCCGTTTCTTAACGACCTGGGCCGTATGGGCCGGGGTGCTAGGTGGTCTTGCTCTCTTTTTCCAGCCTCGAAAGCTCGCCGCGAGTCAGACTCCGGAAATCCCAGTAACCGGCGGCTAAGGCTTGGTCTCTTTCACGGGCCAATTGTAGAGGCCGTTGAAAAGAAACTTGAATGTAGCTCGAGGCTGGCCGCGAAAGGCAACTTCAGGGCCCAACAATGCCACTTTCCCGAGGCCGAGAGACGATTCGGCAATCGCCACTCCGCCATCCAGGTAACGTTGTCCCCAAGCCCACCCACTATCGAGCGGCGTCGCGTTTGCGAACCAGGCCACCGGAGATGTACCTTTCAGCGCAGCGTCGGGCCGCAATCGAAATACGGGACTCCTATCGAAGAACACGTCGACGGTATTGGGCATGCCATAAGCTAGCGGACTCGAATTGTCCACGCTTACTTTCAGAAGCGATCCGGGAATGTAATATTTCTCGGGAGAGAGCGGCCGCTCTTTTCCATCCACGGTGTGCTCGGTGAGTGCGTTCATAACGGGAAGATCGAGGAGCGCCGCCAAAGAAGTCGAGGAACCGATCGTAATGACTGTGCCGCCCGTTTCCACGAACCGCCGGATTTGCGGCACGGTTTTCTCGGTCGTGATGTCTCCCAGCCAGGAACGATATTGGGCGGGAATGTCTTCAGGCTTCGGCTGCCGTCCAAGGAATGTGAAGCGATCGTCGTTGCCCGGCGCGGCGGCCCGTATCGCGCCATCCGTAAACACCAGAACGTCGAATTTATCGGCAAGGTTGCCCGCATCGAGCTCTTGCGGGTAAACAACCCGGAATGGAAACTCGAACCGCTCTAAAATCCACCGCGTCCAGCCGGACGGCATTAAGCCGCCGTATCGATCGTAGAGTGCAATCCGCGCCGGTTTCAATCTCAGAGCTTTTCCACTGAGCGGGCGAGACTCGGCATATACTGGCACTCCGAGCTGCTCCGATCCGCGCTCCAGAATCCGTCGCGCGGCCGCAGATGCGCGAACCCAAATCGCGCCAGTCCCTAGCGCCGTCTCATCGAAGCCATCGGGCGCGCTCTTGAGCCAGTAGACATCGCACTTCTCCTTCAGCAAGCGATTCATCAGAATAAACGAGTTATTCACGCGATGGCTGATGAGATAGCCGGACGGATGCGGAGAGCCGGTGATGGCCCGTGACGGTGGATTCAGCAGCCCGCGCACCCGCTCAAAGGGGCCGTCGAAGGCATCCAAAATGCGATCGAACTGCACACCCATCTGGAATGCCAAGGTGTACCCGGCCACGTCGTAGGGCGGAATGGGAGGGCCGCCTGGATATTCGAAGTCATTCGGATGGTCCTGCGGCTCAAACATATCGAGCACGTGCGGTCGAAAGGCTTGAGCGGTTTTTACAATATACGAACCAGCCGGGTAGTTCTTGCCGGAGACTTGAAAGCTCGCGGTGGCGCGCTCGACAAATACTCCGTTCTTCAACAATGCGTTCAGGAAATCGATGGCGGTCGGCAAGTCCGGCTGATTGGCGGAGATAATGTAGCCGCGCGGATCGCGCATGGCCGGATCGTGAAGGATCTTAGTGTAAAGCGACGATGGAACCCGCCGGGCGCCTATTGAACCGGCGCTGGAAGAATCCGTAGGACTCTTTTCCGCTGCTGCCGCTGCTTCGACGGCTTGAATACGTTTCGGAGTAATCGTCCAGGAATCTTCGCTTCCGCGCTCAATCGAATTTTTTCCCATTTTGTAGGCGTTATACAGAAGCGTTTCTCTATAGCGCGAGGCGAAATCGAGAACGGCGCGATCGGCCGTGAGCGAATACTCAATGGATTGCCGCAGATGCCATTTCTGAGGGGCGATGGGAAACGGCAGATCGCCTCGGGGCAATTGAGTGGAGGGAACGAACGGAATGTCGATCGGAGTGGGGCTGCCAATAATTTCAGTCAGCAGACCGACCATATTGTGAAAGTAAGTCGTGGTGCGGAGGCCGCCGTTGTACCAGGTCGAGTAAGTGGCCGCGCTTCGCATGGCTGCTCCGGGCTTGTCTTCCGCTTCCATGCGGCTGTGCATCGCCGCGCTTACCTGATCGAGCTCCATCATCACCAATGGATCGAAATGATAGTTGAATGGGTCTCGAAATGGAGGCATAAAAATAACAGCGCCGGGAGGCCCTGTCTGGTGATGGTTATAAACGATCTGCGGGAACCAGTCGAGGTACAAAACGCGATTGATGTTTGTGGATTCCGGCATATTGCACATAAAGAAATCGCGATTGTTGTCGTGCCCGATGTACTTGTGCCAGAGGCGCGGGAGACCGTTGAGCGTGCGCTGCTCCGGATCGGGATTGCGCATGTACCAGTTCGCGACCAGTTCTTGACCGTCCGGATTGTCCTGAACGAAAAGAATGATGACATCGTTTAAGAAGCGCATGGTTTCGGGATCGTTGCGGCTAGTCATCCGATAGAGCATTTCCGCGAGAGCCTGCGCGCATTCGACTTCGCCGGCATGCAGGCCGCCGTCGATCCATACAACCGCTTTCCCTTTCGCGGCCAAGGCGCGCGCCTCCTCACTGGAGAGCCCCTCGGCCAGCGCAAGCTTGCGCGAAATGTCCTTATAGCGATCCAGCGCTTCGAGATTTTCGGGGGATGTGACAATCGCCATGTATTGCGAGCGGCCTTCCGCCGTCTTGCCGATATCGACCAGCTTCACCCGGTTGGATTCAGCGGCAATTGTTTTCCAGTATTCGCTTAATTGGGTGTAGTCGATCAGTTGATAATCGTCTCCAAGGTTGAAGCCGAACTGTTCCTTAGGGGTGGTGATCTTAGCCGTTTGGGCAGCGGCGGTCAACGCCACAAGAGAAGCCGCGGCGGCGAGGAGCAACGATTGCAATAGCTGCTTCATGAAAGTAGAGGCCTGCGATTCGAGCGGCGTATTATCAGCCGATTATACGAGCAGAGCAAATCGCTTCGACCAGGCTTGGAATGCTTTGAATGGCAGCTTCCGCAAGCACCTCCAAACAGTTTTCGCGGACCGCCGCCGAAGTAATGGGACCAATGCTGGCGATGTTGACGCGCCTGAGCGGCCCGGTTCCGATGAGGCGCGCCAGATTGGCGACAGCGGAGGAGCTGGCGAAGACGACCCAGTCCGGAAAGGGTTCCCGAAAAACGAGCGCGGCTTGTTGCGCGGCTTGCGGAGGAATCACGTTGCGATAGGCTTCGACGATGTCCACCGCGGCTCCGCGCTTGCGCAGCGCGGCAGGAATTACATCGCGAGTCACGGCGGCACTCGGGAGAAGAATGCGGAGGCCGTTCAGAGCATGTGCGCGGAAAGCGTCGACCAGCGATTCGGCAACATATTTTTCCGGAGTCAGGCTGATCGTGAAACCATAACGCTCGGCGGTCTCGCGAGTTGCGGTGCCGATGGTGGCCACACGAGCCTTACAGGTTTCCGCAGGATGAGTGAGATAGTCCGCAAAGGCTGGAACCGCGTTGGCGCTGGTGAAAACGATCCAGTCATATTCGTTGCAATGCGCAGCCGCTTGACGCAGCGGCTCCGGATCGGCTGGAGGCGCGATGCCGATCGTCGGCAACAGAATTACTTCCGCTCCGAGCAGACGCAAAGGACCGGCGAGTTCCTCCGCCTGATGGGCCGCGCGCGTAACCACCACGCGCACATTTTCGAGCGAACGCACTTAGCCGCCCGAAGCCAGGAGCTGGGCTGCGCCTCTGGATAATAGATCCCGGGCGAGGGCGCGGCCTAATTCCTCGGGATTATCGCGAGGGCCTGTGGCGGCGGCTCGCAAGTGATGCGAAGCATCGGGTGAAATGACGACCGCGATCGCGTGCAAAGCATCGTCCCGCACTTCGGCGAACACGCCTACCGGCAACTGGCACCCGCCACCGAGAGCGGCGAGCGTTGCCCGCTCGCACGCGACTGCCTGGCTGCTTGGCTCATCATTCAACTGAGCGCAGAGTTCGCGCGCCGGATCGTTTTCGCGAGTCTCGATCGCGAGCGCGCCTTGTCCCGGCGCCGGGCAGATCCGTTCGGGAGAAAAGATTTCAGCGATCTCGCGATCCAGAGCTAAACGGCGGAGACCGGCCACGGCAAGCAGAATCGCGTCGTAGCGCCCTTCTTTGAGTTTGCGGATGCGGGTATCGACGTTGCCGCGGATCGGCTCCAGATTGATATCGGGCCGCAAGAGGCGAAGTTGCGCCGCACGGCGTAGGGAACTGGTACCGATGCGGGCGTCCGGCGGCAATTCGTCGAGCCGGCGGCCCACAATCGCATCGCGTGGATCCGCTCTCTCCGGAATAGCGGCGATGCACAGACCCTTCGGCATTTCGGTCGGCAAATCTTTCAGGCTGTGAACCGCGACATCGATGCTCCCGGCGAGAAGCGCTTCCTCGATCTCCTTCGTGAATAGACCCTTGCCGCCAGCCTGAATTAAAGAGGCGGCGGGAAAAGAATCACCGGAAGTTTTGACGATGGCAATGCGCGTGCGCAGGCCGTATTCGGTCAATCGAGCGGAAATGTAGTTGGCCTGCCAGAGAGCCAGTGGAGAACCGCGCGAGCCTATGGTCAGCGATGCGATTCCGGGCGGGCACGCTGTCATTTTGCCTAACTGTCGCGCAGACGGAAGATGCGGCGCACAGCGTTGACCAGTTCTCCCTGGCGAACCTCGCCATCCGCCTTTTCCGCCGCCTGACGCCTTATCTCGGAGATGGGACCGTGCGCGATTTTGCCGACAATCCCGCGGGTAATGGCGTCGAGCGCCTCTTCCTGCTCGCGAGTCAACGAACCCAATCGTCCGCGATACCGGTCGATCGCTTCGCGTCGAATGGTTTCAAGTTGCTCCTGCAGGCTGACGATGGTGGGCGCGATGTCGCGCTCCCGCAGCCGCGCTTTGAGGCGTTCCACTTCTTCGGTGATGATATTTTCGGCCTGCTGCGCCACATCGCGGCGGGTTTCCAAATTTCTATCGGCAAGGCGCTGCAGGTCGTCGATGTCGTAGAGAAAAGCATGTTCGAGGTTATTAACCTCCGGATCGATATTCCTGGGCACGGCGATGTCGATTAGGAACATCGGCTGATTTTTGCGAGCTTCGATGGCGCGCCGCACAGTGTCGGCGGTCAGCACATATTCAGGCGCGGCCGAGGAGGCTATCACGATATCCACTTCGGAAAGGCGATTCCGGAAAACATCGTAAGCAACGATCTCGCCCCGGAAAATGCGAGCCAGCTCCTCAGCACGATCGGAGGTGCGGTTGGTAATCAGTATCTCAGTCGCACCGGCCCGGAACAGATGGCGGGCAGCGCCTTCCGACATCTTGCCCGCGCCCACGATCAGCACGCTTTTTTTGTGCAGGGAGCCGAAGATCTCACGGGCCAGCTCCACGGCGGCGTAGCTGACGGAAACTGCGCTTTGTCCGATTTCGGTTTCAGAGCGAACGCGCTTAGCGACATTGAATGCGCGGGTGAGAACCGTATCGAGCACGCCGCCGAGGCTTCCATGATCGCGCGCTTGCGCGTAGGCTTGCTTAAGCTGGCCTAGAATTTGCGGCTCTCCGACAATCATGGAATCGAGACTCGATGCAACCCGAAACAGATGCCGGATGGCGTCCGTTTGCTCGAGCAAATACAAGTGGGGGCGTACCGCTTCGAGCGTCAGACCGTTGCGTCCTATTACTATTCCATCCAGCAACGAGTCGGCCGGAATGTCATCGGCCAGGGAGGCGCTCACTTCCACCCGATTGCAGGTAGAGAGGATGAGCGCTTCTCGCGCGCCACGAGCCTGCATACAGCTCAGAGCGGCTGGGATATCTTCAGACCGGAAGGCGAGCATCTCGCGGACCTGAACGGGCGCTGTGCGGTGATTGATGCCTGCCAGCGCGAGTTTCATTGCGGCCAAAGCGTCCTGAATCCAACGTGAGTCGCCCAAGTGATGATGGAGCAGCCGAGAACGCTGACCGCTAACCAGGCAATCCTCCGCCCGCGCCAACCGGCGGAGACGCGCAGGAAGATCATGGCCAGGTAAAAGGCCCAGGTGAAGAGGAAGAACGCGATCTTCGGATCGAGAATCCAGCGCGTGCCGCTTTCAATAAAAGCCCAGACGACACCGGTAATCACGCCAATCGTGATGAAGACGAAGCCGGCGTTCATCGACTGGGTAATCACGCGGTCCAGAGTGGCGAGAGGCGGCAGACGGTTGGCTGACGGGGTAACCTTTTTTCGTTTGAGCTGGCGCTCCTGAAGCAGATAGTAAACCGACGCGACCGCGGAGAGGATGAGCGCCGCATATCCAATCAAAACAGTCGTAATGTGAACGATGAGCCATACGTTCCGGACTTGCGGGCTGCTCCAGGAGGCTACCGGAAACTCCGTTGCGCCAATCAAAGTCATGAAGAATACGAGGGGAAAGAGGCAGATGCCGAAAATCGCGATCCGATAGTAACTATATGCCAAAAGGAACAGTACCGCGATCAGAAAAGCGCAGAGGGAGCTGGTCTCGTAGAAGTTATTGAGGGGTAAATGGCCGGTTTGCGCGCGCAGCTCGACGATGGAAACCAGATGGAAGACGGCTCCGACGCCGAAAGCAATCAACGCCGGAGTGAATAGCCGGGTACTCTTCCAGAACAGATAAATCAGCGCGTACAGCAACCCGCACGAGTACAAGGCGGCGGCCGTCCGCAGCCAGAGAATGCTCATAGCGGGGGCTCCTATTCAGTATAGAGGCAGGAGAGAAAAGGCCCGAGCGGTGGAAAACGAACACTAGCCGGCCTTGGTTTTGCGGCGCCGGTGCCCGGGAGAAGCCTGCGGCTCAGGATCTGCCGGCTGGGCGGGCTCGCTTTTCGGCGGCTGATCCTCCTGGGGGACGGCATCGCTTCGTTCCTTCTCCCGGAAAAGCACGGCGGAGTGCCGCAGCATGTCATAGGACACGCCAGGTTCGATGGTGCGCGGCTCAGTGCATTCGGCATCGCGCGTATCGACGATCACCTCCCACGCGCAAGTGCCCATGCAGGGCGGCATGAAGAACTGAATGTGATCGTGGTGGGGATTCAAGCAGAGTAAGAAGCCGTCGTCGCGAATAGGCTCGCCGTAGGGGTCCACGTCATCGACGGTTCTTCCGCTGAGACGCAATCCGAGGCACCGCACCCATCCGGCTTTCCATTCCTCTTCGGTCATCTGTTGGCCATCGGGACGATACCAGGCGATATCCTGTATTTCAAATCCGTCAACCTGCCGCTTCTCGACCGTCGCGGGGCTGATCTGGCGGTCCTGGAAGAACTTTCTGCGATGGAAGTTCGGATGATGCCTGCGGAGATCGATTAAATTGGCCGTGAACTTCAACAGCGCTTTTTTTCGATCGTCCAGATTCCAATCGATCCAGCTAATCTCGTTGTCCTGCGCATAAGGATTGTTATTGCCATTCTGGGTTCTCCCGATTTCATCTCCGCCGGAAAGCATGGGTACACCTTGTGAGAGGAACAATGTTGTCAGGAAATTGCGAACTTCGCGCTCGCGCAATTCGACGATGTCCGGATCGTCCGTCGGGCCTTCCACGCCGTGGTTCCACGAGTGGTTGTCGTTCGAGCCGTCGCGGTTCTCCTCGCCGTTCGCTTCGTTATGTTTGTCGTTGTAACTGACCAGATCGCGCAAAGTAAATCCATCGTGGGCAGTAATGAAGTTGATGCTTGCCGAGGGACGGCGGCCGTCGCGCTGATAAAGATCGCTGCTGCCGGTGAGCCGGTAACCCAATTCCGCAAGCTGGCCGTCATCGCCTTTCCAATAGCGCCGCGCCACATCGCGGTATTTGCCGTTCCATTCCGCCCACAACGGAGGAAACTTACCCACTTGGTAACCACCTTCGCCTACATCCCACGGCTCGGCGATTAATTTGACCCTGGAAAGCACCGGGTCCTGATTGATGACGTCAAAAAACGCCGACAGCCGGTCGACGTCATGCAGTTCGCGCGCCAGGGCGGAGGCCAAATCGAAACGGAAACCATCCACGTGCATATCGAGCACCCAATAGCGCAAACTGTCCATGACCATCTTCAGCACCTGGGGATGACGCATGTTCAGCGTGTTTCCGGTGCCGGTATAGTCCATGTAATAGCGTGGATTGTCGTGCACCAAGCGATAGTAGGTGGAATTATCAATGCCGCGGAAGCTGAGGGTGGGACCCATCTGGTTGCCTTCCGAGGTGTGATTGTAGACCACGTCGAGAATGACTTCAATGTTCGCGCGATGCAGCTCCCGGACCATGGTTTTGAATTCGCCGATTTGCTGGCCCATGTCGCCGGAACTGGAGTAGCGGGCATCGGGCGAGAAGAAGTTTGTAGTGTTGTAGCCCCAATAGTTATCCAAGCCCCGGTCCAGCAGGTGCTTGTCATCGAGAAAATCGTGGACCGGCATCAGCTCAACAGCGGTGATACCCAGCTTTTTGAAGTAATCGATAACAGCCGGATTGGCAAGCCCTAAATACGTTCCGCGAAGATTCTCCGGGACCTGTGGATGCCGCGCGGTGAAACCCTTAACGTGAAGCTCGTAGATAACCGAATCGTGTACGGGGATCTCGGGCGAGCGATCGTTCTGCCAATCGAAATGGGAGGAGGTGACGACGCTCTTGGGCATGCCCGGCGCATCATCCTGGGTATTGCAGCTTAGATCCGCGCCCGGGTCGCCAGGCTGGTATCCGAAAATCGGATAATCCCAATTCACCTTCCCCGCGATGGCTCTCGCGTAGGGATCGATCAAGAGCTTGGCGGAGTTAAAGCGCTGGCCCTTTTCAGGCTCGTAGGGGCCGTAGACCCGGTATCCGTACAACTGTCCGATTGAAAGCCCCGCTATGTAGCAATGCCAGACGTGGCCTGAGCATTCATGGACTTCGATGGTGTCGTGCTCATCGGAGCTTGCGTCGCGATATAGACAGAGTTCCACTTTGGCGGCATTCTCGGAGTAAAGGGCAAAGTTTACACCCGTTCCATCCCAGGTTGCGCCTTGCGGGTAGGGCGATCCTGGGAACGTCTTAGTTGGCATACTTGTTATCCGATCATCCTCTCAAGAAGTTCTCTGAAGAAGCCGAAAAGGAGATGTTGAATAGATCTTCTTTGTTACTTCGGCAGGATGGCGGACGTCGATCGCGACGGCTGAAACAGCGGGCGCGATGGAACCATTCAGAATTTTTCATAATTCGTGTAGCCTATCTTGCACTTTTGCAGTCTATTCAAGTGGGCTAGCAGGAGCAAGAGCGATGGCCATAATCAGGGTACATGATCGCGGAGATGAACTCCGAATTGAGATCTGGGGCAAATTGGCGGGTGAATCCGTCCATGAAGTGGCGAAGGTCTGGAGAGCCACTCAACTGGAGGCGATGGCCCGAAGATTCATGACGGACATTTCCGGAATGAGCGCGTACGATGCGGCTGGGCGGAACCTGCTCCGCGAGATGTATCACTACGGAATGCAATTTGCGGCCGGAACACCGCTTTCCCTGGTTTTCCTGAACGAGATTTCAATGCCTCTACGACGCCTCCCCACGCTGGCCTTCGAATCGGGGGCGGATCGCAAGGAAGATCAAATACACGCGGTTCCCACGACGCGCGCGCTTGCAGCCGGTGGATGAGCGGCGATAAATCCCGCCGCCCTTTCACAAACCGGGAACCGATTGATCCGACGCCACATCTGAAAACCTGAAGGTGTGTCTTCAGGCGGCAATGAAGCAAATAGCGGGCGTTTGGAAGATGTCGACGCGAATTTCCCGGCGTGACGCTCTGTTTTCCGCAGTCTTCCTCTTTCCGGCCCGCCCCTTGTTTTTCGGCCAGGATAACCAGCAGCCCCCGAAATTTTCTACGAATGTGAAGGTGGTCAACGTATTTGCCACCGTCCGCGATAAAGACGGGCAGATCGTGAAGAACCTGACCAGGGACGATTTCGCGCTTGCGGAAGATGGACGCCCGCAGAACATCCGCTACTTCTCGCAGCAAAGCGACCTTCCACTGACGCTTGGGCTGCTAGTGGTCTGCGTCAAGCAGAATACCGATTATCGAGAGTGTGCCGGGCACGCTTGACCTTTTCGAGGATGTCGGATGCTTTGGCGGTCCAGACAAAGG
>Ga0208480_1000285_pt1 | contig 19341 bp, 16 predicted proteins | sample NGESurshal092012_4_FD_184485 | JGI IMG/M metagenome (GOLD analysis project Ga0208480, IMG submission 184485) | Arctic peat soil microbial communities from Barrow, Alaska - NGEE Surface sample F53-1 shallow-092012 (SPAdes) | ecosystem: Environmental > Terrestrial > Soil > Wetlands > Peat ... | reverse complement strand
CCCCTTGCGAGCAAGCTCGAGCGCACTCGCCAATCCGATCGCGCCTGCGCCGACGACGCAAATCACCGGTCCTTTACCGCTCACCCGATCAGATCCACGCGCACGGCGCCAATGCTCGTCCCATACGCCCACGCCCGCGATTCACCAACGCTCACGCCGTGCTCGGGCCCTGCGATGTCCATGCTCACCGAGCCGCTGCGCCGATCCGATCGAACGCCTCCAGCACCCTCTCCACGATCTGCTCGTCCATTGGCGTAGACATGCACAAAAGGCCATTTGCCGCGACCAGAACACCCGTCTCGTAGAGGCGCCACCAAAGCGCCGTCGGGTCCTGTGAGCGGATCTGTAGCAATGAGCCCTGGCCGCTCACCGGCCAGCCACGCTCGCACAAGCCCTCGCACAGACGATCGCCGAGCGCGTTCATCCGCTCGATCTCGGCGAGGTCGAGCGCCTCGAGCGCCGCCAGCCCGGCCCGCATCGTCACGGGGTTGGCCGAGAAAGTCCCGCCGTGGGCCACCGCGTCGGGGCGGCGTGGATCGAACACGTCCATGAACTCGCCCCGCCCACCGACAGCGCCGACCGGAAAGCCACCGCCGATCATCTTGCCGAGCGCGACCAGATCGCCGTCGATCCCGTACAGCGAGTGCATCCCACCGGGCGCCAACCTGAACGTGATCACCTCGTCCAGGATCAGCGCGATCCCGCGACGCTCGGTCTGCTCGCGGACCAACCTCACAAACGAGGGCTCGAGCGCCCGCAAGCCGGCGCGGTTTGCCATCAGGTCGAGCAGCACCGCCGCGATGCGGCCATCGTGCTCGTCAAGCGCCGCCACGAACGACTCCTCCTCGCCCAGCTCGAGAGTCAGCACGTCCCCCTGCGCCGCCGCCGGCACTCCGTGCGAGCCACGACGCACCACCGCATCCCAACTGCCGTGATAACAGTTGGCAAAGCGAAGCAGTCCGTCGCGACCAGTCGCGGCGCGAGCGGCCCGTACAGCCATCATCACCGCCTCGGTGCCTGAGTTGGCAAAACGCCAATGCTCGGCCCAGCCGACGCGCGCCGCCAAGCACTCGGCCAGCTCTATCTCCGAGAGCGTCGGCAAGCCAAAGGCCGACCCTTCGGCGATGGCCGCCACAGCTGCCTGCGTCACAGGTCCAAACACGTGTCCATGCACGAGCGCTGTGTAGTTGTTCTGCAAGTCGATCGTGCGGTGACCGTCGACGTCCACGACTTCACAACCCTCGCCGCGAGCCGCATATGGAGGATGCGGCTCGACGAACAGCGTCGAGCGCGCGTTGCCGCCGGGCAAGCTGCGCAAAGCCCGTTCGTAGAGAATTTGTGCGGCCGGCGCGTCGATGACGTTTGGAGCCTGGTCCATCGGCTTGCCATGTTGGCAGCATTTGGACGCTGTCCCGGAGTTCAAACGAGCGGGACGAGCACGGCCTCCTCCGCAGCTGCGAACAGCTCCAACTCCATGCCCAACGCGATCTTGGCGCAATCGCGCGAATCGATCGTCGCCACCACCCTCCCGAGCGCCGGCGAGTCGATTGATATCTCTTGCTCGTCGCCAAACAGCAGCATCTCCGCCACCACCCCAGCGATCCGCAACGACCCTTCCGATGGCGTGGGACGCAGACTGCGACGGCGCACGGCCAGGACCACGGGGTCGCCGGCGGCGGCGCTCGTCGCACAGCAGACCTCGCCCCCCCCGCAGCGCACGCGCGCGCGACCGTCGCCGAGCAATTCGTGCTCGCTCACCGCGAGCAGGTTCGCATTCGCGAAGAACCCCGCCACGAAACTGTCCGCCGGACGCGCGTACAACTGCGCCGGCGCGCCCACGCTTGCAATTGCGCCCACACGCATGATCGCGATGCGATCCGACAGAGCCAGTGCCTCTTGCTGATCGTGGGTGACATACACGATCGTTGCGCCCAGCTCACGGTGGATACCGCGGATCTGCTCCTCCATTTCCAGACGCAGAGCACGGTCGAGCGCCCCCAGTGGCTCGTCCATCAAAATCACCTCGGGGTCATACGCGAGCGCTCGGCCCAGGGCAACGCGCTGTTGCTGGCCACCGGAGAGCTGGCGTGGATAGCGCCCTTCGAGGCCGTCCAAATGCAACAGCTCGAGCATCTCGCCCACGCGCCGCACACGCTCGACGCGCGGGGCGTGCCTCAGCTTCAAGCCATAGCCGACGTTCTGCGCGACAGTCATGTGCGGAAACAGCGCATAGTGCTGGAAGACCATCCCCACACCCCGTCGCGCCGGCGAGGATCGCGATATGTCAAGGCCGCGCAGCAGTACCTTCCCCGACGTTGGCGCCTCGAAGCCGGCGATCACCTTCAGCAGCGTCGTCTTGCCTGAGCCGCTGGGTCCCAGCAACGTCAACAGCTCGCCTTGGCGCACCTGCAGACTGACATCTTGCAGGGCAGGCGTCTGACCGTAGGACTTGCTCAGCCCTTGGATGTCGAGCACGATGTCCGCGCTCATGGACCCACCCGGCGCGCCAGTCGCGCCGCGAGCGCCATCGCCAGGCTGGTACCGACCATCAGCAGCGTCGCGATCGCGGTGATAACGGGTTCGAGGCCGTAGCGCACAGAGTCGAGGATCGCCTTGGGCAGAGTTTCGAGCCCAGGCCCGCCGAGGAAGTTGACCAGCACCGCCTCGTCGAGGCTTGTCACGAACGCAAGCACACCCCCAGCCATTATCGCGGGGGCGAGCAAGCGCAGCGTGATCGCAAACCAGGCTTGCACCCGGCTGGCCCCCGCGACCATCGCGGCCAGCTCGAGCTCAGGCGGGATGCGGCTCATGGCGGCACTGGTGACCAGCAGCATTACCGGCACCGCGAGCGTCAGGTTGGCCAGCACCAAGCCCCAGTAGGTGCCGAGCAGGCCGACCTGGGCGTACAGCCCATACATGGCGACCGCATAGGCGGATATCGGCAGGATGATCCCAGCGATTCCGCCAACCTGCAGAGCGTGGCGCAGGGGAAGGCGACTTCGGTGGATCGTGAACAGGGTGGGCACCACCACGAGCGCGGCGAGCAGCGCCACGGGTAGCGAGATCTTCACCGACAGCCATAGCGCCGAGCCCCAGCGCGGGTCTTCGAGCAGCCTGCGGTATTGACCCAGCCCCCACCCATGCGGGGGAAAGTCAAAGAAGCGGTCGTTTGAGAAGGACAGCACCACAACCAGCGCCGCCGGCACGAGCAGGGCGAAGGCCGTAGCCGAGACCACGACCGCGCTCGCGGCGCTCGTGAAACGGTCGCCGAACAGTGCGCGGCCCACGCCACCGTCCTCGCCTCTCACGCTGCCATCCTCGGGCGCCTCACGCCGCCTCACGCCGCGCCTCCCCTCATGCAACTCACGCGGCCTCCCTCATGCAACCAACGCCGCCGCTCCTCATGCAACTCACGCCGCCGCCCTCTGAAGGCGTCCACGCCCGACAAGCACAAGCGCAAGGCCCAGCGTGAGCAGGGCGAGCACCAGCAGGATCACCGATGCGGCGCTTGCGATCGGATAGTCGTAGAAGGTGAAGATGTAGTCCTGGATGTAGCTGGCCATGAACGGCGCCTGTGCTCCTCCCAATAGGACCGGTGTCACATAGAAGCCAAGCGATATCGCGAATACGAGCGCGCCGCTGGCGAGGATCCCGGGCATCGCCAGCGGCAGCATCACAGAGCTGATCGCGCGAGCACGCGAAGCCCCCAGGCCACGAGCGGCGTCGAGCAGCGAGCGGTCGATCGTGAGGAACACTCCATATAGAGAGAAGGCCGCATAGGGAACCATCGTGTAGACCATCCCCAATGCCACGGCAGTCGAGGTGTAGAGCCAGGAGACCGGTGCCAGGCCAAGCAATTCGAGGCCCTTGTCGAGCGGTCCTTCGGAGGAGAGCAAGATCACGATCGAATAGTTCTTCACGACCGTCCCCATCCAGAAGGGAGCGAGCACCGCGAGCCACAAAACAGCCTTCACGAGTGTGCTTTTGCTGACCTTGATGTGCCATGCAAGCAGCCCGCCAAGGCCCACCGCGACCGCGCTCACGAGCACGCTCGACAGCAGTGTGGTGATCAGGGCACGCCTGCCAGCCGGGCTTTCCAAGACCGCGGCGTAGTTGCCCAACCCTTCCCCGGTGGTGAGCGAGTCGATCATCAACTTGGCGAGCGGATAGACGACGAAACCGAGCAACATCGCGAGCAGCGGCAGCACCAATAGCAGCGCCCAGCGGTTGGGCAAGACCGCACTCCAGGCAGGCGCTCGATGCTCGCTGTCCTTGCTGGGCAAGGCGGGAAGGCTCGCCATGACTCTCCTTCCCGCCTGCCTCATCTCAGACGCCCCGCGCGCTAGCCGCGCAGGAAATTCTCATAGGCGGTATTGAGTTCGTTGCTGTGATTGGCATACCACGGGAAGTTGGGCGTCGCCAACTGCTCGAGATTCATCGGATTGTCCGCGAGCTGGGAGCCAATCGAGGGCGGCAGGTAGGTGAGTGCGAGCGGATTCGGGACCGAGTCGTGCACGATTTCCGCCCACGTAGCCTCCGACTTCGGATGACTGGCGATGAATTCGAGCAACTTGGACGCGTCCGTGGAATTGGGGGCGCCTTTCAGGACGGCCCAATAGCTGGGCTCATATGCACCGCCCGTCCACACGACCTTCAATTTCACGCCTTGGGAGATCAGCTGGTAGGCGCGATCGCTCCACATGATGCCAAGCGGCACCTCGCCGCTGCGCATGATCTGCTGCTGCTGTTCGCCTGATTGCCAGAACACCTTGATCTTCGGCTTGAGCCCTTCGAGCGTCTTGATCACTGCTTTGACGTCTACAGGTGTCGTGGCCGTCTGGGTGATCGGCATGCCCGCCGCGACCTCAGCCGTCGTGACCGCCTCGATCGGCTCGATGCCTCCGAACATACGCTGCTGTGGGAATTGCTTGGTGTCATAGAACTGAGCCATGTTGGACGGACAGCTCTTCATCTTGTCCGTGTTGCAAACGATCACGTCGCCGAGGCTCCCGTGGGAAAAGCCAAACGGTGTGACCTTCTGAGCGCCGAGTTCCTTTTCGAAGCGCATCTTGGTGGCAGCCGGCAATGGCGCCAACTGTCCCTTTGCGTATAGCGTGTATGCCGAGCCTCCGTCGAGCGAATCGACCGCATCCCACTGAATCTGTTTTGCCTGGTTTTGCGCTTCCACGCGCGCAAGCTGCACGCCCGGGGCATCCACGAACTGGGATTTCAGGTGGTTTTCCGCATCGAACTGATTTGTGTAGGCCTTCTGTGTGGCTTCGTCGATCGGCGCGCCCCAATCGCCGATCGTCAGCGTGCTCGAGCTTTTGCCGCTGCTACCGCAAGCGCCCAGCCCCACGCAAATCGAGAGCACCGCAAGCGCGCCAAGCGCGCGACGGCTCCTACCCCAACTCATTGGCTGCATATTCTTCCTCTCTCTGACTACGCTCAGCTCGAACGACTCGGCGCGCAATTCCGCAGTACACGCAATACAGGCGCGCACTCAGAGCATGACCTGGCGAAGGCATCCCGCCCCCTGCGCTCAACGGAACACCGCATCCAAAATGTCCCGTGGAATTGATGGCTGAGAGTCGAGCACTCGATGACCGATGACCGTGAGGATTGCGTGCGCCGCATATCGCGCGGTGCGCCCTCCCCCCACATCGTATTGAGGGATCATCTCGCATACGTCAAATGCTCCGACATTCTCGAACTCGGCGAGGACCTCGAGCCCGGCCAGAACTTCGCCCGGGCTGAGTCCGTCCAAGACGATCGAATGAGTCCCAGGAGCGTAAGCGCCGTCGGTGACGTCGATGTCGAAGCTCACGTACACGCGATCGACTCCTTCAGAGGCGATCGCCAGTGCCTCACGCATCGTCTCGTGCACGCCGCGACGGCGAATCGAGCTGGCCGTATAGGCCGCGAACCCCCGCTCCTTGCATATGCGCAACTGCTCAGGCTCGGCGATGTTCGTCCCATTCAGGCCCCACCAGACCATGTTTCCGACTGCCTCGTGCTCACTTATCCGGCGCGCAAAGGTGCCGTGGTTCAGACGGCCCATGTCGCGGAACTCGTCCCAGAAGTCGAAATGACCGTCGATGTTCAGAAACCCGACTTTGGCGCCAGGGCTGGCGGCACGTAGCCCGCGCGCGAAGCCCATGAAGGAGGGGTAGGGCACGAAATGGTCACCGCCGATCACCACCGGCATCGCCCCGCGCGCGGTGATCTCGGCCACAGGCGCAGCGATCGCCTCGATCTGCGCTTGCACGTCGCCCTGATGGATGCGCACGTCACCGGCGTCGAACAGGCGAGGCTTCTCAGGCACCGTCCACACGCGCCCGTCGGAAATATTTACATAGCCGACGGGCTCGGTCTGCAGACCGTAGTAGCCGGCCAGGTACAGCGACGCCTCGCGGATCGCTCGGGGCGCGTAGCGCTGGCCGTTGCGTCCCAGCGTCCAGGAGTCAAGCGGCACGCCCAGGACCGCCACGCTGCCTGCCGCGATCTCCCCCACGCCAACTGCAGGCGCACGATAAAAGGCGCTCGGACCCGCATACCAGTGGACTGTGTCGCGTTGAGGCATCGCCGCTAGTACACCATCGTGGCGCTTCCCGGGCCGGCGTCGAAGCCTGCGCGCAGCAGACATCCGCCCGAGGCGCGCCGGGCCGCTTGCCCGTTGCCGCCTACTTGCAAAACAGCTCCACGGGCACCTCGTTGAGAACCTCAGGACCCTCCTCTGTGATGAGCACGTTGTTGCCGAGCATCATCGTCGCACCGTCGCTGTAGGAGAGCCCAGGCTCCATGGTGATGACCATGCCTGCTTCGATCGTGTGGGGGTCGCCCTTCATCAAGCTCAACGCGCCGATCCAGATCGGCGGATATGCGATCTCCATGCTGAAGCCGAAGCGACCCCAAGTGTTCTGCTCATAGCCGCGGTGGCACTCCGCGACGAGCTCGACGATCTCGGCGACTTGTGTGCCTGGCCGTAGCGCATCGGTCGCGCGATCGAGCGCGTCGCGCACGACCTCATAGAGCTCGCGAATGCGGGCGGATGGCTCGCCGATGACAACGGTCCGCGAGATGTTGCAGTGATAGCGACGCACGACGCCACTGACCTCCAGATAGACCACGTCGCCGTCGCGTAGCACCTTGCCGATCGGCGTCCCGTGGAGCGTGCCTCGCGCATCGACCAGCGTCGGGTAGGCCGGGAACTCGCCACCTGCCCGAGCGAGGGCCTGCTGTATTGCCGCCATCACCTCGCGATCGCTGACTCCCGCGCGGATCGCCTCGATGCCGGCGCTCACCCCAAGGTCGGCGACATGCGCCGCCTCGCGCAGCAGCACGATCTCCGCCGGACTCTTGAGCAGGCGCAGATCGTCAAGCCCTTCGCAGACGTCGATCGTCTCGGCATCGGGCAGCTCGCGCATCAGCTCCAAGGCGTAGCGCGCCTTGAGGTGATAGCTCGAAAGGTTCAGGCCGATGCGTCCTGCTGTGTGCAGAGCGCGCTCGCGCAACACCTCGAGCAGACGGGAGATTTGATCCTCGTGCGTCCAGACGGGCCGGACGTCGCTCACCCAACAGGTTTCCTCGCACAGCAACAACTCGGCCTTGTTGCAGAGCAGTGTCAGCGGAGCATCCTCCGCGAGCGGCACGATCAGAACCTGGAAGTAGAAGGCGCTCGTCGGCTCGTAGCCAGACAGCCAGTTGTAGTGCTCGGGTTGGCTCAAAAGCAGCAGGTCGAGCCCGCGCTCAGACATCCACTCGCGCGTCCGGGTGAGCCGCTGGCGGTACTCGTCGATCCCCACGGCCATGCGCGGAGCGTGGCGAACCTCGATCATCTGGCGATTGTGCGGCTTTGCTCGCGCATGAACTGCTGGAGATAGTACGGGCCGAGGCCGCCCTTGCCGGTCAGGCCACTGGCCTTCCAGCCACAGAACGATTGCGACCCCGGCCACGCGCCAGTTGTTGCGCCCGCACGGCGGTTCACATACAGCACCCCGGCCTCGATCTCCTCGAAGAATCGCTCGAGCTCCTGTTCGTCCTCGCTGAAGATCCCGGCGGCCAGTCCATAGTCGACGGCGTTGGCCTCGACGATCGCCTCCGCGAGGCCTTGCACTCGAGTTACGCTGAGAAACGGTAGGAACAGCTCACGTCGATCGAGCGAATGCCCTGCTGGGAGATCGCACACCACGGTCGGCTCGACGAAGTGCCCGCCACGCAGCTCGATTCGTCCTCCGCCGAGGACGATGCGCCCGTCGCGGTCGGCCAAGGCGACGCTCTCCTTGAAGCGCGCCAGCGCCTTCTCGTCTATGACCGGCCCAAGCGCGGAAGCGCGGTCGGCGGGGTCTCCGACGACCAGCTCGCGTGCGAATGCACACAGCCGCTCGACCAACTCGTCGTAAACATCCCCCGAGACGATCGCGCGTGAGCAGGCGCTGCACTTCTGCCCAGAGAGCCCGAACGCCGCCCTGGCAATACCCTCCGCGGCCTTCTCCAGATCGGCATTGGCGGTGACTATCGTCGGGTTCTTGCCGCCCATCTCCGCCAGCACGGGTCGTGTCCAGCGACCGCTGGCCAAGGCGCGAGCGATCTCCCGCCCCACGGGCACCGAGCCGGTGAAGGCGATCCCATCGACGTCGCCGGCGACGAGCGCGCGACCGGTATCGGCGCCGCCGTGCACGAGGTTGATCGCGCCGGCCGGCAAGTCTGCGTCCGCAAGCACATCGCCTAGCAGCGCCCCTGTCCACGGCGTTGCCTCAGATGGCTTGAGGACCACCGTGTTACCGGTGATCAGAGCAGCCGAGAGCATGTTCACCGCCAGCGCCAAGGGGAAATTGAACGGCGCGATCACCCCGAACGTTCCGTAGGGCCTCAGCGTCTCGAAGTTGCGCTCGCTCGCGGTGAGGCTCGCGAGCGGCGCACTGAACCCTTCGGCATCCTCGATTGCCGCGCAGTAGGTCTCGATCAAGTCGACCGCCTCCTGCGCCTCGGCGATCGACTCTATGCGCGTCTTGCCCGTCTCGAGGCTCACCACCGATGCGAGCTCGATCTGACGCTCGTCGAGCGCCTTTGCAACGGCGCGCATATGAGCGCAGCGCTCCCCATACGATATGCGGCCCCATATTGACTGGGCCGCACGAGCTGCACGCAAAGCCTCGGCGACGGTCTCGGCATCGGCGGCGCGTGCCCGACTGACATGTCCGTTTGCATCCGAGGGCTCGCGTCGCTCGAACACCTCTCCACGCTCTGAGCGCTCTCCCCCGAGAAGGTGTGCAAATGGGGCCTGTGCGGTGGCGCGCCGTTGCCTGAGGCAATCCTCAAACTCTTCGTCGAGCGAGCCGGGGAGCGCGCCACTGGTGTATGTCAAACGCACGCCCACGCCGCTCGCGCCTCCAAATGGTTCGATCGTTGAATATTCAGTTCTGAGCTATCGGGTCCCGCCGAACGTTGCGAGGCCTTCAGCTTTACGCCGGCTCGGAAAACTACGCACATTGAACTCGGATTCGGCATGGACAAAGAAGATACACATTGCTCATCAAACGCCAGGCGACCCCGTAGACGTCGATCCACCCCGCCTCCGCGAGCCCTGGGGCGCATCGTGACAAGGCAATCGCAGTTCGAGATGCTGCTCTCGATTGAGAATGTCGGCACTCCCAAGTATGATGACTGTTCAACTGAGGTGCACCAATGTAGAGGCACCTCTGGCACTACGGATAGGGGCCTTAGCAGAGATGCCTAGAGTAAGCTCGAATTCTTCCAAATCAGAAGGCGAGTGGTCGATACCAAGCCTTCGTGAGCCGCGGTACTCCCAGTCGCTCGAGCGCGGACTTGCAATCCTCGGCTGCTTCACGCCAGAGCGTCCCGTGCTCGGCATTGCCGACATCGCCGACGACCTCGGGATGAGCCGCTCGACCACACACCGCTACGTGATCACGCTCGTCGCGCTCGGCTTCCTCGAGCAGGGCGCCTCACGCAAGTATCGCCTCGGACTGCGCGTCACCGACCTGGGTATGTCCGCCCTGAACTCGACCGGGCTGCGTGAGCATTCACGGCCTTATCTGGAGGAGCTGCGCCAGCGCACCTCCTACACAGTCAACCTGTCGGTGCTCGACGGTCCGGAGATCCTGTATGTCGATCGCGCACGCAGCTTCCGCCGCGGGCAGAACAAGATCGACATGAACCTGCGCCCCGGCTCGCGGCTTCCCGCCTATTGCACGTCAATGGGCAAGGTGCTGCTGGCCAACCTGCCAGAGTCAGAGCAGCGCGACGTGATCGGCAACATGACGCTGTCGCGCCGCGGACCGAACTCGATCACCAGCAAGAAGGCGCTGCGCACCGAACTCGAGCACGTGCTCGAAGAGGGCATGGCCGTCAACGACGAAGAGCTTGCCCAGGGGCTGCACTCGATCTCAGCGCCGGTTCGGACAGAGTCGCGCGAGGTCGTGGCAGCCGTGAACATCGCGGCCCACAGTTCGATGATCTCGCTCGAGGAGCTCGTCGATGCGCTCGGTCCACATCTCGTCGCCACAGCAGACAATATTTCGGCGCGGCTCGGCTACCGCCGCGACGACGAGAGCTAGAAGCCCGGAAGCTTTCCGCAATCGGCTGCGCCGGAGCTGCAGACAGCATCCGGCGCAGGCTTTCGCGGGCATGAAAGTCGAGCGCAGACAGCACAGCATCGCTCGCTCGCATACGCTACCGGCGATGTTCAAGCCCATCAGAGCGCTTCTCGCTACGGCCGGCGCACTTTCGCTTGCGATCGGCGTCAGCGCCTGCGCCGAAACAGCGTCTTCGGGCAAATTCACCGGCGAAAGCCACAACGTCGCTCAGACTGTCTCCAACTTTCAGACCGACGCCACCGCGGAGGACGAGACGAAGCTCTGCGAGAACGACCTGGCCGCGACGCTGACCGGCAAGCTGGCTCGCGTGGGCGGGTGCCAGACGGTGCTGAAGGCTCAGCTGCATGAAATCGATGCGCTCGGCTTGAAGATCGAATCGATCGCCGTCAACGGCACGCAAGCGCTTGCCCATGTGAAGAGCACCTATGCGGGCAAGAGCCGGATCTCCACGTTTGCGCTCGTCAAGGAAGGCGCTCACTGGAAGATCTCCGGACTTGTGGGATTCTCGGTGGCGCCGAGCGCCACCGGGAAAAAGAGCTAGGAAGCTAGCGAGCGGCCGTACTGGCGCTCGTAATAGGCGCGATAGTCGCCTGAGCGAATCGGCTTCCACCACCACTCGTTCTCGCGATACCACGAGACGGTCTGCTCGAGACCCTCGGCAAAGCGCACACGTGGCCCCCAGCCGAGCGCCCTGACCTTCTCCGAGGACAACGAGTAGCGGCGGTCATGTCCCGGACGATCGGTGACGTGCTCGATCAGCGACTCATCCGCGCCGGTCAGCTCGATGATGCGCTTGACCACGTCGATGTTTGCGCACTCGTCTGGTCCCCCGGCGTTGTAGACCTCGCCGTATACCCCATGCTCGAGCACATGCCCGATGGCACGTCCAAAGTCGGTGGCATGAATCCAGTTGCGCACCTGCATGCCATCGCCGTAGACGGGCAGCGGATCGCCGTGAAGCGCGTTGAGGATCATCAACGGGATCAGCTTCTCCGGGTATTGGTAGGCGCCGTAGTTGTTCGACCCGCGGCAGATGGTGGCCGGCAGGCCGTAGGTGTGAAAGTAGCTCTGCACCAGCAGGTCGGCGCCGGTCTTCGTGGCCGAGTAGGGGGAGGACGGACGCAGGGGAGAGTCCTCGGTGAAAGAGCCGTCCTCGATCGAGCCGTAGACCTCGTCGGTGGAGACCTGCAGATAGCGAAGCTCGCGCTCGCGGGCGGCCTCCAGCAGCACATAGGTTCCCTGGGCGTGGGTGCGCACGAACGCGTCGGGCTCGGCGATCGAGCGGTCGACGTGCGTCTCGGCGGCGAAGTTGACGATCGCCTCGATCGCCTCTCCCGCTCGGGGACCTCCGCCGTCGAGCGCGTTCGCGACGGCCTGGGGGTCCTCGATCGCGCCGTGCACGAAGCGAAAACCCGGATCGTCAGCGAAGTCGTGGAAGTTCTCCTCGCGCCCTGCGTAGGTGAGCTTGTCGAGCACGACCACCTCGTCGCCGCTCTCGCGCAGGCGCAGGCGCACGAAGTTTGAGCCGATGAATCCCGCGCCACCGCAGATGAGCAATCTCATACGCGCATCATCCCATCATGAGCACGCAGAGCGGCGCTGGGCCTCATCGGTTGACCCCCACGCGGGCCGCCATATAACCCGCAAGACCGTCGCGCCAATCGGGCATCGGCAGGACGTCCTCGCGCTCTGACTCCATCGCAGACCACGCCGGGCGCGGCGCGGGACGCGCCATCTCGGCGCTCGTTGCTGCCTCCACACGGCAACCCAGCTCTGCCTGGCGGAAGATCTCCTTGGCAAAGCCATTCCACGACACCGAGCCGGTCCCTGTGAGATGTACCAGTCCGCTGACCTGACGCTCGAGAAGGCCCACGATCGCCGGCGCCAGATGACCGGACCAGGTTGGCGAGCCGATCTGGTCATCGACCACCTGCACGGCCTCGCGCTCATCAGCCAAGCGCAGCATCGTCGCGACGAAGTTGGGGCCGTCGATTCCGTAGAGCCAAGCCGTGCGTACCACGGTATGGGCCGGTGAGGCAGCCAGTACCTGGTGCTCGCCGGCGAGCTTGGTCTCTCCATACACAGACCGGGGTCCGGTCGGATCTGACTCCACATACGGTCGCGGCCGACCGGCAACGTCAAGCGGCGGGGTTCCGTCGAACACGTAGTCGGTGGAGATGTGCAACAGCGGGCTGTCGATGCCGGCGGCAGCGCGTGCCAGGTTGCCGACCCCCTGGGCGTTGACGGCGTAGGCGCTCTCGCGTTTACTCTCGGCGCCGTCCACGTCGGTCCAGGCGGCGCAGTTGATCGTGGCCTCGGGTCGCTCGCGCTCGTAGAAGGCGATGACCGCCGGCTCGTCGGTGATGTCGAGCTCGGGCAGGTCGACCAGGATGAGTTCGTGTCCGGCGCGCTCACCGACGCGGCGCACGTCGTGTGCGAGCATTCCCGCCGCGCCTGTGAGGAGAATCCGCACGCCTGCGCCTAGAGGATCGAGATGTCCGAGTTGTCGCCGACCATGAAGCGGTAGGCGCGTGGCTGACGATCGCCGCGGCGAACCGTCACATTACGCCCCAGCAGCGAGGACTCCATACGACCGTCGAGGTCGCACACCGAAGAGCCGTTCAGCAGGATCGAATGCTCCACCTCGGCGTTGGAAATCCGGCAATCCCTGCCGATCGCCGTATAGGGTCCGATGTAGCAGTCGCGCAAGTGAGCGCCGGCGCCGACTATCGCCGGACCGCGCACGGTCGTGCGCTCGAGCCGCGCACCCGGCTCGATCACGACGCGCCCGTCCACCTGCGAATCGATCAACTCTCCCTCGACGCGCTCGCTCAAGTTGTCGAGGATCAGCCGGTTGGCCTCGAGCATGTCCTCGAGCCGGCCGGTGTCCTTCCACCAGCCGCGCACGATGTGCGGCTCCACGCGCCGGCCATCGTCGAGCAGGTATTGGATCGCATCGGTGATCTCGAGCTCGCCGCGGGGGGAGGGATCGATCGCGCGGGCCGCGTCGTGGATGGCCGCGGTGAACATGTAAACACCGACGAGCGCCAGGTTCGTGGCCGGCTCGGGCGGCTTCTCGGCCAGACGAACCACGCGACCGACCTCTCCCTGCGTAGCCGCCGCCAACTCAGCCACGCCGTAGTTCTCCGGGTCCGGGACAGGGGTGAGCAAGATCAGCGCATCGGGAACACTCTCGCGGAAGGCGGCCACGAGGTCGGAGATGCCGCCCTGCAAGAGGTTGTCGCCCAGATACATCACAAATGGGGCATCCGCCAGGAACGGCTCAGCAGTGAGCACGGCGTGAGCCAGGCCGAGTGGTTCGTCCTGGACGATGTATTCGATCCGTACCCCAAACTGCGAGCCGTCCCCGGCCGCTTGGCGAATCTCCTCACCTGTCTCGGGGGCGATGATGATGCCCACCTCTTCGATTCCCGCAGCGGCCATCGCCTCGATGCCGTAGAACAGCACCGGCTTGTTGGCCACCGGCACCAGTTGCTTGGCGCTCGTGTGGGTGATCGGGCGCAGCCGTGTGCCCTTGCCCCCGGAGAGGATCAGTCCCTTCAATGACTCCATCGGCCGCCTAGCCTATATCGACTGGGCCGACTTGCGGGAGAAAGTTCGCGAGATGAGCACAGCTATGCGCGGGTTCGAGCCGCGATTAGTAGCCACCGGCGAGCTTGCGGTGGTCCCAACTCGCGCGGCGCAGCTCGACGAACTGAAGCGCCACGCGCTTGGCGGCTTGTGCACGCACCATAGCGTCGACCTCCTGGGGCAGCTCCTGGACGGGGGGCTCGCCGCGCGGCGTCGCGTAGCGCATGAAGATCTCGTGCCCGAGCGCACCGACGGTCTCCATGTCGCGGTGGATGATCACCTCGCACTCGAACATCACTCCGCGCAACTCCTGATATTGCTCGCCGGCCTCGACCTGCAAGCTGGCGCGCTGGTCGCGCTCTAGGTTACGCACCTTCTGGGAGACGGCGTATGTCCAAGCCCAGATCTGTGGTCGCGAAGCCGTGTTCTCGCCGGCCGCGCTCCGATCGGCGGGCGTGGATGCGCGCAACACGTACCAGAGCGGCATCAAGTGCGGCCAGCCTCGCGGGCCCGTTGTAGCGCACGTCACCGTCCGCTCCTCCGCGAGGAACGAGACGACCTCCGCCTCACTCATCTTGATTTGATCGCGGCGACTCACGAGACGCCGGCTGGGACCGCGCGCAACTGTCGTACCGCTGCCAGCACCGCTTCGCGTGCGTCCGCGGGCTCGATCACGACCGCGTCGCCGGCCTCCTTGAGCACCTCACGTACCAACCAGTCGGTGCCGGCGAAACTCAACTCGACGACAATCGAGCCGTCCACGAGCTCATCGACAACGCGACGCTGCTCGCGTGCCCAGCGTGCCCGCTCGGGCGAGACCCACACGCGCGCGGCGCGCGAAGCCTGTACCTCGCCGGTGCGCATCCAGCCCTCCACTTCGGCGCCGGGGTCGACCTCCGGGCGCGGCTCGAATATCTCCTCGGTGACATGTGCGCGGCGGATACGATCGAGTCGGAAGTGGCGCATCTCCTGCTTGGCGGGATCGAAGGAGGCCACATACCACCCCTCCTGCCCGTTTGTGAGCGCATAGGGCTCGATGCGCCTCAGGGAGAACTCGTCCTCGTTCGCCTTGTAATAGTCGAGCTCGAGCAGGCGATGCTCGACGATCGCCCGCGAGACGATGCGAGCCACCTCGGAGTCGTCACTGGTGGCATGGGCAACCTGCAGGCCCTGTTCCATCGGGTCCTCGCCCAGCGCCGCGACGATCTTCTCGCGTGCCGAGGAAAGCGAGCCCTCGGGAATGTGCTCGCCCACCAGGTCGATCGCGGCGACAAGCGCCTTGGCCTCCACCGGTAGCAGCCGCGCGGGTCGGTCGAAGTTGTCGCTGTAGGGCTCGGGGTCGACTTCGATCTCACCCTCCTCCTCGAGGATTTCTGCGTAGAGCACATACGATCCGCCACCAAAGTTGACGACGTTCAGAACGTTGATGTCCTCGCGCAACTCCTCGTCTGAGAGCTGCAGGCTCTCGCAAAGCTCGGCGATCTTCAAGCGCTCGCTGCGCCTGCCCGCGTGGATCAGGATGCTCGCCAGCGTCACGAGCCGGGCGAAACGCTCTGGGCGGATCGCCGCTTCGGCTTGGGGATCGCGCTCTACCGCCGCGGCCCGGCGGTCCGCGCGTGCGCTCGATGCGGCGGCGGAGCGAGTCGGTGACCCAGATGTGGGTTCCTCGATCCTCGGCACACTCTCAGCCAGCTCTTGGCCCTCGCTGTGGCGCTCCTCCAGCAGCGCCAAGCGCCGCGCGAGTTCCTCGACCAGTGTGGACGGTCCGAGCAGGCGTGCGTTCTCGCCAAGGCCCAGCACCCAGGAGACGAGCATGCGGGGACTCGAATAGCTGGTACGCAGTATCCGGTCACCCGGGCTGTGTCCCTCGCTCTCGGCCGATGCCATCTCGCCGTAACGCCCGAAGTGACGTTCGATCTGCCATGCGATCCGCTCAGAGAGGAGCACTTCAGCCACGCCCTGCTCCTCGCCAAGCTGCCACTCCGAACGCCCCGCGTACTCGCGTGGATCGAAGTCGGCGGGACGCCTGAAGTCGTGCTCTGCCTTGGTTGCATATGAGACCTTGCCGCGGATGCGCGAGAGCCGGAAAACACGGATCTGCTCGCGCTCGTGCGCATAGCCGAGCAGGTAGAACTCTCCTCCCTGGAACAACAGGTGGTAGGGATCGACACGTCGCGAGCCGGTCTCGTCGCGGGCCATCGTGTAGTACTCGAAGGTGATCGTCTTGTTGCGGAAGATCGCCGTCTCGATCTTGGCCAGGCGGATCGAGAGCTCGTGGCCACCGGCTGAGGCGGTGATGCCCAGCGCGGCGGAGCGCTGCTCGGGCGCGCGCAACGGGCTGGGGCGCCCCCATGTGATCTGCTGCAATGCGAGCCGCAATGGCTCGGCATAGGCGAACTCACCGTCGAGCAGGTGCAGAGCAGCCTGAAGCGCGGCGAGCTCTTCGTCTGAGAACTCGATCGCCGGCAGATGGAAGTTCTCGGGCCGCAGCGAATAGTTCTCCTGCTCTGCAGCGCCGTCGGCGGGGCGGTCCACAGTGAGCTGGATGCGCAGCGACTCGAGCTCCGAGCGGTCGGCATAAAAGCGACGCGCGAAGGCATCCTCGTTCATGCCGCTGTAGCCCTCCACGTCGCGCCTGATCTCGAGCGCCGTGACCGGCCTGCGCTCAGCCATCAGGTAGGAGATCAGCGACAACTGGCGGATCAGCTTCTCGGTGTCCTTGGCCATCCACCCAAGAAGATAGAACCCAGTGGCGAGACGTATTCGCCCGGTTGCCGAGCCGCTCGCAAATTGCGGCTTTTACAGCCTGCGCAGAACAGCTTCTAGGCGGCTTCGCGTACCGGCTCTTCGACAGGCTCGGGTCGCTCGCGCGTGCTGAACCATGCGCCCGATCCAATACCGCGGTCGAAGTTCGACCATCGTGCGCCCGGCGCGAGCTCCTTCTCGATGCGATCGAAGCTGCCGAGACGCCCGCCGAGGTTGTCGATCATGTGCACGAGCGTGGCCTCGCGGGTGCACGGCGTGACGGGGCTGCCGTGCTCGAGCGAGCCATGGTGGGAGAGGATGATGTGGAGCACTGCCCATGCAAGCTCTCGAGGGAAACCGTCGATGTCCTCGATCGCGCGGCGGATGCGGTAGTAGCCGAGCGGTATCTCACCGTGCAGCCGACCCAAGTCGGTGAGATCGATGCTTTGCGCATCGTCGGTGTAGGCGTCGAGCTTGCCGATGTCGTGCAGGAGCGCACCCGTGACGGCGACGTCGCGGTCGATCCCGGGGAAGGTCGCGGAGATGGCGCTGACGCCTTGGGCCACCCCGAGACAATGCTCGAGCAGGCCGTGACGGTAGGCCTGGTGGTAGTACTTGGCGGCCGGCGCTCCGTGAAAGCGCGCCCAAAGCGGCGAATCCTCGCCAAACACCTGCTCGAGCAGAGTGCTGAGATGGGGATTGCGCACGGTCCCAAGCAGCTCGCGCAGATCGGCCTCCATCTGCTCGGGAGAGCGCGCCGGCCCGTCGAGCAGATCGTCGAGCGCGAAGCTTCCCGGCTCGGCGACGGTCAACGTGCGAAGGTTGATCTGCGGGCCGAAGCGCGGATGCACGGTATAGCGGCCGCTCACGTGCACGGGCGCGCCCTGCCTCGCGAGGCGCTCCATCTCGGCGAGCTCCTCCCAAACCATCGAGACCACCGCGCCCGTGCGGTCGCCCAATCGCAGGCGCAGGTACTCGCCACCGTCCCGGCGCGAGCGCCGCTCGATTGCGCGCACCAGCAGAACCTGGTCGATCTCCACGCCGTCTGTGAGCTCGTTGACGAGCATGCTTTGGAAGGTAGAGCGGAGTGCGGACGGTACGCAGCGAGCGTGCCGGGATGAGGCCGCTTTGAGGCCGCTTTTGCAGCGCTGTGGCCGCTAGGCCCGCGTGGCCGGCACACCGGCCGGCGCGGCGAGCTGCCCTACGGCTCGAGGCGGTTCGGGCCGCGATACAGGAAGGTGACCTCACGCACGTTGTCCTGCCCGAGCATCTGCATCAACAGGCGTGTCAAGCCGAAGCCAAAGCCGCCATGTGGGGGGGCGCCATAGCGGAAGAAGTCGAGGTAATACTGGATCGGCTCGACCTCGACCTTCTTCTCGCGCGCTTGAGCCAACAGCTGCTCGTAGCGGTGCTCGCGCTGGGCGCCCGTGGTGAGCTCGATGCCGCGCCAGAGCAAATCGAAGCTCTTGGTGAGTGTGGGCCGGTCTTCGTGGCGCATGTGGTAGAAAGGCCGCACCGAGGTTGGGTAGTCGGTAACAAAGACAAACTCGCTACCGGACTGTTCGGCGACGATCGCCGACAGAGCACGCTCGCTCGGCGGATCGAGGTCGTGATCCGGGCCGGGCACGTCATGCCCGTGCTCGGCCAGCAGGGCCTTCGCGTCGGCGAGCGTGATCCTCGGAAAGGGCACGGTATGCGTGCCGACCTCGACGCCAAACGTGCTTTTGATCTGCTCGCCGTGCTCAACCTCCACAACCGAGAGCACGTGTGCGAGCCAGCGCTCCTCGAAGGCCATCACGTCCTCGTGCGAGTCGATCCAGGATATCTCCACGTCGACGCTCGTGAACTCGGTGTCATGGCGCGAGGTGAACGACGGGTTGGCGCGAAACACGGGGCCGATCTCAAAGACCTTGCCGAAGCCGCCGGCCATCGCCATCTGCTTGTAGAACTGCGGGGACTGAGCCAGATAGGCGGTGCGCTCGAAGTAATCGACCTTGAACAGCTCCGCCCCGGACTCGCTGGCCGAGCCCATCAGCTTGGGGGTGTGGATCTCTATGAATTTTTGGGCGTGCCAGTACTCGCGCATCGCCTGCTCCACAGTCGATTGCACCTCGAAGATCAGCCGCCTATCGGCGCGGCGCAAGTCGAGATAGCGCCAGTCGATGCGCTTGTCCAAAGCCGAATCGGCCGTCACCGGCAGTTCGGGCTCGGCGGGCGAGTCCACACCCACAGACACGAGCTGGACCTCCACGCCACCCAACTTCACGCGCTCGTCGGCCACCACCGAGCCGGTGACGGTGATCGCCGACTCGGGCGTGAGCGCGGAGATCGCCTCGTTCAGCTCGCTTGGCGGCTCGTCCTTGCCGAGCACCAATTGCGCAAGGCC
>Ga0208480_1000284_pt1 | contig 19453 bp, 14 predicted proteins | sample NGESurshal092012_4_FD_184485 | JGI IMG/M metagenome (GOLD analysis project Ga0208480, IMG submission 184485) | Arctic peat soil microbial communities from Barrow, Alaska - NGEE Surface sample F53-1 shallow-092012 (SPAdes) | ecosystem: Environmental > Terrestrial > Soil > Wetlands > Peat ... | reverse complement strand
CTAACCCTGACGGGGCTTTTCACACTGCTGACCTTGCTAGGGTGGCCGCAACCCCTGAAGGAGACGGCGCAGGGTGTCATTCTGATCATTGCGGTCGCGTTCGGCGCCTGGCGCCGGCGCCGCACGGGATAGCGGGGCCAACGCCCCGCTGTAGAAGCCGGAAGGGTTCGGCGACAGGGAGGAAAGAGGAAGCCATGAGACTGTTCAAGTTGATTGCGCCGGCCATCGCCGGCGCAGCGCTCGCGGGAGCGGCGCCTTATGCGGCGTCGGCACAGAATTTCGACGATCCGAAGGAGTTCCAGGCGGCTCAGAACCTATTGAAGATGACGCCATCTGGCCCGGAGGGAAAGCCATGGGAGCAGAATCTGGGAGGCAAGGAGGTTGACACCTCCAAGTACAAGAAGCCCGGCCCATACCGCATCTGCTTCTCCAACGCTGGCGTCGACAATCCATGGCGCGTCGTCGGCTGGATCAACATGCAGGCGCAGGTCGACGTCCTGAAGGATGACATCAAGTCCTTCAAGGCCGCCGACGCACAGGGCAAGGACGACAAGCAGATTTCCGACATCAACGCTTTCGTGCAGAGCGGCGATTGCGACGCCTTGATTGTCTCGCCAAACACGACGGCGGCTTTGACGCCCGCGGTCGAAGCGGCGTGCAAGAAGCTGCCCGTGATCGTCTTCGATCGCGGCGTGCTCACGACTTGCCCGGTGACCTTCGTCAATCCGATTGGCGGCTATGGATGGGGCATTCAGACAGCGAACTTCATCGTCTCGAAGCTGCCCAAGGGCGGCAAGGTTCTCGCGTTGCGCATCCTGCCCGGGGTCGACGTGCTCGAGACCCGCTGGTCCGCCGCCAACCGCATCTTCAAGGAGAACGGCGTCAATGTTGTCGGAGCCGAGTTCACGGGCGGCGACAACGCCAAAACAAAGCAGATTGTCGAGGACTACATCAACAAGAACGGCAAGATCGACGCGATCTGGATGGACGCTGGGGCGACGGCAGTCGCCGCGCTTGAGGCCTTCGAGGATTCGGGCCAGCCCTACCCGATCATCACGGGCGAGGATCAGGAAGACTTCCTCAAGAAGTGGAAGGAGAAGGGCTTAACAGCGATGGCGCCGACCTACCCGACCTATCAGTGGCGTTCGCCGGTGATCGCGGCGGTCAAGGTGCTCAAGGGCGAGCCTGTGATTGGCCCGACCTGGAAGCTGCCGCAGCCGGTCATCACCCAGGCCGACCTCGACAAATACGTCGACGACAAGATGCCGCCGTTGCACTACGCGATGTGCGGCTGCAAGGACCTCCCCGGCTATCCGCAGCGCTGGGGCGGCAAGTAAAGTTTGAGATCACGAGCCGGAGGGCCCTCTCTCCGGCTCGTGGCCGTAGCGCTTGCATTGCGGAAGCGGCTCTCCGTTCGAAAGGGAGCGCTCCTGTTAGGAGTGCCCGAACGCGGCGCGCAAGTTGTTCAGGCCGTTCCTCGCCAAAGCATCTTGGCTCTTCGCTAGCGGCCGCCAGATAGAGACTGCTCTCGCGATTTCACGGACTTCCGGCGTGAAGGCTTCAATCACGATCGGCCCTTCATAGCGTGCGCCCCTTAAAGCTTCGGCGATCGCTTTCCACGGCAAATGGTCTTCCCCCGGTGTTCCGCGATCGTTTGAGCAGCCGTGAAATTCTACGATGCGGCCAGCAGCACGCCCGATCGCCGCAGGAATATCCTTCTCTTCGATATTCATGTGAAAGGTATCGAGCAGAAGACCAACATTCTCCGCGCCGATATCGTCGACCATTTTTATCCCCTGGTCGACTGTATTGACGAGATCAGTCTCGAATCGGTTGAGCGGTTCGATCGCGAGCTTGATCGAACGCTCGGCCGCGTAAGAGGCCGCCTCTTTCAGGCCTGAAACGGATCGGTCCCATTGCGCGCGCCGTGCATCGTCAGGGAGGAGGCGGGTATTGCCAACGGCCGCGTACATTGGCCCCGACACAAACGGGCTGCCGAGGTCCTGCGCGAGGTCGATACATCGACGGAGGTAAGACGCTGCGGCTTTGCGAACCGATTCGTCTTCGGAGCTCAGATCACGGTCCGGACCGAATGCGCCGCAGACCGTCACGCCGAGGTCTACCTTCTTCGCCCGCGCACGGATCGCGGCAGGATCAATCGTAGCGGGATCCTCGATGCAGATCTCAATGAGATCGAACCCGAACTCTTTTATGCGATCGACAAGATCAAGAGTCTTGTTGGAAAACGGTGAAACCCAAATGAATGTGCTTGCGCCGTATCGCATCGCCCTGTTTCTCCCCTCTATTCGCGTCCGACGGCATGCGGCCAATTAGCGACGGGATCAAGAGAGTCCACCAATTTTCCAAGCGCAAAACTCCTCGCTACCAAGGATCTAACAACGAGTTCGAGGCTTGCTCCGGAAAGGAGGTGACGCCTGGCGCAGGAGTTGTCGGGTTGGTCGCGAAATTGAATGACCGCTTTGGATCAATTTTGTTCAAAAAACCCCTTCGCTTGCGGTGGCTATTGCCGTCCGAGACGGTTCGGCGATCTTAATGAAGCTCGCCTTGTCGACGTTGGCGACGACTCTGACCGCCACGGTCGCGCCGCGGCGTCCGAAGGCCGCTCCGATGCCTTGGCCTGCGCCGGTGACGAGAACACGGCGGCCGTGATGGCTGGAAGCGAGAAGGATGTCCGCCACAAGCTGCCGACGTCATGATCGTCCTCAACAATCAAATCCTTGCTTATCAAAAACACCAGCGAAACCGTATCCTTTGGCGACTCTGCGGACGCCGTTGATTTCGCGCCGGTCAGTCACGCCGCCATCGCCCTCGCGTGCGGCTGCGACGCCTTCCGAATCGAAGATGCGGCGCAATTTGGCCCGATGCTCCCCGAAGCGCTGAAGGCGCATAAATCTTTTCTGTTTGACGTCATCATCGACCTCGACGCGCATCTTCCGATCACCTCCTTTGGGAACCGTTTTGGATCTCCGTTTTGACGACGGTCCGAGGGCGTCCTGCGCCTTGACCCAGTGGCTTCAAAGGGAGCGTCACGCTGCCACTGCGCCCTTAGTTCTCGACCGCGAGGATCTGTAAAGCGCGAGCGCAAGACCCGGCGCTTCAGGGGGGAAAGTTCTTGTCGATCAGCACGGCGACCAGCAGCGCAGGTTCCGAACCTTTGCAGATCCAGGCATGGTTTGTGCCACGCTGAATCACGACGTCACCGGGCTTGAGCACGGTCTCCTCTTCGTCGAGGACTAACCGCACTTATCAGAACGATCACGTCGATGGTGGACGTGAGGCGCATGCCAGGGCCCTTCGCGACGTCAGGTCTGTCGTGAGCAGCGCCTATCGAATGGAACGCTTCGGCGACCTGTTTCTCCAGTTCGGCCTGCGGAACGCCTTCCGGCCGTGGGGCGATGGTGAACCACCTGATCCTCGTTCCGCCTGAAGGCGGGCCAAGCCGAATGGGGCCGCCGCCAGCGTCGTCAGAGCCTGTGCGATCGAGAGGCCCCGCAGCATCAGTCCAGATTTCGAACAGCCCCGCACCAAAGCCGAACTCGATCGCTTCTGCTGGCGGTCCGTCCATTCCGATGAGAGACCGTCCCTGGTCGTTCACGCGCGTGACGATCCGTCTTAAGGTGGATTTCTCAGCGCCATTTGCCCTCGTTGTTTTGTCGCACTCGACGCAATTTTGTAGGCGAAGACTTGTGAGCCGCGGGAGACCCGGCGTTGAACGTCGTGCCTTGTTCGACAGGTGAGGTAATGAGCACCGGTGGGTCGATTGTCACGAAGGTGACCCGGCCTGCTCGGCGGATCATGACGGCTCACCGCACTTAGTTCGTATGCCGCCGGAGTTCGAGCTTGCCGATCTGATTGCGATGGACCTCGTCGGGTCCGTCGGCAAGACGAAGCGTCCGCGCGTTCGCGTAGGCTGAGGCAAGGCCGAAGTCGCTTGTGACGCCACCGCCGCCATGAGCCTGAATGGCCCAGTCAATAACCTTGCAGGCCATGTTCGGCGCGGCGACCTTGATCATTGCGATCTCGCGCGCGGCGCCTTTGTTGCCCACCCTGTCCATGCGGTCGGCAGCGTTCAAAACCAGGAGCCGGGCCTGGTCGATGAGGATGCGCGACTCGGCGATTCGTTCGAGGGTCACCGTCCTCTCGCTGACAGGCTTGCCGAAGGTGGTTCGGCTCGCCGTCCGACGGCACATCTTTTCAAGCGCCCGCTCCGCAAGGCCAATCAACCGCATGCAATGATGAATCCGCCCCGGTCCAAGACGCCCCTGCGCGATCTCGAAACCGCGGCCCTCACCAAGGAGAATGTTGGAGGCCGGCACGCGGACGTTCTCGAACAGAACTTCCGCGTGGCCATGCGGCGCATCGTCGAAGCCGAACACCGGAAGGTAGCGCTTCACGCTGACCCCCGGCGTCTCGCGCGGCACGACGATCATCGACTGGCGCTTGTGCCGATCTGCGTTGCCCGGGTCGCTCTGGCCCATGAAGATAAAGACCTTGCAGCGTGGGTCCATGGCGCCTGAAGACCACCACTTGCGGCCGTTAATGATGTATTCGTCACCTTTACGGATGATCGTCGAGCGGATGTTCGTGGCGTCGGACGAGGCGACGTCAGGCTCCGTCATTGCGAAACAGGAACGGATGCGGCCATCCAGCAGCGGTTCGAGCCATTCCTTCTTCTGCGGTGGCGTGCCGTAGCGGACCAGCACCTCCATATTTCCTGTGTCAGGTGCTGAGCAGTTGAACACTTCTGGCGACCACTCCACCCGGCCCATCCGCTCGCACAAAGGGGCATAGTCGAGATTGGTCAGGCCAGCGCCGAGTTCGCTTTCCGGCAAGAAAAGATTCCAGAGCGCAACCTTGCGTGCCTCGAGCTTGAGAGACTCCATGATCTTGGTCGGCTGCCAGCGATCGCCCGTTGCGACTTCCTGGTGGAATTTTTCTTCGTTCGGGTAAACCCACTCGTCCATGAAAGCGTCTACGCGCTTGAGGAGCGCTTTGGTTCTGCTGGAATATTCGAAGTCCACTATTGTTCCTCCCATTCGGGTCGAGACTCGTGCTGCTTATCTTGTGGTCTGCCAGATGGTCGCACAGATGCCTAAGCTGCTTACGCTTCCGTTCAGTTCTGCCGTCGTGCCCGCCACGTGATTTGCGCTTCAGGCTCTTCCAACTCCGATATCCCCTGTGCCAGTCGATCTTTCGGCCTGCAGACGCGCGCTCACCCATAACGATGCGGTTCGCACTCGGCTGTGACCAAATGCGTTCTTGACTTCGAACAGACGGAACGGGTCATCCGCTCGACCCCGGCAGGTTCCGAACGGCGGATTGAGGTCCCGCTAATCGCCCCGCCGGGTTGGCGCCCGCGGTTTGTTTGGCGGCGTCTCGGGCGTGGACACGCGCCTGCTCAACATACCAGTCAAGGCACTCCGGGTTGGCCATAGCGGCGCGGTTGATGACGTCCTCGGCGGACCGGCCGAGAAACAGTTTCTTTATCGGTACTTCCTGCTTCTTGCCCGAGAGCGTACGCGGGATCGCGAGCGCCTGGGTGATCCGATCGGGCAAGAAGCGCGGCGAAAGCGCCAAGCGAATCGCCTGCCGGATGCGCTCCTCAAGACCGTTGTTAAGGGACAGGCCGTCGCGCAGGACAACGAACAGCTCCATGTGACTCGGGCGCCCAAGATATTCGAGGTCGATCACCATCGACTCCATGATCTCGGGCAGCGATTCAACGGGACCATAGATCTCGCTCGTTCCCATGCGTAGGCCGCTTCGATTGAGCGTTGCGTCGCTGCGGCCGTAAATAACGCAGGATCCGTCCTTCCCAATGCTAATCCAGTCGCCATGTCGCCAGATGCCGGGGAACTCGCGGAAGTAGCTGTCGAGGTAGCGCGTATTGTCGACATCGCCCCAGAAATAGAGCGGCATGGAAGGCAAGGGCTTCGTGCAGACGAGGTCGCCAACCTCCTCTGTCAGCGATCGCCCGTTCTCGTCCCAGGCCTCCGTGGCCGAGCCGAGCTGCCGGCACTGCATTTGTCCAGGGATGACGGGCAGCTCCCGATTGCCGCCAACGAAGTTGGCAGCGAGATCTGTGCCGCCGGACATGTTCATCCACCAGACCTCTCGGCCATAGACCCGCTGGAACTGGCTCGTCCCCCAAAGTTGTGCAGCCTCGCTGAGCGGCGAACCGGTTGTTCCGAGCGCGCGAACGCGGGAAAGGTCGCCTGCCGCGTCGAGATCGAGCCCGCTCTTGACGCAGCCTTCATAGAAGGCGGCGCCTGCCCCAAGATACGTCACGCGATGACGGGCCGCGAAACGCCATAGGGTTCCGAAGTCGGGCGCTTCTCTACGCCCAGTCGGACTTCCGTCATAGAGGCAGATCGTGGCGCCGCTGAGCAGTCCGCCAACTTGAGCGTTCCACATGATCCAGCCGCAGGTGCTGTACCAGTGAAAGCGCTCGCCGAAGCTGTTCGGTTCGTAGCTCGCGCCAACGTCCGTGTTTTTTGCACCCGCGGCGGCGGCAAGCAGCACGCCGCCATGACCATGGACGATCGGCTTCGGCATGCCGGTCGTGCCGCTGGTGTAGACAATCCACAAGGGATGATCGAATGGCAGCCATTCGGGTTCGAAGTCCTGCGCGAATTCCTGCGCAGAGGCGATCTCGGGGCCCAGTTCTGCGTCGTGATGAATCTCCTCCGCGCTGAAGCCGCTACGGTAAAGAACGAACGTAGAGAGATTCGGGAGGGCCGCGCGGATCGTCTCGACCACTTTCGCGCGATCGATGCGTCGGCCGGCATAGAGGACGCCGTCTGCCGCGATCAGGACCTTCGGGTCGATTTGTCGGAACCGATCAACGATTGCTTGCGCGCCCATATCCGGCGCACACACGCTCCAAATCGCGCCTATGCTGCTGCATGCAAGAAAGGCTACGATCGTCTCGGGTATATTGGGCATGCATGCAGCGATCCGATCGCCTCGCATCACGCCGTGACTCCGCAGCGTGAAGGCGAAGGACGCGACACGTCGGCGCAAGTCGGGCCACGAGATCTCGGTGGTCTCCCCGGACTCGTTTTCGCTGATGATAGCCATCACACCGGCGCGGTCCGCGGCGTCGGCATGGCGAAACACTTGTTTAGCGTAGTTCACCTGCGCTCCAGGAAACCACGTCGCGCCAGGCATTCGGCCGTCCGCCAGCACCGCCGTGTGCGCCGTCGGCGAGCGCACGCCGTCATAGTCCCAAATGCTCTGCCAGAAGCTGTCTTGGTCTGTCACTGACCAGCGCCACAAGTGCTCGTAGCTTGAGAACGAAAGGCCGTGGCGCTCGCGGAGCCAGTCTTGATAGAGCCTGATTTGCGGAACGTATGGGGCCTGCATAGGCGTCGGCTACGTGAAGTTCGGAACGGCGCGCGGTGAGTCGGCCCAGCCTTCGCAAAGCAGCTTCATGGCTCATCAAATTCCTTTGAAGTGCGCGGGTCGTTTCTCGACGAAATGAGCGACGCCCTCTCGGAAGTCGTCCGAGCGGAGGCTGGCCAGCATCTCCCGGTCAGCTCTCACGCAGGATTGCGCGAGGGTCGAGAACAGATCCTCCCAGAGCTGCTTCTTGATCACTGCCAGCGAACGCGGCGAAACATTGTTGGCCAGGTCCGCGGCATAGGCTTGAACCAACTCGCGAAATCCTTCGGCGGCGATTAACCGCGCGAGACCAAGAGAGGCGGCCTCTTCTGCGGACACGACGCGTCCGCTGAGCAGTAGGTCCGCAGCGTTCATCGGGCCGATCAGTCGAGGCAGGATCCACGAACTGCCATATTCAGCGATCAACCCTCGGCGCGAAAAAGCGGTCGTCACTTTGGCGCCGGACGCAATGAACCGGATATCCGCGAAGAGGGCGAAGCAGAGGCCGATCCCGGCCACCGGACCGTTGATCCCAGCGATGACGGGTTTGGGGATTTTGAGAAGATAGGTGAGGGGCTGGTCGAAGTCCCGCCCCGGCGCATCATCGGTCGAGAAGGCGGCGAAATCGCTTTCCTCGACAACCTTGTTTGACGCGATGTTGTTCGCCATTCCGCCCATGTCGGCGCCCGCGCAAAAGCCGCGGCCGGCGCCTGTTACAACGATGGCTCGCACCTCCGAATCCTGCTGCGCGGCCTCAAATGCCGCTCGCAGTTCTCCCTGCATCTTGTGGGTCCAGGCGTTCAGGCGGTCCGGCCGGTTGAGGGTAATGGTCGCGACGCGGTCCTGCACGGCGTAGAGGATCTGCTCATAGTTCAACGGCGTCTCCCACGAACGCGTCCGTAACCCGGCAATTGCGCAGAAGACGGGCCATCAGCTTGCTGCTCGCTCCCCCGACAGCTCCGCCTTCAAGGCTTCCCGCAACGCAGGCTTCACGATCTTGCCGTTCGCGTTCCGTGGAAGCGGCTGCGCGCTAACCGTGACGTAATCCGGAACCTTATAGTCGGCAAGCCGTGGCTTGCAGAAGTCCCGGATGTCCTCGCGAGTGATTGGGCCGCCCTTGCCGAAAATGAAGGCGTGAGTGCGCTCGCCGAGTATCGGATCCGGATGGGCAATGATCGCCACTTCCAGAACATGCGGGTGATGCGAGAGAACGTTTTCGACCTCGGCGGAGTAGACCTTGTACCCGCCACGGTTGACCATGTCCTTCTTGCGATCGACGACCTTGACGTAACCCTCCGCGTCGATGGATCCTATGTCACCGGACTTCCAGTAGCCATCGGCGAACGATACCCGATTGGCCTCGTCATTGTTCCAGTATCCTGGGACAACCATCGAGCCCGCGATCCATATTTCTCCAAGCGCTCCAAAAGCGACCTCCCTCCCATCATCGTCGACGACCTTGACGGCGCCGCAAGGAAGCACTCGGCCTACGCTGTCGAGGTGATTCGGTTGCTCACCCCAAGGCATGAGGCAGGTGGGCGAGGTTGTCTCCGTCGCGCCGTAGGAATTGAGAAACGTCACGCCCGGCACGGCTTTGGCCAAGGCTTGAAGAGTCGCCTCTGGCATCAGCGCTCCCCCGGACGCGCCGATCCGCCAGTTGGAGAAGTCGAGTTCGCGCACGGACGGCTCAAGCAGGAAGAGGTTATACATCGCGGGCACCAGCACAGTGAGGGTCATCCGCATGCCGGCGATTTTTTCGAGACAGTCTTTGGCGTTGAACTTCCCCACCATCACGGTCGTGCCCTGAACGAGCGCCATCGTGTAAATCTGTGCGACAAGGCCCGTAACATGGGAGGCGGGAACCGCGAGAAGACCGATGTCTTCGGCGACAAGTCCCAGGCCATCGCGAATATGGAGGCACGAATGAATGACGCCGAGATGCGTCAGCATCGCGCCTTTCGGAACTCCGGTCGTTCCGGACGTGTAAAGGATCGCGACGGCATCTTCTTCCGCGACCGTCGCCGGAGGCGGAGCGACGACTTCCCGCCTTAACTCAACGTAGTCGCGAGATCCCTGGACGCTCCCGCCGACCGAGAACCGCATGGAGAGACCCGTCTCGTCCCCTACGGCAGGAATGCGGTCCGCGTATTGCGGCTCGTGAATAATAGCTTTGACGCCAGCGTGGCGGATCACAAAGCTATTTTCGGGCAGCGTCTGACGAATGTTGATCGGCACGACGATTGCGCCCAATCGGGCACAGGCGAAGACTGCCTCGGAGAATTCAATCCGGTTGCCGAGCACCAGCCCGACCCGGTCGCCTTTCCCCACGCCGGCGCCCGCGAGATTGGCCGCGACCAAGGCGACATCCCGCTCCAATTCCCCGTAGGTTATGCTTCGCTGGTCGTCGACAAAGGCCGCTTTTTTCGGGAACGCGGCGACCGCGTTCGCGAGTAGCGAGTACACGTCGCGCGGCCGGGTCGCGTAGCACGCGACCTCTCGCCCGTTGTAGTGCGTTTCCTGCCTGATCTGGTTCATGGTCAGAACCGTATTTTTGTGATCACAAGCCTACGATATGCGACCGGGCGTATCTGCGCAACTGTTGAGTGGGCGCTCCTTGCGAGGGAAAATGCTGCGAATCAGGTCAAAAGAATGATCCCCAGCAAAGATTTTTGCTCTGTTCGAGGCCGCGACTGACGGTCGGAGATGTTGTGATCACTAATCACTTGACCCGAGCTGCGCCCGAATTTACTGTTCGCGAAAACGGTTCGGGAGGAGCGGAGTGCCCAAGATCGACATGATCGTCGACGCGAACAACAATCTTGGCGAGGGCCCGCTCTGGGACGTCGGGGAGCAGCGGCTTTACTGGGTCGATAGCCTCGATCGCTTCATTCACCGCTGCGACGCCGACGGAAAGAACCACCGCGGCTGGCCGCTCCCGGCGGACATCGGGTCCATGGCTCTTCGAGAGAACGGAGGCGCTGTCCTTTCTCTTTCGAACGGCTTTCACTTCTTCGATTTTGAGACAGGCGAGGCCACGCTCGTTGCGGACCCTGAGTCGAGTTCATCCCGAATCCGGTTGAATGACGGGAAAGTCGACCGTCGCGGCCGTTTCGTGGCTGGCTCAATGGACAGGCAGGAATCGGAGCCACTGGGCTCGGTGTATCAGCTTGGACCTGATCGGAAGGTCAGCATCCTCGATCGCAACATCGTCGTCTCGAACGCGCCCTGCTGGTCGCCTGATGGGCGGACCTTCTACTTCGCGGATTCGATCCGCGGCGAGATCTACGCCTACGACTATGATCTCGAGACGGGCGCCGCTTCTCGTCGCCGGCTGTTCGTCTCGACTGCGGACGATCCCGGCGCCCCGGACGGAGGCACGGTCGACGCCGAAGGCTATGTCTGGAACGCGCAGATCGTGGGCGGTCGAATCGTCCGCTATGCGCCGGACGGGCGCGTCGACCGCACGATCGAATTTCCGGTCGCGACGCTGACCAGCGTGATGTTCGGCGGCCCAAACCTCGACATCCTCTATGTGACCACAATGGGAAAGCCGAGTGTCGGCGTGGTGGAATATGTGAAGTCCCATCCTATTCAGCCGGGGAAGAGTCTGCACCCCGGCGATCCGGGTCTTGGCGGCTTGTTCGCTGTATACGGCCTTGGCGTCAAAGGACTGCCAGAGCCGCGCTATGCGGGCTGACCTGTCGAAAGCGGAAGCGCGACGGGCGACTCGGCCAATTTACCAAGAGTTGAAAAGGGAGGAGCGAAAGTGAAAATGAAAGGTCTCAAATGGACCAGTTGCGCGACCGCGCTGGTTTTGTCTGCCTTCGCCGGCCTGCACCCGGCGGCGGCCGCGGAGAAGTTCAAGATCTATCTGAGCATGAGCTACGTCGGTAACGACTGGCAGGCCGAGGCGCAGCAAATGCTTTCGGCGATGGCCAAGTACTATGCCGACGAGGTCGACCTTCACGTGCAGGTCGCGGGCCCGGTGGCGGAGCGCCAGATTCAGCAGATCAACTCGATGGTGCAGGCAGGCGCCAAGGCGATCATCGTCTATCCCATCTCTCCAACTGCGCTGAATGGGGCGATCAAGAACGCCTGTAACAAGGGCGTCGTCGTCTTCGCTTATGATTCCGAAGTGACCGAACCCTGCGCCTATAACGTCCACACTGATCAGTACAAATCCGCGACGATCACGGCGCAATGGGTCGCGGACGCGCTGCACGGCAAGGGCAACATCATCTTCGTGACCGGCGTGCCGGGAACGACTGTCGACACGGGCCGCAACGCAGGCGCACGAGACGTCCTCAAAAAATATCCCGACATAAAGGTGGTCGCGGAGACTAACGGAATGTGGGCGCAGGCGGTGATCCGCAAGAACTTCACCGAGATTATGGCGACGCACAAATGGTCGGACATCGACGGCATCTGGGGCCAGGGCGGATGCCTGGTCGCCTGGGCGATGCAGGTTGAAGCCGGCGCAAAGGACAAGTTCATTCCTTGCGGAAGTGAAGGAACGAACGGCATGCGGGTGATGATGCTGCCGAAGGGGGCGGTACAAAGTTCCGACCCGGCCTATTCACCGCTCGGCGCGCCGGGCATTTCGCTCGAAAATCCTCCCGAGTCGGGTGGTCTTGCGCTCAAGCTCGCGCTGAAGGTGCTGAAGGGCGAAAAGGTTCCGCATGAAACGATCATGCCTCCGCTCGCCGTGACCTCCGAAAACGTTAAGCTCTGCAAGGAGGGAAGCTGGCAGGAAATGAAGGATGGCTGCAACGTCTTCGATCCCGCGCTCGTGCCTCCTGGCTGGTTCGCCAACATCTTCAGTCCCGATACGCCGGAACTTGGTCTGAAGGCGGCGCTGGTCGGCGAGCCCGAGCCGCGAGAATAGACGCGAACATTAGCAGGGCGGACGCGCCGCGTAGCGCGCCGCCCTCGTCCTCCGCCTACGAGGCGGTTGCGTCCGGAGATGCACCGTGCCGATAGCGATTGCAGTTGATCGGCTGACCAAGAATTATGGCGCGACGCGGGCGCTGGACGGAGCTTCCTTCGAGGTCAACAAGGGCGACGTCCACGCATTGCTTGGCGAGAACGGCGCGGGCAAGTCGACGATCGTCAAAGTCCTGAGCGGCCTCGTTCGCCCGGATAGCGGCGATGTCCGGATCGACGGCCGCATATTGCCATTTGGAAGTCCGCGCGCTTCGCGCGCGCTCGGGATCAGCACGGCCTTTCAAGAGATCAGCCAGATTCCGGATTTGACGGTTGGCCGCAACCTCCTCCTGCCAGAGGAGCCGCTGCGCGCAGGCATTTTCATAGACCGCGCAGCGTCTCGCCGCCGCGTGGCCGAGATCATCGAAGAGCAGGAACTTCAGGACATCCATCCGGAGCTCGATTTCCGCGACCTTGACCTGCCGTTGCGGCAAAAAATCGAAATCGCCAAAGCCATCGCGCGCAAGCCCGCAATCCTTTTGCTCGATGAACCAACCTCTGCGCTTTCAGGCAAGGACGTTGACTGGCTGGAGCGCCGCATCGAGCAATCCCGCGCCAGCGGCGCGACGATCATCTTCATCACGCACCGCATGCCGGAAGTGCGCCGCTTCTGTAGCCGGCTCTCGATCTTGAGGGGAGGCCAGCATGTCGGCACCTTTGCAACGGACACGGTATCCGACGACGACGTGATGAGTTCAATCGTTGGCCGCTCAATTGGCAGCGCCTATCCCCACAGAGCGCCGACTCACTTGCCCTTGCCTGACGCCCCCGCGCTATTGGCGGTTGAACGGCTCGCAGTTTCCCCGCGCCTCCTGGAGGCGACATTTCAGATCCGACCCCGCGAGATCTTCGGTTTGGGCGGTCTACAGGGCATGGGGCAGCTCGAACTCTTTCATGCCTTGTTCGGCATCGAATCCCCGACTGCCGGCAATATCGCGGTCGACGGGCGGCCGGTTGTTCTCGCTTCCCCCCGCGATGCGGTCCGGGTCGGGCTCAGCCTTGTACCGGAGGAGCGGAAAACCGAGGGGCTCGCACTCAAGCTCTGCGGGAAGCACAATGTTTCTCTTCCGGTGCTCGACAGGTTGTCACGCTTTGGCTGGATCAATTCCGGTCGCGAGCGAGACGAGGTCGCACGCATTCTCGCACGTGTGCAGGTTCAGTCGCGCGCTCTTTTCACGCCATGCTCCGCCTTCAGCGGCGGCAATCAGCAGAAAATCGTACTTGCGAAATGGCTGCTGACGGAGAGCCGAATTCTTCTGCTGTTCGATCCAACTCGCGGCGTGGATGTTGGAACCAAGCGGGAGATCTTCCTGCTCATGCATGAATTTGCCGACGCCGGAGGCGCGATCCTTTTCTATTCGACGGACACTGCGGAGCTCGCGCATCTCTGCGACCGAGTCGCCGTGATCTATCGCGGCCGAATCGCGAGCATCCTTGATGGCGAAGAAGCTTCGGAGGACGGCATTCTGCGCATCGCATTGGGCACAGGATCGCGGTCGGAAAAAGCCTACGAGCCCGCAGAATGAGCGTTGGAGCCCTCGGGAAGCCGGAAAGACCAACTCTGCTTCCCCTGACCCTGCGTCGCCATCAGGGCCTGATCATGGCGGCCGCCTTCTTCCTGGCGATCTTCACACTGCTTCAGCTCAGCATGAGCAGCTCGTTTGGCTATTATGATGTGAGCTCGACTCTAGGGAGCTGCGCAACCATCGCGCTCGCCGCTATGGGACAGAGTCTTGTCGTCATTGTTAAGGGTCTCGACCTTTCCGCTGGGGCGGTCATCTCCCTCGTGAATGTAACGCTTGTCGTCTCGATGCAGCATACCCAGGCTCCCGCATTCGTCTGGGTGCTGTTGGGAATGGGCGTCGGAGCGATCATCGGCGCCTTCAACGGCGTGCTTGTAGCCTATATGCGGCTTCAACCGATCGTCGTGACGCTGGCCTCGATGTTCATCTGTCAGGGCGTCACTCTTTTGGTCATGAAGGAGCCCGGCGGTTCCGTTCCTCCTGAATTCTCTTCGATGTTCGTGGGCGACCTTATCCCGAATCTCGTTCCCATGCCCCTCGTCGTGCTCGTCGGCGCGGTCTTGTTCTGGGGCCTGATTCGTCAAACACGTTTCGGAACGAACCTGTTCGCTGTCGGTGGGGACGAAGAAGCCGCAAGGGCGAACGGCATCAATACGTCGGCAGTCAAGTTTTTCACTTATGTGCTTGCTGGCGTCTTCTTCGGCTTCGCAGGCGTATTCCTTACAGCGCAGACAGGGTCAGGGGACCCCCTGATCGGGCCGCCTCTGCTTCTGCCAATCTTCGTGGCGGTGGTCCTCGGGGGCACGCCGCTGTCCGGGGGTAAGGGCGGCCTTGTGGGCTGCATTTTCGGGGCCCTCACCCTTATCCTGACGACCAACGTGCTGCTGGTCATGAACATCTCCACCTACTACAGCACGATCGTCGAAGGGATCTTGCTCATCCTCGCCGTGCTGGGCAGCTCCATTTCACAGCAGTCGCCGCTGCGCCGCCAGTTGCGTTTCCTCCGGGACAGGGTACGCAGCCGCGAAATCCTCCGCGCTCGCGGCGCAAGTCTTAACCGCAGACCGCTCAGAGTGTATGACCCTTCCCAGCCGATCATCCCGATCGCGAAATCTACAAGTTTTCGGGATTGGCTGCGGCCCCACGAAGAGACCCTGCGGTTTTCGGCTCCGTCCTATCTCGCGCTGGCCGTCGTTCTCATTGTTACGGCGACTGCATTCGGCAGCCGATTCGAATTCAGCGCGTATCTGAACTCGCTGCTCGTATTGACCTCCTTTCTGGCCGTGCTTGCTCTTGGGCAGGGGTCGGTGATTCTCAGCGGGGGGCTGGACCTATCGGTTCCGTGGATGATTACGCTTGCTGGCGTTGTTCTCACGGGCCTGACGCTGGGCTCGAACGAGGCCGCGTTCTGGGCGCTCCCGCTGGTGATCAGCATCGGCGTACTGATTGGCTTCGTGAACGGCGCCATTGTCGTGGTGCTTGGAGTATCTCCGATCGTCGTCACATTGGCGATGAATGGTGTGCTGCAAGGCGCCGCCCTGATCTTCAGCAACGGATCGCCGATCGGCTTCTCACCACCCATATTCCGGTGGCTAATGACCGGTGCTTTGGCGGGCCTTACGCCGATATTGTGGTTCCTGGCTGCCTTTGTCGTGTTCGCGACCTTGCTCCTGAGCCGCACGACCTTTGGCCGACGCTTGTATGCGGTTGGAAGCAATCAGACCTCCGCGCGGTACGCCGGCGTTCCCGTGGGGGCGACCGTGATCGGCGCTTATGTTGTGAGTTCTGTCTGTTCCTGTTTGGTCGGGATCATGCTCAGCGGCTTCAGCGGTCAAGCTTTCAACGGTATGGGGGACGCTTTCCTCCTGCCGTCCATCGCGGTCGTCGTCGTCGGAGGAACGCTGATTGGTGGAGGCCGCGGACATTATTTCGGTATGCTGGGGGGAGCCCTCTTGTTGACCGCAATCGCGACGCTGCTGTCCGCGTCCCTGCTACCGGACGCGGTCCGTCAAATGATTTTTGGGAGCATTGTTCTAGCCTCGGTTGTGCTCTTGAAGGAACGGCGGACGTCCTGATGCGATCGGTGCGCCAGAAAGGGGCGAAAGGAACGACAAAAGTTCCGACAGCCGGCGGACGTCTGAGAGAGCTCTTCGAGCCGATCAATCGCTCGACGATGCATGAGCGAGTATACGAACAGATCCGGGATGCTTTCGCTTCGGGGAGGGTTGTCCCAGGTCAGCGAATCGTCATTCGCGAGTTCGCGCGCTCATTCGGAACCAGCATGATGCCGATCCGCGATTCGCTGCGGCGTCTCGAGGCCGAGAACGCGGTCGTGACCACGACGGGTCGTAATCTCGCGGTCCCCATCATGACGGCAAGCGACTATGAAGAGCTTTGCCTGATCCGAGTCTCTCTCGAAGGACTCGCCGCTTCGGAAGCGGCCAAGACCATCACCGCAGCGCAGATCAAGGAAGCGAGTGAATGCGCGGGCCGGATGGAGGACGCCTTCGACTCGAGGGACGCGGAAGGCACGATGCGTTTCAACAGGAAGTTTCACTTCAGCGTTTACGCCGGCGCGCATCGCCCACTCCTGTTGAAGATGATCGAGAGTCTATGGCTGCGCGTTGGACCCCAGCTCGCATTTGCGATCCGGCATGATATCCACGGCGGCGAGGTCGTGCGCAGTCCCTATCACCCGCACCGGCAAACACTCGCGGCGCTCCGTGTCCGGGATTCCCGATCGGCCTCGCTGGCCATTGCTTACGACATCAGCCGAGCCGGGCAGATCATTGCGGAGTACCTTAGAAAGACGAAGGACGATGCCCGCCCGCATGTGCGGACGTCACGACGAACGAATGGGAAAGAAGACCGGAAGTGAAGTCAACGCCGTGTCTCGATAGACACAGGGCCTCGTCCCATCCGGTCAGCGTTTTCTTTCGCGAGCGTGCTCGATGGCCGATCGGATCTCGGGCGTGAGCTCGGACCTCGCCCGCTGAACGCCCGCGAGACTCTTTTTTCTGGGAAGGACTGCTTTGACCTACGATCTCTTCAGCATGAAGGACCGCGTCGTAATCGTCACCGGGTCGTCGCGCGGAATCGGGCGTAGCATTGTAGAGGAGATGGCCCGCGCCGGAGGGAAAGTCGTTATATCTTCGCGGAAGATCGAGGCCTGCAACGAACTTCGGGACACGCTGCGCGCCGAGGGCGCCGACGCAACCGCCGTCGCCTGCAACGCCGGCCGCAAGGATGAATTGCAGCGCCTGGTCGATGCAACGCTGGAGACTTATGGCCGGATCGACTGCGTCGTGTCCAATGCCGGCATCAACCCGGTGTACGGACCATTAAAGGATCTGCCGGATGAAGCGTGGGACAAAGTTATGTCGACCAACGTTCGGAGCGCATGGCAACTGGCCAATATGACCTTGCCCGAAATCTCTCGGACGGGCGGCGGAAGTTTCATCATCGTGTCCTCGATTTCCGCGCTTCGTGCCGCGGCCGGCCAGGGCGCGTATGCCGTCTCGAAGGCGGCGGTTTCGCATCTCGCCGTCAACCTCGCCAGCGAATGGGGTCCCGCCAAAATCCGTGTGAACGCGATTGCGCCCGGCCTGATCAAGACGGACTTCGCGCGCCGCCTGTGGGAGGACGAAGCGATCGGGTCTCGTATCCAGGCGAACACCCCGTTGCGCCGGTTGGGTGAGCCAGTCGACATCGGCGCGGTCGCTGTCTTCCTCGCCTCGGACGCAAGCCGCTACATCACGGGACAAACGATTGTTGTAGACGGGGGTGTGGTGTCCGCCGGAATCTAGGCTTGTCGCCTACTCATCGAACCCTCGCGCTAATTGGTAAGTTTCGCTTGCTTCGCCACGAGATTCGTCGCCAACTGATGAAAAGCGCGAACGACCCGCGCAGACCAAAAAGGACTTGGGGGAGGAGATGGACAGAACCGCAACCCAGCTTTGTGATGGGATCTATTTCGGCGAGGGCCCTCGCTGGAAGGACGGACGCCTATGGTTCAGCGACTTCTATGCGAAGGCCGTCAAGTCAGCTTCCCCGAGGGGCGACGTACGCGTGGAAGTCGAGATCGACGACCTGCCTTCCGGCATCGGTTGGACGCCGGACGGTTCCCTCCTTGTCGTCTCGATGGTCAAGCGTCAGGTGTTGCGCCGGACGCCGGATGGCGGGATTTCTGTCCACGCCGACCTCAGCAAGATCGCGTCTTTTCATTGCAACGACATGATCGTCGATTCGATGGGGGGCGCCTATGTCGGCAATTTCGGCTTCGACCTCCATGAAGACATGGCCAAGCGGGGCGATGCGGCCGTTATCGCGGATCACCCAACCGCGAAGCTCGCGCGCATATCCCCCAACGGCGCGGTTTCCGTTGCGGCGGAGAGCATGCATTTTCCCAACGGCTGCGTCATCACGCCGGACGGCAAGACGTTGATCGTCGCGGAGACCCTCGGTGGCTGCTTGACTGCATTTGCCATCGAGCCGGATGGGAATCTGAGCGGCCGGCGCGTTTTTGCGCAGACTTGGCCGCGCGTGCCCGACGGGATCGCGCTGGATGCAAGCGGTGCTGTCTGGGTTGCAAGCGCGTTAACGCCAGAATGTGTGCGGATCGGCGAGGGCGGTGCGGTGCTTGAGACGGTCGCCACAAGCCAGAATTGCTTCGCCTGCATGCTGGGGGGCGAAGACGGCCGGACACTATTCATGATGACCGCGCCGACTTCCCTCGCGAGCGAGGCGGCGGCAGCGCCCAAGGGACGAATCGAGGTCGCGACAGTCGAGTCGCCACACTCGGGCCTACCCTAGCTGTGGAGCCTCGACACGTTGTCCTCGGTTAGCGTGCGTCTGCTGATTGGCGGCTTGGCGCCGATACTGCCATGAGGGCGATGCCAGTTGTCGCGGTGCAGCCAGAGGGGCTGTTCGGCGGCGCGTTCTTCGGAGGCGCTGCAAGCTGGGGCGTAGGCCCACTCGCGCAAGGATGTCTGGACGAATCTCTCGGCCTTGCCGTTGGTTTTGGGGGTGTAGGGCCTGGTGCGCAGAGGCTTGATCTCGAGCCGGCGCAGGGCCTTGGCGTGGCGGCGGGATCGGAAGCTCGAGCCATTCGTCGGTCATGATGCGCTCAACCTTGACGCCGAAGCCGCGAAAGAAGCGCAGGGCGTTGAACAGGAAACGCAGGCAGGAGCTGCGCTTCGTCCGGCCTCGGCGCCAATCTGCGCGCCGGTGTGGCGCTGCCTTCGCAAAGCCTCGACCGCCGCGCAAACGGCGGGCGGCGCTTGGCCTGGCCATGAGTCTTGACTTGGCGATGAGTCTTGACTTTGCGATGAGTCTTGACTTGGCGATGAATTGGGGCCTTGACGAGCGGTCGCGCAAGCCAGCCACGCCCTCGATGCGGAACGTTCGATCCACTTGGCGACCGTCCTGGGCGTGGTGTGGAAATCCCGCGCCACAGCCGCCTTCGCCAGGCCGCCTTCGATCCCGCTGCCCGCCATCGCCTATCGATCTTTCGGCGTCAGGGACGCATTCTCGTGCATGTCCAT